>Ga0070681_10000303_pt1 | contig 40005 bp, 33 predicted proteins | sample KBSC83BmetaG_FD_65650 | JGI IMG/M metagenome (GOLD analysis project Ga0070681, IMG submission 65650) | Corn rhizosphere microbial communities from Kellogg Biological Station, Michigan, USA - KBS C8-3B metaG | ecosystem: Host-associated > Plants > Roots > Rhizosphere | place: USA: Michigan...
TTCTGGATGAGGAGCGCCTCGAGTCCCGGATCGACGAACGCAGGAAGCGTCGTCGCGAATGACGACACCGGTTTCGCCTTCGCGCCAGCGGCACTGTCTCGCGGCGACTGGTACGTCACGGGCGAGCGGAAGTGCCCGGTCAGGCTTTCGCCGCGACTATAGATATCGCGGACGTTCCGCTTCGTGACCTCCTGCTTGAACAGCGTGTACGGCACTTTCACCGGCGCGTTCGCGGACGGGAAGAAGTACCGCATGAGCAGGAAGTTCGCGGCGAGGATCGCCAGGAACGTGAGCCACGCCCGCCGCGGCGGCATCGTCGGCTTGGGAGGTGTGCCCGGCGGGGGTGAGCCGGGTGTCGGCGAGCCGGACGGCGGCGTTGGTTGGCTGCCGCGACGCTGCGGGGTCGTGTTGGGAGTCGGCATGCCTAAGCCTACGGTTTGCGCGTACCGGGTGGGGGCAGATCGTTCAGCAGAAGCGAATTGCCGACCACAATCCCGTGGCGAGCGAAATAGCCGGCGTTCACCTCGAGCGCATACTGGTAACGGACATCCGGCGTGTAGCTGGGGCAGCCCTGCGCGACCTCGGTAGGGCACGGGACCATGGCGCGCATGCTCCGGATGACACCGGTGGAGTCGGCGAAGGCGATATCGAGCGGGATGCGCGTCCGATACATCCAGAACCCGGCGTCAGGCGGCTGCGTGCTGTCGTACACGAAGAGCATTCCCGCGTCGTCGGCCAGGTGTCGTCGTTCCATCAAGCCCATGCTCTTCTGCTCGGGCTTGACGGCAAGCTCGACGTGCAGGGCCACCGTGTCTTTCGCTCCCGCGAGACGCATGCGCGTGCTGTCGAACGACATCACGTGGGCGTAGGTGGTGTCGTCACTGCGTGGCGTTTCGCGGCGGCACATGGCGAGCACTGCCGGCGTGAGTGTGAGCGCCGTTGCGGTCGCAACGCGTCGCGCCAGGCGATTCATGTGGTGCCTCACAGGTCGAGCACGGCATCGAGGCCGCGATGGACGCCAACGAGCCTCGAGACCCGACGGACGGCAATGAGCGCGCCGTCCACATACGGACGTGCGCTGCTTCCCGAATCGTGGCGGATGGTCAGCGTCTGGTCCGGTAGGCCGAAGACGATCTCCGCGCTGATCGTAAAGCCCGGGAGACGAATCGAATGTACCTGTGATCCCGAGAGGGTCGTGCCGCGAGCATCCCTGGGGCCGACGGTCTGGTCGACGGGTACGGTGGGCTCGGGCGTGCGCACCTTCGACAGCCGGCTCGCGAGCTCGCGGGCCGTCCCGCTCGGCGCGTCCACCTTGGAGTCGCTCGCGTAGTCGACGATCTCCCATTGCGGGATCAACCGGGCCGCCGTTTCGGCGAACTTCTGCAGCAGCACGACGGTCAGGGCGAAGTTGCCGCACGCGAGGACGGCACGGTTTTGCCGGCGCGCCATGACGTCGATGTCGGCGAAGTCGTCATCCGCAAGGCCGGAGGTGCCGACCACCACGTGGACGCCGCTTTCCAGTGCCGCGACGATGTTGCTCCTGGCAACGTCGGGCTTCGTGTACTCGACGAACACGTCGCACGGAACGGCGGCGAGCGCCTCGGCCGCGGACGTATAGATCGGGCAATCGAGCGTGGGATCATGGAGCACATCGCTCAAGCATTGCCCGCCGTGCTTGCGCGAGACTGCTGACACGATCGCGACGTCCGGCTGCCCGGGGATCGCTCGTGCGAGCTCGGAGCCCGCCCAGCCTGTGGCGCCGGCGAGACAAACCCGAATCGGCATGAGATAACGTTGGAGTGTGGAAGCCTAACGCCGTAGCTTGCAGTGGGAGTGCGCCCCGGACGCCGGACGACTGACGAAAGATGAAGATCGTTGCCCAGACTCCGACAGAGCTTATCCTCCGCGATTCCGGGGCGGCGCTCCGCGTCATGGGCCTGTTCCTCGGCGCGCTTGGCGGCTGGGCCCTCTTCATCGGTCTGGCGCAGCCTGAGGGTCGCGGCGGCATCGTTCCGATTCTCATTGGCTCTCTCATCGCGCTTTGCGGCGTGCTGCTCATCGTGTTGCCCGCGCGCAAGACGTTCGCGTTCAGCCGGTCCGAGCGCGTCTTCATCATCGCGAACCAGCGATTCGGCAGAGTCGAGCGGCAGATCATCCCGCTGGACCAGGTTGCGGACGTGTCGCTCGAGGAATCGGCGTCCAGCGATGGGAACACGTATCGCATTGCGGTCACGCTCGCGGACCAGCGGCGAATTCCGTGGACGTCGTACTACTCGAGCGGCCACGCCTCGAAGCAAGTCGTGGTGGATCTGGTGCGCGAATTCTTGAGACTCGAGCCGAGTCCTGTGCAGGGGTCGGGTGCGTTGACGCCGCAGGGTGAGCGAACCGTGCGGCGGAGTCGGGCCTTCTTCTGGCTCATGGGCGCGTTCTGCTGTGTCTTTCTCGCCATCGGCACGCGGATGCTCGCGAAGGAACAGCATCGCCTCTCGGCCTTTCGGCCCGTTGACGCGACCGTGCTGAGCACGCGCGTAGCTGAGCACAGGGACTCGGACGGCAGTACGTACGAGCCGGTGGTAGTGTATCGCTATCGCGTCGATGACCGCTCGTACACGGCCAGTCGCGTGACGCCGCTCAACGAAAGTCGCAGCGGGAGTTGGGCGAGTCGTGTCGCGGGGGGCTACCGGGTGGGGAGCACGTACACGGCATTCTACGATCCCGGGAATCCGGCGGACGCGTATCTGTTGCGAAGCCGGAGCGTGATTCCGTGGGCGTTCGTCGCGTTCTCGGTCGTCGGGCTGGCGTTCATGGCCGTGGCGATTCGGGGCACGCGCGAGATGACGCGGATGGCGTACCGCGCGCGGGCTGTGGCCGTTAGGCGCTAGCTCGGAGTGGGTGGGCGTCATATGATAGGCGACCCGAACCCGCCTTGCCTGTGTCAAACGCCGCCGTCGGCGCACTTTTCACGCTGCTCTGTCTCCTGCCCGCTGCTCTCCTGGGGCAAAATTCACGCACGGGGGTGGTGACCGGGCGGGTACTGATCCGACCGGACAGCGGCGATGCCACGCCTGCCGGGGGCGCTTCGGTGACGGTCACCGGCACCGCACTGGGAACCATCGCGGCGGCCGACGGCCGCTATCGGCTGAACAACGTGCCCGCGGGCGCATCGACGCTGCACGTCCGCCTCCTCGGCTACCGCACCGTGAATCACGCCCTCCGGGTTCGCGGTGGCGACACGGTGGTCGTGGACGTCACGTTGCAATCGGAGGCGCACGTGCTGTCCACGGTGCGCACGTCCGCGCTTCCGACCGACGTCGAGACCTTCGTCACTCGGCCTAACGTCGCGACGGTCACCATGGGAGCGTCCGCTCTCGCGGGCGTTCCGAGCATCGGCGAGCCGGACGTCATCCGCACCGTTCAACTGCTCCCGGGTGTGGTCGCGCGCAATGACTTCAACACCGGCCTAACGGTTCGCGGGGGCGAGGCGGACCAGAATCTCATCCTCATCGACGGCTTCCCCATCTACAACCCGTTCCACCTGGGGGGGCTGTTCAGCACGTTCATGGATGCGACCGTCGGCGGGATCGAGCTCATCTCCGGAGCGTTCCCGGCACGGTACGGCGGCCGCCTCTCCAGTGTGCTCGACGTCCGGTCGCGGGATGACGCGCGACCCGGCGTGCACGTCTCCGCGGATCTCTCCGCGCTCGCCGCGACGGGGCGAGTCGGTGGCGCGTTCGCGAAGGGTCGCGGCACGTGGAGCCTCGCCGCGCGTCGCACGTACGCGGATGCCGTCGTCACGGCGTTCACGAACAACGTGCTTCCCTATCATTTCACCGACTTCCATGGCCGAGCGGCGTACGCGCTGCCCGGAAATTGGCGCGTCTCGTTCACCGGGTACTCGGGGCAGGACGTCCTCGACGCGAACTTCGCCGAGCTCGAGGCGGATTCGACGCCGTCGCGCGCAGCAGAGGGAAATTGGGCAGTCGATTGGGGCAACAACGTCTTCGGTGTGGCGCTCGCGAAGAACTTTGGCCCGGACGCCCAGGTTCCGCTGTTCGGCTGGAGTCTCGGGCAGAACGCGACGTTCGAGCAGCGCGTGTCGACATCGAACTTCTCGACGCTGCTGAATGTCGCTGACGGTGCGTTCGCAGAGCGCAATCAGGTCCACGATTTTCGCCTCGCCGGGTCACTGCACGCGCATCGGGAGAAGCATGACCCGTCGTTAGGCTACGAGCTGGCGACGCATCGCCTTCGCTACTCCTCGAGCTCGTCCCAAACCGGTACCACCGATTTCGACATCACGCAGCATCCGACGTCGGCAGCGTTGTGGATCGAGGACCTGTGGCGCGTGTCATCGCGCTGGATCGTCGACGGCGGGCTCCGCGCGGAAGCGCTCACGGGCCGCGACTGGGCTGCACTGTCGCCGCGCGTCACGGTCAAGTTCCTCGCGACGCCGGAGCTCGCGTTCACCCTTGGAGTCGGGCGCGCGACGCAGTGGATGCAGTCGCTCGCGGGCGATGGACCGCTCCGCTACTTCGACGTCTGGGTCGCGAGTGACTCGTTCACACCAGTTTCCGCCGCGTGGCACTGGGTTGCGGGTGTCGAGCGACGAATTCCCAACGGGAGCGTTCGCGTCGAGGGCTATCTCAAGCACTACGACCGCGTGATGGAGGCCAACTGGTCGGAGGATCCTGCCATCCGCGGCGACGAGTTCTTCACCGATGAGGGGCGGTCGTACGGGGTCGACATGATCGCGCGGTATCAGCCTGCGACCGGGTTGGGGGGATGGGTCTCATACACGTACGGCGTGAGCGCGCGCAGCCGCGATGGCGTGACGTGGGCGCCCGGCCACGATCGCAGGCACGATCTCGACGTCGTCGGCACGTGGCGTCTCTCCAGGTATCGGCTTGGGGCGCGATTCGGTTACGCGAGTGGCACGCCGTACACGGCCATCGTCGGCGAGATCGCGCGGCGGGTGTACGACCCATCGCGCGACCGGTGGGGGACCGGCGATCCCCCGATCTACGTCGAGCCGTTAGGCGGTCCGCATAACGGGGCGCGCTTTCCCGCCAACCACCGTCTCGATCTCGATGCGTCGCGTGAGTTTCACGTCCATGGCGGGATCGTCGCGCCGTACGTGAGCGTGGTGAATGCCTACAACGCGAAGAACATCTTCATTTACCGGTACGACTACTCCACCGATACGCCGACCCGAAAGGCGATCTCACAATTTCCGATCGTTCCGAGCCTGGGGGTGCGCATTGATTTCTGATCGCGGCTTCGCGCGCGCTTCTGCCGCGGCGGTCTCGCTCCTCGTGGCAGTGTCCGCCTGCGAGATCGAGAAGGCCGGTATCCCACCGACGGCGTCGATGGTGTCGCTGCACGGCGTGCTGAGTGCCAGCGCATCGTCGCAGGTGGTGCTGCTCGAGCGAACGCGCAACGGGACGGTGCGGATGTTCGCGCCGCCGTTCGATCTCGCCGACCCGATCGTTACCGATGAGGGCGTGGCCGAGTCGGGAGCACTCGTGACGCTGACGACGCCGGACGGTCAGACGCTCACGGCGGTCGAAGACAGCCGCGTCCGAGATGATCGCAAAGGCGAAGGCATCTATCGCTTCTCATTGCCCGGATCGGCGCTCATTGCCGATGGCAACTACCAGCTCTCCGTCCAGACGGTCAAAGGTGAAACCCTGGCGGCCGAGACGTCGGTGCCGGAGGGTGTCGCGGTGGCTGTCGCGGAGCAGGCGACGTTCGACCGTTCGCGTGACACGGTGTTCTTCGAGTGGCCGAAATCCCCGGGGGCTCGGAGTTATTTCGTGCGAATCGAGACGCCATTTGGGCCGCGCTCGTTCTTCACCGACAGCACGCGTGTTCGTCTTCCGGGTGGGCTCCGCAACGTCGACCTGACGGTGCTGCCGCACATTTTCATCCCGGGCTTCCCGCAAGCCGTTACGGTGTCGGCGGTGGATTCGAACTACTACGACTGGTTCCGGACGCATAACGACGCGCTGTCCGGCTCGGGTCTCGTGAATCGCGTGCGCGGCGGGATCGGCGTGTTCGGGTCGCTCGTGCGGCTCAGGTATGTGGAGTACGAGGTGGTGGCGCCGCAGACGGAGGCGATCGCCGGGACATTCAACTTCGTCGGGACGGGGCTCGAGGCGGGGACCACGCCATACCTGGCGCTGCATCTGTACGTGGAGTCGCCGTCGTCGCGGAGCGATCAGGGCGATGCGCTGAGCGGCCGGTTCGAGCGCCGCGTCACGTTCACGCCGCCTAACGAGCCGATAGACGGCCTCCTCGGCACGGTGAAGCAGGGTAAGGTCGAGCTGTCGTTCCTGCGGAACTGGTCATCCACTGACACCGTGGAAGTATTCCGCGGCGAGCTGCGTGGCGACACGCTCGTAGGTAGCTATCGCGGGTTTGGCGGGATCGCGCATTTCGTCAAACAGCGATAAGGCGGGCGGCAGGTGGCAGGACGCGTGTCATCCCTCGCCTGTCGGCTCGGGATGACACGCTTCGTCGCCCGTCCCGGGCAGTCGCCAGTCGCCAGTCACCGGCCGCCGGCCGCCGGCCGCCTAACTAGCGATTCAGCCAATACGCCAGCTTGATGAGGAACGTGTTGTCCGGATGGAGGCCGAACAGATCACGATAGTCGTGCGTCCACGACTGGTCCGGATTCTGATTCGAGTCATCTTGCCGGCCCTGCGTCCACACGACGAACAGCGTCGACCCCGGACGATACTCCCACCGGACGACCGTGTTCGTTCGGAGCTGCGTGTACTTGAACTGCGTCTTCGTGTCCGGCGGCGGCAAGTATGCCGCGAACCGGTCGTCGTACCTGGCCGCGTCCGGCGTCGAGCTCACCTCGCGGAAGTCCGCGTACGTTCCCGTCGACACGAACGGCTGCCCGTAGAACTCGAACGTGAGATTCGGCGTCGCGGTGTAGTTGAGCCGCATGCTCATCGAGATCGTGCGCTGATCCAGGTGCGCGAACGTGTAGTGCGTCACCCCGGCGGTGGCGCCGGTGCTGTCCATGAAGTTGCCGAACCACTGCGTGTTGTTGTGATCGCGCGTGTAGTTCGGTCCGAGGCTGAGCTGGAACTGCGTCGAGAATCGCAGATTCACGTAGGGGCTCAGGCTATACCCGTGGGACTTGCCCTCGTCGCCGAACCAGAGGTTTGTCCATAGGCCGCTCGACACGATGCGCCGGCTGTCGGTATTGAATCCGCCCCAGGGCGAATAGGTGTGTGACTGGCGGAGCACCGGGCCGCCACGCGTGCATCGGTCGCAGTAGCTCGGCGTCAGCTTGCCGAACGTGCTGCCCATATGGACGTCCCAGTTGTTCCGGAGCCCCATGTGGCCATTGACGTTGACCGCGTTCTCGAGCCGCGTGCCCGAGGTGTTCCACGTCTGCCAGTAGTTCCCGTTGACCTGCGCCCAGCGGTAGATCCACTTCGCGTCCTGGAAGGTCAGCGCGCTCCATGTGCTCCAGTCCAGGATGTCGGCGCGACGGAGGAAGCCCAGGTCGTTGACGTCGAACCCGGCGGACTGCCTAACGATGCTCGACTCGAACCGCGTGACGCCGCCGCCGTACTTCCCGATCTTGAGCTGCTCGGAGTGGCCGAACAGGGTCGTGCGCGTGGAGTCGACGTCGTAGTCGTCGCCTGGCTGCTGGTAGTAGTGGACGGCGTTCTGCTGCGTGGCCGAGATGACGTCTGATGACCCAGCGAGGCGCGACGCCGCGAATTGCCCCGCGATCTCGTACTGGTGGTTGTGGAAGCGGTTGCGGAACGTGGCGCCCGTGGTGTACGCGCTCGCGTGCAGCACTGGCCGCGTGAGGTCGTCGAGCTGACGATTCACGCCCGTGCCGATGAAGCTGATGCTGGTCTCCCCGCCGCGAAGGTCCTGCTGTCCGCGGAAGACGGCATAGTTCGTAAGCGGTTCGACGGTCAGGTCGCGCACGCCGCTCACCTGCGGCGTCACGGCGTCGAGCAGGCCGAACGACAGGCCACGGGTCGTGCGCCCGGTCAGCTTCGTCGCCGCGGCAATGGGCGTCGATGTCGGGGTGTCGGCGTCGCCGTAGTCGTCCGCCAGGGTCGGCGCGCGACCGATGCGCCGAGAGTAGAACAGCCCTTCATTCGTGCTGCAGTCGACGACGATGTAGCAGTTCAGCGCGAACTTGTACAACCCAGTGCCTTCCACGAAAAACGGGCGCTGCTCGGGGAGGAACGTCTCGAACGCGGTGAGGTTCAGCTGTGCCGGGTCCGCCTCGACCTGGCCGAAATCCGGGTTGACCGTCGCGTCGAGCGTGATGTTCGGCGTCACGCCGAACTTGAGGTCCCCGCCGACGCTCATCTGCTGGTCGCGCTGGAACTGACCGTTGGCCATCGTGCGCTGCACGTTCTTCGTCACGGCGTACGGCGTCGCCTCGAGGCGCTTCGCGCTCGTGATGCCGGTGAGGCCCGTGAGTCGACCGAGCTGCGAGCTGAGCCCATTTCGCGTTGGCGAGTAGGCCGGCCACGCGGAGCGCTCGGCGTACCGCTCGAGGTCGCGCCAGACGCCGAATCCGAACGTGTGGGATTCGGCGCGGGCATAGCGGAGCTGCGACAGCGGGATCAGGAACTCCGCCGTCCAGCCTAACGAATCGACTCGCGTGCGGACGTCCCAGATCCCGTTCCAGGAGTCATCTTCGTTGCCGTCGTTGCTCATCGCGAAGTCCCGCTTCACGCCGTCGGGATTCACGGCGAACTCGAAGCCGCTCCGCTTGTCGTCGTACGAGTCGATCAGCAGCTTGATCTGATCGGACGGCCCGCGGACGTCGCGGCGCGACAGCGCGTGCATGATGCTGTCGGGATGCGAGTCGAACATCCGCACGAAGACGTACAGGTTCTTCTCGTCGTACGCGACCTGGAATTCCGTGGGAAACGAAGGATCGGCGTCGACGTGCGGCGAGAACTGTCGAAAGCCCGACATCTTCGGCGCGTCACGCCAGACCTCGTCGTCGTTGCGTCCATCGATGATCGGCGCCTGACGAGTCGGCACGGCGGATGCCGTTGCGGTCTGCGGAGCGCGTGAAGGCATCGGCCCCTGCACAAGGACCGCGGCGCCGAGGGAAAGTACAAGGAGCATTGAGTCGTTGCTGCTCAGGGTGACCGCGATTGGACAGGAGTAACGTCCAATTGGTTGGCAACTGATTCGCGATCATCTCGACTCTACCATAGCGTGACTGCTCTGCCGCATGACTACGGTCGTAGCAGTCGGGACATGTCCAGCCCGGTGGACAACACTTCGACGTCGACGCGGACGGGTTGCCTAACGATACACTCGTCTGTTGTCATCCTGAGGCATCAGCCGGAGGATCCTCATCGTCCCGAGCGAGAGCCCTCTACCGGGAGCCTGAGGATCCCTCGCCTGCCGGCTCGGGATGACAGCGCCTTCCGACGTCTGGTCAGCGATTGAGCAGCCGATCTTCATGGTGACATCGCTGGTCGCGAGTCCGTAAACGGGCTGTCCTGTGGGAGTTCACGGGTTGGCAGTTCCGAGGTTCTTGGTTTTGAGATGCTCCGTCCAGGATCGACGTGGCGTTTGCGGCCCCTGGCGGGGCAGCAACCAAGCGAGCAGGCTTACCGGACTCCCAACCCGAGCCTCTGCATGAGACCGAGTGTACTCCGCGCTGCCGTCGTACTGCTGACTGTCCACGGCGCTGCCGTAGGCGCGCAGCGAACCCCCCGACCCACTGAGCGCGGGACACCGCCGGCCATCCTGAATCCCGCCTACGACTCGAGCCTGTATACGAGCCCCACTGCGACCTCGTCACGATTCAAGGCGCTTCGCTGGCGGCTCGTCGGCCCATTCCGCGGCGGACGCGTAGACGCCGTCGTCGGCGATCCCAGCCGGCCACTCGTCTTTTACTTCGGCGCTGTGAACGGCGGCGTATGGAAAACGACCAACGGCGGACAAACGTGGCGGAACGTCTCCGACGGCAAGTCAGACATCTCGTCGGTCGGGGCGATCGCCGTCGCCCGGTCCGACCCGAACGTGATCTACGTCGGCACGGGCGAATCGCAGCCGCGTGAGGACCTGACGTACGGCACGGGCGTCTACCGCTCGACGGACGGCGGCGAGACCTGGCACCACCTCGGCCTCACCGACACGCAGCAGATCGGCGACGTCGTGGTCGACCCGCGCGACCCCGACCGCGTCTACGTCGCGGCGATCGGCCACGCGTTCGGGCCGAACGCGGAGCGCGGCATCTTTCGCTCGACCGACGGCGGCCGCTCGTGGAAGAAGGTGCTGTTCCTCAACGACTCCACCGGCGGGATGGACCTCACCATCGATCCGTCGAACCCGCGCATCCTGTTCGCGTCGATGTGGAAGTTCCAGCGCACGCCGTGGGGCATGAACACCGGCGGTGGCCGCAGCGGTCTCTGGAAGACGACGGACGGCGGCGAGACGTGGAAGGAGATCTCGTTCAATCCCGGGATTCCCGCGAAGCCGTTAGGCAAGATCGGCGTCGCCATCTCGCCCGCGAATCCGCGGCGCGTCTATGCCAGCATCGAGGCGCCCGACTCGTCAGGCGGGATCTTCCGATCGGATGACGGCGGAGACACGTGGCAGCGCACCAGCGACGACCAGAAGTGGTCGGTGCGCGCCTGGTACTACTCGGCCGTCACTGCGGATCCGAGCGACGAGAACACCGTGTACGTGATGAACCTGAGCGTCTGGCGTTCGGTGGACGGCGGGAAGACGTTCTCGCGCGTCCGCGTGCCGCACGGCGACACGCACATCATGTGGGTCGACCCGAAGGATTCGCGTCGTCTGATCAACGGGAATGACGGCGGCGCGACGATCTCGTACGACGGGGGCGAAACATGGTCGAGCATCTACAACCAGCCGACCGCGCAGTTCTATCACGTTGCCACCGATAATCAGTTCCCGTATCGCCTCTACGGGGCGCAGCAGGACAACTCGACGGTGTCGATCGCGACCCGGTCGGACGACGGCGAGATCGGCGAGCGCGATTGGTATCCGGTCGCCGGCTGTGAGAATGCGACCATCTCGGTCGACCCGCGCGATCCGAACATCACGTACGGCGGCTGCTACACCGGGTTCCTGAGCCGAGTGGACCATGCGACTGGCCAGCAGCGCGACGTCTCGGTGTGGATGGCAAACTACGACGGGTGGGCAGTGAAGGATGTGCCGTTCCGGTTCCAGTGGACTTACCCGACGCTCATCTCGCCACACGACCCGGGCACGCTGTACGTGACGTCGCAGTACGTGCACAAGTCGACCGACGAAGGCGTGAGCTGGACGCAGATCTCGCCCGACCTCACGCTGCACGATCCGACAACGTTAGGCAGGTCGGGCGGCCCGATTCACGGCGACATGACGGGCACCGAGTGGTACGCGACCATCTACGCGTTCGCCGAGTCGCCGCTGACGAAGGGCGTGCTCTGGGCGGGCAGCGATGATGGGCTGATCCACATCTCGCGCGATGGCGGCGCGCACTGGACGAACGTCACGCCCAAGGGCTTCGGGAAGTTCACGCGCACGGCGGAGATCGAGCCCGGGCACTTCGACGACGGTACGGCGTACCTCGCGACCAACCGCTATCAACAGGACGACTTCAAGCCGTATCTCTGGAAGACCACGGACTACGGTCAGACGTGGACGGCGATCAACACCGGTATCCCGACCGGTGCGTACACGCGGAGCATTCGCGAAGACCCGGTTCGACGTGGGCTACTGTACGCGGGAACGGAGACCGGCGTGTACGTGTCGTTCGATGCCGGCGCACGGTGGGAAGCGCTCCAGCTCAATCTGCCGCGTGCGAGCGTCCGCGATCTCGCGGTGCATGGCAACGATCTGATTGCTGCGACGCACGGGCGCGCGTTCTGGATGATCGACGATATCTCCGTGCTGCGTCAGATCGCGGATTCCGTAACGAGTAAGTCGGTCTACGTATTCCAGCCCGCGCAGGCCGTGCGATGGGTGAGCGGAGGCGGCGCGAGTCTCACGGCCGGCCAGAATCCGCGCGGGGGTGCCACGATCGACTACTGGTTCAAGTCGACGCCCACCGCGAAGGTGACGCTCGAGTTCCGGGACGGGTCAGGGAAGGTGATCCGCACGTATACGAGCGACTCGACGCCTAACGACACGCTCAAGACCGTCGCCGACTCGATCGCGCGTCGCGCGCGTGAGGGCATGCGCGACAGCCTGGTGTACGAGCCAGCGGACTCGATCGTGTCGGCGCGGGCGGGCACGAACCGGTTCGTGTGGAATCTGCGCTATCCGGGAATCAAGCAGCTCAAGAACACGGTGATCGATGAGGGCCCGACCGATGGCCCTGTTGCGGCGCCGGGGAATTACTCGGTTCGGCTCATTGCGGGTCGGGATACGCTCGTCAGGCAATTCGCTGTCGTGGCGGACCCGCGCGTGAAGACGCCGACGGCGGAGCTCGTGCGCCAGTTCACGCTGGCGCTCAACGTGCGAGACCGGATCAACGACGTGGTCGAGGGCGCCACGCGCATCGAGGACCTCCAGTCGCAGCTCGATCAGCGCGTGTCGCAGAGCAAGGCCGGCACATCCGGGTCACGCGTGGCCGACGCGGCGAAGCCGCTGCGCGAGAAGCTCGAGGCGATTCGTGCGGAGCTGTACGAGGTGGGATGCCATGCGGACCAGTGCACGCTCGATCAGCCGGTGAAGCTCTACAACATCCTGATCACGATCAACGGGCAGGTGCAGACGGGCGACTACGGTCCGACGAAGCAGCACGGCGAGATGTTCGCGGACTTCTCGGGCAAGGTCGGCGACCAGCTCAAGAAGCTGCAGGCGCTGGAGGACTCGGACCTCGTGGCCATCAACAAGCTGCTCACCGAGCTGCAGCTGCCAGTTGTCTACGTGCCGCCTCGGAAGGCAACAACCATGTAAGGGCGCAACGGCGCAACAGAACTGGTAATTGGTTACTGGTACGGGTTATTGGTTATCTGAACCCTCGGGAGGCTCATATCGCTGAGAGAGCATCCCGAGGGTGCAAATCACTGATAACCAGTCCCAGTAACCAATTACCTGTTTGGTTGCGTCGTTAGGCACGCGCCTTCGCGGGGTGCCGAATCACGAGGTTCGCTATCCCCCCAACGATGCCGACCGTCAACACCGCCCACGTGATCCCCGGCGTCCACGCCGTCCGGATGCCGAACAGCGCGTCGAGCGCGTAGTCGCCGAATCCAATCAACGCGAGGCCGAACGCCCCCGTCCCGTACAGTAGCGGAACCTCGATCCCGTTCTTGGTCGCGAACAGCCCGTTCTTCCAGTGGACGCTGATCGCCGCGACGATCATGACCGAGATCATCACCGCCGGCCCCACCGGCCCGAGGAACCCAAGCGCCACGAGCAGCCCGCTCCCCACCTCCGCTACCGACGCCAGCGTCGCGAACGCCCGTCCGCGCTGGAAGCCAAGCTGTACGAAGAACTCGCCGGTCGTGTTGAGGCCATAGCCCCCAAACCATCCGAAGAGCTTCTGCGTGCCGTGCGCAGCCATGAGCAGCCCTATCACCAACCGCGCAACCAGCAGTCCGAGATCAAACATCAACGGGTCGGCGGGATACGTGGTGTTCATACTTCCTCTCGGTGTGGTAGTACCTCTTGTTGCCTAGGTTACCGTCGGTAACTATCGTCAAGGTAATGAACACTGCGTGTTGCGGAGAAGAGCGCACGCGAACGTGCCTCAGTGACCTGGGAGTAACCATGGCAGTAAACGGAGCCGTGCACTCGACACCGCCGCCCGAGATGGAGCACACACCGGCCAACTGCCGCGCGCGCGAGATGCTCGTGCGCGTCGCGGACAAGTGGTCCATGTACATCATCCACGTGCTCGCCGAGGCGGGCCCGCTTCGATTCAGCGAGCTGCGTCGGCGCGTGGATGGTGTCAGCCAGCGCATGCTCACCGTGACACTGCGGGGGCTCGAGCGCGATGGCCTTGTGAGCCGCACGATGTACCCCGAGGTGCCGCCGCGCGTGGAGTACGAGCTCACGCCACTGGGCGCGACGCTCCGGCAGATCGTGCACGCCCTCATTGACTGGTCGGGCGCGCACCTCGCCGAAGTCGACGCGGCGAGGGCGCGCTACGACGCACAGGTGCGACGCTGGTCGACCCGGGACGCTCCGCTCGAATCCCACGCCTGATGCGCGTCTCGAACCTCGTGCACGCGGTCGATGCACACGCCTGTGGCGAGCACGGTCGCGTGATCGTGGGAGGCGTGCTCGACGTACCGGGCGACACGATGTACGACAAGATGTGCCACCTGCGCGACCATGCGGACGGCCTGCGGAAGCGTATGCTCCGCGAGCCGCGCGGGTATCCAGCGGCGAACTGCAACCTCATTCTGCCTTCTTCTCACCCGGAGGCGGATGCCGGCTTCGTGATCATGGAGCAGGTCGAATACCCCGGCATGTCGGGGACGAACACGATCTGCGTCACGACCGTGCTGCTCGAGACCGGGATGGTGCCGATGCAGGAACCGGTCACGGAGCTGACGCTGGAGACGCCGGCGGGGCTCATTCGCGTCACGGCGGACTGCGCGAACGGCAAGGTGAAGCGCGTGACGTTTCGGAACGTGCCCGCCTTCGCCGCCTACCTCGACACGGCGATCGAGGTGCCGCACCTGGGCACGGTGATCGTGGATGTCGCGTACGGCGGGATGTTCTACGTGATCGCCGACGCGACGCAGTTCGGCCTTCGCCTAACGCCTGACGAGGGGCGCGACATCGTCCGCATCGGCGAGATGGTGAAGGCGGCCGCGCGCGAGCAATGCCCGATCGTGCATCCGGAGCAGCCCGGGTTCGACGGCGTCACGATCGCGCAGCTCTCCGGGCCGCCGCTCACGGGCGATGCCGATTGGCAGAACGCGGTGGTCGTCTCGACCGGCGCGCTCGACTGGAGCCGGCCGTCCACCTGGACCGGGGCGATCGACCGCTCGCCGTGCGGGACGGGCACGTGCGCGAAGATGGCGACGCTGCACGCGAAAGGTCGACTGCCACTCGGCCAGCCCTTCCGCCACGCCGGCGTCCTCGGCACCGTGTTCACCGGGTGTCTCGTCGAAGAAACGCGGGTCGGTACGTATCCGGCCGTCGTGCCGACGTTAGGCGGGCAGGCGTGGATCACTGGCATGGCGTCCTACGTCGTGGATCCCGACGATCCCTTCCCGGATGGGTTCACCGTCGGCGATATCTGGTAACGGGCGCAGGATTCAACTCCGATGCCATGCAATACTCAGAAAATGGAAACGGAAACGGCCGGAAACTGCTGATCGGGCGGATCGCTCCGAGGACCGGACGATTCCAATCGCAACGAGTTTATTGATAGGAAACAGCCTCGGGACGCTCGTTCATGCTTCCCGAGGCTGTTCCCAAAAAAATCATGGCTCGTTGGGCGTGGAGTTTTCCGTTACATGGAGGATCCGCAAAATCCGTTGTTTCCGGCCATTTCCGTTTCCCCTTTGTTTTGGATGCTCGGCCAAGCCCGGGGAGGCGGCTAGGTGACTGGATCCGCGATCGGCCGCTCCATGCGAATGCACGGAAGCGTGAGCCCGTCCGGCATCGGCACGTTCACCGACTCCAGATCCGCGAAGCCGAGTGCGCGGTAAAGCGGCACGCCGGGAAGCGTTGCCATGAGCTCGAATCGCCGGAACCCGGCGGCGGCAGCCGCCGCCTCGCACGCGGCGTAGATCTCTCTCGCGAGCCCGCGACGCGCCCACGCGGGGTGCACGAAGAACGCGCGGATGCGTGCCGGCGACGTTGCCGGGTCGACTGTCAGGTCCGCGTCGCCCTTGTGCTGGTCGCCGCCGAACAGCGTCTGTCTGCCGCTCCACCCTCCCGCCGCAACCACGCTGTCGCCATCGATCACCACGTAATACGTCTCGTCGGCGACGAGCTGAGTATCGACACCGAAGATGTGCGTCAGCGCGCTCTCGATCTGTGCCGGCGAGTATGCCGACGCACTGAGGCCGCGAACCGAGTCGACGATCAGCTCGCGGATGGCGGGGATGTCGGCAGTGTTGGCAGTGCGAAGCGTAGTTACCCCACTGAGTCTTTTCCCAGCACGCCCAGGTCACTCGCGCCCAGCCCCTCGGCAATCAACGCATCCATGCGCGCGGCGATCGCCGGGAGTGTAATGAGTGGCGTACCGTTCGCGGACTCCATCATCAGCCTAACGTCTTTCCGCGCCATCACCAGCTCGAACGCGGGCGCGAAGTTTCGCTTCGCCATGTTGCGCCCGCGTCCCGCGATGATCGCCGCCGGATTGAAGAAGTCGAGCAGTCTGAGTGCGTCATCCGGCGCGACGTCCGAACCGCCGGCGATCGCGAACACATCGGCCATGATGCCCGAGAGCCCGATGATGATGGCGTTCCCACACAGTTTGTAGACCGCGGCCAGATCCGGTCGCTCGCCGAAGTACTCCACGCGCGGCGCCATGTGCGACAGCGCGTCTTTCACGGCGTCGAACAGGGGCTTCGGCCCCGATGCGAGGATGATCCCCTGGCCCGCACGCGCTGCGGCGGGTCCAATGAAGACCGGGCAATGGATGTAGCGCACGCCTTCCGCGTTCAGGCGCGCGGAGCGCTCACCCGTAAGCTTCGGCTGAGTGGTGGTATGGTCGATGATGATAGCGTCGGGGCCGAGCCCTGGCCGCAGCGCGGCGATCACGTCGTCGACGACCGGATCATCCTTGAGCACGAGGTGAACGCGGGTCGCGCCGCGAACGGCGTCGGCGGGAGTGGCGGCAACGCGAATGCCGAACTGCTCGAGCGCGCGTGCCTTGTCGGCCGTGCGGTTCCAGACGGTCACTTCGTCGCCACGCTTGGCGGCGGCTTCAGCAAAGGCGCTCCCGAGGAGGCCGGTTCCGAGATATGCGATGTGTGTCATCTGTTGAAAGCTAGCCGGCGACGCAGACGTTAGGCACGGAAGGGGTCCGAGTCACGGCCCATCGAAACTGCGCATACCGCGAACCATTTCCCGCGCGCGGGGTTCCTTTCCCGGTCACCGTCGAACGCCGGCCGGGAAACAGGTGTATCGCCTGGCTGACGGCAATGTCCGGTTTGGATGTCCGGTTACGTAGTACCCGTGCAATAGTGTGTCCTCCCGTCCCCGTCCCATGAGCGCTTCCAGTCAACGCAAACGCGCGGTCGAATCCGGCCTGAATCCGGACGTTTCTCGCCCGAGAGCCGTGGAGCCCGACCAAGGCGCGAATAGACGCGGCACATTGCGGCGTGTGGTGCCGCAGTTAATCATTCGCGATCAACCGGTCGTCGGAGAGGCCCCGACGCCGATCGGAAGCCACCGTCCGATCAGGCGCCAAACGTCCTCTCGCGCCGATGCCTGGTCTCTGCCAGCAATGCTCGATCACGAAGCCTCGATCGATCGTTCGCAGGCGCCCGCCGAGCATACTACGAGCATCACCGAGCTCCTCGGAGATCTTCGGGCGGGCCGCCGCGAGGCGTTCGATCAGATTCTTCCGCTCGTCTATCACGAACTGCGGCGCGCTGCGCGCCGCGAGCTTGCCGTGCGGCCGAGCGACACGATGTCCACGACCGCGCTGGTGCACGAGCTGTATCTGAAGTTCTCGCGTGCGGAGCGCAACGATTGGCGCAACCGCGCCCACTTCCTCGGCGTTGCGTCGGTTGCCATGAGGCACATCCTCGTGGACCGCGCGCGGCGCCGGAGGGCGGAGAAACGCGGCGGACCGCTTCGCCACGTCACGCTCGATGACGAGCTGACCGCGGCGGACACACAGGCCGAATCACTCCTCGAGCTCCACGAAGCACTCGACAAGCTCGCAAAGCTGGATGAGCGACTCGCTCGCGTGGTGGAGTGCCGATTCTTCGGCGGGATGACCGAGCAGGAGACGGCCGAGGCGTTGCACATCGCGGTTCGTACCGTACGACGCGACTGGATCAAGGCTCGAGGACTGTTGTACCAGGCCCTCGGTCCTGATGCATCGAACGATCCGGTGCCGGGGACCAACTAGACGACCTTCGCATGACGCTCGGCTCGCTGTCGCACGAACGTTGGAAGTTGCTCGAGCCGCTACTCGACGACGCCCTCGAGCTCGAGCCGGAGCAGCGGTCGGCGTTCATCGAGGACGTGTGCCGCGGCGATGCCGAGCTCCGTGCGGAGCTCGGCAATCTGCTCGCGGCGTGCGACAAGGGCGACACGATTCTCGCGGATCCGGCGGCTGTCGCGTACGCGCCACTGCTGGGCGAGATGACGTCGGAGATCCCGTCGCCGATCAGCGGACGGTACCACATCCTGCGCGAGATTGGTCGCGGCGGGATGGGCACGGTCTACCTCGCCAACGACGCCAAGCACGGGCGTCAGGTGGCTGTGAAGGCGCTGCACGCCGAGGTTGCCCGCCTGATCGGCAGCGAGCGGTTCGAGCGCGAGATCGAGATCGCCGCAAGCCTCTCACACCCGCACATCCTCCCGCTCCACGATTCGGGTGAAGTAAAGTCGGAGCGTGAAGGCGAGCCGTCGTTTCTCTACTTCATCACGCCGTTCGCGGCAGGCGAGACGCTGAGAGATCGCCTGCTGCGTGAGCTGCGCCTCGCACCGGACGAAGCCGTACGACTCGGCAAGGAGATCGCGCAGGCGCTCGACTACGCGCATCGACGCGGGGTTGTGCACCTCGACATCAAGCCCGGCAACATCCTGCTGCACGAAGGGCACGCCGTGATCGCCGACTTCGGCATTGCGAGAGCCATGTCGAATGCGGGCGACGGCGCGAACGTCATTCGTGCCGACACCGGTGAGAACGCGATGCCGATGCTCGGCACGCCGTCCTACATGAGTCCGGAGCAGGCGCTCGGTCTTCCCGATGTCGATGGTCGAAGCGACGTGTACTCGCTCGGCTGCGTGCTGTTCGAGATGCTCACGGGTGACCAGCCATTCGCGCGAAGGACGGTCCAGGACGTCGTCGCGGGCGCCGGAACGAGTCACGGTCCGGACTCTGGGGCATTGTGTCGCACCGTGTCGCGCGAGCTCGCGACCGTGGTGTTGCGGGCGATGTCGCCATCGCGCGAGGAGCGGTACAGCACCGCTGACGAGCTGGCGTTGGCGCTGGACGGCGCGACACGCGCGGCAACGCCTCGGAGCTGGCGTCGAGCGAGTGTCGCGGTCGCGTCGGGCGTGGCCGTTGTGGTCGCGTCCTTCGCGGTGTGGGAGTCGCAGCAGACGGCCGCGTACGATCCGAATCTGGTGGCGGTCGCCCCGTTCGACGTCGCGGCGCCGGCCCTGCTGCTCTGGAAGGAGGGGCTCGTCGACGTGATGTCGCGAAGCCTGGACGGGGCCGGGGCGATCCGCGCCGTGCCGGCGTCGGAGGTGGTGCACCGCTGGCGTGGCCGGGCCGACTCGGCGTCGGCGCGCGCGTTAGGCAAGGCGACCGGCGCGCGGCTCGTGGTGTACGGCGGGCTGCTGGCCGCCGGCGACTCCGTGCGCGCGACCGTCAGCCTGCTCGACGTGCGAACCGGTCGCACGGTGTCCGAGTTCGAGCGGCGCGATGTGAGCGCGCGCATGGACCGATTGTCCGACTCGCTGACGCTCGGGGTGCTTCGCGAGCTCGGTCGTTCGCGTCGGATCGACATGGCTCACGCGATGTCGTCGCCGACGAACTCGCTGGCGGCGCTCAAGACATACCTGCAGGGTGAACAGTACTACCGCGCGGCGGCGTGGGATTCGGCGCAGGCCCGTTTCGAGGACGCGCTGGCGCTCGACACCACGTTCGCGATGGCGTATCACCGGCTCGCCGCCGTGAGGCGGTGGCGCGACGCGCACGATCCGCCAGATTCGGTCGCCTACGAGCTGATGCGATTGCCCAGCCACTACGTGCGTGGCCTGGGTCCGCGCGAGCAGCTGCTCGCCAGTATCGACTCGCTGACGGCCGAGACGTACTTTGCGCGCCGGCGCGCCCTGGTGGATGGGACCTACGCCAACGAGAAAGCACTGTTCGATCGCCTGTGCAATGAGCTGATCGAGGCGCAGCGTCTCTACCCTAACGACGCGGAGATCGCATTCCTGCACGCCGAGGCCCAGGCGGAGTATGACCACGACGTCGTCGTGGGCGAAGTGGATGACAGGGGGACGCTTGCCCGGTACGAGCGCGCCATCTCGCTGGATTCGACGTTTGCGCCGGCATACGTCCGGCCCATCAGCTTTGCCGCGTATCTCGGCGGGGCGGACAGCGCGCGACGCTACATTCATGCGTACCTCGCGCTGGCGCCGGCGGGTCCGCGGTCGCAAGTGATCCGGTTGGCGGGTGATCTGCTCGATCCGACCCGCGCCGCGGCGATCGACGTGGCTCGACTTGTCGACACCTTGCCGCCGGACGCGTTATGCACGGCGGCCGAGCTGTTGCGGCACATTCCGGATTCGGCGGAAACGGTGGTGCGCATCGCACGGGCGTACGTCGCACAGCCGCAGACCGACACGCTCACGCGAATCACCCGCCACGGCTGCGTCGTGGGCCAGCTGTTGAAGGGGCTGGAGTTTCGGGGACACCTGCGCGATGCGGACCGTTTGACGTCGTTCGATCCACACGGCATGCGCGCGTTGATCCTGTACGACCTGGCCCGATTCAATGCGGTGCCGAGAGACACGAGCACCGCCGAGTTCAACCGGATCCTCGCGCTCGCTCCGCGCACCCGCATGCCGCGATTGTATGCGTGGTGGGCCACCGACGGTGACACGGCGGCGATTCGCACCTACATCGACTCGTTCTGGGCGGAGGGCGATCGGATTCGCACGCCGTCCGAGGACGCGATGATTCGGGCGTACATCGTGTCGGGCCGCGGGTATCTCGCGTTGGCGCGGGGTGACTCGGCGACGGCGTTGCGGGTGCTCGCCAGCACGAAGGACACACTGTCGGAGTGTTGGTCCGACAACCGCGTGACGATCGTGCGGCTGCTCGTTGCGGCCGGGCGCTATCGGGACGCGGCCAGTCGCCTCGAGCGCCGCTGGCCGGGAACGACGTCGTGCAGCAACGGGGTTGATGACGTCCTGTGGACGATGGAGCGGGCGCGCGTGCTCGATCGCCTCGGGCAACGCGACGCCGCCGCCGCGAACTACGCGTTCGTAACGGCTGCCTGGCGCACGGCCGACCCGGAGCTGCAGCCGTACGTCCGAGAGGCCAGCGCGGCGCTGCGCCGCTTGCGGCAGAGCGGCGCGAGGATCATGACCGAGTAGCGATGGGTCGTTAGTCGTTAGGCACGACCACTGGCCGGTTTTGGGGGCCTCCTGCGTGTTTCGGGTACACACGCGATGGAGATACCCATAATGCGCGCACGCGAGCACACGTTCAGGCCGCGTCCGCTCGAGCTCGTGACCCCGCGCGCGATGTTCACCGATCGCGCAGCCGCCGGACGAGCGCTCGCTCGACTGCTCGGGGCGTACCGCAGCCAGCCAGGAGTCATCGTGCTCGGGCTCGCGCACGCTGGCGTTCCCGTCGCCCGTGAGGTCGCGAACTACCTCGGCGCGCCGATCGGTGTCGTCGTCGCGCGCAAAGTCGGCGTCCCCGGCATCGAGGAAGTCGCGCTGGGTGCGGTCGCGGAGGGAAGTCATCGCGTGATCGCGGACGCGATCGCCTGGTACCTCGGCGTGCCGCAGCGGATCGTGGACCGACTGATGGAGCGGGAGCGTCTCGAGCTCGAGCGGCGCGCGGCGATGTACCGAGCAACTCTCCGCTCGTTCGACCTCCGTGCGCGGACGGTCATCATCGTCGACGACGGACTGGCAACCGGCGCCACGATGCGTGCGGCGATCCGCAGCGTTCGCGACAGGCGACCGGCCCGTATCGTCGCCGCGGTTCCCGTGGCAGCCCCGCCGAGTGCGGAGGAAGTTCGCGCCGAGGTGGACGAGTTGGTCGTGGTGAGCACGCCGACGCGCTTCAACGCGATCTCGGCATCGTACGAGAGCTATGCGCCCGTGACCGATGACGACGTCCTCGCATTGGCCGGCCATCCCGGCAGGCGCGTGTCGCGATACGTTCGCGACAGGAGCGACCAGTTGGGCGCGGCCCTAACGCGGGCGGACGCGCACGGACGTTCCGTGGAACGCACGATCTGTGTCCCGGCGTTCGATGCGACCGTCGTGGGGGAGCTCGGAGTACCGCACGTCTCGCGACTAGCCACGCGATGGGCGCGTCGTAGTGGAGTGCGTGGTCTCGTGATTCTCGGGAGCGACGCCAGAGGCGGTCGGAACAGCTACGCCGAGCGGTACCTCGCTGGTCGACTCCGTCTTTCCGGATACGCAACTCTCCGTCTCGACCTGTTCACACGCGAGGAACAGGGGGTCGATAAGCCGGATGCATTGCGTCGCGCCGACGTCGAGCGTGCAGCCGCGCGGCTCGCTGGCGTGTGCGAGTGGGCGGAGCGCGAAGGCGTCGCCGGCGCACATCGAACCATACTCGCGGGCGCGGGCACCGGCGCTTCGGCGGTGCTCATGACGGCCTCGCAGCGCACAGGGCAGACTTTCGCTGTTGCGGTCCGCGGTGCACGCGTCGACGTCGCGTCTGTCGCGATGCAGAACATCATCGCTCCAACGCTGTTCGTCGTCGGGGCCGATGAGGAGCGCGCAGGGCCTTTGTACACCGACGGCGTCGACCGGTTGGGGAGAAACGCGGTGCTGGTGCGTATTCCGCGCGCCGGACGCTCGTTCGAGGAACCCGGTGCGCTTGGGGCCGCGGTGGAACACACCGTGGGCTGGCTCCTCCGGCTCGACCCGCGCAAACGGGATCCCGACTCGTTCGACGCCTAACGTCGAAGTAGATGTCTCGCCTTCGCTGGATCGGTCGCATCTCACAGGCCCAGTGGGTGGTCATCGCGATGATCATCGGCGTGGCGCTGGGATGGATGTTTCCAGACCGACCGGGTGCTGGTGGATTTCGTGCGACCGACCTGCAGGTTTTGTCGAACGTGTTTCTTCGGATGGTCAAGTCGCTGGTCGCGCCGCTCCTCTTTGCCACGCTCGTGGTGGGGATCGCGGGGCACGGCCACGACATGAAACGTGTCGGAACACTCGCCCTTCGGTCGCTCCTTTATTTCGAGGTCGTTACCGCTCTGGCCCTCGCGGTGGGACTGCTCGCGGTGAACCTGGCGCAGCCGGGGTCGGGCGTCACGCTCGGAGCACCGACGCCAGGAGCTGACACGGCCGCGGTCACGAGGATGCCAGCGTTCGGACGCGTTCTCGAACACATCGTTCCACAGAGCTTCATCGACGCGGCTGCGCGCAACGACGCGCTGCAGATCACCTTTTTCAGCATCGTCTTTGCGGTGGCGCTCGCGCGAGTGCAGGGACCGGTGAAGGCGCTGATGTTGACGTTCTGCCATGCACTCTCGGAGGTGATGTTCGAGTTCACCCCGCTCGTGATGCGGTTCGCGCCGATCGGCGTCGGGGGAGCGATCGCGGCGACCGTAGGCAAGAGCGGCATCGGTGTGCTCCGCCACCTCGGCGCGCTGGTCTTTACGCTGTATGGCGCACTCATCGTCTTTGCGCTGGTTGTGCTGTTACCGATCGCGATTGCCTTCCGTGTTCCGGTGCGGCGGTTCTGGAGTGCGACGAAGGCGCCGTGGCTCATCGCGTTCTCGACGGCGTCATCCGAGGCGGCTCTCCCGCTGGCGCTCGCCAACATGGAACGCATTGGCGTCCCGCGTCACATTGCTTCGTTCGTGTTGCCGGCCGGCTACACGTTCAACATGGACGGCACGACCCTCTATCTCGCGATGGCGTCGATGTTCGTCGCGCAGGCCGCGGGGATCACGCTCTCCGTGTCCCAGCAGGTCCTCATGATGATGACGCTCATGCTGACGAGCAAAGGGACGGCCGCGGTGCCTCGCGCGTCGCTGGTCGTGCTGTCGGGTGCGCTGACGCAGTTCGGCTTGCCGCTCGAGGGCATCGCGGTCGTGCTCGGCGTGGACGCATTCATGGACATGGCGCGTACGTCGCTCAACGTCGTCGGCAATTGCCTCGCGTCAGTGGTGCTCGCCCGGTGGGACGGCTCGTTCGACGTGGCGCCGGCTGTCGCTCCGCGGGACTCACGACGGATCCCGCTGCGGGTCGCCGAGTCGTCCGGGCGTTAGGCGCGACGGCCGTGGCCACTGAGATTCGCATGGTGAGGCCGGACGAGTTCCCGTCACTGGTGCCGGCGCTGGTCGATCTGCTCATTGACACCGTCGATGACGGAGCGTCCCTCGGCTTCATCGCACCGGTCGTACCGGCCGCGGCGTGGAAGTACTGGATCGGGCTCGTTCCCGAGTTCGCCGCCGGCTCGCGTGTGCTCGTGGGTGTGTTCTGTGACGGACAAATCGCGGGTTCGGCGCAACTGTGGCTGCCATCGCTACCTAACGCGCGACATCGCGCTGACGTCCAGAAGGTGTTCATCGCCCGGACGCTTCGTGGCCGCGGGGTCGGTGCCGCGCTGATGGCAGCGCTGCATGAATGCGCGCGCCAACGTGACCGCACGCTCCTCCTGCTGAACGCGCGCCGGAATGTGGCCGATCGTTTCTATAAGCCGCTCGGGTATCGAGAGGTCGGCGTGATTCCCGGCTATTCGCTCGGGCCCAACGGAGCGCGTATCGATACGGCGTCGCTGTACCTCCAGCTCTAACGGCCGGCGGCCGGCGGCCGGCGACAGGCGACAGGCGACAGAAGGCAGATGGCAGATCGCAACAGTCGCCCTCGCTGTGTCGATTTCCGGGTACGTCGCCCGGGCGCGGCACACGCTCTGCGCGGCTCCGTCCTCCCATCACGATCGATGTTCGATCACGAGCGCACGCGCGACACGTGCGCTCGGCGTCACCCCGGGAGAAGGAGCAGAAGCATGGCCGCATCAACGGAAACGGGCGTCGAGTCCTCCACCCGCACCGATCGCGGAGCCGGCACCGCACTCGGCCAGAAGGCGCGACCGCGGCAGGAAGCGACGGCGCCATACCAGCGGTTGGCCGACGAGGACCGCGGCACCGGAGGCGAGAGCCTGTCCGACTTCCTGGGCTACTTCAGCATCGGGCTCGGGCTGGCTGAGGTCCTTGCGCCGACGGCGATCGCGCGACTGATCGGGGTCAAGCACCCTAACGACCGCAACCGCACGCTCCTCCGACTGTTGGGGCTGCGGGAGATCAGCTCAGGCGTTGCCATTCTATCGAACCAGCAGCCGAAGAAGAGCGTGATGTCGCGTGTTGCCGGTGACGCGCTCGACCTCGCTCTCCTCGGCGCGACCCTCGCGAACTCCGAGAACGACCGAGGCCGCACGCTCTTCGCGACCGCGAACGTGCTTGCCGTTACGGCGCTCGATGTCATGGCGTCGAAGACCCTCGCCAGACAGCCGGAAACCGTCGCCAACGAGCAGATGGATGAGGGCATCATTCGGACGAAGCGCAGCATCACGGTGGGACGTCCGGTCGACGACGTCTACTCGTTCTGGCACGACTTCCAGAACCTTCCGCGCTTCATGCGGCATCTCGAGTCCGTGCAGATGACGGGCAACGGCCGCTCGCACTGGGTCGCGAAGGCGCCGGCGGGGAAGACGGTCGAATGGGATGCCGAGACCACGGACGACCGGATCAACGAGCTCATCGCGTGGCGATCGCTTCCAGGCTCGAAGGTCTACAATGCCGGCGAAGTACGGTTCGCGCGCGCGCCAGGCGATCGCGGCACCGAGCTCCGCGTCACGCTCGAGTATGACCCGCCCTTTGGAAAGTTCGGATCGAAGGTCGCGATGCTCTGGCGCGAGGAGCCAGGGCAGCAAGTCGCAGACGATCTCCGCCACTTCAAGCAAGTGATGGAAACCGGTGAGATCGTGCTGTCGGACGCGACCAAGCGACGCGGTCCACGTCCCGCGCAGCCAGACAACAAACCCGTCGAGCTCTGAAGGAGCGGGAGACCAACGATGAAAGCAACGTGCTGGATTGCGCCGAGGCACATGGAGGTCCGCGACGTACCGGACCCGACGATCCTCAATCATCAGGACTGCATCGTGAAGGTCACGTCCACCGCGATCTGCGGCTCTGACCTTCATCTCTACAACGGATTTCTGCCCATGATGGAGCCAGGCGACATCATGGGCCACGAGTTCATGGGCGAAGTGGTCGAGGTTGGTCCGGACGTGAAGAAGGTCGCCGTCGGCGACCGCGTCGTCGTGCCGTTCCCGATCGCGTGCGGCGCGTGTGGCGCCTGCAAGGCCAAGGCGTACTCGCTCTGCGAAAACTCCAACCCTAACGCGTGGATCGCCGAGAAGATGCTCGGGCACTCGCCGTCGGGGATCTTCGGGTACTCGCACCTCACGGGCGGGTTCGCCGGCGGGCAGGCGGAGTACGCGCGCGTGCCGTTCGCCGACGTCGGACCGCTCAAGGTGCCTGAAAATCTGAGCGACGAGCAGGTGCTCTTCCTCTCCGACATTCTTCCCACCGGCTACATGGGCGCGGAGATGTGCGGCATCAAGCCGGGCGATACGGTCGCGGTGTGGGGCTGCGGGCCGGTGGGGCAATTCGCGATTGCGAGCGCCTACCTGTTAGGCGCGGAGAAGGTGATCGGGATCGATCGGTTCCCGTATCGTCTGCAGATGGCGTCCGAGAAGGCGGGCGCGGTGACGGTGAACTACGAGGAAGTCGATAGCGTTCCCGATGTGCTCAAGGATCTGACGGCCGGGCGCGGGCCCGATCACTGCATCGACGCGGTCGGCGCGGAGGGCCACACGCACGGGGTACAGTACCTGCACGATCGAGCGAAGCAGATGATGCGCATGCAGACGGACCGTCCGATCGCGCTCCGCGAGGCGATCATGTCGTGCGCGAATGGCGGAACGGTGTCCGTGATCGGCGTCTACACTGGGCTGATCGACAAGTTTCCGATGAACGCAGTGATGAACCGGTCGCTCACGATCAAGACGGGGCAGTGCCACTGCCAGCGCTACATGCAACCGCTCCTGGACCGCATTCAGCGCGGTGAGATCGACCCGACGTTCGTGATCACGCATCGCCTGCCGCTGGCCGATGCGCCGCGCGGGTACGACATCTTCAACAAGAAGCTCGATAACTGTGAGAAGGTGGTGTTGAAGGCCGCGTAGGCGGCCGGCGCCAGGTGGCAGGCGGCGGGCGGCGGGCGACCGCACAAAGGCGTGTCATCCCGAGCGCAGCGAGGGATCCTCATCGTCCCGAGCGAGAGCCCTCAAACGGGACGACGGCGATTCCTCACTCCGCTCGGAATGACAACGCTCTACCGGGAGCCTGAGGATCCCTCGCCTGCTGGGTCGGGATGACACACCCGCTCTTTCGGCTGCCGCCGGCGGCCGGCCGCCTGTCGCCTACACCCGTGCCGTATCGCGCCTGAAGAGCGCCATTGCCCCCACTCCAAACACCAGCGTCCAGGCGACGATGCTCAGGATCGCGCCTGACGAGAAGCCACCCACCAGTGGCGCGCGCGCGATGACGCCCACGCCCCACACGGGCGAGAAGTGCGCGACCGTGCGCATCGTTGGCGAGAGCGCGGAGAGTGGAATGAACAGCCCGCCGAACATCGCGAGGACGGCGAGCAGCGGCCCCACGAACTGCATCACGTTCTCGGACGGGAGCAGGAACCCCATGAACAGGCCGAACGCCGCGAAGACGAACGAGCCGAGCCAGCCGGCCAGTCCCGAGAGCAACCAGACGTGAGGCGCGAGGTGCACGCCGGAGATCGCGCCAACGGCGAATTCCACCACGATCGCGATCAGGCCTAACGTCATCGCGGTCAGCACCTTCATCGCGACATAGGCGCTTGGCCGGAGCGGCGTCAGGCGCAGCTGACGGCTCCAGCCGAGGCTGCGTTCGACCGCCACTGCCGCGCCGCCGGCCGTCGTGCCGACCATCGCGCCGTAGACGGCCATGCTGATCAGGACGTACGCGACAGCCGACGCGCCGCCCTTGACCTGTGCCTTCGATGACAACCCGAACATGAAAAAGAACACACTCGGGAAGACGAGGATGAACATCACCGTGCGTCGATTGCGAAGGACGCGGCGCACCTCGAGCTTGAGCGCCGTGAGGTTGAACCCGCCGAGTGGCGGAACCTGACGGTCGTGGGCCCGCGGCGTCGCGGCGGCGGCTTGCACGGCGGGTGTCATCGGGAAGCTCCATTCTCGGCCGCGTCATCGCCCGTCAGCGCGACGAACGCCGCCTCGAGGTTCTTCGATGAGATCTCGAGGTCGCGGGCAGTGGTGTGGGTGAGCAGGTAGCGCGCGACGGTATCGGAGTCGGCGCACTGCACGAGGACGGTGTCGCCGCGGCGCTCGACGTTCGTCACGCCGCCTAACGCGCGGAGCGCCGGCTCGTCGGCGTCAGGGAGTGTGGCGCGGACCACCCGGCCCGACGCGAGGTTCTTGATCTCGGACGTCGTGCCGTCGGCGACGACGGACCCCTGACGAATGAGCACGATCCGATCGGCGTACGCGTCGGCCTCGTCGAGGTAGTGGGTCGCGAACATCACCGTCCGCCCACGCTCGGCGTCCTCGCGAATTGCGCCCCAGAAAGCGCGACGGGTCTCGACGTCCATCCCCGTCGTCGGTTCGTCGAGCACCAGCAACCGAGGATCGGAGAGGAGCGCCATCGCGAAGCGCAGGCGCTGCTGCTCGCCGCCGGAGCATTTCGCGACGCGCCGGTCAGCGATCGCCGAGATACCGGCGCGCTCGAGCACTTCACTCACGGGCTTCGCCTGCGAGTACAGCGACGCCGTATAGGTGACCGTCTCCTCGACGGTAAAATCCTTCAGCAGACCGCCATTCTGCATGACGGCCGACACATCGCCGCGCGCGATGGCGTCTTCCGGCGCGGTCCCGTACACTCGAACGGTGCCGGCGTCCGGCCGCGCGAGTCCGAGCAGCATGTCGATGGTCGTGGTCTTCCCGGCACCATTAGGGCCGAGGAAGGCGACGATCTCACCGGATTCGATCTGGAGGGACAGGTCGTTGACGGCGGTAACAGGCCCGAACCGCTTCGTCAGATTACGGAGGTCGACAGCGAGCACGTGGTCTCGTGGGGGTGGGTCTCATGGTGTACGAGCCGGTACGACGCACGGTTTCGGGTCGCGCACGTCCGTCAGTACTCGGCGAACGAGTCGTCCTTGAAGCAGTAGAGCCACCGCTCGCCCGGCTCGGCCGAGGCGGCGACGGGGTGTCCGCTCTCATGCGCGTGGCGGCTCGCGTGCTTGTTGGGCGAGCTATCGCAGCAGAGCGTGACCCCGCACTCCTGACAGGTGCGGAGGTGCATCCAGCGGGAACCCGTCTTGATGCACTCCTCGCACTCGTAGTGCTTCGGGCCGCGGACCGTAGTGATGTCAGTGATATGATGGCAAGGACCGTTGGACATGTGACCTCAGATGTCCGGGATGAAAAAGTTTAACCGGATCGGGCGTTCGGCGGTCTGGATGTCGAACGCCATGCGCTTCTGAAACGATGTGAACCCGAGCTGTTCGTAGAACCGGCTCGGTAACGAGACGCGCATAGGCGTATCCAACGGGAACGTCGGCGAGCGTCGCGACCCAGTAGAATTGTCCCGGCGCGATCACGCGACTGCCGATCTCGGTGTGAGACTCGCCGCCGCCCGGCTTGAGGAGCTCCGGATGGCCGGCCACGTGAGCGTCCTGGATCTCGAGCGCGAGGCGCACGAGGGCCGCGGCATCGGCCGGAGCCGCACGCCTAACGCGGACTCCATCGGAGAGCGTCAACCGGCGTCGCCGCGGGCGGCCATCGCGGTGAGCATGGCCTTGTCCTGGGTGAGTCGCGTCTCGAGCAGCGCCACGAGCGCTTCCTCCTGCTTCACGAAACCAGCGAACGCGTGCCGCGGAGGGGCGGACATCATCACGGCCATGTCGTGACGCCCCATCGGGAGCGTTCGATATCCGGCCATGCGTTCGGCGGTGTGGGCCAGCTCCCTCGCGATGCGCCGGTGCGCGCTCGCGAGCTCGTGGTAGGCATCGTACTCGCGCTTCGCGTTTTCGTCGGTAAGATCCAGTGCCTTCATGTGCATCTCGAGCACCCGAGCCGTCGAGGCGACGAGATCGCCGAGGCCGGCCGTGAGCACCGAGTGCTGAGCGAGGCCTTTTCCGCACGTTTGTTGTTCGTCCATTTCAAAACCGTTCAAACCGTGAGCCGGTGGTCATCCATGCAGAAGATTCTAACGCTCGTTCCTGCCGCCGCGTTGATTGCGTGCACGCCCGTCGAGCGGGACAGCGATCTGCCCGCGACGGGCACATTCTCGATCATCGCATACGACTCGGCCTCCGGTCAACTCGGAGGTGCGGTACAGTCGCGCGTGTTCTCGGTGGGTAACGGCGTACTCTGGGCCGAGGCGGGTGTCGGTATCGCGGCGACGCAGGCGATCGTCGACGTCAGCTACGGACCGCAGGCGCTGGCGCTGCTGCGCCAGGGGAAGTCGGCGGCCGAGGTGGTGAAGACGGTGTGGGGCAGGGACCCGGACCCGGACAGCGCGCGCTGGTCGAAGCTCGGCCGGCAGTTCGCCGTCGTGGACGCGAAGGGCAATGTCGCGGCGTACACGGGTCCGCAGGCGACCCCCTGGGCGGGAGATCGTCAGGGCGCGCACGTCACGGCGCAGGGGAACATCCTGGCCGGGCCGGGCGTGGTGGATTCCATGATGGCGGCGTACAACCGCACGGAAGGCTCGCTCGCCTTACGTCTCGTCGCGGCGCTCGAAGCGGGGCAGGCGGCGGGCGGCGACGCGCGCGGGAAGCAGAGCGCGGCCATGCTGATCGTGAAGAAGTGCGGGGGCGTGTGGCTGCATAACGACGTGGTCCTGCGTCTTCAAGTCGATGACAATCCGGAGCCAATCGCGGAGCTGCGCCGGCTGGTCGAAAAGGCGCCGCAGAAGCCGCAGGGCGTGACGGATGCGTCCAATGATCCGGCGTGTCGTTAGGCAGGCACTTCGGGGCGAAGCCCCGAAGCCTGGCAGAGAGCTACCCAGCCGAGATGCACCTCAAAACTAAGAAACTCAGAACTGCAGTTCTGAGTTGCTTAGTTATGAGAAGTTTCACATCGCGACTAGAGGTGCCAAAACGGGCCAGTGAGCCCCGCGCCAGCGAACACTCCCTCCGCCTCCGCCGGCGTAAACCGCTTCCAGCCTCGGTCGAGCCGCTTACCATGCCACGGCTTCGCCAACGCCCACAACTGCTCCGGCGTGAACACCGCGCCGCGATCCAGTCCGCGCATCTCGCACCACCGGTTCACATGCTCTTCCGACCGGAAGACAAGCATCGTGCTTCAAGTAAAGACGATGTTCTCCCACCAGCGCGCGGCCGGCACGGCGAAATGCACGACCGCATCAGTGGGCGCGAGCGCACCGCCGCGAACGGCGAGCGTAAGCGGCGCGTCGCAATCGGTGCACACCGTATCGACGTCGCCATCCCGTCCGAGCATAGCAATCACACCTAACGCGTCCCACACGCAGTTACCGTAGTGCGATCGTCCGTCGGCCATGCGAGCGACGTGCGGCGTCGGAACCGCAGAGAGCGGCGCGGCCATGAGCACGTCGCGAGTTCCTGGTCGGAACACGATCACCCGATTCGCTCCCAATCGGTCATACGCCGCTGCCGCATCCGACGCCGAGACGCCGAGCGCCGCGGCGGTGTCCCCGACACTCGGCGCGGCGCCGCTCGCGATCAGCTCGCGGAGGAGGTGAAGCCGGATATCGTCGTCGGTCACTGGCCGCCGACCAGACTCCGGATCTGCTTCACCGCGTAATCGATCTTCATGTCGAACGCCTTCTTCCCCAACTCGGCCGAGGAGCGGCGAGCATCGCCCGAGATGCCATTGTTGACTCGTTGCGCGGTCGAGTCACGCGGCTGGCCGGGTTGGCGGACCGGGTCGCCGAGGGCGGTCTTCACGAGCTCCTTGCGCACCCACACGTCGCCGCCGAGGTAGAGCATCTCCGACGTGTCGGGGATGCCGGCGTGCGAGCTCACGGGGTAGCCGTTGTCGGCGAGCCACTTGTCGAAGTCGGCTTGTGCCTTGATGTACACGTCGTCGCAGTAGTAGACGTGAATGCCCTGCGGGCCGTACGTCTCGTCGAGCTTCTTGGCGACCTCGCGATACACGTTAGGCTGCCCGCCGCCGTGGTCACCCATGAGGATGATGTTCTTGAAGCCCGTGGTGATCGCCTGGTCGCTCACGCGCTCGAGGATGGCAGCGAGGATCTCGGGGGTGAGGCCGATGGTGCCGGGGAGTGCCGCGCTCGCGTTGTTCGGCGTGTAGGGCAGCACGGGCATCGCGATGGCGTTGCCGAGCTTGAGCGCGATGGCCTTGACGGTCGCCTTGCCCATGAGGGTGTGTCCGCCGTTCACGTTCTGCGGGCCGCGCTGCTCGGTGCCGCCGGTGTAGAAGAGCGCCGTGGTCTTCCCCGCGGCGAGCGCCTCCTTCACCTCGGGCCAGGTCATCATCTCGAACTCGACGAGCGGCTCCTTGGGTTTTGCGAGTGCCGAGATGGGGGTGACGGAGGCGTCGGGCGCGACCGTCGTGATGCTGTTCTGGGCGAACAGCGGTGTGCTGGCGAAGGCGAGAGCAGGCAACAGGCGGAACGCTATGCGGTGCATTGAATCCTCACGGGGCGATGTCGGCCGGGAGAAACAGCGTCGTCGGAGCCGAGTTCGCAAGACGGCACGGGGACTGGCGACTGGTAACTGCCGGGGACGGGCGACGGGGGACGGACGACGGACGAAACCGCGTTGTCATCCCGAGCGCGGTTGTCATCCCGAGCGCAGCGAAGCGAAGCGAGGGATCCTCAGGGTCCCGGTAGAGGGCCTCCGTTGCCGGTTCCCCGTCCCCAGCACCCGCCAGTCGCCAGTCGAGCCTAACGCGCTGTGTTCGCGACGTGGCCAGCGAGGACGCGCGTGGTGAATCGCTGGATTTCATCCGTGCGCTCGATCCGATCCTCGACCTGGTCGACCACATCCTCGAGCATTCGCACCCGATCGGCAAGGGCGTTGAGCTGATCAGGCGCGGTGGACCGTCGCTCGTACGCGCGGACGAATCGCCAGGCGAGGTACCCGCCGCCTGCAAAGACGGCGTACGGAGCTGCTTCGCCGAGGAAATAGGATACCATGCTGATCCCGAGCTCCATAGCTCCTCCTCGATTGGGTCGCCGGTGAGAATACCCGGCTTGCGCCGGGCCTCGAGCGGCAAGGTAGAGCGAGGAGATGAAACTGGTCTGTCAGCGACGTTAAGTGTCGATTAAGCCCTCTGCCCTCCATGCTCGCGATCCCTCCCTTCGTCGCTGGCGCTCCTCCGGGCAGGCGCCTGACGACTCGGGATGGCAAGCTGCTCTTCTTCCCACAGGTTGGGGTACACCACCGGGAAGCCCGCGCTGTTCACGACCAGCATGCCCGCGTAGTCGAAGCGTGGCGCCTCATACCAGTACTCGCTCTCGGTTCGCCGCTCGTACCGTTGTTCCAGCATGCTCACCTGCCGTCCGGCTACGTCGAGCCACGCGACCGGCACGTGGGCGGACTGCCCAACTCGCAGGGCAATGCGCCGGATCTGCAGCGCGTTCGTCGCCGCGGTGAATCCGAGGTCGACGTCCACGCAGTCCGGGAGGTCCGGCCCTGCCTCTCCGTTCAGGATCCACACGCCCCTCGCGGACCGGCGAAGACCGATGTCGACCTCCACGGAACCTAACGATCCGTGGACGTGCGCGTCGAGGGTGCGCCAGTACTGGTCGCAGGTGACGCGATAGGCGAGCTGTGCAACGGTGCGATCATCGCGAAACGCGGCGACGCCTTCCAACCGCCATCGCTCGCCCTCCCGGACGAGGCGACACGCGTCGTGCCCAGGCGCATCCAGCCGCCGCCAGAGCATCGAGTTTGCCGTGCTCGACCCCATCACCGTCTCCTCCGCCACCGTGCCTCCACGCCGTGTCGATCACCTTATCCCTCGCGCAATGCCGTCAGCGGATCCGTCGCCGCCGCGCGCCTCGCGGGCACATAGCTGGCCACCAGCGCCACGACGACGAACAGCCCGGACATCCCGGCAAACGTGAGTCCGTCGAGCGGGCTGACGTCGAAGAGGAACCCCGCTATGAGCCGAGTGGCGGCTGCCGCCAGCAGTACGCCGACGACCACCCCTGTACCGGCAAGGCGCATGCCCTCGCGCACCACCATGCTCAGCACGTCGGCGCGCTGCGCGCCTAACGCCACACGAACGCCGATCTCACGCGTCCGCCGACCGACCGAGAACGCGATCAGGCCATACAGCCCAACGGCCGCCAACAGCAATCCCACCCCACCGAGCACGCCGGTCACCGTCGCCGCCATCCGCTGGGGGAACAGCACGATGCCCGTCTCGCGTCGCAGCGTGGTCACGGCGGGCGGTGGCAGGGCAGGGTCGAGTGACCGCACCGCGTCCCGGATCGTCGGCGCAAGCGCCGCCGGGTCGAGCGCCGTCCGGACGATCAGCCGTTGGTCGGGTCGTGGATACTGCGCGAGTGGCACGTACACGAATCCCTGCTTTCGCTCGGTCAGCGTCCCGTACTTCGAGTCGCGCGCGACGCCAACGACCAGCACCCTGTCGCCATGGAACCCGAGCGTCCGGCCGATCGCGCTCGCGCCGGGCCACAGCCGATTCGCCAGCGTCTCGTTCACCACGGCCACCTTCGGCGACGTCGCGTCGTCCTGGACGACGACGGCGCGACCCAGCCGGATCGGGATACCCACGACGTCGAAGTAGTCGGGAGCGACGGCAGACACTCCAACGCGAATGCGTGCAACGCCGTCTTCGTCTCTGCCCGGGCCATCAGGCCGGACGAAGTCGTCGCTGTTCGACATCGTGAGCGGCAGCATGTCGGTATACGACGTGGCCGTCACGCCCGGTATCGCGGCGACACGCTCGCGGAGCGCGCGGAAGAAACGGTCGGCTGTTGTCGAATCATACCCCCACGACTCGGCGTTGAAGTACGCCGTCGCGACGCCATTCGGCTCGAAGCCAGGATCGGTTCGGGCGCCGTCGTTCAGCGCTCGTGTGAACAGCCCGGCCGCCACGAGCAGCACGAGCGAGAGCGCGAGCTGCGCCACGATGATCGCGTTTCCGGCGAGCGAGCGTCGAGCGCTGCTCGCGGCCGCGTCGTTCCGCAGACGCGCCGTGATGTCGCGACCGACACCCTGAAGCGCCGGTGCCAGACCGAATACGAGGCCGGTCGCCAGCGAAACGAGCAGCGAGAAGATGAACACGCGAGGATCCGGCGAGAGCTCGAGTGACAGCGATGAATCGCCGGGGATCGGAATTCGCTCGAGGGCGCCGGTCGCGAACCACGCGACCGCCAGTCCACCAAACGATCCGATCAGGAACAGCAGCAGGCTTTCAGTGAGGAGCTGCCTGACGAGTCGACCGCGACCTGCGCCGAGGGCCGTGCGCAACGCCATCTCGCGCTGGCGCGCCAGCGCGCGTGCGGACAGCATCGAGCCGACGTTCACGCTGGCGATCACGAGGACGAGCCCTGCCGCCCCGAATAGCAGGGTCGTGAATCCCAGAAACGCGCGACGGGCGTCGTCAGGCAGGCCGGTGAGGTCGGTGATGCGGATGCTGGCGTACCGCTTGTACCCTACCGGCTCTTTCGTCTCGTTCACCCATTGCCCGGTCAGCCCCGTGAGCTCGCGCTGCGCGGCGTCGCGAGTGACGCCGGGTGCCAAACGCCCGAACATCCAGAGCCACGTGGCATCGGTGAGATCCGCAGTTGGTCGCAGCTGTGCCTGCATCATGAGCGGCACCCACGCGTCGACCTTGAGCGGTGAGAACACACCACGAAATCCGCTGGTCGTGACGCCGATGATGGTGTAGGGGTGGCCATTCACGTTCACCGATCGGCCGATGGCGGCCGTGTCGGCCCCGAGCTGGCGTTCCCAGAAATCGTGCGACACCACCACGACGGGGTTCGCGAGCGGCGTGCGATCCTCGTCCGGTGCGAAGAAGCGGCCGAGCGCGGGCCGTTCGCCGAGGACGGAGAAGAAGTTCCCGCTGACGATGTTCCCGTAGACGGCGTGCCCCTGTCCGTTGACGGCGATCGACAACGCGGCCTTGCTCCACGCCGCGACGCCGGTAGCGGACCGCGCATTCTCGACGATATGGCGGTAGTAGAGGTATGAGCCGGACACGCCTTCGCTGAAGTCGCGACTGCGGCGCTCGAACAGGAACAGTCGATCGGGGTCGCTCGTCCCGGGAAGCGGTCGGAGGACGACGGCGTTGATGCCACTGAAGATCGTCGTGACCGCGCCGGAACCTAACGAGATGATCGCGATCGCGACCACCGTGAACACGGGGCTCCGCCGGAGCATCCGGATGGCGAAGCGGAGATCGTGGGCAAGGGTCTCGAGCACGCTGTCGCTCCTTGTGGTGGCGAATGAGTGGCCTACGTCGGCGTTATTGCAGGGTTTCAGCCCCTCGTTCGGGACGATGGCGATCCCTCGCTGCCCTCGGGATGACAACTGCGCGGCAGCAGCGCGCAGCTCTCGGCTTCCAGCCCAGCCGCCGCACGCAGCGAGCAGCAGGCAGCGCCGCTACGCCAATGCGTCTGGCGGTATCTGATCAGGCGTCAGGGCACCGGTCATGAGAGCGACCGTATCACTCATGCTGATCTTTGGAGGATTGAGCACCGCGATCCGCTTCCCGAGCCGGGCGACGTGAATCCGGTCGGCGATCTCGAAGACGTGGGGCATGTCGTGCGAGATCAGCACGACCGACAGCCCGCGGTCGCGCACGCGGCGGATGAGATCCAGCACCATGGAGCTCTGCTTGACGCCTAACGCCGCCGTCGGCTCGTCCATGATCACGACGTGCCGCGCGAACGCCGCGCTGCGCGCCACCGCCACGCCCTGCCGCTGCCCGCCCGACAGCGTCTCCACCGCCTGGCCCGTCGAGCCGATCTCGATGCGCAGCTCGCGCATGTGTGACGTGCTGTCCTCGCGCATCCGCTTCTTGTCCAGCATGCGGAAGACCGACCCGAGCACGCCCGCTCGGCGCAGCTCGCGGCCAAGAAACAGATTCTCGGCGATCGAGAGCGCGGGAGCGACCGCGAGGTCCTGGTAAACCGTCTCGATCCCTGCACGGCGCGCATCCATCGGTGTGCGGAAGTGCACCACCTGGCCGTCGAGTCGGATCTCGCCCTCGTCGGGAACGAGCGCTCCCGACAGCGCCTTGATCAACGTCGACTTGCCGGCGCCGTTGTCGCCGATCACCGCCAGGATCTCGCCCGATCGCAACTCGAAGTCGCTGTGGTCGAGCGCCGTGACGTGCCCGTAACGCTTGACGAGCCCTCGCGCTTCCATGACGAGCGCGGTCGCGTTGGCGGTGGCCATGTCAGCGCGCTCCGCGACGCGAGAGCTGATCCGTCGCCACCGCGAGAATCACCAGAATTCCCGTGATGAGGATCTGGTAGACGGACGGGACGCCCATGAGCGTGAGGCCGTTCCGAAAGACGCCGACGATCAGCGCGCCCACGAGCGACCCCAGCACCGTACCTCGGCCCCCGAACAGGCTCGTGCCCCCGAGGACGACCGCGGTGATCGCGTCGAGGTTCTCGGTCTGGCCAGCGTTAGGGTCGCCTACGCCGGTGCGCGCGACCGACAGCAGCGCCGCAATGCCGTACAGCACGCCGGCGAGGACGTACACGGCCAGGATCACGCGCGGCGTCGCGATGCCGGTGAGGCGGGCGGCCTCCGGGTTGTTGCCCACCGCATACACGTGCCGGCCGGCGGCCGTCTCGCGCAGCACGAACGCGGTCAACGCGTATAGCGCGAGCATGACGACGACACCGTAGACGACCGTCGTCCCACCGACGCTGAACGTCCCGCCGAGCGCGTTCATGGCCTCGGGCAGGTCGGTGACGGTCTGCGCGTTGGAGTACAGCTGCGTGATGGCGAACGCGATGTTGAGGGTGCCTAACGTCACGATGAACGGCGGCAGGTTGATCCGCGTGACGAGCAGGCCATTGAGAAGGCCGAACAGCGTCGTTGCACCTACGCCGACTGCGATCGCCAGCGGAACGCTTACTCCCAGCTCCGCCGCGAGCTTCGTCATGACGATGGCACCGAGCGCCATGACGGTACCGCAGGAAAGGTCGACACCGGCGGTGAGGATCACGAGCGTCTGCCCGATCGCGATGACCCCCACCACCATGACCTGCTGCAGCACGATCGAGAGGTTGTCGCCGGTGAGGAACCGGTCGCTCCGGGTGGCGAAGATCACGCACGCGGCGACCAGCGCGATCAGCGGCCCGACTTTGCCGAGAGCGCGAAGACCCTGATTGTCATCCCGAGCCGTCAGGCGCCTGCCCAGAGGAGCGGCAGCGACGAAGGGAGGGATCTTCAACATCCCGACAGAGGGCTCTCTTCCGGGACCCTGAGGATCCCTCGCTGCGCTCGGGATGACAACAGGGCTCGGGATGCCAAGCTATTTCCTACCGAAGCACAACGACATGCCTGTCGCGACGTCCTTGCTGTCCACGCCCGCGACCGGCCTCGCCGCGATGAGCGCCACACCGGTGTCGGTGTAGCCGCTCGGCTTCTTGCCCGTCTTGATGAATGCGGCAGCCGCGGCGACGCCAAGCTCCGCCATCTTCAGCGGGTACTGCTGGGCTGTGGCGGCGATCGCGCCGGAGCCGACGTCCCTGATTCCCTGACATCCGCCATCCACCGACACGAGCACGACACCCTTCTCCCTGCCGGCGGACTTGAGTGCCTTGTACGCGCCGGCCGCGGTGGGCTCGTTGATCGTATAGACGACGTTGATGTCGGGATTCTTCTGCAGGCACGTCTCCATGCCCGTCTGCCCCTTCGTCTGGTCGCCGTAGCTGTCCGCCATGCACACGACCTCGCTCGGCCTGCCTAACGTGTTGCTCGCCTTCGCTGGCGCGGCGAGGCCAAAGCCCTTGAGGAATCCGTTGTGGCGCTGTGCGCCCACCGGGTGTCCGGGAAGGAGGTCCAGCGTGGCAATCTTTGGCGTTCGGCTCCCTAACGCTGCCCTGGCATACTGGCCGATCAGCGTGCCGGCCCGATAGTTGTCCGTCGCGTACAGCGCGTCGGTGGCGTCTACGGGGTCGGTCGGGCTGTCGAGCGCGATCACAACCACGCCTTTCTCGCGCGCCCTCTTGATGGCGGGGACGATCGCCTTCGAGTCGTTCACGGTGATCATGACGACCTTCGCGCCGGCCGCCATCATGTTCTCGAGCGCGGTCACCTGGCCCGCGTTGTCGCCATCGTTCTTGCCGGCGCCGCTGATCAGCTTGAGACCGCTCGCCTTCGCGGCACTCTGCGCGCCTTCCTTCATCTTCACGAAGAAGGGATTCGTCTCGGTCTTCGTGATGAGCCCGATGACCGGTTGCTGCGCGCGGAGCGTGGCGGCGCCCATGGTGAGCGCCGCCACGCACGTGAGGCGAATTGTCAGGGATGCGTTCACAGATTCCGGCGATTCAGCTCCGACACCGCGAAATCCGCCGCGCGCGCCGTGAGCGCCATGTAGCTGAGCGACGGGTTCTGGCACGCGGTGGACGCCATGCACGAGCCGTCCGTGACGAACACGTTCGGCGCGTCCCACACCTGATTGTGCTTGTTGAGGACCGAGTTCTTCGGGCTCGTGCCCATCCGCGCCGTGCCCATCTCGTGGATGCCCATGCCGGGGTAATACTCGTCGTCGTACGTCTCGACATCCTTCACGCCGCACGCGTCCAGCATCTCGGCCATGTCGTTCGCCATGTCCTTCCGCATGAGCCGCTCGTTCTCGCCGATCGCGCAATCGATCTTGAGCACCGGCAGTCCCCACTTGTCCACCTTGGCGTGGTCGATCGAGACCTTGTTGTCGTGGTTAGGCAGCATCTCGCCGAACGCGCTGCCGCCGATCGTCCACATGCCCGGCTCGGCGGCCTTGTCCTTGAACGCGCCGCCAACGCCCAGCTCGGCCACTGCACTCGACCAGCCATCGCGTCCCGCGCCGCCCTCGTACCC
>Ga0070681_10000305_pt1 | contig 39862 bp, 34 predicted proteins | sample KBSC83BmetaG_FD_65650 | JGI IMG/M metagenome (GOLD analysis project Ga0070681, IMG submission 65650) | Corn rhizosphere microbial communities from Kellogg Biological Station, Michigan, USA - KBS C8-3B metaG | ecosystem: Host-associated > Plants > Roots > Rhizosphere | place: USA: Michigan...
CCCCGCTCAGTCCCCTTCTCCCCTAGAGATAGCTGAGCCACCGCGACCGACTCTTCGCCTTCACTCCCGCATACCACCGGCACGCCACGTACAGCACGCCGATGACGATCGCCCACACGAGATACAACAGAGGAAGGCTCCAGACGTAACCCGGCGGAGGTGGCGGATTCATCATCGGATGATTCGTGAACAACCAGGGATCAGCCGACCCTTCGCGGATGAATGACACCACGACCGCGGCGAGGTGAATCAGCGGGATGTGCAACAAGTAGTAAAAGAACGGCACTCGACCAAACGTCTCGAGCACGCCGGCGATCGGCCCGCGCGCGTATTCGACCAGGCCGAGCAACACCAGCATCGGCCCGAGCGTCATCAGCAGAAAGGAGAGCGACGCCGGATACTTGTTGGTGTTCAGGAACGCGAGCGCCTTCGGCATCTGCGGACGTGGCGTCGGCGTCGGAGCGACGACGCGATTGGGGGCTTGGCTCGCGGGCGTTGCAGCGGGAGCGGGTGATGGAGGAGTCGGGCGCAGCGGGTTCGTCGTTGCGGGTCGCTGGAGCGCGATCGGCGCACGACTCCACGAGCGCGGATCGCCATAAAGGTCGATCGCGCGAAGCAGAATGAAAGCGGCAGTGACTGCCAGGCCCAGGCGCAGCGAGATCGATCGGCGTCGCTCCGGCGAGAGCGTCATCACGCTTCCATACGCGTAGCCGGCCGCCATCACGCCAATCCATGGCACGAGCACAAAGAGGATGATGAGCGGCGGACCGTTCGCGCCGAATCTGATCGCTCCACCAGCGTAGAGCGTCTTCCACACCGGTGCGAGCACGCCCTGCCGCATCGCGGCGAGCAGCGCCGGGAAATAGTCAGTCAGGTTGTGCAGCACGATGATGCCGATGCCGAGCGCCGCAATCGCGGCCGTGGGCAAGTAGACGATTCCCGCCATGAGCACCATGCACCAACCGATCATCCAGATCACACCGGCGAGCATGTAGTGCGCGTAATCGAAGTTGAACGTCCACGCGACGCGCAGCACGGTGAGCTCGAGAAGGACGAGCCACACTCCGCGCGTCAGAAGAAAGCGCGCGAGCTTGCCACGATCCTTTGAACGTTGTCCGTAGAGATACGCGGCCGTGCCCGCGAGAAAGAGAAACGCGGGCGCGACGAAGTGCGTGATCCAGCGCGTGAAGAAGATGCCCGGCGATGGACCGCCGGCCGGTTGGCCGGAGTACACGCGCACATGATCGATCGCCATCAACACGACCACCACACCGCGCACAATGTCGAGCGATGCGATGCGATGACGCGTCGACGCGGATGCCGGTCGTGCCGGCGCGTTGTACGAGGGCGCTGCCTGCGAGAGGACCGAGGTAGACATCGGGAGATGACTCCGCGAAAGGCTGCCCCATTTGACACTGGCCCTCGGTAAAGCGACAGCAGTTTGGCAGCGAGCGGTCTCGCCCGTGCCGCCTACGGTGTATCCGAGGACAACAGGCGGTTCACCTCGACGTTTGCCTGCAGCCGCGCTTCGATCTCGTCGCTGACGCGGCGAGCGTCTTCGAGATCGCGCGTCAGATCGTTCGTGTCACCATCGGCGACGGACAAGCGAAGCAGATCGAGCCTGAGAAGCTCCAGTGCGGCCACCACCGACTGAAGACGTCGATCGGTTTCGGGATCCGGCGTTCGGTCGCGAAGAATCGCGGCCTGTTTCTCGAGGCGGAGCGCGAGATCCGGCAGGTCGCCGAACGCGGTGCGCTGCGAATCCGGCAATGCGTCGAACAACGCCGTCAGCTCACTGCGGAGCGCGACGCTCGTCGGCTCGCCGGCGGCGGGCAGCGCGGTCTGCTTTCGCAAACCGATGGACGCGATCTTGAACAGACCTCGCCCGATCTTGCCGCGCAGCATGCGAGACCACCAGCTCTCCTGCGGCTGCCGGTTTGCGAGGAGTCGACGCAGCATCACCGTCGGGATCGCCACCGATCCCGCAAACCCGATGAAGGGGAACAACGTGCCCGAGACATCCGCCAGCAGCACGGACCCGACGGTTCCGGCGGCAGCCAGCACCACTTCCGCGGCCAGCCTCCGATGCGTCGGCCGCATCGCATCGCTCTCCGAGTCGCCTTCCGCCGCGAGCAGTGCCGGGCGAACGGCCGAATGTCCGTACCCTGCCTGTACGAGTCGCCGCGCACGCGCGATGAGAACCGAGCCACGCAGTGCCGCGAGTCCCATCGTGACGGCGCATGCCGAGAGATACGTGAGCTCGACGAATGATCGCACGAAGCCGGGCGCTGCTCCAAGCATGACGCCGCTGACCATCATCATGCCGAACGAGACAGCCGATGCCGTGAGAGCGGTGCCGATTTCGGACCCGGCTCGATCCGACTCGCGCAGAAAGGCGCGGATCGGCGGCGCAATCTCTTTGCTGACAGTCGTCGCTCGCAGCGCGACGGCCAACGCCTCCGCGGAGTCCCATCGCGCGGCCGCGTCCCTCGAGAGGCAACGGTCGATCGCGGCGGCAAACTTTGGGGGAAGACCCTCGCGTGCCGCCGCGAGCGGCTCGGGCGCCACGATCGCCTTGCGAGCAAGGATGGCCATCGCCGACTCGCCATCGATCGGTGGCCGACCGGTCACGGCGAGATAGGCCACAGCGCCGAGAGAATACAGATCGCTTCGCGCGTCGACGACTTCGCCGCGCGACTGCTCCGGACTCATATACCTCGGCGTTCCGACGATCGCACCCGCTCCGCTCGCAACAACGTCGGTGTCGACGTGCGCGATTCCGAAGTCCGTGACGATCGCGCGGCCGGATTCACGCTCGATCAGAATGTTGTCAGGCTTGATGTCGCGATGGATGACGCCATGCGCATGCGCGTGCGCGAGCGCCCACGCGACTTCCTGCGTGATGCGGGCCGCCTCGCCAACGCGCAACGGGCCGGTTCGAGCAACCTTCGCGGCGAGCGTCTCGCCGTCGATGAAGGCCATGACGAAGAACGCGAGATCGTCGTGTTCCTCGACGGCGTGAATCGGCACGATATTCGGATGCGAAAGCGCCGCCGCGGTACGCGCCTCGCGGACGAATCGCGCGCGATGCGCCGAATCCAGCGCAAGCATCGGCGGCAGCAGCTTGATGGCGACTGGCCGCTCGAGCGCCGCGTCGCGCGCGAGGAACACGATGCCCATGCCGCCGCGGCCGAGCTCTCGGACGATGGAGTAGCGTCCCGCGACCGCTCGCTGGAGCGCCACGAGCTCTGAAGAGACAACGATCGACGGAGAGTTGCTCATGATAGGATGACTAGTTCTCGAGAGAACAGCCCTCGTCTCCCGCTCCTCGGATCAGGCGATGCCCGTCCGAATCGCCTTGATCACACGATCAGCGAAGAGGTCGACCTCGTCCACGGTCGTGTAGACGTTCGGCGTGATTCGCATTCCCTGGAACTCGTCGTTCACCATCGGCGTGGTCACGATGTTGTGCTTCGACATGAGCCAGCCGCCGAGTTTGCCCATGTCCATGCCATCGATGCCATACACGCCGATCGCGCCGCTCTTGGTCGGGCCGATCTCCGTGATCATATGCACACGATCGCTCGCCGCGATGAGCTGCTTTGCCCATCGATCGCGGAGATAGCGCAGGCGCGCGATCTTGCGGTCCATGCCGATGCCGCGGTTGAACGCGATCGCGACCGCGATCGCGTTGTGATTCGCCGCCGGATGCGTGCCGATCTCCTCGTACTTCCGAATGTCGTTGTCCTGCTCGACCGACGCAGCCATGAGCGGCCAGAGCGACTTGATCTTGTCGCGTCGCACGTAGAGAAAGCCTGTCCCGATCGGCGCGTGCATCCACTTGTGCAAGCTCGTGCCGTAATAGTCGGCGCCCAGCTCGTCGCGCGTGAACGGGAAGTGCGCAAACGCATGCGCCCCGTCTATGAAAACGCGAATGCCGTTGGCATTCGCTAAGTCGACGATCTCGCGCACGGGAGCGATGTACCCGGTCATGAAGCTGATGTGCATCACCTCGATGACCTTCGTGCGCGGCGTGATCGCCGCGGCGATCTGATCGACGTACGACTTCGTGCTCTTGACCGGCGTCTCGATCTTCACGCGCTTGAGCACGATGCCGTCGCGCCGCTCGCGCTGGCGCCACGACGTCTGCATGCGCGGATAGTTCTGCGTCGTGAACACCACTTCGTCGCCACGCTGGAGGTCGAGACCGAAGATCATGATCTCGTTCGCCTCGGACGCATTGCGCGTGATCGCCATCTCGTCCGGATCGCACCCGAACTCCGTGGCGAGATCGCGGCGCACCGATTCGATCCGCGGCTCGAGCACCCGCCACATGTGATCCACCGGCAGCTCGTTCGAGAATTTGAGATCTCGAATCATCTGCTCCAGCACGTGCGTCGGCGCCGGACTGCAGCCGCCATTGTTCAGGTTGACCATCGTGCGGTCGAGATCGAACGCGCGCTGGATCTCGCGCCAATACGTCTCGTCCTCGGCGACCGACAGGGACGGCCGGCCGTGGGCGATGGGCTCGGCTTCGAACAAGCGGCGGAACGCCGATTCGCGCATGACGGGCAGCGACACGCCCGCGCCGATGATCGACGAGACGAACGTCCGGCGAGTGGTCATGGGGTTGGGATTGGGGGCGGTCCAACCATGGTTCGCCCCCACACGCGCGTCAAGCGGAACGAGCTATGCCGCGGGGGTGTCCAGCAACAGGCAAGCGTACTTGAGGAACACCGAAAACGCGCTCACCCACGCGACGACGAAGCCGGCGGCGCCATCACGCCAGCCATTCATGAACACGTAGTCGCGCATGAATCGCCACGCCGGACGCGAGAAGAGATCCCACACGCGTCCCTTTCGTCCTTTGGCGCGGAGATCGCGCGCCGCCCACGATGCGTACGTCGCGATCTTCAGTACTTGATGTGATAGATCGCGATATGGCCGGTGCAGCAGCGCGCCGTCGAGCGAGCCGACTTCGTTCAGTCCGTGGATGTGCTCGTGCACCCACTGCACCGCATAACGCCGGTCGCGCGAGAAGACGCGCACCTTCCAATCGCGTCCCCACGGACCGTGGCGGAGCTCGCGACCGAGATGCCAGTTTCGCGAGCGGATGCGGAACGCCGACTGCGTCTGGCCGGACGAGCTCGTCAGCCGCGTCAGCGAATCGCGGAGCTCGATCGAGACACGCTCGTCGGCATCGAGCGCGAGTACCCAATGGTTGCGCGCGATCGCGATGCCGGCGTTCCGCTGCTCGGCGATTGTAACGCCCGGAACGATGAGGACGCGCGCGCCGGCTCGGCGGGCGATGGATGCGGTGTCGTCCGTCGATCCACCGTCGACGACGATAACATCATCTGCCCAATAGAGATCGGCCAACGTCTCCTTGAGTCCGTGGCCCTCGTTGAGGGTTGGCATGACCACCGAGACGGCTACGCGTGCGACTGGCGTGAGATGCAAACCAGCCAATCGCTCGGTACCGTCGCGGACAAATGCCGGTTCGGTCATCGCGCTGCAGCTCCCTTACGACGGTTTCTCGAGAGCGACACTTCAGTGCGCTCCAGTCCCTCATACGCACCGTGCCACATCAATCGTTGCACTTTGCGAGACGTTCGCTTCTGCTCGCCAAGGAAGACGACTCGCGGACGACACGCGTTAACACCGATCCGCGATCGGGCGGAACTCGTTGGAGCCCTTGCGAATACTCGCATAAAGAGTTCTAAATGCACCCACATCACGCCGCAGGCAGCCCATATCACTCGTATGGCAGAGTCCGCCTTGCCACGGATAAAGGCCCGTCAGCCAGCCCGACCATTGCCCCGAGTACGCGCACACATTTAACGTCCCAGATTGACTGATTGGCGTCGCTGCGGTCGTGCGCGCCCGATCACGTAATGGAACACTCCGCCATCCGTGTCCTACCAGGGGTCGCCGACGCAGCGCGACCGTTGGATCTAGAGGCTTTCGAATGATCTGGTTTGCACGCCGCTCCGCCCCGTTCGCCGCCGCCCTCGCCTGTATCACGGCAGTCGCCGCATGCGGCAAGGACTCGTCGAGTCCCAGCACGCCCGGCACCAACCTGACGACGAACAACATCGTCATCGACAGCGTGAGCGCGGCGCAGTCAGCCATCGTCGGGACGACGATCACGATGGGGTTCCGCGTCATGAACCCAGGCGTCACCGCGCCTGTCCCGAACGAGGCGGTGAACATCATTGCGCAGGCCGGCAATGGGACAGTGGCACCGACCAGCGTCACGTCGGACGCGAATGGGCACGCGACGTTTCAGTGGACGCTCGGTACTACGTCGGGCATCAACACCGTAACGCTCACGTCCACAGGGGCGAACACGGTCAATGCGACGGCAACGGCCCTCGCCTCCGCGCCCACCAAGCTTGTTCGAGCAAGTACGGACTCGGTCACGATCGTGGCGTCGGCGTCTGCATCGCTGGTCGTCCGCTCGACCGACCAGTATGGAAACCCGGTCCCGAACATCCCGGTGTCCTGGACATCGAACAGCGGGACCATCACGCCGGCATCGACGACGACCGGCCCGTCCGGAAACGCGGTGGTGACGTTCACCACCGGACCGCTCCCGGCGACCTACTCGATCACCGCGAGCTCGCCCGGCCTCACGCCCGTCACCTTCACGCTGAAAGGGTCCTGACGCCGCGACAAGGAACTCACGATGTGCGGCGAGGATTGAGGTGTCGTCTCTCCATCCGTTGATGCATGATCCTCCTCGCCAACTCGTTTTTCCTCCGGCACGATCCCAAACAGGCCGAGCGGATGAAGCCGTATCCGCCGTTGGCCACGTTGCTCGTCGCCGCGGCACTACGTGAGCAAGGACACGACGTCGCGTTCTTCGATGCCACGCTAGCAACGACCGTCGACGAGTTCACGGCAACGCTCGAGTCGGTACGGCCGGATGTCGTCGGCATTTTGGAAGACAATTTCAATTTCCTCACCAAGATGTGCACGACGCGCACGCGCGAGGCGACGCTGGACATGGTCGCCGCGGCACGCGCGCTCGGCTGTCGCGTCGCGGTGAACGGCTCGGATTCCACGGATCATCCGGAACCGTATCTCGCCGCCGGCGCGCACGCGGTTTTGCGCGGCGAAGCGGACGTCAGCTTCCTCGCGCTCGCGGAATTGTGGCGCGAATCACCAAATGCGGCGCTCGACGCGATTCCAGGGCTCGTGCTGCCTGCGCCCGACGGAGGGATCTGGCAGACCGCCGCCGCCGCGAGCGTCGCCGGGCTCGATGCGCTCCCACTTCCTGCCTGGGATTTGATCGACGTCGAGAGCTACCGACACGCATGGACAACGGCGCACGGACGCTTCTCGTGGAACATGGTCGCGTCGCGCGGATGCCCGTTCGGCTGCAACTGGTGCGCGAAGCCGATCTTTGGACGACGGTACGTGCAACGTTCGCCCGAAGGCGTCGCGCACGAGATGCATCGGCTCAAGCTCGAGGTGAAGCCCGATCACATCTGGTTTGCCGACGACATCTTTGGATTGACCGAGCGTTGGATCATCGAGTTCGCCGCCGAAGTGGCACGACTCGACGCGCGCACGCCGTTCATGATGCAGTGCCGCGCGGATCTCGTTCGGCCATCGGTCGCCGCGGCGCTGCATCGCGCGGGCGCTGAAGAGGTTTGGCTCGGCGTGGAGTCGGGATCTCAGAAGATCCTCGACGCGATGGACAAGGGCACGAACGTCGACGAGATTCGCCAAGCGACCCGCGCTCTTCGAGCACACGGCATTCGCGCCTGCTGGTTCCTCCAACTCGGCTATCCTGGCGAGACGTGGGACGACGTACTCGCGACGCGCGATCTCGTGCGTGAAGAGCGGCCGGACGACGTCGGCGTGTCGGTGTCGTATCCGCTGCCGGGCACCAAGTTTCACGAGTTGGTGCGAGGACAGCTCGGGTTGCACACGAACTGGATTCACAGCGACGATCTCGCGATGCTCTTTCAGGGCACGTACACCACGCCGTTCTACCGTCGTCTGCGCGACGCGCTGCACGACGAGGTGCGCACAACCGGGACCGAAGCGCGGTGGGCAGCACTCGAGGGCGAGGAGCGCGCGAACCGGTCGGCCGAGCCACTCATCGCCGCGGCGGACTGACGTGGCGATGCAGGCGTCGATCGCGCCGTCGTCGCTGCCGCCCGCCGCCGCGGCCTTCGACGCGATTGCCGAGCGGTTCGATGGACGCTACGGCGCTTGGTTGAGCGTCGCGGCGCAGCGACGCGCCGTTCGAGCCGCCCTCACTTCCGTGTTCCCCGTTGGCGCGCAGTTGCTCGACGTCGGCGGCGGCACAGGCGAGGATGCCGAATACCTCATTCACGCCGGCCGCGATGTTCTCCTCACCGACGTGTCGCCGGCGATGGTGCGCGTCGCCACGGCGAAGCTTCAGCCCCTCGGCGCGCGGCAGCCGCGCGTGCTTCCCGCGGAACGGCTATCGGCGCTTGCTGATGAACGCGATGCCGGCGGTCTCGCACCGTTCGATGGCGCGTATTCGAACTTTGCCGCGCTCAACTGCGTGACGGATCTTCGCGCGCCGGCGCGTGGACTGGCGCGGCTGATTCGCCCTGGCGGCAGCGCGATGCTCGTCATCTTCGGAACGTGTCCTCCAGGTGAATGGCTGGTTCAGCTGGCGCGACTCGATGCACGTTCGGCATTTCGTCGCGCCTCCAGAGGCGATGTGCACGCGCGGCTCGGCGGCAACAACTTCACGGTTCGCTATCATCGAGCGACCGACATCGCGCGCGCGTTCGCTCCGTGGTTCCGGCTCGTGAAGCGAATCGGGATCGGCGTGTTCGTTCCACCGAGCGCCGCGGAGCCGGCGATCTCGCGCTATCCACGCTTGCTGGCCAGGCTCGAGGCCATCGACCGTGTTGTCTCGAGTCCGCTCGCCGCACTCGGCGATCACGTCCTGTATCAGCTCGAACGGCTCGACATCTCGGCGGCGGACGCGTGATCATCCTCGTCAACCCGCGCGCGACGCGACCGAAGAATCGGCGGTTTCCGCTCTCCGTGATGGCGATCGGCGCCGCGCTGCCGCCGGAGATTTCGTGGGAGATCGTCGACGGCAACGTACCGGGGGTCGATCCGTTGTCGAAGATCTCGTCGATGATCGACGCGCAGCGCGGCGGAAACGACCCCGTGGAGGTCGTCGCATTCACGGTGATGCCGGGACCGCAGCTCGTCAGCGCGGTGCCGCTCGCGCGCAATCTCAGGGCGCGGCATCCCGACGTGCCGATCGTGTGGGGAGGCAACTTCCCGAGCCTCTATCCGACACCGGTGCTCAACGCGCCGTACATCGACTGGATGATTCGCGGGCAGGGCGAACAGACTTTCGTCGAGTTGCTCGACGTCATTCGCGGCCACCGCGATCCGAAGAGCGTCGCCGGGCTGTCATTCAGAAACGCTGATGGCAGTCATCACTTCGGGATGGAGCGGACGTGGATCGGACCGGACGAGCTCCCTGCCCCGCCCTATCACAAGATCGACGTCGCCGACTATCTGCGTCCGACCTACCTCGGCCGAAAGTCCGGAGTGTATCAGGCGTCGATCGGCTGCCCGTATGGCTGCAAGTTCTGCGGGGTGATCTCCGTGTTCGGCAGTCGAGAGAAGGTCCAAGCCCCGGCGCGCACGGCCGAGCATCTCGAGTTTCTGGTGCGTGAGTACGGAATGGACTCGGTCCATTTCTACGACAACAACTTTCTCGTCAAAGAATCGCACGCGCGCGAGCTGGCCGAGCGACTCACACCGCTGGGCATCCGCTGGTGGTGCGAGGCCCGCGTCGACGCGCTCACCCGATATTCGGACGACACGTGGCGCCTGCTCAAACAGTCGGGCCTCACGATGATGTTCTGCGGCGCCGAGTCCGGCTCGGACGAGGTGTTGAAGAAGATGAACAAAGGCACGACGACCGCGGAGATCCTCGAAGTCGCGGCTCGTGCCAAGGCGCACGATATCATTCCTGAGTTCTCATTCGTGTTCGGTGATCCCGACGAGCCTGAGCGGGAGATCGACAACACGATTGCGTTCGTTCGCACGCTCAAAGCCGTGAACCCGGCGATGGAGCTGATCACGTACTTCTACACACCCACGCCGCAGCGCAGGGGCACGTACGGGAACGTCGACGCACTTGCGGGCACGCCGGACACGCTCGAGGAATGGACTGAGCCGGAGTGGGTCGCGTGGATGACGCACGAAGATCCGCTCGTGCCATGGCTGCCGCGACGGCTCAAGGCGAAAGTCGACGATTTCGAGCTCGTGCTGAAGAGCCGGTTTCCGTCGGTGCAAGACTACAAGACCGCGCCGTGGGGAAAGTCGGTCGGTCAACTGCTCGCGCGACGTCGTTGGTCGAAGGGCGAATTCTCCGACCCGGCGGTCCTGCGCTTCGTGCGGAAGATGGCGCAGCGTGCGCCGGAGGACTCGCAGGCGTACGGCCACCTGCGTGAAGCCGCAGCGGCGGGAGCACGGTGAGCACGCTCCCGGCGCGAGAAGCGTATCGCCTCTGGGCTCCGGCGTATGAGCCTGAGACCGCGATCAGCGCCCTCGAGGTCGAGACGCTCGGCACACTTGGTGTGTCGGTACACGGCCGCCAGTTGCTCGATGTCGGCTGCGGAACTGCGCGACGCCTGCGAAACTGTGGCGCCGCGCGCGCGGTCGGCATCGACGCCTCGGTCGAGATGTTGCAGCGTGCGCCGGAGTCTTGCGAACGAGTTGCCGGCGACGTTCGCGCGCTTCCGATTGCGAGCAGCTCGTTCGACGTGGTGTGGTGCCGATTGGTCATCGGACACGTGGCGAATCTCGACGCGGTCTACGTCGAGCTCGCGCGCGTCTGCCGCGGCGGCGGAGCCATCGTCGTGACCGACTTGAGTCCCGAGGCGGCTCTGGCCGGGCATCGCCGCACGTTCCGAGATGAATCCGGCATCTCGCATGAGGTCGAGCATTTCGTGCATTCGGTGAACGCACATGCGAGGGCCGCGGAGAGAACGGGGCTCGCGCTGATCGGCCATCGCGAAGGTGTGGTCGGCGAGAGCGTCAAAGAGTTCTATACCGACGCTGGAAGACTTCGCGCCTATGATGAACAGCGCGGACTGCCGGTCGTGCTTGCGCTCGCGTGGCGCAAGCTTCCACACTGAGCGATGACCGTTCTCAACCCGCGTCCCGTTCCGGCCAGCGCCGGTGTTGCTACGTCGCCGTTGCCGCGGCTGGATCCGATCACGCGGCTGCCGATCCTCATTCTTTTTCCGCATAGCCGGTGCAACTGCCGATGTCTCATGTGCGACATCTGGCGCGGCGAAGGGCGGCAGGAGCTGGCCATTGCCGACATCGCGCGATGGGTTGCCGAGTGGCGCGACCTCGGCGTGGAACGTGTGGTGCTGAGCGGCGGCGAGGCTCTGATGCACTCGCGGCTCTGGGAGCTATGCGACCTGCTGCGCGCGGCGGACATCGGGATCTCCATTCTGAGCACCGGACTTTTGCTGCGACGCCACGCCGCCGAGTTGGTGAAGCGCTGCGACGATGTCGTCGTGAGTCTGGATGGCCCTCAAGCGGTGCACGATCGCATTCGCAACGTGCCGCGCGCGTTCGATCGCCTCGCCGACGGCGTCGTGGCGCTTCGTGAAGCTGGCGGCAGCGTTCAGGTCACAGGACGCTGCACGGTGCAACGCAGCAATTTCGAATCGCTCCGCGCAACGGTGAAAGCGGCGCACGAGATCGGCCTCGATCGCATCAGCTTCCTCGCGGCAGATGTGAGCAGCGATGCGTTCAATCGGCCGGACGGGTGGAGTGATGCTCGTGTTCGACAGGTCGCTCTCGAGAGCGACGATCTGCCGCTTCTCGACGCGGAGCTGGATGCGCTCGACAGCGAGCACGCGGCGGACTTCGCGTCCGGCTTCATCGCGGAATCGGCGGACAAGTTGCGTCGGCGTCTGAGCCAGTATTTCGCCGCGATCGCCGGCCGCGGTGAGTTCTCGCCGAACGACTGCAACGCGCCGTGGGTGTCGAGCGTCATCGAAGCCGACGGCACCGTGCGCCCGTGTTTCTTTCAACCTCCGCTCGGCAACATCCACTCGGCGCCGGACGGGCTCGCGAGCATTCTCAATTCGCCTGAAGCCGTCGCATGGCGGCAGGGACTCGACACGCATCGCGACGAGATCTGTCGCCGCTGCGTGTGCACGCTTTCGCTCAACTCAACGCGCCAATCGTGAGCGCGGCGAGCGTTCTGCTCGAGCACGCTCGTGTGGTCCGCGATGATGGCGTGGTCGCACGCTCGCTGGCTTTTTCGGGCGGGAGCGTGGTCGAGGCGGCGCAGGGCGAGCTCACGATCGATCTGCGCGATCACCTGATCTTTCCTGGGCTGATCAACGCGCACGATCACCTGCAGCTCAACGCCATTCCGGGGCTCGAGCACGATCAGCCGTTCGCGAACAGCTACGACTGGATCGACGCGTTCGAGTCGCATCGACGCCGACCGGAGATTGCCGCTGCGGCCGCGGTCGCAAAAACGACGCGATACCAACACGGTGGACTGAAGAATCTCCTCGCCGGCGCGACGACCGTTGCGCACCACGATCCATGGGACGAGACCTTCGACTCTCCCGACTTTCCGGTCCGCGTCGTGCGTCGGTATGGCTGGTGCCACTCGCTTCGCCTCGGAGGGCGCCGCGACGGCGTGCCGCCGCGCTATGGACCCGAGGTGTGCGCGAGCTACGCGTCGACCGCCTCCGACGCGCCCTGGATCATTCATCTGGCCGAGGGCACGGACTCGGTCGCGAGCTCCGAGCTCTCGGCCCTCGATGCGATGGGCTGCCTGGCTTCCAACACCGTCATCGTGCACGGCGCCGGCCTTACGAAATCCGACATCGATTCGGTGATCGGGCGCGGCGCGGCGGTCGTGTGGTGTCCTTCGAGCAATGTCGGCATGCTTGGCCGTACACTCGATCCGCATCGACTCGCCTCGGCTGGACGCGTGGCGCTCGGCACAGATTCGCGGCTCACTGGCTCGCGGGACATACTCGAGGAACTGCGGACAGCCGCTAAACAGAGCGATTTGTCCCACCGGGAGTTGCTCCGGCTCGTAACCACGGACGCCGCCCGAGTGCTTCGGCTGCCGGCGCCTCGACTCGAACCCGAAAGCGCCGGCGATTGTCTCATACTTCATGCGACGCACGATCCGTATGAGACACTGCTCGCCGCGCGGCGGGCCGATATCCGCGCCGTGGTGCGCGGCGGAGTGCCGATGATCGCCGATCCAGATTTCGCCGGCTGGTTTGCCCGGTGTGGCGTCGACACGCGTGCCGTGGTGCTCGATGGACGTCCGAAGTTGCTGTCGGCGTCTCTCGCGCGGCCGGACGTAATTGCAGTGGAGCCCGGGCTCTCCGAAAGCCGCAATGCCTGAGCGCTCTCGTCCGCTCAAAGTGGTGCAGCTGAGCTTTCACGCCGACCACCAGCGCCGTGATGCCGAGTCACTCATGAGCGCGTGGCCGACGATGACGGCCGTCGCGGAAGCTGTCGCGCGAGTGGGCGTAGACCTGACTGTCGTCCAAGCTGCGCACGCGGACGAGACGGTCCGGCAGAACGGCGTCGAATACCACTTCGTGAAGGATGAGAAGGCGCGCCGCTCGCGTGTGGCGCAGCGTGTCGCGTCGCTGTCGCCGGATGTCGTTCACGTGCAGGGCCTGCATCACGGACGTGCCGTTCACTCGTTGACGCGCGCACTCCGAGGCACGCCGGTGCTCGTGCAGGACCACGGCAACATCGAGCCGCGTGGTTGGCGTCGGACTGCGCTCAGATGGGCATTCCGGTCGATCGACGCAGTGGCGTTCACCGTGAAGGATCAGGCGGCGCCGTGGATCGCTGCCGGAGTGCTTGGCTCGAATCTGCCCGTCTTCGACGTGCTCGGCGGCTCGAGCCGATTCACCCCCGGCGATCAACGTGAAGCACAAAAGGCGACCGGCGTGTTCGGCGATCCATGCGTGCTTTGGACCAGCCGTCTGGATTCGAACAAGGATCCGTTGATGATGCTCGAGGCGATCGAGCGATCAGCACCGCGAGTGAGGGATCTTCGGCTCTGGTGCTGCTTCGGCAGCGCGCCCTTGCAGCGAATCGTGCAAGCGCGAATCGCTGCGTCGGATATTCTCCGAGCTCGCGTCGTCCTCCTCGGCGCACGTCCGCACGACGAGATCGAGCGGCTGTTTCGCGCCGCTGATTTCTTCATCCAGACAAGCCATCGCGAGGCAAGTGGTTTCTCATTGCTCGAGGCGATGTCCTGCGGCACTCCGCCGATCGTGACCGACATTCCGCCCAGCCGGCGGATCGTCGGCGACGCGGGATCACTTACACCGGTCGGCGACGCGGAGCGGATGTCGGACGCACTCGTCGACTACGCCGCCCGCGATCGAGCAAGGCTTCGCTCGGCGGCTCGGGCGCGCTTCGAGCGGTCACTCACGTTCGACGCAATCGGCCAGGAGCTTCGCAGCATCTACGAGTCGCTCCTCGGCGCATGGCGACGCTCATGATCCTTCTTACCGAGTGCGCGTAGCACACAACCAGCGGCCGACCGCCACACATTCATCCGAAGCGGCGTCTCGCGAATCGCCGACGCCGACGCGCTCAGCGCGGAGAGATGCTCGCCGCCGCGCGACAGCGTGCGCGCATGGTGAATCAACTGCAGCGCACACTGCCGCCGGCCGATGTTGCGCAACCGGCGATCCGTCGCCGATCGCGCGAATTTTCGAAATACGAGCGCATTCCAGCGATACAGCTCGGCAACGCGGGTTCGGCTCGACGTTCGTCCGCTGTGGTGCCGAACGAACGTCAGTGATTCCGGCAGGGCGTGAATCTCGCTTTTTGACGCAAGGCGAAGCTCGAGATCGTAGTCCTCACGGAGCAACACCCGTTCGTCGAATCCACCGGCTTCGTCGAACAGCGAGCGATGGATCATGAGTGTTGGCGTGGTCGCTGCTGCACAGAACGTGAGCAGCCGCTCGAGAATCCAGCCCGACTGCGCCCGATACGGCCTGCCGCCCTGCTGCGGAATCGCCGCTCCCTGATCGTCGATGAAACTGACGCCAGTGCAACTCCATCGACTCTCCGGATTCTCCGCGAGCCGGGTGAGCTGGAGCTCGAGCTTTTCCGGAGCCCAGAGGTCGTCCGAGTCGAGAAAGGCGATCCACGGCGAATGCGCGTTTGCAACGCCAAGGTTGCGGAGGGCCGCCGGATTCCCGCTGTGCGGTTCAGTCACGATGACGATTCGGGGATCACCGAGCGAATCGAGATACGCGACGCTGCCATCGGTCGAGCCGTCGTCGACGACGATCAGCTCCCAGTCCGTACAGGTTTGCGCTCGGACCGACGCGACGGCCTCGCGAAGGAATTCCAGCCGATCGTGCGTCGGGAGCACGATCGAAACCTTCGGCGCTTGGGCGGTATTCAGGACGTGTGTCATTCAACCTCCCGACCCCAAGGGTCTAGTGTCCGCAAACTCCGCGCAAGAAGTTCATCGCATGCTGCCCGTCAGCGTCGTCGCCGAGCGCGCGTGAAAATCGCCCTGATCCTGCCTGGAGGTGTCGACCGAAGCGGCGCCGAGCGCGTCATTCCTGTGTTTCTCTGGCTCATCGAGCGACTGGCACAGCGTCACGAGGTCCACGTCTTCGCGACGAGGCAGGAGGCCGACGCCGGTTCCTGGAAGCTCAACGGCGCAGAGGTCCACAACGCTGGCACGGCGCGCGGATCGTCGTTCCGCCTGCTCGCGAAATTCGGCGCGGTACATCGCCAACGTCCATTCGACGTGGTCCATGCGTTCTTCGGCTGGTGTGGACCAGTGGCGGCGTTCGCTGGCTGGCGATTTGGTGTTCCGGTCGTGTTTCATGCAGCGGGAGGCGAGTTCGTGGCGCTTCGCGATATCGACTACGGCATGCGGACGTCGTTGCCCGGACGCCTCGGCCTGCTCGTGACGCTGGCAGGTGTGCGCCGCGTCACCGTTGCGTCGCGCTTCATGCAACATCTCGCGACGAGCCAATCCGTGCGCGCCGAGTATGTGCCGCTCGGAGTGGCTATCGACCAATGGCCAATGCGTGAACCGTGCCCACGAGACCCGTCGCATCCAATTCGACTTCTTCATGTTGGTGATCTTCGTCCAGTCAAAGATCAAACGCTGCTCATCACCGCCGCCGGACAATTGCACGACGCAGGTATCTCCTTCGAGCTGGACATCGTAGGATTGGACACGATGAACGGTGTGATTCAGCGCACGCCCAATGCGCGACGTATCGAGAGCGTGACTCGTTGGCATGGCACCCTCGGCCGCGGTGCGCTTCGCGCGCTGATGGATCGCGCTGACCTTCTTGTCGTGACATCGCGGCACGAAGCGGGGCCGGTTGTCGCGCTCGAGGCAGCAATCGCCGGCGTTCCGAGCGTTGGCACCGCCGTCGGCTACGTCCAAGACTGGTCGCCCGACGCGGCCGTCGCAGTTCCAGTCGGCGACGCACAGGCGCTGACGGGCGCCATTGCTGGACTTGCGGCGGACGAGCCGCGCCGCCTGCAAATCGCACACGAGGCGCAGCGGCGCGCGCGCGACATCGATGCCGATTACACAGCGGCGACATTCGAGCGCATCTACACCGAGCTGCAACGCCACGGATGACGCAGGCCCTCGTCGACTTCCTTCCGACGGAGGATCCACTTCGCCGCGACGCACGCGCAGAGTACTCGCTCGCGCTTCCCGTGCTCGGGCTGAACACGACGTTCGAGTCGAACAGCCGCTACGTGCTCGGCGTGGTTGAAGAAGCGTTCGGCGCGTGGCGTCGGGCCGAAGCGAACGGAGATGTACGCCTCACCGTGCGGATCATCGTGTTCGACGCCGCCGAGGGTGACGCCGCGCCAGCACCAGTTCGCCACATCTGCCCCGATGAACAGCGCTTGATCGTCCATTCGCCGGCGAGCGTCGGCGTGAGTGATCCGGCACGCGGTGAGAGCGTGGCCTATGTGACGACGGCGCTCGCCGCGGATCGAGCGCACTTTCGCGGCGCGATGCTCGAGGCACTCACGTTCGCGCTCGTCGCGCAGTTCGATCGGCATCCGCTGCACGCCGCCGCCGTCGCGCGCGACGGACGGGCGGTGCTGCTCGTGGGAGAGAGTGGCGCAGGCAAAAGCACGCTCGCGTACCTCGCGAGCTGCGCCGGATTCGACGTGCTCGCGGAGGATCACGCCTGGATCCAGCTCGAGCCGACCTTGCGCGTGTGGGGCGGTGCGCGGCGAGTGCGACTCGGCCGCGAAGCGACGGCGCATTTTCCCGAAGTTGCGTCAGCCGCCGTGTCGTCGACGATCGGCGGAAAGATCAAATTGGCTGTCGAGCTACCAGCCAATCCGAGAGCGTCGGTGGCAGACGACGCCGTCGTCTGCCTACTCGGCCGGAGCGACGGCGATGCCACGCTCGATCGAGTCGACATTGCCGCGATCACGCTCGGCTTGACCGCGAACGTTGCCCCCGGATTCGATCGGTTCCCGGAACGGCACGCTCGAGTCGTTCGCGCGCTCGCCGCGCGAGGTGGCTGGCGGCTTAGCCTTTCCGGCAATCCACGCGAGGCTTTGCCGTTGCTCGCGCAATTGGTCGAGCGTGGCGAGTGATGGCCGGCGATTCGAGTTCTCTCAACCCTGGCGAGGACGCCGCCGAAGCGTCGCGGCGCGTATCGGCGTTCGAGCAGAGCGGCGATCCCGCTGATCTCTGGCCCGGACTCGGCGAGCGCGCGCGCGTCGCCGCCGCGCGGGAGTTGGAGCGGATTACTCGCCAGGTGCTGTCAGGTCGCTCCGCACAGGTCAGCGGCGACTTCGATGCGTACGCCCTCGGTGTCGCGGGACACACAACGGGCATGGGGCCAGTGGTCGGGCGTTGGATCGAGGACGGTCGAGTCACTGCTGGCGAGGACGTCGCGCTCGTGTTCGCGCGCCATCTCGACCACGGCCGTCGCCGCGCCGCGCGGATTGAACGCGAGGTGCTGCCGGCGATCGACGCGCTGCTCGAGCGCCGCATTCCCGTCGTCGCGCTCAAGGGCTTCCACACGTCGCGCGCGTACTTCGACGAGCCGGGCATGCGACGTATCTCCGACGTCGACCTTCTGGTGCCACCGTCGCGCGTCGCCGATGCGGAGAAGGCGCTCGCGTCCGTCGGGTTCGAGGCACAGGGACCGGCACACCGGCCGTACAAGCGCGACTGGATCGGTCCGGGTGTGGATCGACGCTTCTTTTCCGTCGAGTACGCGGACGCGCGCTCGTCGTGGGCACTAGAGCTTCATGCGTCGCTCGATCGCGTATACAACGCCGGAACCGCGGCGCGCCTCGATTCGGAGCGCGACCGGACGACTCCGCTGATCGTCGCCGGACGAACGCTCGCCGCGCTGGAGCCTGAGCTGCTCTTCATCTATCTCGCGTGTCACGCGTCTCAGGAGCTCGAGAGCATGCGGCTTCTGCGCGTGTTCGAATTGATTCGCGTGATCCGAGACGGCTCGCACCCGCTCGATTGGGCGCGTGTGCGCTTGCTGTTGGAAGCAACCGGCGCTGGGGCATTCGTCTACCCGGCCTGCTCGCTGGTCAACGACCTGGTACCCGACGCGGTGGATGCTCGCGTGATCGATGCCGCACGTGCCGCGTCGACGTGGGCCGCGCGACACGCGGTCCCGCGACTCGCTCCCGCCGGAGGATCGCTCGACGAACGCGGCATTCTTCGCCAGTTGATGTGGACGCGCGGGGTTAGGGCAATTCTGCAGCGGCTCTTTCGCGTGGTCTGGCCGGCGGCGATCACGCGTCCAGATCACGTGATTCCTGGCTGGCGCGCGCGACTCAGACGACTCCGGAACGGCTTGTTGACGTTTAGTGCGCCCGACGAGCACGCGGATTGACGGTCACTCGGATCTCGAGTCGGCGCGCCAGGGAAGTTACTCAGCCCGGGACAGTAGAAACTAATTTGGTGACATCAAATTGTTGATACTCGATCGGCATTAGCGCCGGAGTAGCGCGACGCCACCGTATCAAGCGCCCGCAGTTCCGACTCCTGACAATTCCACGACCGTCTCTTGCCACTGATCTCGCCACGACGCCAGCCGAACACCGAATCGCTCCGCCAGCTTGCTGTTGTCGAGCACCGAATAGGCCGGGCGCCGCGCCGCTGTCGGATACTCGGCCGTTGCTATCGGAAGTACCGCTCGACACACCTGCTCATTCGGACGCGGGTCGTCGGCGACAATCGTCCGCGCGAACTCGAACCATGTCGTCGCTCCGTCCGCCGAGAGGTGATACACGCCCGACGCCACCTCGTGCGCCGGGTGTACCACGCGCAGTACTGCCGAGACGGCAGCGGCGATCGCCGACGCTGAAGTCGGCGCGCCCACCTGATCGCTCACGATGCGCAATTCCTCTCGCTCGCGCGCGAGGCGCAGGATCGTCAACGGAAAGTTGCGTCCACGCGTCGCGTACACCCACGATGTTCGAAAGATGAGATACGTGCCCGCCGATTCCGCGACGGCCATCTCGCCCGCGAGCTTCGACGCGCCGTAGACGCTCAGCGGATTCGGTTCGTCGCTTTCAAAATACGGCGTTCGCTTCGTGCCATCGAATACGTAGTCCGACGAGAAGTGAACCATGAGAGCGCCGAGACGGCGGGACTCCTCGGCGAGGACGCGCGGTAGCTCGACATTCAGTCGATTGCAGTCATCCACATTGGATTCGGCGGCATCGACTGCCGTGTAACCGGCGGCGTTTACGATCACCGTGGGTTTCACTCGCCTGACGAGCTCGCGAACCACACTTGCCTGCTCGAGATTCGCGTCCTGACGCGTTGGTGCAGCGACTGGCCCGACCCACGCCAGCGCGCGCACCGCCTCATGTCCGATCTGGCCCGTTCCGCCGAGCACGAGCACCGCGGGCCGATCAGTCATCTGCGGTCAGGAATCGATGCGCGGCAGAATATCCCGAGGAATCGCTGAAAGGAGCGGCGCGGCTCCATCCTTCGACGACAGAATCGGGGTCACGACCGGCCACGGAATGCCGAGCGCGGGATCGTTCCACCGAACCGCGTGCTCGGCGGACGGCGAATAGTACTCCGAGCATTTGTACGCGACGATCGCCTCGTCCGACGTCACGACGAAGCCATGCGCGAAGCCGGACGGAATGAACAGCTGGCGGCGATTTGACTCGGAGAGCGTCGTCCACGCGGCACGGCCGAACGTTGGCGATCCGACGCGCAGATCCACGGCGACATCGAATACTTCGCCGCGAAGCGCCTGAATGAGCTTGGCTTGGGCGTTCGGTTGTTGAAAGTGCAAGCCGCGCAGCACACCGCGACGACTGATCGACACGTTGTCTTGCACGAACGGCACGTCGATGCCCATCGCGGCATACGAGTCGGCGCGATACACCTCGAAGAAGGTGCCGCGCGCATCGGAAAAAGTCCGCGGCTCGACGACAAGCACGCCCGGTACGGCGGTTTCAATCACGCTCACGAGTTGTCATGCTCCTTCAAGATCTCTAACAAACCCTGACCGTAGGCATTGGCGGCGAGACGCGTTCCAAGTGCGCGAAAGTCGTCGTCGCCGATCCAGCCCATCCGCCACGCGACCTCTTCCGGCGAGCCGATCTTCAGGCCCTGACGCGTCTCGATGGTCTGAATGAAGCTCGACGCCGCATGCAGCGATTCGTGCGTGCCCATGTCCAGCCACGCGGCGCCGCGGCTCAGCACTTCGACCGTCAACATCCCGCGTCGCAGATACTCGGAGTTCAGATCGGTGATCTCGTATTCGCCGCGCGCCGACGGCCGAAGGTCGGCGGCGATGAGCGGCGCGTCCGCGTCGTAGAAGTAGAGTCCCGTGACCGCGTGACTCGACCGCGGCGCTGGCGGCTTCTCTTGAATGCTGACCGCGCGGCCAGCCGCGTCCATCTCCACGACGCCATAGCGCTCGGGATCTCGCACCTGATTCGCGAAGATGGTGGCGCCGTGCTCGCGTCGCGTCGCGCGCTGCAACTGATCGACCAACCCCGACGCGTAGAAGATGTTGTCGCCGAGGACCAGCGCCGACGGATGGTCGCAGAGAAACTCTCGGCCAATGACGAAGGCTTGCGCCAATCCGTTCGGCGTCGGCTGCTCTGCGTACGAGAAGCGAACGCCCCACTGCGCGCCGCTCCCCAACAACTCGCGAAAGCGCGGCAGATCCGCTGGCGTCGAGATCACGAGCAGCTCACGAATGCCCGCGAGCATGAGGGTCGTGAGCGGATAGTAGATCATCGGCTTGTCGTACACCGGCAAAAGCTGTTTGCTGACGACGAGCGTGAGCGGATGGAGCCGAGTACCGGCGCCGCCGGCGAGAATGATTCCCTTGCGCGTCACGTGAGCGCCCCGAGCCCCAGCCGCTCTCCGCGATACGTGCCGGCCTGCACGCGCTCGCACCACGCTTGGTTGTCGAGATACCACTGCACCGTTTTGCGGAGCCCGGAATCGGTGGTCTCGGTGGCGCGCCAGCCGAGCTCTCGTTCAATCTTGCTCATGTCGATGGCGTAGCGTTGATCATGCCCGGGGCGGTCGGCGACGAAGGTGATGAGCGACCGCCGGTCGCGAATCGTCGGATGCGGCGACAGCTCGTCGAGCAACCCACAAATCGCTTCGGCCATCTCGATGTTCCTGCGCTCGCCGTGGCACCCGATGTTGTACGTCTCGCCGGGCACGCCGCGCTCGAGGACCGCGATCAGCGCACGCGCGTGGTCGTCGACGTAGAGCCAGTCGCGAACGTTCTCACCGCGCCCGTAGATCGGGATCTCGCGGCCGTGCAACGCCTGCTGGATCACGAGGGGCACCAGCTTTTCAGGAAACTGATACGGCCCATAGTTGTTCGAGCAGTTCGTCGTAACGGTGGATAGCCCGTACGTGTGAAACCAGGCGCGCGCGAGGTGATCGGCCGCCGCCTTGCTCGCGGCGTAGGGCGATCGCGGCGAATACGGTGTGGATTCAGTGAACTTGCCGGCGGGCCCTAGCGAGCCGAACACTTCATCGGTCGAAACGTGAACGAATCGAAAGTCAGAAGCCTCGGCGGGCGATAATCGCCGCTGATACCGCAGGCTTTCCTGCAACAGCGTGAACGTGCCGACCACGTTCGTCTGGATGAAGTCTGCCGGCGCGTCGATCGACCGGTCGACGTGCGATTCGGCCGCAAGGTGAATGACGCCCGCAGGGCGCTCCTCATCGAATAGCGCCCGGACAGTCGCGCCGTCACCAATGTCGGCCTGTACGAACCGATGATTTGCCGCATCGAAGGCTTCGCCCAGGGATTCAGTGTTCCCGGCGTACGTCAGTTTGTCGATGGTGACCACTCGGTACGCACCACCGCTCACCAGCAAGCGGACGACTGCGGAACCGATGAATCCGGCGCCGCCGGTAACGAAAAGCGTCTTCACGAATTCTCTATCTGGGGGTGGTGCATGGCCGGGAACAGACTGCCGTAAAGGGGGCTTTGTCTAGGGGATATCTGTCCCCGGCCAAGACGACACCGCGGCTTCGTTGCCCTTTGCCGCCCGTTGTCCGCAGTCGTGTCTCTCGCCATTCTTGTCGCGTCGTGTCCTCCCTCAACATGCCTCTCTTCCGCCGCTTGGCGTTCATCGCGGCTCTCGTGGCACTTTGCGCGCCGCGCGCGCGGGCTCAGTCGCTGCCCACGGTCGATCAGGCCCGCGCCCTGCTCGCGACCCGCCCTGACCTCGTCGCCATGCTGCGGAAGCAGATCGCCGATAGCGGTCTCACTCCCGATCAGATCCGGGCACGTCTTCGTGCCGCAGGGTATCCAGACGACCTTCTCGACGCCTACCTGCCCTCTTCGCCGCGCGGCGGGTCCGGCGCTCGCGATAGTCTAACGACCTCCCTTCCCGCCGACGACGTGTTGGACGCGATGGCGGCGTTGGGGCTTTCCGATTCGGTCGATACGGGTGAGCTCCGATCCGCGATTCGGTCCCGGATGCCGCGCGTGCAGGCGAGACGAGACTCGATCGCCCTGGCAAATGGCCGCTCGATCGACTCCGGCTACGTCGTCGACGATTCGGCCGGTTTGCCGAGCCGCATGTCTCGAGTCGATTCGTTCGGCCGCCTCGTGGACAGCCGCCGTCGAAACGATGTGTCGCAGGCGGCGATCGACAGCGGAAGCGTCATCTTCGGTCTCAGCGTCTTCGGCGGGTCCACGACGCAGTTCGATCCGAATCTCGCGGGCCCGGTGGACGCCAACTATCGCGTCGGCGCTGGCGACCGTCTGGTCCTCATCATCACCGGCGACGCCGAACGCGCCTATACGCTCGACGTGACGCGCGAGGGGTTCGTCGTCATCCCGGGCGTGGGTGAGGTGTCTGTCGCGAACCTCACGATGAAAGAGTTGGAAGACCAGCTCTATTCGCGCCTCGGCAAGGTCTATTCGGGCCTTCGCCGAACGGGCGGAACGATGCACTTCTCCATCAATCTCGCCCGGCTTCACAGCAATCAAATCTACGTTTTGGGTGACGTCGAAGCGCCAGGCAGCTACCGAATCTCGAGCGCCGGCACCGCTCTCACCGCACTCTATGCGGCCGGCGGACCGACGAAAAACGGTGGCCTGCGTCGAGTGGAGATTCGTCGCGCTGGCAAGCTCATCGACACGCTCGACCTCTACGACTACCTGCTGCACGCCGACGGCTCGCACGATCCGCGGCTCCAGACCGGCGATGTCGTCTTCGTGCCCGTGCACAGTGCGCGCGTCCGGATCTTCGGCGAGGTCGTTCGGCCGGGAACGTACGAGCTGCGACGCGGTGAATCACTCTCGGATGTCCTTCGCGCCGCGGGTGGCTTCACGCCGGAAGCGTCGCGACGGCGTGTCCAGGTGTCTCGCATCCTGCCGCCCGATCAGCGCGACACGACTCAGCGGGCTCGCGTCGTCATCGACGTCACGAGCTCGCAGCCCGATCCGGAGGCCGCGCCCGCGTTTCCGCTCGAAGCGGGCGATGTCGTCCGCGTCTTCCCGGTCAGCGATCGAATCGGTCGTCGCGTGACCGTCGCAGGCAACGTGACGATGCCGGGTCCCGTGGGCTTCTCCCCGGGGATGCATATCTCCGACGCGATTCGGCTCGCTGGCGGACTCAAGCCTGACGCATACCTCGGTCAGGTGCTTGTCTCGCGCTTGCGCGGCGCCGATTCGTCGCGCATCGAGCTGCGCACGTCGCTCCGCGATCAGACCGGTCGCGCGAGCAACGACATGACCCTGCAGGAAGACGACGAGATTCGCGTCTTCTCCATCACGGAATTCCGTGAGCCCACGTACGTCGCGATCACCGGCGCGGTGCGTCGACCTGGTCGTTACGCATATCGCGAGGGACTCACGCTCCGCGATCTCGTTCTGCTGGCGGGAGGGCTCGATGAACGAGCATCGGTTCGCGAGGCCGAGATCGCGCGGCGGCCCAACGCGTTCGACGGCGGGCGGCTCGCGGTGTCGGAGCGCGTCTCGCTCGACTCGAGCTACGTCGTCGGCGCATTGCCGAACACCGACCACGCCAACAGTGCGGTAACGCAGGCCGGCGGGGCGCGAGAAGTGTCGCTCAAGCCGTATGACAATGTGCTCATTCTCGCCCGCGCGGACTGGGCGCGGGAGCGGCGAGTCATGGTGACCGGAGAGGTCGCGTCACCGGGGACGTACACGCTGCTGACGAAAGGCGACCGCTTGAGCGACGTGCTCAAACGCGCCGGCGGACTGACCAACACCGCGTACCCGGGCGGCATCGTGTTCTACCGTCGCGAGGGACACCTGGGGCGCATCGGCGTCGACTTGCCGTCGGTGCTCAAGGATGCCGGCTCGCTCGACAACCTCTTGCTCGCCGACGGCGACTCGATCTTCTTGCCGCAGTTCAGCGGAATCGTCGAGGTGCAGGGTGCGGTGAACGCACCGCGCGGCATCGCGTGGGTTCCGGGCAAGAAGCTCGACTATTACGTGCGCGCGGCGGGCGGCCTGACACGCACGGGAGTGCTCGAGCGAGCATACGTGACGCAACCGGACGGCAGCGTCGAAAGCATCCACGATCGGTTCCTCTGGCCAGACGCAGTGCCTGAGCCGCGCCCCGGCAGCATCGTGTACGTCACGGAGCGTGATCCGAACGACAAGGGCATCGACATCGCGAAGTTCGGGGTGATCGCGCAGATCATCGGCAGTCTGGTGACGATCGTCGCGATCATCCACAAATGAGCGCTCCCGGACGAACGGCGCCGCCATCGCCGGAGCGACTCACGCCGTCGCAACGCCCACAGCTCGGCGTGATCGGCGAGCTGCCGAGCCTGGAATCGTATCTCTCGATTCTGTGGCGTCGGCGTCGGCTCGTCGCGGGGCTTCCGATCGTTCTGTTCGGACTTGCCGCCGGCCTGTCGCTGCTGCGACCGCGCCAATACGTCGCGCGCGCCGCCTTCATCGCATCCGAGCCGCAGTCGATGATGAACAGCTCGCTCAGCGCGTTGAGCAGCGTCGCGCAGCAATTGGGCGTGCCGGCGCTGAGCGCGGTCGCGAACACGCCATCGTCGACATCGTCGCAGTTCTACGCCGACCTTTTGAACTCGGCGACGATTCTGCACGCCGTGGTCACCACATCCTACGACGCGAGCTCGCCCGGCGACTTCGGTGGCGTGCCGTTCAAGGGAACGCTCATCGACTTCGCGAAGCCGACCGGCCATACACCGGAAGACAACGCGATGTCGGTGATGAAGACGCTGTCGCGGAACATCCTGTCCGTGACCTCCGATCGCACGACTGGCATCGTGCGCTTTCAGGTACGCACGAAGAACCGGCAGCTCTCCGGTTTGATCGCGCGCCGGCTGTTGGATCTCGTCAACGATTTCAATCTCAGGCGGCGACAAACGCAAGCCGGCGCTGAACGCGACTTCGGACAGCACCGGATGCAGGCGTCGCTCGACTCGCTGCGCGCCGCCGAGGCCGCCGTCGCCGAATTCCGTGCCGCGAACATCGACATCTCGCGTTCGCCGCGTCTCGCGGCTCATGATGCCGATCTCGCACGACGCGTCACCCTCGCGCAGCAGCTCTACACGACGATCGCGCAGCGCTACGAGATGGCGAACGTCGAAGCCGTGCGCAACACGCCGGTCGTGACTGTCATCGACGCGCCGGAAGGATTGGTCGAAGCGCAGCCGCGACACACCGTTCTCATCGCGCTCGGCGCCTTCGCGGTCGGCTTCATCATCGCGTGTGCGATCGCGCTCTTGAGGGAGCGATCCGCCGTCGTGCGATGAAAATCGGCATCGAGGCAAAGTGGCTGTTCGACGGGCCGCCGAGTGGACAGCGCGTAGTCGAGAATCTGGTTCGCAGCCTCGCCGACGTCGCGGTCGGTCATGAGCTCCATCTCTTTCTCGACTCGCGCGCTCGAGGCGAGCCGGTGCCAGTCGATATTCCCGAGCGGCAGCGGCATTACGTGTGGGCGAAGAACAACCAGCTCGCGAACATCTTCGTCGTTCCGCGCGCCGCGGATCGCGCCGGCCTGGACGCGGTCATCTATCAGAACTTTTCGCCGCCGCGGAGCGGTACGCGCCACGCGCGCGTCGCGTTCGTGCACGACGTGATCTTCGAGTCGCACCCCGAGTTCTTCACGCGACGGGAGCGACTCTACTTCACGCCACTGCGGTACCTGACGCGCTGCGCGGATCGTGTGTGCACCGTCTCGGGCTCCGAGCGATCTCGGCTGGTGAAATTCGGCTACGCCAAGGAAGAGCGAGTGGACGTCGTGCCGAACGGCGTCGATGAAGCGTTCGCGCCGCGCGAACACATGTCGGGCATGGAATCGGAGCGCGTGCTGGACCGGTTCGACGCGCCCGAACGATTCGTGCTCTACGTCGGACGGCTCAACGCGCGGAAGAATGTCGCCGCGCTCGTTCGCGCCGTCGCGCACTTTACGACGCCGGATTTGCAATTGCTCATCGCCGGCGCGCCGGACGCAACATCCGAGGATCTTGCGGGGATCGCCGCCTCGTGTGGCGTCGCCAATCGAGTCAAATTCCTCGGCCACGTGAGCGACGCTGATCTCCGCGTGCTGTACTCCGCGGCGACGGTGTTCTGCTTTCCGTCGCTCGACGAGGGCTTCGGCCTTGGCCCGCTCGAGGCGATGGCGTCGGGCACGCCCGCTGTCGTCTCGAATGCGCCGGTGATGGTGGAGACGTGCGGCGACGCAGCAGTGTATGTCGACCCGCGCGACCCAAAGGCCATCGCGAACGCGATCGAAGAATTGGTGAGCGATGGCGCCCGTCACACCGAGCTTCGGTATGCGGGCTTGGTGCGAGCGCGTAGCTTCAGTTGGAACGAATCCGCCCGCCGGTTGCTGGCGAGCGTGCAAGCGGCCGTGCACCACGTTCGCGGAGCGCACGCATGAGCTCACTCACCAGATTTGTCGAGTCGATCGTCCAACGGCTCAAGAATGATCCGGCATATCGGATCGCGAGCCAGTACACGGACCGCCAACTCGCGACGGTATTGTGGCACCGTGGACGTCAAATTCTCCGCGCGATTCCGCTTCGACTCCGCGCGCGCGGTGTTCGCGGTACGGTTTTTCGAGGCCGGCGAGTGGTCGTTGAGCACGCGTACGCGTTGTCGAGCGGACCAGGGCTCATCCTCGAGGACGGCGCTGTCGTTCATGCGCTCTCCAAGCGCGGCATCGCGCTTGGCCGCAACGTGACGATCGCGCGCGGTGCAACACTGACGTGCACCGGTGTGCTCGCCGAACTTGGCGAAGGCATCACGATCGGCGACTACTCAGCCGTGGGTGCCGGATCGGTCCTCGGCGGTCAGGGTGGAATTCGCATCGGCCGAGATGTGATCATGGGTCCGGGGGTTCGCATTTTTTCGGAAAATCACAATCACGCCGACGTCGATCAGCCGATTCGCACACAAGGTCAGACGCGCGCCGCGGTGACGATCGACAACAATTGCTGGATTGGCGGCGGCGCGACGATTCTCGCCGGCGTGACGATCGGCTGTGGCAGCGTGATTGCCGCCGGTGCCGTCGTGACTCGCGATGTTCCGGAATACTCGGTCGCCGGCGGCGTACCGGCCCGCATCCTCAAGTCGCGTCTGACGGAATCGGAACGGGCGCTGGATTCGGCGGCGGCTCGGGCTCTGGAGTCGCCGGTATCGTGGCCCCGAGCCGAGCATGTGCTCCGAGGAGACCCATGAGGAGCCAGGGGTAGGCCATCGAAAATCCGGTCGTCGTGAGAAACGGAATGAGAAGACTCACAACGGCGCCGACCAGCGCGAGGGCGTGAATGGAGGCGTGGACGTCGATGGGACGAAGAGCGACCGCCGCGCGCGCGCCGCGAACGATGGAGGACCACAGCATGCCGCACCAGAGCAGCAGTCCGATCGCCCCGGTGTCGTGCAGCGCCAGCAGCGCGAAATTGCCGATCCAGAAGTTGCGCCAGCTCTCGAATTGTTGGAAATCGTTCCCCTGCGCCGTGAGCGGCGCGAACGTGAACGTGCCCCACCCGACGAGCGGATGCGTCGACGTTTGGTCGAGCGCCAGCGAATACGTCAGCAGCCGCAGAACGGCGCTTTGCGACTGCAGATTCACCAGGTTCAACAGCTTGAAGCGGAAGAATTCCCCCGTGCTGCCGGGCGCGATGAACAACACCACGATCACGGACGCGACGACCACGAGTGGGACGACGATTCGACGACGCCCGCGGCGCGTCCATTTACCCACCGCGAAGAGACAGCCGACCAGGCCAAGCACCGCGCCAATCCACGCCGCGCGCGTGAACGACAGCACTAGCCCGACCGCCGAAATTCCCGCGGTCCATTTCGCGAGCTTGAGCTCTTTGATCGTGGAATCGTCGCGCGGCAGCGCCGCCACGAGCACGACGGATACGACGAGCATCGCACCCGTGAAACTCCCGAAGATGTTCGGCTCTTCCATGATGCCGTACGCGCCGTACGCTTGCGTCAGTCGTTCAGCCGCGGCCTGGCTGACTTCAGCGCCGCCGAAGTCGAACCCCAGCGACGCCGAAACGAAGGCCAGGATGCCGATCGCGCTGCCGATGATGCCCGCCCAGAGAATGCGCCGGAGAAATGCGGCCGCCGCCTCGCGCGTGTCGAGAAAGTTGAGGACGAGAACATAGATGACCCAAACCGCCGACAGGCTTGCGCATTGGAGCAGGCTGTATATGACCGCTGGCGAATGGAGCCCAGTCGACAGCAGGTTCATGAGCAAAATGGCCGCGAGCCACCACGCCGTCGTGTCGATACGAATTCGGCGTGCGCCCACGAGCGCCGACGCTAGCAGCGGAATCACCAGCAGGCACGCCGCCAACTGCTCGGCGCGCACGGACAGCCCGGCGATCGGAATCGCCAGGCCATTCGTGATGGCGAGCAGCGGGAGCAACATGACGAGCCACATAGCGTGAGCGAGAAGATAGAGGCCGCGCAGGTCGCCGCCATCGTTGTGAACTACCGAACTCCGGAGCTCACGATGGCGTGCGTCGAGTCGTTACGTCAGACGACCGGCGTCGACCTCCGGATCATCGTGGTGGACAATCGATCGGACGACGGCAGCGTCGATCAGCTTCGCGTCAGGTTCGGCGGCGTTCCCGATCGCGTGTCGATCGTCGCGCGCGACGTCAACGACGGCTACGCCGGTGGGAACAACGCCGGCGTCGAGATCGCACGGCAGCTTGGCGTTCGTTTCACCTTCATCCTGAACAGCGACACGACGGTCGCGCCGGACTGTCTCGCGCATCTCATCGCAGAGGCCGAGAGCTCGGCGCGGCCTGCGTTGGTGGCACCAAGAATCTTGGTCGGCGATACCGACATCGTGTGGTTTGCGGGCGCTCGTTTTTCTTTGTGGACCGGACGCCCAGCACACATGGGACTCGGCCGGCCGACGCTCGGCGCGACCCCAACGACGGACATTCCCTTCGCGTCCGGCTGTGCGTTGTTGGTCGATCTCCAAGCGCTCGGCGCCGGTCCGATTTTCGACGAAACGTTGTTCTCGTACGCGGAAGATCTCGATCTCTCGCTGCGTGTCCGCGAGATGGGCCGGCGAATTCGATACGTGCCGGCCGCGGTCGTTCGACATTTCGAGGGTGCGAGTCACCGAAAGGCCGGCGGACAGGCGCTTCGGTTCTATTTGAACACGCGCAACCTGCTGCGGGTCGTGTCGCGGCACGCGCGCTGGTATCACTGGATCACGCTCGCGCCGATGCTGACGGTGGATGTCGTCGGCCGCTTCTGCGCGGTCGCCGTGCGCGATCGCGATGCAGCCGCGTTCCGCGCCGTGCTCCGTGGTGCATGGCACGCGATATCGGGTGGACACCACCCGATCGAGTCCCAAGCTCCAGCGACGCCGGCGTCGGCTACGCGCTGACAGCCGCTCGCAGCACCCGATCATACTCATCCACGACGTGGTCCCACGTATAACGCTCTTTGATTCGCGCTGGCCCGAGGCGTCGCATTCGCGCGGCGCGATCCGCGTCGACATCGAGGTCGTCGAGCAACCGCGTCAGCGACTCGGCATCGGCGAAGTATGCGCCATCATCACCCAACACTTCGCGATTGAAGACCGTGTCGCGCGCGACGACGCAGCTGCCATAGCCCATGGCGCGGAGCAGCGCTGGATTCGTTCCGCCCACCGTATGACCGTGGAGGTATGCGTACGCGTTGCACCAGAGCTCCTTCAGGAGTCTCTGATCGCTGATGCGTCCGACCATTTGCACGCGCGCATCGCTCGCGGCGATTCGCTCGAGCGAATCGTGGAATGCGCCCTGATAGTTCGCGTCGCCTACGACGACGAGCCTCCGCTTCGTTCGCGAGCGCACGAAGCCGGATAGCATCGCCTCCAGCGAGTTCTCCGGAATGAGGCGGCTGACGATCAGATAGTAGTCGCACGGCGCGAGGCCAAGCGACGCGACGAGCTCCGACTGCTCCGACGTTTCGATGTCGGCGCCATACGGAATCATCTCGCTCTCGCGCCCGAAATGCTCGCGATAGAACGCGCGCATCGCTTCGGCATCCGTCACGAGCGTCGTACAGAAGCGCACCGCCATTCGTGCGGCTGAGCGGAAATAGGCGCGCGCAACCGGTCCCCACTTGCCGCGTTGCCAGTCGAGTCCATCGACGTTCATGACCACAGGACGTCCGGACAATCGAGCGGTCGCCGCGTGGTAACCCATCCCGACGTTCACAAAAAACCAGACGTCGAATCGATGGCGCGCCAGCGCGTGCGCGACGGCAAGGCCAGTCGACGTGACGGCGGAAAAGTTCTTCCCGCCCGGCGACGGCATGTAGACGAGGTCGACGCCGTCCGCGTGCGCTGGACGGTTCGCTCGCGAGTGCGCGGACGCGCGACAATACATCGTGACCGCGTGCCCGCGTTCGACCAGGCGCGGTGCGATTTCACTGAACGCTGTTTCGAATCCTGAGATCTCGAGGTCCGGTCGTAGCCCGCGCAACCCGAACATCCCAATGCGAAGCCCGCGATTAATACGCCCCTCGTCGGCTGACCACCGCTGGAATCGTACGCGCCAGAATGCGCGCGTCCAGCACGAGCGACCAATGCTCGATGTAATAGCGGTCGAGTTGCACCACTTCCTCGAAGTCGACGATGTCGCTGCGGCCGCTCACCTGCCACAGACCCGTGAGTCCGGGCTTCACAGCCAGGCGGCGAAAATGGTGGGCTTCGTAATCGGCGAGGTCGGACTCGAAGAATGGTCGTGGACCGACGAGCGACATGTCACCCGCGAGCACGTTGTACAGCTGCGGCAGCTCGTCCAGGCTCCAACGCCGAATCACTCGGCCCAGCCGCGTGACGCGCGGGTCCGCGGGAATCTTGAACAACCGCGGATCATCGTGCTGGTTCAGCTCCGCCATCGCATCCTGCTCATGCTCCGCGCCCTCGCGCATCGTGCGGAACTTGAGCATTCGGAAAGTACGGCCGCGCATGCCGACTCTCGTCTGCGCGAACAGCGACGGACCGCGGGAGTCCAGTCTCACGAGCACGGCGAGGACCACCATCACCGGCGCGAGACACACCATCCCGATGCTCGCCAATACAATGTCGACCATCCGTTTCGCGAGGGCATCGAAACGCCCCAGGGCCGGCAGCGTGGCTTCGACATGCACCGGGCTGAAGGTCGCCGGACGGACTGCGCGCGAATTCGGCTTGGCGACGATCTCGGTGTTGACGATTTCCGTTTCGGCCAGCGGACCCTCCGGAGCTTCTTAGCCTTCGCCATCGTGCGACTTGTCGACTAACGCGTGAGGCTGGAGAAATGTTCCTGTGCCAAAAAGCCGGGGACGGGCGATGAACCACCGGGGACGGGCGACGGGCGACGGACGACGGACGATGCACGGCGGACGCCTGACGACTGCCCCTGACGACTAAAGTGCCTTTACGCCGAGCGATTCGGTATCAGTTTCGCGTGCCTTACGCGAGCGGGGGCCCGAACAGCAATTCGATCTCTGCGTTGGTTTCCCTTTCGTACAGGACGTACACGTAGTCGCCTGTCTGCAGTACGGTTCCGCCCGTGACGGCCATCGGCGTGCCAACTCGCTCGACCATCGTGATCGCCGCGCCTTTCGGCATCGGCAATGATTCCACGGTCGCCCCCGTGACAGCTAGCTCTTCCGAGATAAAGAAAAGACGAAGTTCTGTGCTCGTGTCCGGGCCTTCAATCGATACCAGGGTCGCTGGAGCTGGAATTCGGCTGGCTTGGAGCTTGAGCCAGCGAGTCACGCGACCCACTGTCGCACCAGGGAGTAACGACCCGACCACGATGGTAAAGAACACGAGATCGAACAACACCCGCGCGCCCTGGGCATCCGCGATCACGGGAATCGTCGCCAGAATGATCGGGACGGCGCCACGCAAACCGATCCAGCCGACGTAAACCACCTCGTTGAGCGGTCGCCGGAACGGCAGGAGACAGACCGCCACCGCGAGCGGCCGCGCGATGAACGCGAGAACGAGCGCGATCGCGAGCCCCGCGCCGGCCACGGGCAAGAGCCGCGACGGAAATACGAGGACGCCGAGCAGCAGGAACATGATGATCTGCGCCAGCCAGCCGAGCGCGTCGTGCACGCGTCGCACGGCCAAACGGTATGGCATCGACCCGGCGCCAAGCGTCGCGCCGGCGACGTACACGGAGAGAAACCCACTGCCGTGAATCGTGCTCGCGAGCCCAAACGCGAGACACGCGACGCCGATCGTGAACGCCGGGTACAAGCCCGGCGCGGGAAGGCGAAGCCGATCGATTCGCGAGCGCGCGAGCCGGCCAATGCAATAACCGACCGCCGTGCCCACGAGCATCTCGAGCACGACTTCGCGAATGACCGTCCAGACGGTCTCTGATCCGGGATGAACGAGGTTCGCCGTGAATGCGGTCGTCAGAATGACCGCCATCGGGTCGTTGAGTCCCGACTCCACCTCGAGCAGGTGCCCGACCCGTCCTTTGAGCCGCAGCCCGCTCGCCGACAATGCGGAGAAAACCGCCGCCGCGTCGGTAGACGAAACGATCGCGCCGACGAGCAGCGAAATGCGCCAGTCGTACCCGAAGAAATGGACGGCGACCGCCGTCACGAGCGCGGTGAGCGCAACGCCGACGGTTGCCAGCACCGCGGCCGGCGCGAGCGAATCGCGCAACGCGTCCTGGGTGGTATTCAAACCGCCGTCGAACAGAATGAGAACGAGCGCCGCCGTGCCGATCTGGTAGGTGGCGTGATAGTTCTCGAACGGGATGTGACCGACTCCCTCGGAACCCGCCAAAACGCCGATCAACAGGAATCCGAGGGCGAGCGGAATGCCCAGCCGCGCCGACGCGCGACTGAGCGTGACCGCGACGGTGATCAGGAGCCCGAAGCCGCCAACGAGGAGCGTTGTGGTTAACGGCTCGTTCATTTGTTCAGTAGATTCGTAGTCATCCCGAGCAATTGACGGTCATCCCGAGCGCAGCGAGGGATCTGCACCTCCCGCCGTTCTTCCCGGAGCTCACTCCATGCGCAACCGAACCGCCCTCGTCCTCTCTCTCATGGCTCTCGGTACCGCCGCTTCCGCACGCGGTCAAGCAAGCGCGTCCAAAGCCGCACCGGCCGATTCATACATGGAACGGGCGCTCAAGGTCCTCCAAGCGTCGCCCGTCATGGATGGCCACAACGACCTGCCCTGGCGCATTCGCGAGGATAGCGTCCATCCACACGACGTGAACGCGTACGACCTTCGCAAACGTACGCCGGGGATGACCGATCTCGCTCGCCTCAAGGCCGGTCACGTCGGCGCGCAGTTCTGGTCCGTCTACATCCCGGGCGAGCCGACCGACGGTGCCTACAAGTCGAACGGCGAGGTGTCGAGTAAGCCGGGATACGCGCGCGTCCAGCTCGAGCAGATCGACATCGCTCGCCGCGTGATCGCAAAATATCCCGAGCTGCAATGGACGCTGACCGCCGACGCGGTCAAAGCCGGATTCAAGACGGGCAAGATCGGTTCCCTTTTGGGACTCGAGGGCGGGCACGCGATCGAGAACTCGCTCGCCCTGCTGCGCACATACTACGACATGGGCGCGCGCTACATGACGCTCACGCACAACGTCACGCTCGATTGGGCCGACGCCGCGCTCGATACCGCAAAGCATCATGGGCTCACGCCGTTCGGCCGCGAGGTCGTTCGCGAGATGAATCGACTCGGCATGCTCGTCGATCTCTCGCACGTGTCGCCCGGCACGATGTCGAGCGCGCTCGACGTCAGTGAAGCGCCCGTGATCTTCTCACACTCGGCCTCGCGCGAGCTCGTCGATCATCCGCGCAACGTTCCTGATTCCATCCTCGCCCGTCTGCCCAAGAATGGCGGCGTCGTGATGGTGCCGTTTGTGAACTCGTTCGTGTCGAAGGCCGTGAAAGCCGACGATGACGCGCTCGCGGCACAGCAGGCCGCCGCAAAGAAAAAACATCCAACCGACACCGTCGCCGCGAAACGCGAAGTCGATGCCTGGCGCAAAGCGCATCCGCGCCCAACGGCATCGATCGCCGAAGTCGCCGATCACATCGATCACGTCAAGAAGGTCGCCGGCGTCGATCACGTCGGCATCGGCAGCGACTTCGATGGAATCACCGAGAACGTGGTCGGGCTCGAGGACGTCTCGAAGTATCCGGCGATCTTCGCGGAGCTCGCGCGCCGCGGGTGGAGCGACGCCGACCTCGCGAAGCTCGCGAGCGGCAACGTGCTGCGAATTCTCAAGCAGGCCGAGGAAGTGGCGGCGCGATTGCAGAAGACGCGGCAACCGTCCAATGCAACGATTGAGCAATTGGACGGGAAAGTAAAGACGAAAGCGTAGTCGCTCCCGCCAATCATCTCGACGTCGACAGCGAGGTCGCGATCCGTCCGATGCGCTACATGCCAACAAGTCCGATCGCCGCACTGGCTAATACGAGCCATGCCGAATTGATCTTCGTTCGCACGAGTAGCACAATCGTCGCGACGAGGATCACGATCGAGATCCAGCCGCTGATGGCCGTCCGCGCAATCTGTCCTGCAGCCTCTGTCATGAGCGCGAGCGACGCGACGTTCACACCGTCGAGCACCGCGCCCGCGACTCGCGAGCCCCGCAGGCGAGGAACCAGCGGCCCGCTCAGCGCGACGAATACGAACGCGGGAAGAAAGATGCCGATCGTCGCCACCGCCGCGCCTCCGCCGCCCGCCAGCACGTAACCGACGAATGTCGCTGTGGTGAACACCGGACCTGGCGTGACCTGCCCGACCGCGATCGCATCGATCAACTGCTTGTCGGTCAGCCAGTGAAGACGCTCGACGAGATCGGCGCGCAGGAATGCGATCAGTACGTACCCGCTGCCGAACAGCACCGCGCCGATCTTCGCGAATACGAGAAATAGCGGCCAGACTCCGAGCGTCGTCGGCGACGCCACGCCCGCGGCCACGACACCAGCGAATCGCGCGTTCGCCCGCGGCTCGGCGACTCGCATCGCGGCGAGCACACCGGCGACCGCGAGCACGACAAGCTCGTTTACTCCGAGCGCGACGGCGACAAGCGATCCGACGCCGAGGACCGCGAGCCACGGCGACTTCACCGCCCGCCGTCCGAGATTCCAGATCGCCTGCATCACGATCGCGATGACGACCGGTTTGATGCCGGCGAGAATTCCGACGGTCTGCGGCAACGCACCGAATCGGACGTACACCCAGGCGATGACGGAGACGATCAGCACCGCGGGCAGGATGAAGCACGCGCCCGCCATGAGAAGACCCGCCCATCCAGCCATCGCATGCCCGACGTGAATCGCGAGCTCCGTCGAGTTCGGGCCGGGAATCAGATTCGCGGCGCCGAGGTAGTCGAGGAAGTCCTCGTGCGTCAGCCATCCGCGGCGCCGAACGACTTCCTCCTCCATCATCGCGATATGCGCCGCGGGGCCACCGAAAGCCGTGGTGCCGAGCTTGAGAAACACCCCGGCGATCTCGCGCAGCGATACGGCCGCCCGCTCGCGTTCGGCGGCGTTGATGCTCGCCGTCACTTCGTGATCGTTTGAACTTGGAGCGGAGACAGAACGACGAGCTGGCCGGCCATCATTGGAAGGTGCGACATCACCGCACAGACGAACGGATAGACGCCCGCGTGCTTCGCCACGTACGTCGCATGCGTCGCCTGCTGCGGCGGCAGGTCGACGACGAGATCGGGAAGGACGAACGAGTGCTGATCGTCCTCCGGGTTGATGAACGTAAAATGAATCGTGTCGCCCTCGACGACGGTGAGCGTCGATGGCGAGAAGCCGTACACTTCCTTCCCGTCGAGCACACCGCCCTTCGCGAAGTCAGCTTTCAGAAACGGAAGGACGGTTCCCTGCTCCTTCACCAGCAGCGGAACGGTGGTCACGGTCAGCTCGCGAGCACGCGGCTGATACTTGGGTGCCGTGGGTGCGCACGCGATCACGGCGCCGGCGGCACACAGGAACGGCAATCGCATCGAGCGTTCAGTCATCAGCTATCAGATCGAAGGAACAGTAAGAGTACGCCGTGTTTGACATCGCGACGTCGAAATCCATCCAGGCCACGCATTCTTTCATTTCAGCGCTGGTGTTCCACTTTGCTGGATCAGCTTCGCGACCAATGCGGTCCACCCCGTCTGATGCGACGCGCCCAAACCCGCGCCGTTATCGCCATGGAAGTACTCGTGAAACGGAATCAGATCTCGCCAATACGGATCGTTTTGAAACATCTCCGATCCACCGAACACCGCCCGCCGGCCATCGTGCCGTATGAAAATCCTGATCAACCGTCGCGACAGCTCCACGGACACCTCCCACAACGTGAGCTGTTTCCCAGATCCCGCCGGGTATTCGACCAGAAACGTCGGACCGTAGTACCAGTCGAACTTCTGCAGCGCCTCGATGATCAGATAATTCAGCGGCATCCACACCGGACCGCGCCAGTTCGAGTTGCCGCCGAACAGCGCGCTCCGTGATTCGGCAGGCTCGTAGTCTACAGAGCCCAGCTCCGTTCCGTTCATGCGCAAACAAAACGGATGCTCCGCGTGCCAGCGAGACACGGACCGCAGACCGTACGGCGACAAGAACTCCGATTCGTCGAGCATGCGCTTGAGAATCGCACGAAGTCGCGGCCCGCTGACGATCGCGAACAGGCGCCGGTCCGACTCGCCTGTCCGCGTGACGGACGCCGCATCGCCGACCAGATCCGACCGATTTCGCAGGAACCACTCGAGCCGCGACCGAAACCCCGGGAGCTTCTCGAGCAAGTCGGCGTCGATCGTCTCGACGGCCAGCAGCGGAATCAAGCCGACCATCGATCGAACGCGGATGTATGTCTTCTCGCCGTTCGGGAGTCGCAGCAGATCGTAGTAGAACTCGTCGTCGTTGTCCCACAGGTCGGCGTCATCTTCGCCGATCGCCGACGCACGATCGTTCATCGCGTGCGCAATATGGAAGAAGTGCTCGAGAAATTTCGTCGCGACATCCTCATACGCCTCGTCGTGCCGCGCGAGCTCGAGCGCGATCGCCAGCATGTTCAGGCAGAACATCGCCATCCAGCTGGTGCCGTCGCTCTGATCGAGCCGCGCACCGCCTGGCAGCTGGTCGCTGCGATTGAACACGCCGATGTTGTCGAGCCCGAGAAATCCGCCCTGAAAGACGTTGCGCCCCTCGGCGTCCTTTCGGTTCACCCACCACGTGAAGTTGATGAGCAGCTTGTGAAACACGCGCTCGAGGAAGCGCGTGTCGCCCTTACCACGCACCCGCCGCTCGATCTGATACACCCGCATCGATGCCCACGCGTGCACCGGCGGATTCACGTCGCCGAACGCCCATTCGTAGGCTGGCAGCTGGCCATTCGGGTGCATGTACCATTCGCGCAGGAGCAACAGCAACTGTTCCTTCGCAAACTCCGGATCGATGAGCGCGAACGGAATCGTGTGAAACGCGAGATCCCACGCCGCGTACCACGGATACTCCCACGTGTCCGGCATCGAGATCACGTCGTGATTGTTCAGATGCTGCCACGAGTGATTTCTGCCGGTCCAGCGTTCGACGGGCGGCGCCGGAGGCGCCGGATCGCCAATGAGCCATTGATGCACGTCGTACTTGTAGAACTGCTTGCTCCACAGCAGTCCGGCGAACGCCTGTCGTTGCACGAGCCGCTCGTCATCGGACGCCTCTTCGGCAGCGAGCGGCGCGTAGAACTCGTCCGCCTCGGCGATGCGACGGGCGAATACGCGCTCATACGCCGGTGCAAGCGCCGCGCGACCCGAGATCACCGCCGACATTCGCAGCCGAATCACGTGCTCGCCACCCGAGGGAAGAGTGAGGCGATAGCGGGCCCCCGCTTTCGTCCCCTGTCGAGCGGGATTCACCGCGTCCTTGCGGCCGTGAATCACGTAGTCGTGAAACGCGTCCTTCACGTACGGAGAGGCGTTCGGCGAATTGAACAGCAGCCGATCGTTCGTCTCGTTCTCCGTGAACAACAGCTCGGGACTGCCGTCGCACGTCAGGTGATAGCGTCCGAGCGTCTCGTGCTCGGCGAGGATCTGCGACGACGCGTCGCGCGCCTCATACGCCATGAGCGACGGCTTGTATCCTCGAATGCCCCAGCTCCACACATTGCGAAACCAGAGCGTCGGAAGCACATCGATCGTTGCGTCCTCCGGTCCGCGATTCGCGACCGTGATCCGAATCAGCAGATCCGTGGGCGATCCTTTCGCGTATTCGACCGTCACGTCGAAATAGCGATTCTCCGCGAAGACTCCGGTGTCGAACAGCTCGAACTCGGAGTCGTCCTTGGTGCGCCGCGCGTTCTCCTCGACGAGCCGCGTGTAGGGGAATTCTCTATGAGGATACTTGTACACCGCACGCATGTACGCGTGCGACGGCACATTGTCGGCGTAGAACCAGTAGTCCTTCGCGTCTTCCGCGTGATTGCCTTCGTGGCCGTTGAGCCCGAACGGCCGCTCCTTCAACATGGAATCGGCGCCGTTCCAGAGCGCGATCGCGAAACAGAGGCGTTGCTGATCGTCGGAGATGCCGAGCAGGCCATCTTCGTTCCAACGATACGCACGACTCCGTGCATGTTCGTGCGGGAAGTAGCGCCACGCATCGCCGTCGGCGCTGTAGTCCTCGCGCACGCTCCCCCACGCGCGCTCCGCGAGATACGGTCCCCAGAGCCGCCAGGCGCCTCTGCCAGCGCGGATGTCTTCCAACCGTGACTGCTCGCTCATTCAGTAGAGCGTGACTTGCTGCGTGAGCCCGCCATCCACGTAATACGTGCTGCCAGTCACGTACGCAGCTTCGTCGCTCGCGAGAAA
>Ga0070681_10000307_pt1 | contig 39606 bp, 30 predicted proteins | sample KBSC83BmetaG_FD_65650 | JGI IMG/M metagenome (GOLD analysis project Ga0070681, IMG submission 65650) | Corn rhizosphere microbial communities from Kellogg Biological Station, Michigan, USA - KBS C8-3B metaG | ecosystem: Host-associated > Plants > Roots > Rhizosphere | place: USA: Michigan...
GACGTTCGATCACACGTGCTGCTGGATCGAGCGATGGCCGGAACTGCTCAACGCGGCCCTCGCCTCGCGCTCGCGCTGAGCGAATTTTCCGCCGATCGCTATCGCCCCGCAGCAGTGAATCGACACGTTCGCGACGCGCGAATGCGACAATGTGACGCCCTCACGCATCGAGCAGCGATATGGGTTCATCTCCGGACGGCTTTCGAGCGGCCTCTGCCTCCTCCGCTGGAGCGTCGGCGGAATCGGCGCGCACCGGTGACCCCAACCGGGAAATCCCGATGCAAACGGCGAGCGTCAAGCTACGCGTCGGCGGCAAGCGCGTTGCGCTTCGATTCGACGTTCCGACGATCCCCGTCGCACCAACCTCGCTCCTGCCGCTGTTTCGTTCCGTAACCGACACGCTCGTCGGCATCGCCGAAGAAGAGACGCGGGCGCGCGGACTGTCGATCTCGTGCCGAAAGGGCTGCGGCGCATGCTGCCGCCAGCTCGTACCTATTTCGGAGATGGAAGTGATCGCGATCCGACGGCTCATCGACTCGCTTCCGGAGCCTCGTCGATCGACCGTCATCGAGCGCTTTGAACGCGGTGTCGCACGCCTCGATGAAGCGGGCCTTCTCGAGACACTGCGTCATCCGGAACAGGTCGATGCGGAGAAGGCTGAGCGGGTCGGCCTCGACTATTTTGCGCAAGGCGTCGCATGTCCGTTTCTCGAGGACGAGTCGTGCTCGATCCACCCCGAGCGGCCGCTCGCCTGCCGCGAGTACCTGGTGACATCGCCCGCCAGCAGCTGTACGCACCCGTCGTCCGATCGCGTCCAGTGCGTTCCCGTGCCGGCGAAGCCGTCGCGCGCCGTGCGCAGAATCCACGGTGGATCGACCCCGGACTTCGAGCCCTGGATCCCGATGATGCTCGCGCTCGACTGGCCTGTCGCCGAACGCTCGCCGCAGAGTGGAACATCGATGGTCGCGCGAGCCTTCGCGCACCTGACCGGCGCCGAAATCCCGACGCCCGACCGTTCGACTGATTGACCTATGCTTCCCGGCAACCGGTACCGGAATGTCACATGCCCGGGTAGCGCACGGGACGTGGCGTGTCCCGGCGTCAATTCCAGATGAACGTGCCGATGCTGGAATAGCCGATCGCCGTCATGTCGTCGTACAGCTGACGCCGCATGTTCGCTGCGGTATCCACGGCGCCCTTGATGCTCGTCATCCATCGCTCGTATCCCAGCATGAACTGCTCGAGCTTCGGGCGGTTCGTCGCAATGACCATCTTCAGGCTGTCGTAGGCGCGCTTCGTCTCCTCGAGCAGGTCCTTGATTCGCTCGACGCGCTCGACGCCCTCGCCGAGCTCCTGGTGATCGAACCAGAACGTCGCCACCGTTGCCACCTTGCCCGTCTTCTTCGCGAACTCACGCGCGGTTTCGCCGTACGCTTCGATGCCATCCACGGCCTCCGAGAATTGCTTGACGCCGGGCGTCACGATCCCCGGGTATTTCTTGCTCGCCGGCGCATCGCGTTCGCCGAGCACCTTGTCGAGAGCGACATCGCCAAGGTAGATCGCCGCGCGCGCGGTCAGCGATATCTCCGGAAACATGGCCTCGAAGAATGCGGCAACACCATGGATGTACATCTTTGCCTTGGCCTTCGTTACGTTCCGCTCCGCCTCGTGGAGAGCGTCGACGAGCTTCCGCAGCGCCTCCTCGAACTCGCGCGAGCGCGCTTCGAGCAGCAGGAAGGGGAACACGACCCACATCGCCGCAAACCCCGTGACCCAGGTCGCATCGAGGATGTCGTTCTCCTGTTCGACCAATGGGAGTGCGAGCGTATAAATGTCGTGGATCTCGAGCAGCTTCTTCTTCGTGACCCTGCCGCCGCTCGTGACGAGATTCATCCCTCGCGCGTAATCCTTCGCGATCTTGTTGGCGAGCGACAGAGAGTCCCAAATTCGATCGATCAGCGGTGAGGTGAGCGGAATGCGCAAGCGCCCCCGGTTGAGGTCGAACTGCCGGCCCTCGCGATCGAGGCGCCGATCCATGTTCTGCCATTCGTCGTAAAAGCCCTGGCCGAGGAATGCATCGATGGATTGCCGAGCGTCTGCCATGATCGCTCCTCACGAGGTCACGGATAAAACATCGCCTGGAAGTACAGCTTGATCTCCGCCACCGACAGCGTCAGCGCGTTGCCCCAAGGGTTGTAGAGGTCGACGTTGTTGCCGCGAAGCTTGAGCACGGCGTATCCATGGGAATGGAGCACCTTGTGTTGCGACTTCGTCTCGAGGGCGGGATCGTCATTTGAAGCGACGATGGTCGGCACCTTGCTCGCGGCCGACGCGTATTCCTTGATCTTGTCGAGGGAAGTCTTGGGGCCGATTGCAAAGCCGTTGGGGTCGGCGCCGAGAACCATTTTCCAGATCGCGTTGACCGTCAGGATCTCGTTCAGCTTGTCGTAGCCGCCAAGCAACGCGGAGCACGCCTTTTCGATCACGCATGCCCAAAGCACCGAAGCCGTGTCCGACGCCTGCATGTACAGCAGCGACCAGCCTTGGTCTGCGACATCGGTGAAAAAGACGTCGCTGACGTCGATCGACTTTCCACCGATTACGACCGTGAAGTAGCGCTGCGACGTGATGTTGCCCGCTGGCTGCTCGTCCGAGAGCGCGCCCTTCAGCGCCGACAGGTCGGTGATTACCTTGTCCTTGTGCTCGGTGATCATCTCGACGATCTTTTTCCGGCCCGACGCAATGTTCGCCATCGCAGCAAGCAGCGCCGGCAGCGGGCAGTCGCCGAGACCGCCTTGCGAGATGTCCGTCGTCCGGGGACCGCTTTCGCCGAAAAGCGGCCATTTCACGACGCGCGCATATTTCGTCATCTCGCCGTAAGGCGTCGGCATGGCGAGCGTGGGGATTGCGGCAGCAGTTTTTGCGGCCTTGGTCGCCGCGACGTCCGCAAGAAAGATCGCGTGGAAATCGAGGGGTCCCGGCATGCGGCCGCCAGTTCGAAGCGGTGCGCTCTCGAAACCCGGCGGGCTACCCGTGGGGCCCGGGAGCGAGGTTTTGATCAGCGCCATGCGACGTTCATCCGCCGGTGATGCCCATGCCGCCTCCGGTGACGATCGGATCGCCCTTGCCGCCGCACGCGATGGAACTGATGCCTCACCGGTCTTCCTTCGCCTCCCGCAGGCGAGCTTCCGTGCACACGTCGAGGGCGATCAGGCGAGTGCGTGGGCGCGCCTCGCTTCCCCGAAGTCGAATGCTACGACTCCCGCGCGGCATCGTCGCGCGATATTATCGCAACGCACCTCGCTTGCGCACGCCGAAGACGATGCCGAAACCCGCCGCCCGAGTCCTCGACCTCACGACGCATCTCGCCCCCGCGATGCCGGGCACGGGCTCACCCAACGTGTTCATCGGCGGACAGCCGGCGTGGCGAACGATGATCGACATCCACACCTGCGCAATCCCGATCGCGCCTCCGTTTCCGGCGCCTCACGGCCCCGAGATCTGCTATCTCGGCAGCACGACCGTGCTGGTGAACTTTCAGATGGCCTGCCGGATGCTGGACATCCTGCAGGGCCTCGGGCCGCCGAATCCGTTCATGATCGGCATGGTCACCGTCGAAATCGGCGACGTCGGCTTCGGGCTTGCGAGCCCGGCGAGCATCAACGCGTTTGCGACGGCGATGCGCGCGATCTCCAAGAACTGGGGTGCGATGAACGCGGCGCAGCGGCTCGCCGCGATGCAGGCGGCGCTGAATGCCTCGCTGCCGCCCGGAATGCCGGCGTTGACGCTAACGTCGAACGCGCTGCCCGCGACGACCTGGGGACAGCTCGATTTCGCGACGTGGAGCGTGCAGATCAACCAGTCTCTGCTTTCGGGCGGTGCGCTGACCGAGGATCAGTTCGCCAGTCTCACGATGACGGTCTATCACGAGACACGGCATGGCGAGCAATGGTGGAATGCCGCGCAGCACCAGGCGGCGAACGGCACGCCGGCGAACACTATCGCGAGCAACATGGGCATCCCGCAAAGTGTCGGCACGGCAGCCGCCGCGAACCCGGCGCCGAGAGGGACGAGCCAGGGCGCGATGGGCGAGGCGGTCCAGGAGAGCGTCTACGGCAGCCGCTCCGGATATCGGAACGACGTGCTGAACGATGCGACCAATCATTACGATCAATATCGTGCGCTGCCCGAGGAGGAGGACGCCTGGCGCCAGGGTGACGCCGCCGAGCAGGCCTTCCGGAACACGCCCTGAATCTGCGCCGCCATGACGCTCGCGATCCTGCTCCTGCCCATTGTCGAAGCGTTCTCCGATCCCGGTTTCGACGCTGCGGCGGCGGAGGCGATGCTCGGCAATGCCGTGCACAAGAGCGCGACGCGCTGGCAGATCGCCCCGCGCAGCCCCGATGTCGCGCAAATCGAGCTCGACTTCGAAGACCTTCCCGCCGGGCCGCACCTGCTGACGACGATTCGTGTCGTGTTGCGCAAGCCCGCTGACGCATCGCTCGATTCGCTGCGCAGCCAATTCGGGGCGACCGGCCGCTGGCTTCCCGCGACCGGGCCGGAGCGCCCGCAACTCCTCGCGTTCGACTATGCCAAAGGCAGTCTTCCCGTAACGGTCATGCTGAACGCCGAATACCCGCGCGACGATGCGAAGCTCGTCATCGGCTCGGCGCTCATGCGCAGGTTCTACCCGGATCGTCCGCGCTCGCGCTGAATCGCCTTTGCGTCACGCCGGCATGCGCGACGCTTCACGGGTCCATCTCGATGGCGCCGATGTCGACGCTCACGCGCTCCGAGCCGGGTTTCGACGGGTCCGCTTCGATCGCATCTTCGGGCTTCGTCGGATCCGATCCGCTACCGGTACCGGCGGCGCCGCCGCTGTTGATGAGCACGATGGTTCCCTGAATGGCGACACCCGCCGGCCCGATGTCGATGAAGCCGCCGGGTCCCTTGAGCGTCAGTTGCACGCCGGCCTCGATGACGACGTTGAGACCCGCCTTCAGATGGATCTCCATGCCGGCGTCGACGGCGTGCTTCATCGAGACCTTCTCGAGTTGGCTCACGCCAACGGTGAGTGACGACGTGCCGTCGACCTGATCGTTGCGGTCGCCCTTGACGTGCTGGTCGCGCTGCTCGCCCACCGTCTCACGCATCGACTTCTCGATCGACACGTCGTACTGGCCGCCGTCGATCTTGCCCTTGCCGATCAATAGCTGGATGTTGCCGTCGACGTGCTCGATGTGGTCGCGATGGATCGACACGTAGCGGGTGCCGCCAACGATCCGCGTTTCGTTCGCCTCGACTACCGTGGTGAGCTGACGCTGAGCATGGACGTGGATTTCCTCGGCGTTCTTCTTGTCCTCGAAGCGCAGCATGTTCGCGTGCGCGGGCGTTCCCTTCTGCGTCGAGCGCGTCAATATTCCCGACCGCGTCTTGTGCGCGGGGAGCGGCCAGGGCGGCATCTCGTCCGCGTTGTAAACGCGGCCGGTGATGATCGGATAGTCGGGGTCGCCATCGATGAAGTCGACGATCACTTCCTGCCCGATGCGCGGAATGTGAATCACTCCGTAGTTGCTGCCGGCCCACGCGTTCGAAACGCGGATCCAGCACGAGCTGTTCTCGTCGTGCTTCCCCTCGCGATCCCAGCGGAACTGGACCTTCACGCGGCCGTAGCCATCCTCGTCGGTGTAGATCTCCTCGTTCCTGGGACCGACGACCACCGCGGTCTGCGGGCCGCTCGTCAATGGTTTGGGGGTGATGCGCGGCGGGCGGAACTGCAGCGAATAGTCCTGGCAGCTCATCGTCGTCTCGTAAACGGTGCCCAGCTCGCCCTGCGTCGTGTAAGGCGCCTCCTTCCAGTAGTAGTCCGCGGCGAGGATCAGATATTCGCGGTTCTGGTCTCCGCGCGGACAGCGATAAAGATTGAAGTGATATCCGGGCGCGATGCCTCGTACGTTGGTGTATCCGGTGAGGATCTCGTGCGGTGCCTGCAGCTCCTCGAGCCTCACCTTGGCGTAGCGCTCGCCATCCGGCGCAGGCTCCACGTAGCCGCCGGGATAGTCGTAGAACTTGTAGCGATCGTTCGCGTGCCCGAGCGGGTGCTGCTTGCGCTGCTCGAGCTTCGCGCGCGGCTTGCGAAAGTCGTAGTCGTCGGTCGTGTAGCCGCCCGGGTCAACCTCCTTCGTTACGACCCAACGGTGGACGTGCTCCTCGTCCGCGATGACCGCCGCATCGGGCGCGTAGAACGGAATCCTCTCGTACTCGGGCAGCGGCTTGTGCGCACCTGGCGAATCGGCGAGCACGAGCGTGTGCTTGCCGTTCTCGTGCTCGAAGTAGTAGTAGATGCCTTCGTGCTCCATCATCCGGCTCACGAAGTTGAAGTCCGTTTCCTGGTACTGCACGCAGAAATCCCACTGCCGGTAGGTGTCGCTCGTCCGGTTCAGCAGGCCCCACGACGACACGTCGGCATACTTGAAGAACACGTCCTCGATGATGTCGATTGCCGTGCGCTTCTGGAAAATCCTGCAGTCGGCCGCGCGGGTCATGTACCAGGTCCACGGTCGAAGGATCGCCTCGTAGCGGTAATAACGGCCGAACCGCGAGACGTAGGCGAAGCGCGCGACCTCTCCATTCAGATAGCGCCGCCCATGCGGCTCGGTCTCGACCTCGATCGTCACGTTCTTGCCGAGCAGCTGCTCCGCCGTGATGTCCTGAGACGGACTCAGCAGCTCGAGCCGAAACTCGAAGAGCCGCGAAAGCTCCTCGCGCCCGGTGAGCGACTCGAACAGCAGCATGTCCGGGCCGAGCGGCGTATGCGCGGTGAATACGCGGGGCATCGCGACTCCCTTGGTCGGTACCTGGTCAGTCGCCGAAGTCGTATGCGAAGTCGCTGGCATCGACGCGCAGCTTCACCTGCGACAGCGGCCGGCCCTCGGAGAGCCGCTGCAGGTATTCCTGGCTGATGCGCGGCAGTACGGTATTAGTGAGAATCGCGTCGATCATCCGTCCTCCCGATTCCAGCTCGGTGCAGCGCCCGATGATGAGCTTCACGGCTGCGTCGTCGTACTCGAACGGAATCCGGTGGTTCTCGGCGATCCGCTTGCGGATGCGCGCGAGCTGGAGCCGCACGATATTGCCGAGCATCTCGTCGGACAGCGGGTAATACGGGATGACGACGAGTCGCCCAAGCAGCGCCGCCGGGAACACCTTGAGCAGCGGCTCGCGGAGCGCCTTCGCAATCGCGTCGGGCGCAGGCGTGAGCTCGGGATCGCGGCACATGCCCGCGATCAGATCGGAGCCGACGTTCGACGTGAGCAGGATGATCGTGTTCTTGAAATCGATGTAGCGACCTTCGCCATCCTCCATCCAGCCTTTGTCGAACACCTGGAAGAAGATCTCGTGCACGTCCGGATGTGCCTTCTCGACCTCGTCGAGCAGCACGACGCTGTAGGGCCGGCGGCGCACGGCTTCGGTGAGCACGCCCCCCTCGCCGTAGCCAACGTATCCGGGGGGCGCACCCTTGAGGGTCGACACCGTGTGCGCTTCCTGGAACTCGCTCATGTTGATCGCGATGACGTTCTGCTCGCCGCCGTAGAGCGATTCGGCGAGCGCGAGCGCCGTTTCCGTCTTGCCGACACCGGAAGGTCCGCACAGGAGGAAGACGCCGATCGGCTTGTTCGGATTGTCGAGCTTCGCGCGCGATGTCTGGATGCGGCGCGCGATCGTGTCGAGACCGTGGCGCTGGCCGATCACGCGTGCGTTAAGCGTGTCGGCCAGCTTCAGTACCGCCTCGATCTCGTTCTTGACCATCCGCCCGACCGGCACTCCCGTCCAGTCGGCCACGACCGAGGCGATCGCCTGTTCGTCGACCGACGGAAGGATCAGCGGTCGCTCGCCCTGCAGCGCGCGCAGCGTGCACTGCTTCTCCGCGAGGCGCGCAAGGAGATCCTCGCGGCTCGGCGCCGACGTCCCCGAAATCGCGACTGCATCCGAAGCGGCATTACCCCCGGCCGGCAACTGCGGTGGCGGCGCCGCATCAGTGGTTGCAAGCGCGGGCGCGGCCGCGCGCTCGATCGCCTGACTCGCCTGCTCGCTCGCGTTGCCGTTGGCTTCCACCGCAGCCGTCGACGAATCGCCGACGATGCCCGCACCCCGGGCGCGTAGCCGCGCGCGCAACGCCAGAATATCGTCGACCAGCGCCTTCTCGGCCTTCCAGCGCTCCTCGAGCGGCACCAGGCGCTCGCGCTCCACTGCGAGGCGCCGCGTAACGTCGCTCTTGCGTTCGGCGACAGGCTCGCCGATCGTCTCCTCGCGCTCGACGATGCGAAGCTCGGTCTCGAGCATCTCGATGCGCCGCAGCGCATCCTCGACTTCCGGCGGCGTCGCATGCTGGCTGACGGCGACGCGCGCGCACGCAGTGTCGACGAGGCTCACCGCCTTGTCGGGCAGCTGCCGTGCGGGAATGTAGCGGTGCGAAAGCCTGACCGCCGCGTCGAGCGCCGAATCGAGCAGTTGCACGCGATGGTGCTGCTCGAGCGTGCTCGCGACGCCGCGCAGCATCGCGATCGCGCGCTCTTCCGAAGGCTCGTGCACCTGCACGACCTGGAAGCGGCGCGTCAGCGCCGGGTCTTTCTCGATGTACTTCTTGTACTCGGCCCACGTCGTCGCGCCGATCGTGCGCAGCGTGCCGCGCGCGAGCGCGGGCTTCAGCAGATTGGCGGCATCGCCGGTTCCGGCCGCTCCGCCGGCACCGATCAGCGTATGCACCTCGTCGATGAAGAGAATGATCGGCTTCGCACTCGCCTGCACCTCGTCGATCACCTGGCGCAACCGGTTCTCGAACTCGCCCTTCATGCTCGCTCCGGCCTGCAGCAGGCCGATGTCGAGCGTCAGCAGCGAGACCTCCTTGAGCGACGGCGGAATGTCGCCCTTCACGATGCGCTGCGCGAAACCTTCGACGACGGCGGTCTTGCCGACGCCCGCCTCGCCCGTCAGCAATGGGTTGTTCTGGCGCCGCCGCATGAGAATGTCGACGATCTGGCGGATTTCCTCGTCGCGTCCCGTCACCGGATCGAGCTCGCCGCGGCGGGCGCGCTCGGTAAGGTCGACCGCGTAGCGGCGCAGCGCCTCCTGCTTGCCCATGGCTGCAGCAGGCATCGCGCCGCTCGCCTCGCCCGGCGCTGCTCCGCCCGCCGCACCTTCGGCTCCGGCTTCGGCATCCTCCGGTGACCCCTTCACAATCGACGCCATCTCCGAGCCCAGCACGTCGGCCTCGATCTTCTGGAACTCGCGCGAGATCCCGTACAGCACGTTGCGAAGCGACGACGTCTTCAGCATGCCGAACAGCAGCGTGGCACTACGCACGCGCGTATCGCCGAACATGAGGCTCCCGTAAACCCAGCCGCGCTCGACGGCGTCCTCGATGTGCCCGGACAGGTCGCTGATCGACGTCGCGCCGCGCGGAAGCCGCTCGAGCGCATCCGTGAAATCCTGCGCGAGCCGCGCGGGCGCGAGCTCGAAGCGGCGCACGATGTGGTGCAGATCGCTGTCCTGATTCTGCAGCACCTGGTTCAGCCAGTGCGCGACCTCGACATAGGGATTTCCGCGCAGCTTGCAAACGACGGTCGCGCTCTCGAGCGCCTTGTAGAGCATGGGACCGAGCTTTCCGAACAGCGCAACGCGGCTGATTTCCGCCATGGTCACTCGCCTCAGGGACTCGCAGAAGATGCGCCAAGATGCGGACCGACCGTTCGTGCCCAGCGCTCGCAATCGAGCACGAGATCGTCCGCGTCGGAGCGCCGGTTGCCGGTGGCGAGCCACGTCGTCCATCCGAGGCGGCCATATCGACCGAGCGAAGCGTCGGGGACCGCGCGACGATCGAGCACGAGCCGTGCGTCCCACGCAAGCTCGACGCCGACGTAGTTGCGAACCCAGCCTACGAGTTGCGCGAAGCGTCGGCCCTCCGGCAGGAACTGCTCGTATTCGCGCAACGCGAGTGCGCCGAGCTCGACGCGGAAGCGCGACTGGCCATCCCAGACCGCATTCCCCGCGACCGCGGCTACTCCGAGGCGCGATCCATCGCCGTGCGCTCCCAGCCGCGTCCTCTGGTCAGCCGCGAGCCGGAGCCAATGACAGCAATATTCGACGATGCGAACCGGCACGCTGAAAAAGCCGCGCAGTGCCCCCGCGAGGCCCTCGGCATTCCGCGTCAGGCGTACCAAGTGGCCCGTGTTCGCGAACTTGGCGTGATCCGGAACGGCATCGCGACGCCGCTGCGCGCTCGATCCGATGCCGATCAGGCTCGCGACATACCGCGAGAAGCTGTCGTCGCCGGGACGGTCGAGGCTCGCCGTCGATTGCGCCTGTGCCCACGCCCGGTAGAACAGCAATATCAGCCGCTGATGGAAGATGTCGGCGAAGCACGCGAGCGTCGGATCGTCATGATTGCGCAGGCGATCGCGAACGAAGTCGGTCAGGTGGTTCGGCAGCGGCCCGTTCGGGCCGAAGAGACCGAAGCTGTGAATGACGATCTTCGGTGGAACACCGGATCGTGCCCGACCGAGCCCGGCTATGGTCGCCGGCGCGAATGCGAGCGACGGTTCCTGCCCGACGCGCACCGGCTCGTCGTTCGGACGCGCGGCACGCCCGAGCGACGGCAGTTCCGGGTGCGCCGCGTCGATGCGTCGCAGGGCGTGAAAGAGATCGAAGCGAAACGGCGCGTCACCGAGCACCCGCCAGAACGAGTGCAGGCGCTCGACCGGACGCGAATCGTCCGCTTCGCGTTCGGCGGGGATCGGGTCGGCGACGTCGGTCATCGCGCTGCGTCAGGCGATCGGCCTGCAGCCGATGCGCGGCGCAAACGCGGCGATCCGCCCGCGCTGCAGCGTGCTCAGGACCGTTTGCGTGTACGTGTTGATCGCGACGTGGCGAGCGAAGAACCTCTCGAGGACACGTGCGAACACGAATGGACTGGATCCCGCAAACGCCGTCTCGTCGACGGTGAGGGCAATCTCCACGCCGCGGCCGAAGACGAGCGGACCGGACTGCGGGAGGCGGCGCGTGACGGGTGCGAGCGTTACACGCGCGACGCCGTCGACGTGGCTGCGTACGTCGTTCTCCGACAGTGCCGCATAAAGGCTCAGGAGCTCGCGCAGCGCGGCCGCACCCTGCTCCTCGCCCAAGTCGGTGAGCGCGAGGTAATTGAGCGACAGATGGCTGATGAGACGCCACGTGACGTCGCGCTCGGCGATGGCCGGCGCGGGACGGGATGGCCCACGCACGATTCGGATCCCGTCGACCGGTGCGGAAGCCGTGAGGTGGAAATCGGTGTCGCCGCCGACGGGCATCAGCAATGGCAGATCCCTGTTCGTGCAGAGCGTCTCGACCGAAAGCTGCGCAAGCTTCTCGGCAAACGGGCTTTCGTGCTGGTCGACGATCGACAGGTAAACCTCGCTGCCGATGTACCCGGTGCGCGGTCCGTTTCGGCGTACCGAGTCGGAGGCTACCCGGGGCTCCCGCCGCACCGAATAGTAGGCGCCGTATTCGCCTTCGTCGTCACCCAACGTCTGGTAGAACGGCTTGAAGACGCGCTCCTCGGTGACCCCGGCCGCAACGTGGCCCGCAACGCGCTGCACCGAATGCACTTCGTAATCGAGCGGCGCCGTGCGATCGGGCACGAGGTGATATTCGAAGCGCTGCCCGGTCACCGGAACGCGATCGGCGCGCTTGGGAAACAGATTGACGGCCGGCGTGCAGAACAGCGCGAGATGACTTTCGTCAACGACGCGCTCGAGATCGGTCGCGGCGACGTCGAACAACAGGCTGATCGTGATCTCTCCGGCGGTTTCGCCGACGAACGACCGCGCCAGGTCGGCCACGGAAAAGAAGAGATAGCGCACCGGAAACGCGAAATATTCGTGGAGCAGCCGATATCCGGCAAACGCATTGTTCGCGCATGGGAACATCGACCGTGCGTCGTCGAACGCGTCGGTGCTCAAGGCGCCCTCCGCGAGCCGGCGAACGTTCGTGCCGGCGTTCTGTCCTGCGGTGGTCACCACTCCCATGCAGCGCGCGAAGAGCAGCTCGTAGAGGCGCGTGGCCGTCTCGTCGGCACCCGAGAGGAAGAACGACAAGGTGTCGAGGGACAGCCGCGACAGCGGCATGCCCTCCGGCGTCTTCAGGGTGATCCGCAGCGCCGACTTGACCGTTCCTTCGGGAAGGAGCTTCGCAAGCGGGAGATCGGGCGGCGGACCCGAGAATCGTACGGTGGAAAGCGTGAGCGGCCACAGCGTCACATCCTGCGTCGTGCGGAACTCGCAGATCGCATCCTCGCTGCGGATCGGCTCGCTTCGCAGCACGCTGTTTCGCGGCAGCGTGAATCCCGACACGAGATTGCCTTCGAACAGGCGCGGCTCGAGGCGCACGATTGCGACCGAGGGCGTCGGCGCGAGGTAGTTCGGATACGCGATCTCGAGCAGGCGCTGCGAGAAGCGCGGAAACTCCGCATCCATCTTGAGCTGCACGCGCGCGGTCAGGAAGCTCACGCCCTCGAGGAGGCGTTCGACGTAGGGATCGGCGATGTCGATCCCCGTCATGTTGAGCCGCGCGGCGACCTTCGGAAACTGCGCGGCAAACTCTCCCGCCATCTGCCGGAAGTAACCGAGCTCGCGGTTGTAGTAGTCGAGCAGCCGCGGATCCATCGTCAGCCGCCCTGGCTCTGGTCCTGCAGCACCACCTGGCCCGTCTCGAGGTCGATGTCGGAGCGCAGCAGGACTTCGAGCGGATAGGGCATCGACCACAACTCGCCGCGAATCGTGACCGATAGAACGTTGTGCTGGTCGAGCGCATTGCTGCCGGACGTCACCTGGACCTGGATCGAGTTGGGCAGGATGCGCGGCTCGAACTCGACGATGCCCCGGCGTATCGCGCCCTCGAGCTCCGAGCGATCGACGTTGGATGCGAGGCGTCCGGCGAGCGAAGGCAAGCCGAAGTTGATGACCGAGCGCGCCGCGTCGGAATAGGCCGAGAAATCGATCGAGGCCTCGAGGTTCGTCGCATTGAGAAGCCACTGCAGGTCGCGGAGAACGCCATCGCGATAGGCCTTTCGCGACAGCACGCGCGCCTGAAGCGGCTCCTTCCTGTGATCGGGCTCGAGATCGGTCAGTCGATCGAGCAGTACGGGCCACAGCCGGTCGGATACGGCGCCGCTCGGCGCCCCTTCTTCCCGCTTCTCGGGATCGGATCCTTCGACCGCCATCCGCAACCCTACGACGAGCCGGCGTCGATGCGGACGTCGCGCACGTCGAGCAACGCATATTCGGCCGCCTCGGTTGCGAACATTCGCTGCCCGAGCCCGGTGTAAGCGTCCCCGCCCACGTCCACCCACTCGGTTCGCCGCCCGAGCTTGACGTCGTCGACGTCTGCCGCCTCCGTGCCCGCGTAGCGCGCCGGTATCAGCGCAACGTGCTCACCGCCATTGGTCAGCGTCAGGTGCGCCGACGCCCATACGAGGTCGCGCAGATCGGAGGGCGGATCGATCCTGAGGGCGCGCACGCGAGCGAACGGGATCCAGTAGTATTGGCCGTTCACGATCGCCTCGCAGGTCGGACCGAGCCGCGAATCGGCATCGGCGATCCATTCGAAGTCGACGCCGTCGATCGATCCTGGCGTCGTGGGTGCCGCGTCGAAAGCAGACTCGCGCAACTCGCGCGCACCGGCGGCATCGCCGGCGGCGAGACGTTGCAGCGCCTGGACCAGCAGCCCCATCCATTCGAAAGGCTCGCCGAGGAACTGCGGCGCGCGCTTGCCGGCGAACACATCGGCGCGCAGCAGCTCGCAGCGAATCGCCTCGCGATAGGTCTGCGCCATCGGCAGCGCTTTCGCCGACAGCTGCGCGCAAACCTGCAGCTGCTCCAACGCACGCTTCCACTGTCCCAGCAGCAGCAGCAGCTGGAACAGGTAAGTGCGGAGGTTGGGGTCTGCCGGCGCGGCGCGCACCTCCTTCTGCACGCGAGCGAGTTCGTCGGACAGCGATCCGTCGAGTCGTTGCGCGAACCTTCCCTTCGCATCCATCGTTATCGATGTCGCGGATGACGATGCCGGCAGTCGGTCGCGCGGAGCGAAGGATGCCGCTCCGCGCAGAAGTCACGCCGCTTCGCGGTGCCCTGCGGCAACCCGGCGGACGCGGCGAGAGCGACTCGACGTGCTACTGGCTCGCCTTGATGTCCCACTGCTTGTCGACCGAGCCGCCACCGCCACCCTTCTCCGTCTGCGGGACGTACGACGTCTTGAGCTTGCTTCCCTGGAACGAGTACGACGCGATGACGTCGGCCCCCTGGGAGCCCTGGAGGCTCACGTTCGTCACGAGCACCTCGTTCAACTCGACCTTCAGGTAGGTGAGCGGGGAGCCACCCGCTTTCACCGCGTGGCATTCGATCTTGGAGAGGTGATCGCCCTTCGCGCACTTGTCGAGCAGCGTCGGGTACGCCTTGTCGATCTTCACCGTCGCCTGCAAATCGTGGAACGTCGCCTTCCCGGCGCCACCGCCGCCACCGCGATCCAGCGCGTGCGGCTGCGTCGCACCCCAGCTGAAGGACTCCACATCGATCCAGTCCTTGTGCTGCGAATCCTTCGACTCGCCGTCCACGCCGTCGACCTTCAAATACAGTGCTATTGCCATGCTTCGACTCCCTTTCGAGATTGCGAGGGCGGCACGACTTCGCGACGCGCTTGCGCCGAGCCGCTCTTCGACCGGCTACTGCAAAGAATGGAAGCGGGTCGTTAGCTCGCGGCCTGCTTCTCGCCCTTGACCGATGGCAGCTTCGAAACCAGTCGCAGGGATACGGTCAATCCCTCGAGCTGATAGTGCGGCCGCAGGAACATCTTCGAAGTGTAGTAGCCCGGATTGCCCTCCACTTCCTCGACAACCACCTCGGCGGCGGCAAGGGGTTTCATCGCCTTGATGTCCTGCGAAGAGTTCTTCGGATCCCCGTCGACGTAATTCACGATCCAGTCGTTCAGGTAGCGCTCCATGTCGGCGCGCTCGCGGAACGTGCCGATCTTGTCGCGCACGATGCACTTCAGGTAATGCGCGAAGCGATTGCAGGCGAACAGGTACGGCAGGCGCGCCGACAGGTTCGCATTCGCCGTTGCGTCGGGGTCGTAGTATTCGGACGGCTTTTGCAGCGACTGCGCGCCGATGAACGCCGCGTTGTCGGTGTTCTTGCGATGCAGTAGCGGCATGAACCCGTTCTTCGCAAGCTCCGCCTCGCGCCGGTCGCCGATGGCGATCTCGGTCGGGCACTTCATGTCCGTGCCACCATCGTCGGTCGGGAACGTATGCACGGGCAAGTCCTCGACGACACCCCCGCCCTCGACGCCGCGGATCGACGTGCACCAGCCGAAATACTTGAACGAGCGGTTGATGTTCACCGCCATCGCGTAGGCGGAGTTCGCCCACGTGAAGCGCGAGTGGTTCGCGCCGTCGGTGTCTTCCTCGAACTCGAACTCGTCGACCGGATTGGTTCTTGCGCCGTAGGGCTGGCGGGCGAGGAAGCGCGGCATCGCGAGGCCGATGTAGCGCGCGTCGTCCGATTCGCGCAGGCTTCGCCATGGCGCGTACTCGGTGTTCGTGAAGATCTTCGTCAGGTCGCGCGGGTTCGCGAGCTCCTGCCACGAGTCCATCTGCATCACCGACGGAGCCGCGGCGGCGATGAACGGGCAATGGCTCGCCGACGCGATCTTCGCCATCTCGCCCAGCATCTCCACGTCGGGCGGGCTATGGTCGAAATAGTAATCGCCGACCAGGCATCCGTACGGCGTGCCGCCGAGCACGTCGTACTCGGCCTCGTACACCTTCTTGAACATCGGGCTCTGGTCCCACCCGACCCCCTTGTAGCGTCGCAGCGTCCGGTGCAGCTCCTTCTTCGAGATGTTCATCACCCGGATCTTGAGCATCTCGTCGGTCTCGGTGTTGTTGACGAGATACGAGAGGCCGCGCCACGCGCTTTCGAGCTGCTGGTACTCCGGATGATGGATGATCAGGTTGATCTGCTCGGACAGCTTGCGGTCGATCTCGGCGATGATCGCCTGCACGGTCTTGTACGCGTCGGGCGATATGCTCACGCTCGACGCGAGCGCCTGCTCGGCGAGCGTGCGCACCGCCGTTTCGACGGCCTCCCGCGCCTGGTCCGTCTTCGGCTTGAACTCCTTCTGGAGCAGCGTCGAAAGATCGCTGGTCTCGAGCGCCTGCGCTTGACCTTCGGTTCGTCCCTGTGTGGTCACTGCCATGATCGATGCTCCGATGAGATCAGGATGAAGACTTCGGCGCTGCGCCGCCTGCCGGATTCGCACCCGGTGCATTCGGAACCGCGGCGAGCGTCTTGAGCAGGGTCGGATCCTGCAGCACTTTTCCAATCAGCTCCTCGGCGCCGGTCTTCCCATCCATGTACGTGAGAAGGTTCGCGAGCTGCGTCCGCGCCTCGAGCAGCTGGTTGAGCGCACCGACCTTCTTCGCGATCGCCGCGGGCGAGAAATCGTCCATGCTCTCGAACGTGATGTCGACGTTCAGGTTGCCCTGGCCGGTCAGCGTATTGGGTACCTGGAATGCCACGCGCGGCTTCATCGCCTTGAGCCGCGCGTCGAAGTTGTCGATGTCGATATCGAGGAACTTGCGGTCGGCGACGTCGGGCAGGGCGTCCGCCGGCTTGCCCGACAGATCGGCCATCACGCCCATCAGGAAGGGCAACTGGATCTTTTTCTCGGACCCGTAGATTTCGACGTCGTATTCGATCTGCACGCGGGGCGCGCGGTTGCGCGCGATGAACTTCTGCCCACTCTTTCCCTTCGCGACCATCGATCTCTCCTTCCTCGCTGTGACCGCCGGCACGGAAGCCGGTGGCCGATGTAGCCTGTGCTGCGTTACGCCTCTCCCGACTTGATCCCCGCGATAGCCTCGATCTGCGCGACGCTGTCCGGCGCCATGTCGCGCATGATATCCATAAAGCCGGAGCCGATGAGCCGCTGCGCACGCCGGATCAACAGCGGCGCCGGGTTCGACGGCTCGCTTCGCATGAGAAACTCGCAGACCGCATCGAGGGCGCGAAGGGCATCCTGCCGGGTCTGCAGCAAGCCGAGGCTTGCGCTGCCCACACTGGCATCGCCGGCGGCGGCGCTTTCGGGAGGTGCGTCGCCGCCGTGCTGCGGCGACACAACGAGCCGGCCGAGCGTCTCCAGTAGCGTGCGCGCCGTCTGCAGGTCCGGGGCATCGACCGATCCCATCCGTTCGACGGCGAGGAGCTGGATTGCCCGGCAATGCTCGAGTGCCTGGGGAACGGCGGCAAGACCGATCGCATCGTTGCGTTCGACCGCGGTCCTGACCGCTTGCATCAGCTGCGCCTCCGTCATTCCGGATGCAGCCGGATCGCGCTTGAGAATCCCCTCCGCCGTACGCACGCTGATCGCGCCCACCGGCGTCGAAATGAGGCTCGCTGCGCGCAGGTCGCGCAAAAGCCCGGCTTCGTCGGCGAAACCGGACAATGCGTTGGCACGCATGACCGGATCGGCCTCGCCGTCGAACGTGAGCCTCGGGTGGGCTTCATCCCAGTGGGCCTCGAGGAGGCGTCTCGCAAGCTCGATTCCCCGGGTGAACCCGGGAAGCCCGTCGATTCTCGTCAGGGCACGCGTCAGCAGCAGCGCCGCACGCAGGTCCTTCGTCCTGCGCAGCAATTCGCCCGACCGCTCGAGCACGACCTTCCAGTCCGGGTCCTCGGCCGGAATGATCGTGTCGCCGTACTGCTGCTCCGGCTTGCCGGCAGCCGCATTCATCAACGACATGAACGACTCGTCGTACTCGAGGTTCGGGCCGCAGGGCGGCTCGACGTCGGTATCGCGAAGCCATTCGTCGAGGTTCATCGCATCCATGCCGCGCCTACTGACATCCGATGTGGCGGGTCGATACTCTAGCCCTTCACAATCGTCGCGTCACCACCCCGGCCAAGCCGACTATTCCCGAAACCGCAGCGGAACCTCGGTGGAGCCAGCAGCCGTCACGTCGACCTCCTTCTGAATCACCGGCGGGGTTTCCTGGTCGTTGCGGGCCTCGATCCGATGCTTTCCCGGCGAAAGCTGGACCTCGCGCGATGGCGGACTGGGTCCTATCAACGCGCCGTCGATATAGACGTATCCGAACGGCTGCACGCGAATACGGACCGTTCCCTTGGAAGCGGCGGAAGCGGGAGCGTTGTTCGCGGCCGCGGGGATTGCCGCTCGCTGTGCCGATGCCGCGGGGTCCGCCGTTGATGGCGCCGGCGCGGACTTCGCGACCGTCGTCGATGACGCGCCGACTCCGGGCGGCGCGGGCTCCGCTTCGCGCGCATTTTCGCGCGACTCCCGCATGAGCTGCTGAATGCGAACCGCGGCGTCCTGTGCATGCGGCGACTGCGGGAACCGACGGCGAAACGAGGTCAGGTCGTCGATGCTGTTCGTATTCCGAATGGCCGCCCATCGCCGCTCGTCGTCCGGCACAGGAGGCGGGCTCGAGCGCGAAGGCGACGGCGCTTCCTGCGTCTTCGCCGGCGCAGCGCTGCGATCGTTCAGTGGCGCCTCGCGAGCGTCGGGCGTTCCCGGTGATCGCGAGCGCGCCGGCGTCGACATGGACGATGGCTCGGAAGCGGGCGATGCGGCGGCCAGCGGCGGCGATGGCTTCGATTGCGCCGCCATGCGCGTTTCCGCCGGCGTCGTCGCCTGCGTCGTAGACGACGCTGCGGGCGTCGCCGATTGCGGCGCCTGCGCCGTATCCCGAGGAGACGCCGCGCCATCCGTTTTGGCAACGACGGGCACCTCGGTGAACGGGCGTGCAACGAGCAGCCACGTGACGACCGCGACAACCGCGACGGCGCCGACGATCAGCGCCAAACGTGCCGTCTGCGGTCTCGATGCGGAGAGGCGGGCTCCCTCGTCGGGCGCTGGCAGCGTGGCCGGCAGCGGCGTGAGCGCGTCTCCGGACCCGGACCCCGCGATCCCCTCTGAGGTCGCCGGCGTTGCGTCCTCGGGTTGCCGCCGCGTTCGTTGGAGCCCGGGCACGACGATCGTGCGGTCGGACTCTGCAGCAACATCGCCGCCCGCGCCGCCGTGAGCGGCAGCGACGTCAGGAGTCTTGTGCGGCGGCGCTTGCTCGTCGCGCTCACCCGTTTTGTGCGATACATCGGCCGGGAGTCCAGCTCGGTGCGTGCGCGCGATCGACCGCTCGTCGACGCCGAGCATCTTGCGCCAGGCGGTGACCGATTGGGGACGCGCTTCCGGCCGCACGGCGAGGCCGCGATCGATGCCCGACAGGAATGCAGGATCGAAGCCGCCCAGGTTCCGTGCAGCGAGAGGCTCGAGCGGATCCTTGATGACGCGCGCGACCGCCGTCGGCGGTGGCTTGCCGATGATCGCCCAGTAGAGCACCGCCGAAAGCGCATACAGGTCGGTCCAGGGACCCTGCTTGAGGTCAGTCTCCTCCGCGTATTGCTCGATCGGCGCATAGCCCGGCTTCAGGATGACCGTGAACGCCTGCGTCATGTCGCCGATGGTTCGACGCGCGGCGCCGAAATCGAGAAGCACGGGTTCCCCGTTGTCGAGGATCTGGATGTTGTCGGGTGCGATGTCGCGATGAAAGCAGCGATGATCGTGCAGCAGCGTGAGCGCGTCGAGCAGCGGCACGAGCAACCGCTTGAGCCACGCTTCATTCGCCTGCTCCGGATGCTCGCGCAGGATGTCCTTGAGCGTGCGTCCCTCGTAGTACGGCATCGCCATGTACGCGGTGCCGTTGGCTTCCCAGAAGCGGTAGACCTTGACGAGCGCAGGATGATCGAACTGTGCGAGCAGACGCGCTTCGTTGATGAAGCTGCGCAGGCCCGCCTCGAACGTCTGCTGATGCTGGGCGGACCGCACCGCCACCGTCTGATCGCCGCGTCGGCTCGCGAGCTGGCTCGGGATGTACTCCTTGAGCGCAATCGATCGGTGCAGTATGTGGTCGAACGCCAGATAGACGATGCTGAAGCCGCCTTCGCCGACCACGCGGGTGATCTCGAATTCGTTGATGCGCGTCGCGATCGGCAACGCGTTGCTCGCGAGCACCGGCACGGTGCCGGACTTGGCGTTCGCGCCGGGTGTGGTCACCTGGCCTGGCATGTCTCGCCGAAAAGCGTTGCGAAAAGGTTCGCGTCGAGAGGACCCTCGTGGACGAAGCCGGCGCTCGTGCGGCTCGCGCCGGTCCACCAGTAGCTGGTCGTTCCGGACGAGTCGAAGCGATGCGCGAGGTCGAGCCATGGAAACGCGGTCTGCGCGTTCAGCGGCACCGTGGCCAGATCGGCGCTTTCGATCGCGAGATCGTCGAGCATGCTGGCGATGTCCTCGCTCTCGTGCCGCGAATCCGCGCTTACGATACGCGAAGCGATCGCGTTCAGCTGCCGGTCGAAATCGTCGCCGCGCAACGTGCGAAGCGACTGCTCGACAAGGCCCGACAGGTCCTCGGCGGCTTGCGGCAGCGAGGCCATCCATCCATCCGGGTCCTCGGGGAGCGGCGCGACGACGCAAAAGGGGAAGCTGCGGCCGACGCGGTCGCGGCTTGCCGCGACGACCGCGAGGCACGGAACCGCGGCGATCATCTGCGACGGCAGCAGCGCCCGCCACACGGGCGCCTTCGCATAGTGCATTTGCCACGTGTCCGGCATGCGCTCGCGCAGCGCGGTCATACCCGACTGGAACCAGCGATCGAGCTCCGCAATGACCGGTCGCGCCAAGCGGCGCGAGACGAAGTCGCCGGCCGCCGGACTCTTGCCGTACCAGCCGACCGCGACCGCGTGATGGTTGGCGTCGTTCATGACTTGGGCGGGCAACGGAACTGCTCGAGCGCCGGCAGCTGCAGCGGGTTTTCAACGCTTTGCGCGACGACGTCGAATTCGGCGGGATGGCCGCCGACCGTGAACGTCGCGCGCATCGCCTCCGGACGATCGGTCGCAGACAAGCGCGCGTGACGGAACAGACGATGCAACGCCCATGTTCCGCTCGCCTCGATCGCACCTCCGGAATCCGGCACCGCGGAAAGGCGTACCGAATGCGCGCCGGTCGACGCAGGCCAGCGAATCGTTCGCGGGCCCGGAGACGCTGTCGAAAAATTCAGCGTTTGACCGTCGACTGCGAGCACGACCTCCTTGATCGAGGGATCGAGCGTGCGCAGGCGAAGGTCGATCTGGAACGATGCTTCGCCACTTCCGTTCGCGAAGAACGCATCCCGAATCTGCGCGGCCTGCATGAATGCGGCGAGGCCCGGAATCGACGTGACCCCACTGCCCTCGCGCAGCTTCCACGGCCGCGTCGACATGTTGACCTTGTCCGCGAGATTCTTCTGGAAGTATTCGTCGAAGATGCCGTTCGGCCGGAAGAGCGCCGCGAAGTCGGCGGCGCCGACGTCGGTCGACGAATCGCGGAAGAATGGATAGCGGCCGTCGACCCGGCGATGACACGCATCGCCGACCGCACCGCCGATGCTCGCGGCAATCGTGCTCTTCGCAATCTCGACAGCCTGTCCCGACCCCGCGCCGGCGAGCGTGAGCAGCATGCGCCGGATCGGCTCGGGATCCGTCGAGGTCTGCGCGCGCACGATCGTCTCGCGATCCGGTGGTGTCAGGTTCCCGTCGCGCGCGCTTTGCAGGCGCACGAAGTAGTCGGACAGCGCGCGGAACGTCGCAAGGGTGTCGTCGATAGGCGGCTTCCCCTGCGCGGGTTGTGCGACGAGCCTGCGCAGGTCGGCGAATTGCGCATCGACGATCTGCTCCGGCTTGTCGGCACGCGGTGTGCTGCCGGTGGCAGCGTTCAGATCGATCGACGTTCGGCTGCGCGCGATCTCCTTGCCCTTGTTGACGATCGCGCCCGCGGCGCTCTGCACGATCGAATCGCCGCCCGTCTTGTCGGGCGAAAGCGTCGTCTCGCGGACGATCGCGCGGATCAGAACGGGCAGTGGCGAATCGGGACCCGCGAGGATCCGTGTGACGCGAATGCTGTCGGCGAGCGTGGGCGTCGGACGCAGCTCGATGTCGTCGACGAACCTCTTCCATTCGGCGACGTAGTCGTACATGTAGAGGTCGCGGACCTCGCGGGCGAGGCGCGCGTCGAAGCGGTCGCGCAACGCGCTCGTCCGTTGCGCAATGCCGGCCCCCGCGGCGCTTTCTCCAAGGACCCAGGCTTCCTCGCCGCCCATCGACAGCGCGAGCTTGTCAACCTCCTTGCTGAAGCCGTCGTGGTAGCCGTTGAACGTGAACAGTCCCGGCACCCCGCGGAGCTCCGTCTCGCCGCTCGCGCGCCTGAATACCTGCGTGCCCTTGTCGCCCGAATTCTCGGAGAGCTTGAAATCGGGGAAAGCTCGGTTGGCGAGCTCCGCCTTGATCCTCCGGTAGACGCGCTGCGCGGGTGCGACACGGGCGAGATGCTCGCGCGCCTCGCGCACGAGCGCGTCGTCGATGACGTACGGCGACGATACCGGCTGGGCGTCGAGGAGACCGTGCAGATGCCGCGCAATCGCCTCGCGTACGTCCTTGCGGGTGCTCGACGCCACGTCGTATTCGTCGGTCAGGTCGAGCGTCAACGAGGCGACGAGGGCCTTGGCGTCGTAATGGTCGGCGTCGTGGAGCATCAGGTAGTCCTTGAGCCGGCGATAGACGAGCCCGAGGTCGTCGCGATCGACCGCCTCCTGAAGCGACGCCTCGGCATAGCGCGCGACGCGTGGCAGGAAGGCTTCGGTCAGCAACTGTCGATAGGTCGCATCGGCCGCCGCATCGAGCCCGCTTCCCTGGTACAGACCGAAACGCCACGCGAGCGGCGGCGCGTCGACGGCGAATGCCTCCGGATCCGCGACTCGGCGCGTTTCGTCGAGAAGCGGCACGACGGCCGGCGGACGCTCGTCGGGCACCGATTTCGAGGCACTCTCGTGCAACGCCGCAACTCGCGTCGCCACGCGCGCGAGATAGTCCTTGTTGTGACGATAGCTGGTCGTCCAGCCGACCACCAGTACGGCGAGCGTCGCTGCGACCGCGCCATAGCCTGCCACTCGCAGCATGTTGAGCGTACGCTCGCGGCGCCAATCCCGGCCCGCGAGATGCGACTCGGAGAAGATGACGCGCTCGAGCAGGGTTTGCAGGAAGTAGCTCTTGCCGGTCGAGCGCGCAACCGGCGAGTCGACGCGTGCGTCCACCTTGAACTTCCGCTCGAGCGCGCCGAGGACCCGATCGAACGGTGTCCCTTCCTGGGTGCCGCTCGTGAAGTAGATGCCGCGCATGAGCGGCGCGTCCCGAAACTTCGACTGCGTGAAGAGAGGCGCCAGGAACTGCTCGAGCACATCTTGAAGCACCGCGAATTCCTGCGGGAACGCATAGGCGAGCGCGCGGCCCTTGAGGTCTCGTTTCGCGAGAAGGAGATCGGGCACCCCGCTGTAAAGCCTTCGCGTGAGAAGCTCGAATTCGCTGCGAAACGCCGAGGCGAAATCGTGGCCCGCGTCCCCTTCGGCGCGATACGGAAAGGTGAAACCCCAAACCTGCGCGCGCTCGTCGCGCGACAGCGATTCGAAATAATCGGTGAAGCCGCCGATCAGGTCGACCTTCGTGATCAACACGTAGACCGGAAACTGGATCCGCAATCCGCTTCGCAATTCCTCGAGGCGCTGCCTCAGCATCGACACGTGCACGAGGCGCTCGGCCGGCGTCTGCGAGAGCAGATCCGTGACGCTGACCGTCAGCAGCACGCCGTTGATCGGCTGCCGCGGTCGAAACTGCCGCAGCAGCTTGAGAAAGCCATCCCACTCCGCCTTGTCGGCGGCCTCGTTGCTGTCCTGGCTCGTGTAGCGACCTGCCGTGTCGATCAGCACCGCGTCGTTCGTGAACCACCAGTCGCAGTTGCGCGTGCCCCCGACGCCGCGTATCGCAGCCTTGCCGAACTGCTCGGCGAGCGGGAACTGCAGACCGGAATTGACGAGCGCCGTCGTCTTGCCCGATCCGGGCGACCCGACGAAGATGTACCACGGAAGTTGATAGACGTACTGTCCGCCGAATTGCGCGACAGCGCTTGGGGCATTGCCGCGCAGCTTCGCGTTCTTGAGTACGTTAACCGCCGATTCGAAGCGCTTGCGCAGTTCCTCCACCTCTTCCGCGCCTTGCGCGGGCGCGGCGTCCGTCGACGCCTTGGCGATGTGGCTGAGCAGGCGCGCATTGAGGTCCTTCTCCCGCCACCAACGGATCGCTAGCCAGAGCACGTACAGCGCGAACAGGGCGCCGATGAGCGTCCACTGCGCAACGTCCGTGGCGAGCGGCCTCGTCTCGCCGAATGCGACGATCGCGCCGCGCCACCAGATGAGGAAGGCTACGAGCACGAGCCCGACGAACGCCCAGAACGGCCTGCTTCGCAGCAATGCGCCGAGACGCTTCATCGCGGTGAGTTGATCTGCCGCTCGATTTCGGCCGGCGCGAGCTCGAGCGTGATCTCGACCCGTCGGTTCCGCGCACGGCTTGCGGCGTCCGTATTGGGCACGACGGGATCGGCCTCGCCTCGCCCTTCGGCCCGCGTGCGCCCGTTGCGCTTCATGTTCTGCTCGAGCAGGCGCATCACGCTGTCGGCTCGCGCCTGCGACAGGTCGACGTTCGACTGAAAGCGCCGCGTGTTGATGCGCACGTCGTCGGTGTAGCCACGCACGACGACGGCACCGTTCACTTCGTCGAGCGCGGCCGCGACGCGTCGCAGCGTCGGCACGAAACCGGGCTTGATGTCAGGCGATCCCGAATCGAACAGCGTCTCGCCGAGCAGCGTCACCTTGCTGTAGGTCGGCTCGTCGGCGACCTCGACGAGATGCTGATCGATCTCGGGTTGCAGAAACTTGCGAAGGCGCGCGGGTGGTGACGGCGGCGCCTTCAACGGCGCGGGCGGCGGCGGCAGCTTGATCGAATAGATCGATGCGACGACGGGATCGGACCGCACGGCGAGCCGCGCATGGAACCAGTAATAGATGCCTGCGGCGAGCACGAGCGCGAGCAAACCGACGATCCAGAATGGAACGAGGCGAAGGCCGCGACGCCCGGCGTCGGCCGCGCCCTGCCAATGGAGCGCGAGCGGGCGCTCGGTTTCGCCACGCGCGGTACGGATGATGTCGGTCAGGCGCTGACGCAACGTCTCGAGCTGCGAACGGCCGTTGTCGACGATCCGATAGCGCCCCTCGAAACCGAGTCCGAGGCAGGCGTTCATCAGCTCGAGCAGCTCGATGTGCTGCTGCGGATTCTGGGCGAGCCGCGACAACAGCTGGAAGAACTTCTCGCCGCCCCACGCCTCGTTATGGAACGTGACGAGCAGACTGTTCTTGCTCCAGACGCCGGAGCCTCCCCACGGCGTTTGCGCGACCGTCTCGTCGAGCGCCGTGCACAGGCAATAGCGCGCACCGATGATCGTCTCGTTGCGGATACCGGCCTGCTTCGCCCGTGCCTCGAACAGATGCACCTGCGCGATCAGGAACTCGCGCAATGCCGCGGGATCGGGATGCATTGGCGTCGCGCGAAGCTGCGCAATGAGGTTCAGCAGCGGATTGGCGGCGGCCAGAAGTGGCGTGGCGCCGTGTACGAATTCCTCCGCATCCGACACGGCGGCGCGCGGATCGACAGCCGCGAGAATGTCGAGGGCGGCGGGATCGTTGGCCATGGCGATACCCGGCGAACGCTAGCGGCGGATCGCCCAGAATTCGAGCGCCAGCTCGGGAAATTCGCCAGCGATATGCATGCCCATGCCGCCCGAGCGGTCGAGCTGCTTCCAAAGCTCGTGCGTCGTATCGAGCTCGAAGTAGTTGTAGCCTGCATTGTAGGGAAGCTGCCGGGGTGCGACAGGAAGGGGTCGCAGGCCAACGCCGGGCAGGTGCAGATTGACGAGATCGCGCAATTTCTCGACGGGACCGATCTTTACCTGTGCAGGGAAACGTGTCCGCACCACTTCGGGCGGCACCGCCGCCGAAACCGCGAGCACGAACGAGGCGCTGCGTACCAGGTCCGGCGACGGCATGATCGCAACGCGCACCCCGTGGCTGCGGTCCTGCAGCTCGATCGGTATCACGCCCTGCTCCAACACCATCGACAGCGACGTGCGCAGGTCGGCCATCAGCGGTGCGAAGCACTGCGTCAGGTTGTCATGATCGTAGTCGGGATAGTCGCCGGGACGCCGGTTCGGTTTCGTGTGGGTGCAAAGGTCGCCCGCGAGCTGAAGCAGCCCGGCGAACAGACGCTCCGGGTGCAAGGTCTGCACGCTCGTCCAGTGCCGCACGACCGGCTCCCAGCGGTTGACGAGCTCGAGCATCAGGAAGTCGCCGACCTCGGAAATGCCGCCTTTTCCCGGGTGCGCGAGGCGCGCCGCAAGTGCTTCTCCGCGCTGATGGAGAAGTCCGAGGAGCTCGCGCGTGAAATTGCCGAGCACGCCGTGAAGGCCCGAAGCCAGGATGGGCGGAATGAACGCACGATCGAGCACGACCTGGTTGTCCGGCCGTCGTTCGACGATCCGTGCGCACTTGACCCCGATCGAAGCGTCGGTCATGTCGCTCTGCCGAACGAGGCGCAAACGCATCTCGCCGAGCTGTACGATCGCCGGCTCGCCGCCGGTCGAGTTCACGTCCGGCACTTCGCTTTCGATGACGCGAAACCGCGCGAGCGAGCGCGCGTCGTCGGCGAAGGTCACGGCTTCTGCCTGTTGGCGCGCAAGCGGAATCGAAAGGTAAACGAGCTGGTCTTTGTCGGTCGCCGCGATCTCGAGGGGCTCGGGCGCCCCGCCGTGCGCGGGCACGTGAAACGGCGTTCCATCGGGCAGGATTCCCTGCGCGGACGCAATGGCGACGCGCCCCAGCGCCAGCGCGTCATCGTCGAGCCGAAGTTCCCGAAAGCCCCAGAAAAAGGCTTCCATGGGCAAGGCCCGGCTGTGTGCATAGAACTCGAAGAAGCGCTCCTGCTGCTGGAAGTGCTGGGGCCGGAGGAACATCCCCTCGGACCATACGACCTTGCTGCTCCACGCCATGCCCGCACTCCTCGGTCGCCTCACATCGTCGCGCCACCGGCCTGCCGCGTCGGCGCGGCGGGTGGCAGGGTAGGCGCACCGTGCCGTTGGGCGCCACCCGAGCGTAGTGTGCCAAGTCTGCGAGCGTCAGGGAATACGCGATTGCCGGCGCGACCACGCGCACGTCCCTCATCCCATCGCCGGGCCGGCGCCCGAGCCTTCCCGCTCGGCCGGCCGCGGAGTATCGTGCGAAGCGCTGGTCCCCAGCAGGCGCAGGCATTTGCCTGGCGGTTTCCGAGGAGAAGGAGCATGAGCTCCAATACGTTGAGCTATTCCATCGCGACCGAGACGCTGAGCGGGACGATCGGAATCACGACGTTCCTCGTTCGCGCGTGGTCGGGCGGTCGACGCGGCGCGAAGGGTCCGGGCGCGCAAAGCACTCCCCGGAGCTACGACGTATTCCGAAAGGAAGACCACGGCAAAGGCGTCCACGGCGGTCCCATTCCACCGGGAATCTATCTCTGCCGATACGTCGCCAACCACGCAAAGTTTCACGAGTGTATTTTCCTGGCACAGACACTGACATCACTGTTCAGGGTCGACGCGAACGCGACCATACGCTTTTACGGCCGTGACGCGTTTTACATTCACGGCAGAGGACCGCATGGCAGCGACGGATGCATCGTCCCTGAAAACGAGGCGGTGCGATTACAGCTGAACAAGTCGGTGAAAAACTCCCAGGGAACCGTAATGCTGCAGGTCGTCGATCCGGGATTCCCGCTTCCTGCAACCGGCATTCGTGGAAGGGCGGTCGCATAAGGTCCAGGGCGGCATGCCGTCGTCCCTTCTGGCCGTCCACATCGCGGCGCGTGGCCTCCGTTGCCCCGCGGCGTCCCGTACGTCGAACGGCGCGGAAACCGATCGCGCGGGGCTAGACGCGCCTGGCCAACGCTTCGGCGGCACCGATGTAACGAGCAGGGGTCAGCGCCAACAGGCGCTGCACCGCCTCGACCGGCAGCGGAAGCCTTTCAACGAAGGCGCGCATCAGCTCCGGCGTCATGTCGCTCTTGCCGCGCGTCAACGCCTTGAGCTGTTCGTACGGTTCCGGCAAGTTGTAACGTCGCATGACCGTCTGGACCGCTTCCGCGAGCACCTCCCAGTTGGAATCGAGGTCGCGCGCCATTTGATCGCGGTTGGCGTCGAGCTTGCAAAGCCCCTGCAGCAGCGCGGCGTAGCCGATTTGCGCGTGGGCGATCGCGACACCCAGGTTGCGCAGCACCGTCGAGTCCGAGAGGTCGCGTTGCCAGCGCGACACGGGAAGCTTTTCCGCGAAATGGCGCAGCAGCGCGTTGGCGACACCGAGATTGCCTTCGGAATTCTCGAAGTCGATCGGGTTGACCTTGTGGGGCATCGTCGACGAGCCCACCTCGTTTTCTCGCACCCGTTGTCGAAAGTAGCCGATCGACACATAGCCCCATAGGTCACGATCGAGATCGACGAGGATCGTGTTCATGCGGGCGAGCGCGTCGCAGTACTCGGCAATGCCGTCGTGGGGCTCGATCTGCGTGGTGAACGGATTGAACTCGAGGCCGAGGCCCACGACGGTCTTCGCCGCAAGCCTCTCCCAATCGACGTCGGGATACGCGGCCAGGTGCGCGTTGTAGTTGCCGACGGCGCCGTTCATCTTGCCCTTGATGGGCACTCTCGAGAACCCTTCGATCTGCCGCTCGAGCCGGGCGAAGACGTTCGCGAGCTCCTTGCCGAGCGTGGTCGGCGTGGCAGGTTGCCCGTGCGTACGCGCCAACATCGGCCAGTCGGCGTAACCGTCCGCCATCTCGCGCAAATACGAAGCGATCTCCTCGAGCATCGGCAGCAGCACCGTCCGGCGGGCATTTGCCAGCGCCATGCCATAGGCGACGTTGTTGATGTCTTCGGATGTGCAGGCGAAATGGATGAACTCGGAAACGGCCGCGACTTCGGGCACGCTTGCAATGCGCGCCTTCAGCCAGTACTCGACCGCCTTGACGTCGTGGTTCGTCGTGCGCTCGATCTCCTTGACGCGCGCTGCATCGTTCGTCGAGAACGACGCGCCGATCTCGGCAAGCTGTCGCGTCGCCGAGTCGGAGAACGGCGGCACCTCGCGGATCGCGGGCTCGTCGGCGAGCGCCGAAAGCCACGCGATCTCGACCCGCACGCGATCGCGGATCAGCGCGAATTCGCTGAAGCAGTCGCGCAGCGCAGCGACCTTTTCCGCATACCGGCCGTCGAGCGGCGACAGCGCGGTCAGGCGAGCGTTTTGCGATGCGTCCATGGCCCTCGGCATCGAGTTTAGCATGCACCGATGCTATAATTCCGGGCCATTTCGGGCGCCCCCTTTGCAGCTTTCGTGCTGAAACTCATCGCTTCGAAACCCAGTCCGTATGCGCGCAAGGTGCGCATCGCGCTCGCAGAAAAGAAGATCGAGTACCAACTGGTCGAGTCGTCGGGCGGCGAGCCCGGCAATCCGCTGCACGCATGGAATCCGCTCGGCAAGCTGCCGGTGCTGATTCTCGACGACGGCACGCATCTCTACGATTCGCGCGTCATCGTCGAATACATCGATCTCGTGAGTCCCGTCTCGCGGCTCATTCCCGAGCCCGCGCGCCAGCGAATCGCCGTCAAGAAATGGGAGGCGCTCGCCGACGGCGTCTGCGACGCGACGTCGCTGATCGTCAACGAGCGGCGGCGGCCACCGCAGATGCGAAGCGACGACTGGATCGCGCGCCAGCGCCGCAAGATCGAGGAAGGCACGGCCGAGCTTTCGCGCGAGCTCGGCGAGCGGGCATGGTGCTATGGCGAGAACTATTCGCTCGCGGACATCGCGACCGGCTGCGCGCTCGGCTACCTCGACCTTCGTTATCCCGAGCTCGACTGGCGCGATCTCTATCCGAACCTCGCCCGGCTCGCAGACAAGCTCGGCAAGCGCGCACCGTTTGCGGACACACTGCCGACAACCGCATAGCATATAGCGGCTCGCGCCCTCGCCCGCGGCGCGGGCGAGGAACAGCGCGAGGCGCTTACAACCTTTGCTTGAGCTGTTCGAGGATCGCCGGATTCTCGAGCGTCGACACGTCCTGCGTGATCTCCTCGCCCTTCGCGAGCGAGCGCAACAGGCGCCGCATGATCTTGCCGGAGCGCGTCTTGGGCAGATTGTCGCCGAAGCGGATGTCCTTCGGCTTCGCGATCGGCCCGATCTCCTTGCCGACCCAGTCGCGGAGCTCCTTCGCGACCGCCGCGGCTTCGTTTTCCGCCGGGCGCGTCCGCTTGAGCACGACGAACGCGCAAACCGCTTCGCCGCTCATGTCGTCGGGGCGGCCGACGACCGCCGCCTCGGCGACGATCGGATTGGCGACGAGCGCCGACTCGATTTCCATCGTTCCGAGCCGGTGCCCCGACACGTTCAGCACGTCGTCGATGCGGCCCATGATCGTGAAATAGCCGGTCTTCACATCGCGCACGGCGCCATCGCCCGCAAGATAGAGCCGGCCGCCAAGCTCGTCGGGGAAATACGATTTCACGTAGCGATCGGGATCGCCCCAGATCGTGCGGATCATCGACGGCCACGGCCGCTTGATCACGAGCATGCCGCCATGGCCGTTCGGCACGTCGTGCCCGGTTTCGTCGACGATCGCAGCGATGATGCCGGGCAGCGCGAGCGTGCACGAGCCGGGCACCAAAGCGGTGGCGCCGGGCAGCGGCGAGATCATGTGCCCGCCGGTTTCGGTCTGCCACCAGGTGTCGACGACCGGGCAGCGCTCGCGGCCGACGTTCTTGTAGTACCAGATCCACGCCTCGGGATTGATCGGCTCGCCGACCGATCCCAGCACGCGCAGGCTCGACAGATCATAGTTCGACGGCGCCGTCGCGGGGTTGACGTTGTTCGCCTTGATGAGCGAGCGGATCGCGGTCGGCGCCGTATAGAACAGCGTCACGCGATGATCGGCGATGAGCTTCCAGAAACGGCCCGCATCGGGATACGTCGGAACGCCTTCGAACACGATCTCGGTCGCGCCGCACGCGAGGGGACCATACGTGATGTAGCTATGGCCGGTCACCCAGCCGATGTCGGCCGTGCACCAGAAGACGTCCGACGCCTTGAGGTCGAACACCCATTGCATCGTCAGCGCGCACCATAGAAGGTAGCCGGCCGAGCTGTGCTGGACGCCTTTCGGCTTGCCGGTCGATCCCGACGTGTAGAGGATGAACAGCGGATGCTCGGCGCCGACCCACGCCGGCTCGCATGCCGTCGACTGCTTCGCAGTCAGCTCGTGCATCCAGACGTCGCGGCGATTGTCGAACGCGCAGTTGCCGCCGGTGCGGCGATAGACGACGACGCTGCGCACCGCATCGCAGCCGCCCATCCCGAGCGCCTCGTCGACGATGCCTTTCAGCGGCAGCGCCTTGCCGCCGCGCATCTGCTCGTCGGCGGTGATGACGGCGACGGCGCCGGCGTCGACGATGCGCTCCTGCAGCGATTTCGCCGAGAAGCCGCCGAAGACGACCGAGTGCGTCGCGCCGATGCGCGCGCAAGCCTGCATCGCGGCGATGCCCTCGACCGACATCGGCATGTAGATGACGACGCGGTCGCCCTTCGCCACGCCGAGCGAGCGCAGGCCGTTGGCCAGGCGGCACACGCGCGCATGCAGGTCGCGGTACGTCACGCGCGTCACCGCGCCATCGTCGGCCTCGAAGATGATCGCGACCTTGTCGGCATTGCCGTTCTCGAGATTGCGGTCGAGGCAGTTGTACGAGACGTTCAGCTCGCCGTCGTCGAACCAGCGGTAGAACGGCGCCCTGCTCTCGTCGAGGACTTTAGTGAACGGCTTTTTCCACGCGAGCGTCTTCCGCGCGAGATCCGCCCAGAAGCCTTCGTAATCGCGCGCCGCCGTTGCGTGCAGCGCGTCCGCGTCGCTCTTTTTCACGTTCGCTTGCGCCGCGAACGCGGCCGACGGCTCGAACACGCGCTCTTCATGCATCACCGACTGGATGTTCGCCATTGCTTGCTCCTCCTCGCACGCCACGCGCCGATTCGATCGCCGGCAGTATGTCGAAAGTCTACCGAACGGCCGCGCGGGCTGCCAACGGCCGATGCTAACATCGGTCGCGAAATCCGCTCGCGCAACGACGCGCACCCGCCATGGCAACGATCGCGCAGGAAGACCTGATCCAGAGCGTCGCCGACGCGCTGCAATTCATCTCGTACTACCACCCGGCGGACCATGTCGCCGCGCTCGCCGACGCGTACGCGCGCGAGCAGTCGCCGGCGGCGAAGGACGCGATCGCGCAGATCCTCGCCAACTCGCGGATGTGCGCCGAAGGCCATCGCCCTGTCTGTCAGGACACCGGCATCGTCGTCGCGTTCGTGCGCGTCGGCATGAACGTGCGCTTCGCCGACGCGACGATGGGCGTCGCGACGATGATCGACGAGGGGGTTCGCCGCGCCTACCGCGATTCCGGCAACCCGCTGCGTGCATCGATCGTCCGTGATCCGGCCGGCACACGCGGCAACACGAACGACAACACGCCGGCCGTCGTGCACTGCGATGTCGTCCCCGGCGACACGGTCGACGTGCGCATCGCCGCGAAGGGTGGCGGCTCCGAGAACAAGGCGACGTTCGCGATGCTGAATCCGTCGGATTCGATCGTCGACTGGGTGCTGGGCGAGGTGCCGGCAATGGGCGCCGGCTGGTGTCCGCCGGGAATGCTCGGGATCGGCATCGGCGGCAGCGCCGAGAAGGCCATGCTGCTCGCGAAGGAAGCGCTGATGCAGCCGATCGACATGCCGGCGCTCAAGACGCGCGGCCCGGCGAATCGGCTCGAAGCGCTGCGCATCGAGCTCTACGACAAGGTCAACGCGCTCGGAATCGGCGCGCAGGGTCTGGGCGGTCTCACGACGGTGCTCGACGTCAAGATCCTCGATTACCCGACGCATGCGGCGAGCCTTCCCGTCGCGATCATTCCGAACTGCGCTGCCACGCGCCATGCGCATTTCACGCTCGACGGCAAGGGGCCCGCGTCGCTCCAGCCGCCCGATCTCGCGACGTGGCCCGACGTGCATTGGGCGCCGTCGCCGCAATCGCGGCGCGTGAACGTCGATACGCTGACGCGCGACGACGTCGCGCGATGGAAGTCCGGCGAGCGCCTGCTGCTGTCGGGCACGATCCTGACCGCCCGCGACGCCGCGCACAAGCGCATCGTCGACATGCTCGCACGCGGCGAGACGCCGCCGGTCGACTTCAGAGGTCGCGTGATCTACTACGTCGGGCCGGTCGACGCGGTGCGCGACGAAGTCGTGGGTCCTGCGGGCCCGACGACGTCGACGCGGATGGACGAGTTCACCGAAACGATGCTCGCGAAGACCGGCCTGCTCGCGATGATCGGCAAGGCCGAGCGGGGGCCCGCCGCCGTCGATGCAATCCGACGCCATCGCGCCGCGTACCTGATGGCCGTCGGCGGCGCCGCCTATCTCGTATCGAAGGCGATCCGCCGTTCCCGCGTCGTCGCGTTCGCCGACCTCGGGATGGAAGCTATCCACGAGTTCGAGGTCTTCGACATGCCGGTGACCGTCGCCGTCGACGCCACGGGCGAATCGGTGCACGAGACGGGACCGCGCGAGTGGCGGCGACCGATCGGCGGGATTCCAGTGAGCGCGGCCTGATCCGCGATGCTCAAGCCCCGAGGAACAGCCGCCCCACGTCCGGATTGTCGAGCAGTTCGCGTCCGCGACCCGCGAGCGCAATGGTTCCGGACACGAGCACGTACCCCAGATCGGCGAACTCGAGACCCTTCTTCGCGTTCTGCTCGACCATGATGATCGTCCTGTGTTCGCTCCGCTGCAGGTCCGCGAGGATCTCGAACACCATGTCGATGTAGCGCGGCTCGAGCCCGATCGACGGCTCGTCGACCAGCAACACCGAAGGTTCCATGATCAGCGCGCGCGCGATTTCGAGCAGCCGTCGCTCGCCCCCGGACAACACCGCGGCGCGCTGGCGGCGACGCTCCGCGAGCCGCGGGTAGCGTTCGAACACGCGGTCCGCCGCACGCCGGGCTTCGCGATTGCTGCCGAACAGATGCCCACCCAGCAGCAGATTCTCCTCGACGCTCATGTCGGGGAACACCGAGCTGTCCTGCAGCACGTAGGCGATGCCGGCCTTTCGAAGCTTGCGCTGTGCCGGCATGTGCGTCACGTCGCGGCCGCCGATGCGAACGGTGCCCGACACGATTCGCGTGAAGCCCTGGATCGAATGCAGCACCGTCGATTTGCCGGCGCCGTTCGGACCGATCAGGCACAGCGACTGCCCGCTGCCGACGCGAAGATCGATGCCGTGCAGGATTTCCATATGTCCATAGCCTGCGACGAGTTGATCGATCGCGACGACCGGCGCGCCGGTGCAAAGCTCGTCGAGCCGATGGATGTCCGGCCCGTGCGCCGCAAGCTCGTGCGCCGCCTTCTCGACTTCGTCGACGGAGAGCACGACGTCCGTCGCACCGAATCCGTAGCCGCTGGTGCGTGAGGCCGCGATCCCGGTCGACGCCGCCATCACCGGCCTCCGAGATAGGCGTCGACGACGCGCGGATCGCGCCGGATGTCGTCGGGCGTTCCCTGCGCGAGGAGCTCGCCGTGCGCGAGGCAGTAGATGTGGCTCGCGAGGTTCATGATGACGCGCATGTTGTGCTCGATGACGAGCAGCGTGATGCCGAGCTCGGCGTTCGCGCGCTTCAGCCGATCGACGAGTCCGTTGATCAGCACCGGGTTGATGCCGGCCGTCGGCTCGTCGAGCAGCAGCAGGCGCGGCGAGCTCATCAGCGACATCGCGAACTCGAGCAGCTTCTGCTGGCCGAAGGACAGCTCGCCGGCCGGCAGCAGCCGCTTGGATCGCAATCCGACGAAGTCGAGCAGCGCGTCGGCGCGCTCGGTGACCGCCGCCGAAGGCTTTCGCAGCGCCCTCGCGAGCGTTTCCTCCTCCTGCGGCGTGCTGATCTGCATGTTGGCGACACAGCTCATCGCGCGATAGACGTGCGTCTGCTGGAACGTGCGGATGATGCCGAGACGCGCGATCTTCGGTGAGCGCAGACGCGAGATCTCGCGGCCTTCGAAGCGGATGGAACCGGCATCGATCGGATGCTGCCCCGCGATCGAGTTGAAGAGCGTCGTCTTGCCCGAACCGTTCGGCCCGATGAGACCGGTGATCCGCCCGGCCGGCGCATCGAGCGATACGTCGCGGTTCGCGACGATGCCGCCGAAATGCTTCGACACGCTGCGCACCGCGAGCAACGGTTCGCCCCCAGCCGCCGACGGCGACGCCGATTCGCTTCGTGACTGCACGGCCGCGATCATGGCGCGCTCGTCGCAACCGTCGTCGATCGCCGGCGCTTGCGCGGGCCGCGCAGCCGCAACAGCCAGCCGACGACGCCGGTCGGGAAGAACACGACGATGACGACGATCAGAAGTCCCATGGCGACGCGCTGCCAGCCGAGCAGATAGGTCCAGAAGAGCTCCTGCGTCACGTGGAAGATGACCGCGCCGATCACGGGGCCCCACAGCGTGCCCTTGCCGCCGAGCACGGCCATCAGAACCATCCACACGCCGAACGTCGCGCCGGCGAAGGCGAGATCGCGCGGATCGACGAAGCCGACGAGGTTGCCGACGGGGCCTCCGGCGGCGCCCAGGAAGAACGCGCTCACGCACCACGCGAACACCTTCGTGCGCGTCGTGTGCACGCCCATCGCCTCGGCCTTGTCCTCGTTGTCGCGAATGGCGTTCATCGCGAGGCCGAGCCGCGTTCGGTACAGAGCGCGCGCGGCAAGAAACGTGATCGCGGCAAGCGCGAACAACAGGTAGTAGAAGAAGCGGTTGCGATTGCCGATCGCGCCGGGAAACAGCGGCAGCGTCAGTCCGGATGCGGCGCCGATGTATTCCCACGCCGACGCGACGTCGGCGGCGACGATCGACAGGCCGAGCGTCGCGATCGCGAAATAATGGCCACGGATGCCGAGGATCGCGGGGCCGAGGGCGAGCGCAGCGATCGCGGCGCCGAGCGCGCCGAGCGCGGTGCCGACGAAGAGCGCCGGATAGTACGAAAGCCCCGAATCGCGCTGGATCAGCGCGCAGATATAGACGCCGATTCCGAAGAAGAACACGTTGCCGAACGAGTTGTAGCCCATCTGTCCGCCGTTCACGTCCCACGTGACGGCGAAAAGGATCATCAGCCACAGGAACGCGAGCTGCGTCACGATCGAAGGCGCGGCCCACGGTGCGACGAGCCCGAGCGCGCCGATTCCGGCGAGCACTGCCATGTCCATTCGTGCTTTCACCGGAGGTACTTCCGCTGTCGCCAGAGCCGCAGGTTGCGACCGACCAGCAGCGCGATCAGCAGCAGGAAGATGAAAGCGGTCTGGTATTCCGCGCCGAGCACGAAGCCCGCCGCTTCCTCGAGCACACCGAGTGCGCTGCCGGCCACGATGACGCCGGGCAGATTGCCGAGCCCGGCAGCGACGACGATCATGAACGATCGAAGCGTGTAGGTGAGACCGAGGTAGGGCTGCACGAACCACGTCATCGCGACGAGGCCCCCCGCCGCGCCGCAGATCGCGCCGTTGAGCGCGAACGTCGTCGCATAGACGCGATCGGTGTCGATGCCGAGCACGCGCGCGGCGCGCGCGTTCTGGGCCGTGGCGCGAATCGCGCGGCCGATTCGCGTGTGGCGCAGGAACAGGAAGAGCGCGCTGCCGACGACGAGCGCCGCGACGAAGCCGACGATCTTCACGCCGGCGATCGATATCAGGCCGTTGTCGAACGAAAGACTCGGAAGTCCGGACCGCAGCGTACGGATGTCCGCGCTGAAAAGCTGGTTCGCGAGCTGCTGCAGCAGGATGCTGATGCCGAACGTCGCCAGGATCGATACGAACATGTCACGTCCGACGATGCGGTGAATCACGGCACGGTAGAGCGCGAAGGCCAGCACGAACATCGCGGCAGCGGCGATCGGGATGCCCAGCAGCGGCGGCACACCGGCGCCGGCCAGATAGAACACCGCGTAGCCGCCGAGCATGACGAACTCGCCCTGCGCGATGTTGATGATGTTCATCACGCCCCAGACGAGCGCCATCCCGTACGCGACGAGCGCGAAGATCGCGCCGACCAGGACGCCGCTCACCACGAGCTGCACGAGCAGGATCGGCGCGTCGGCCAGGACGCTCAGGTTCGACATGGCGATGCTCGCCGGCGCCCGGTCATCGAGCGCCGGCGCGCGTCACGCTACTTGCGGCTGACCTTCGAGTCGGTCTCGCGCTTGTCCCACGTCGGCGCAGGATAGATCGGCTTGCCCTCCGCCCACTTCGACGGCGCGACGACGACGTACTTCTCGTGCTGGACCTGGTACATCACCATCGACTTGGCGACGTTCTTGCCGCTCGCGTCGAATTTCACCGGCCCGTAAAACGTCATCAGGTCGGTCTTCGCGAGGGCGTCGCGCACCTTGTCCTTGTCGAGCGAGCCGGCACGTCCGATCGCGTCGGCGAACACTTCGACGGACGCCGTCGACTCGGCCGCCTGATAGGGCGGGTCGTAGTTGTAAGCCTTCTTGAACATCTCGGCGTACTTCTGCGAGTTGCCGAACCAGGGATCGCTGTACGTCATGCTGACGTCCCATTGCGAGCCGCACAACGCGTAATCCGATTCCTTCCCGAACTTCTGCGTGATCTGCGCGGAGTCGCAATGCGTGAGCGCGAGCATCGGCACGTAAACCTTCTGCTCGGCGACCTGCCGGATGCCGAGCACGGCGCCCTTCTCGTGGCCGGAGATCATCAGGGCGTCGGGCTTGAGCGCCTTCACCTTCGTGAGCGTCGCCGTCATGTCGTTCAGATCGGCGGGCAGCTTGTCGTCGACGACGACCTGCATGCCGTATTTCTTCGCGTCCTCGACGATGCCGTCGCGAACGTCCTGCGAGAAGTTGTCGTTCTCGATCGCGATTGCGATCTTGATGGTCTTCGGATCGCGGCCGGCCGCCTTCGCCTGCTCGGCGAGGATGTTGACCGCTTCACGCAGGTAGTAGTCGGACGTGTTCAGCACGGCGAACAGGTATTTGTACCCTTGCTTGAACAGGTCGCGATCGGCGCCGTTGCCTTCGACCATCGGCATCCTGTATTTCTCGGTGACGGGGGCGATCGACTTGGTGAGCGCCGAGCTGTAGGGCCCGAGAACGAAGTCGACGTGGTCCTGCGCGATCAACCGCTCGACGAGCTGCGCGCCGCGCGCCGACGTCGACTCGTCGTCGTAGTAGACGACTTTCAGCTTGTACGCCTTGCCGCCGACCTTGATGCCGCCCTTGTCGTTGATGGCTTTGACGGCCAGGTCGTAGCCGTCCTTCGTGTTCTTGCCATTCGTCGAGTACTTGCCCGTAAGCGACACGGCCGCGCCTAGCGTGATCGTGTCGTCGGTGGCTGCGATGCCGGGCATCGCGACGCCGAGCAGCGCTGCGCCGAGCGCGGCCGCCAGCATGTTTCGTGGTATCGTGTGCATGATCTCCTCCTAAGGTTGCAGGCTTGTTCCGGGGGACCCTTGGAATTGGATGAATTCGGGTCCGCGAGGCCAATCGTCGGGGAATGGCCGTCGCCGGTCAAGCACGACGTCGGCGCCAAGGCCATCACGACGTCAGACTCGTCCGGGGCGCGGGCCGTTCGCTGCTGCTGCCGAGAGGAAGACCGCGGGCGGCCTGGCGCGGTGAGTTATGGAACTTCGCGATACGGAAATCGGCGTCGAAACACGTGTTGTTCTGGACAGTGCAGCCGCCTTGTAAACCACGATGCTTCCGCCGAGGAACGGCGTGACCGACTCGATCCATTTCCGGACGGCGTCTGCACGCGCGTGTAAGCGGTGATCCCGTTGCCAGAGAAGTCGAGCGAGCCGAAATGGGAGCCCGGATTGAGAGAGGGCCACAGTTTCCGCGAGCGAGGCCTTGACGACGTCTCCGGTCAGAATCGGGACGATGGGACATGTGGCGGCACCGGTCGAAGCGCCACGAGCGTGACGATGCGCTTGCAAACCTTCATTCGATCCTCCCCCCGAGTCGTGCTTGTTCGTGGTCTGTCGACAGCGCCGCCGGCGTATCGACGTCGCGGACGATAGCCGCGTCGTCGACGTCGAGCAACTTCAGCTCGTCGGAATGCGCGGCGACGATCGAACGCGCGCCCTCGTCGCCTTGAAGCGCGCAAAGCGCCGCGAAATGCCGCCGCGAGAATGCGACCGGGTGCCCGCGCGCGCCTCGATAACGTGGGGCGACGATGCTCGCGCCTTCGCCAAGCGCGTCGGCGACGGCACGAATCGTCGCCGCAGCGATCCATGGCATGTCGGCGAGCGCGACGACCCAGCCCGCCGCGCCGGACGTCGCCATCACGCCCGACGCGAGGCTCCTGCCCATGCCTTCGTCGGCGCTCGCACACGAGACGATGCGCAAGCCCGAGTGGCGCAACGCATCCGCGAGTGCGGCATCGCCGACGCGAACGACTGCGATCGAACCGGGC
>Ga0070681_10000315_pt1 | contig 39315 bp, 15 predicted proteins | sample KBSC83BmetaG_FD_65650 | JGI IMG/M metagenome (GOLD analysis project Ga0070681, IMG submission 65650) | Corn rhizosphere microbial communities from Kellogg Biological Station, Michigan, USA - KBS C8-3B metaG | ecosystem: Host-associated > Plants > Roots > Rhizosphere | place: USA: Michigan...
AATCCTGCGTTTGATTCAAACCGGTTTGGCGGCCAGATCGGGGGTCCAATTTTCAAGGACAAACTGTTCTTCTTTACGAATGCCGAATATAACCCCATTCATCAGGCACTGGGCAGCCTGTTCATCTGCGCGCCAACATCAGCTGGCTATACTACGCTGTCTCAGCTGCCCGGCCTAAGCCAGACCAACTTCAACGTGCTGAAGCAGTTCGAAGGCACGGCAGCGGCTCCGGCGGCGCCAGACAGCAACTGCGCTGCGATTGGTGCATCCGTCACCGGCGGCGTCGGCGCGGAACTGGGAGAGATCGACTTTTCACCTTCGATCTTCAACAACACGTTTACCAGCACCAATAGCGTGGACTACAACCTGTCGGACAAAGACCAGTTCCGTTTCCGCTACATCTATCAAAAGAACGATTCGAGTGACGCAGCTTCCAATATTCCGACGTTCTTTACCACCGTGCCGACGCGTGATCACGTCATCACTTTAAGCGAGTACCACACATTTGGACCGACCTTAACCAACGAATTCCGCTTGGGATTTAATCGCAACACTCAGTTCTTCACTGCTGGAAATTTCCCGTTCCCCGGGCTCGCCACCTTTCCTAACCTGTCGTTTGATGACACTCTGAACCAGGTAGGACCTGATCCAAACGCACCTCAGTTCGGAATCCAGAACGTCTACCAGGCCACCGACAACATCGTCTGGATCAAAGGCAAGCACACGATGAAGTTTGGGATCGAAGGCCGGAAGTACATCTCGCCCCAGGGTTTTACGCAGCGAGCAAGAGGAGATTACGAGTACGCCACGACGGAAGAATTTTTGCTTGATCAGGCCCCGAGCTCCTTCGGGCAGAGATCAACGGGTAACAACACTTACTACGGCGACCAGTCTGCGATCTACGTGTACGGCAATGACGAGTTCCGTATCACTAAAAACCTCACCATCAATGCCGGTCTGCGCTACGAATTTACATCGGTGCCGTTTGGCGAACGTCTGCAAAGCCTGAACTCAGCCGCCAGCGTGCCTGGTTTGATTGACTTTACAGAACCTCAACCGCAGTACAAGAACTTCGCTCCGCGCGTTGGCTTCGCCTATTCACCCAGCTTCTGGGGTACTACGGTGATTCGCGGCGGCTGGGGTATGGCGTACGACGTGCTCTATGACAACTTGGGCCTCCTTGCCGTTCCTCCGCAGTTCGGTGGAACCTGCGACGTGAACCAGAGTGTCAACGGGCTCGGCGGTTGCAGTTGGTCCACAACTGCTTTCCTGGCCAATGGTGGACTTCCTGCCGGACAGGGAAGCGGGCTCAACACGTTCGCATCCGTTGCCGACCAGAGGAATGCCTCGGTCAACTTCATCCCGGCCCAAGTGAAGCTGCCCTATTCTGAAACTTGGAATTTGGGAATTGAGCACAGCTTTGGCAAGAACTACACGGCGGAGGTTCGCTATGTAGGGACGCGAGGAATTCACCTGCCCGTACAGCAACAGCTCAACGTGCAGCCGAAAGTCTCGCCTTCGCTCTTCCTGCCCACCTTCGTGACAGCGCCAGATGCCGGAACCATTGCTGGCCTGACCACCACGCTGGCTGATATTCAGGCTCAGCCGCGCATCATTCCGGCGTATAGTGCTGCCGGGTTCGTCAATGGCATTACAGCGTTCCAGCCGTTTGGCCAGTCCATTTATCACGGACTCCAGACTCAGCTGACGCGCCGTTTCAGCGACGGTTTGCAGACGCTGGTGGCCTACACCTGGAGCCATGCCGAAGACAACTCCACGGCAGACGTCTTCTCGACTGTGCTGACACCGCGTCGCCCGCAGAACTCGCAAAACTTCGCGGCTGACTTCTCCAACTCCGCACTCGATCGTCCGAACCGGCTGTCGGTCGAAACCATTTACGACGTGCCATTCTTCAAGAGTTCCTCCAACTGGATGGCCAAGAACCTCCTCGGCAACTGGGAGATCGCACCGGTATGGCAGCTCCAATCGGGTGAGTTCTTCACGCCCCAGAGCGGGATCGACTCAAACCTGAACGGCGATAACGCGCCCGACCGCACGATCATCAATCCGAATGGTATTCCGGGGACGGGAACCACGGTTACCCCCATCTGCAATAACGGGGCTCCAACCTGCGGTGCCGCCAACATCGTTGGTTATCTGGCAAACAACAGCAGCGCTCAGTACATCCAGGCTGGAAGCGGTGCTCTTGCCACTGCGGGCCGCAATACCGCGCAGACCCCACGAATCAACAATTGGGATTTAAACGTGGTGAAACGGATTGCAACATCCGAAAAAACCAGCGTTGAGCTCCAGGCGATCGCCTTCAACGTCTTCAACCACTCCCAGTTCGTTCCGGGAAGTGTGAACACGGTGAACTCGATTGGATTGACGGGCGTGACTGGATTTGTGCGTGTGACCAGCGGTGCCTTCAACGATCCGACTCAGGCCTTCTCCAACAATGCTCGCACGATGCAGCTTGTGGCGAAGTTCAACTTCTAACCAGTAGAACCCGCAAGAGCGTACAGGGGAGCCGGATTCGGCTCCCCTGTCGTCTTTAAAGGAACTTGTGCCCTCAGGTTATCAGTCGCCGTTCACAATGGATAGATAAACACCCACAGCGGAATACAGTCCGCCTGACATTGGTAAAAACCATGAGCTTGGCTCCGAGCAACGGTGTTGGAGCTACTGGGTCAACCTCCGCAGAAGCGCTGAAAGGTAGGAATATCTGACGAAAATGAAAGTGCATACGAGTCTCGTTTTCCGGGTGTGTGGCGATCCGCAATCAGCTCTCTGTCCGTATGTATAGCATCACACTTTTCTGAAACAACCCTGCTCTAGGTAAAATAAAGACTTCAAACATTTCCGCTTGGCCTGTCTCCAGGCCCTCAAGCGATGATTTGCAACCTTTCAGGAGCAATGCCATGGCAACAGCCCCCACGGTCGAGTCCTTTCAATTTCAAGCTGAAACCACGCAGCTTCTCAACCTGATGATCCATTCTCTTTACACGCAAAAGGAGATTTTTCTGCGCGAGTTGATCTCCAATGCGTCAGATGCACTGGACCGGCTGCGCTTTGAACGCCTCACCAATCCAGAATTAGTTTCCGGCGACCACACGTATGAGATACGGCTCAAACCGGACTTGACGGCTCGGACCTTGACCATCGCCGACACTGGGATCGGCATGAGCCGCCAGGAGCTCATTGATCATATAGGGACAATTGCTCGCTCAGGAACGCGGGAGTTGCGCAAACGCATGAAGGAAACGCAATCAGCGGAAGCCTTTGCCGAGCTGATTGGCCAATTCGGCGTCGGGTTTTACTCGGCATTTATGGTTGCGGACAAAGTGAGTATTGTCACTCGCCGCGCGGGCCAAACCGAAGCCACCCGTTGGGAGTCCACGGGGGATGGCAACTATACCCTCACAGAAACAGAAAAAGCAGGCTGCGGGACGGAAATCACACTTCATCTGAAGCAGCCGGATTTGGAAAGTGGAATTGAGGACTACACCGATCGCTGGAAACTCTCCATGATCGTGCACAAATATTCGGATTTCATTGCCTATCCTGTTATCTATGAAGGACCTTCACAGGAGCCTGGGGTTGAGGAGGACAAGAGCAAGGAAATCAAGATCGAAACCAAGACCCTGAACTCCATGAAGCCGATCTGGACGCGGCCTCGCTCAGAAGTCAGCGACAGCGATTACAACGAATTCTACAAGCACATCTCCAACGACTGGACCGAGCCGCTGAAAGTATTGCCCCTTAAAGCTGAAGGGACTTTCGAATACGAGGCTCTCCTTTTCATTCCGGCGAAAGCGCCCTACGACCTTTTTTACCATGGCGCGGAAGCGGGCCTGCGCCTTTACGCCAGGCGAGTGATGGTGATGGACAGGTGTGAGGATTTGCTGCCCCGGTATCTCCGCTTCATCAAAGGCGTGGTCGATTCCACCGACTTGCCCCTTAACATCTCGAGACAGAGATTGCAGCAGGACCGTCACATTACGCAGATTCGAAAGTGGCTCACACGCAAGGTGCTGGACGCGCTCAGTGAAATGGGGGGAAAAGAAAGTGAAAAATACCTGAAGTTCTGGAGCGAGTTCGGAAGGGCCTTGAAAGAAGGGGTGGGTGCCGACTATGACAACAAAGAAAAGCTGCTCCCGCTTTTGCTGTTCGAATCTTCCAACGATCCGAAAGAACTGACTACCTTCAAAGCCTATGTGGAGAGAATGAAGCCGGAACAAACCGAGATCCTCTATCTGACCGGCGAATCGCGCAAGGTCATCGAAAACTCCCCGCATTTGGAAGCGCCGAGGGAGAAAGGCTACGAGGTACTGTATTTCAGCGATCCGGTGGATGAGCTGATGGTCCAGTCGCTATACGAAGTGGAAGGCAAGAAGCTGAAATCAGTCACAAAAGGAAGAGTTTCTTTGGGGACGGAGGAGGAGAAGAAGCAGAAGGAAGAGGAGCTTAAGAAAAAAGAAGAGGAGTATGCAAAGTTCCTTGAGGCGGCCCAGAAGAAGTTGGACGAGTATGTAAAACGTATCCAACTCTCGACTCGCCTGGTGGGCTCGCCCGCTTGTCTGGTGACAGAAGAGCACGAGGAAAGTCCGCACTTGCAGCGCCTGCTGCAAAGAGGCAGGGGTGGCGGACCGAAAACGCGCCGCATCATGGAGCTGAATGCGGACCACCCGCTGATTACGCGCCTTTACGAACGCTTTATGTGCAATGCCGACGATCGGGTAGTGAATGACTCCATGGAGATCTTGTTCGAGTTGGCGCTGCTGGCCGAAGGGTCGGAGGTTGCTGATCCTGTCCGCCTCAACCAGCTCACTCTGGAGCTGCTACAGAAGTCAGTGTGATTCAATTTTCACGGAGGAAGGTTTTGATGCCTGAAGAGAGAGAAGATAAGACCATTTATAAAGTTGTCGTGAATCATGAGGAGCAATACTCGATCTGGCCAGCCGATCGTGAGAACGCTCTAGGCTGGAAAGATGCGGGCAAGAGTGGCACCAAAGAAGAGTGCCTGGCCTACATTAAAGAGGTATGGACAGACATGCGACCGCTGAGCTTAAGAAAAAAAATGCAGGAGCAGGGACTCGGGTAAGACAACAGTCAGGGCTCTTTACAGCTTGCGCTCCCTATCTAAACTAAACTCTCACAAGTTACTGTTAGTTCATTGACGTTCCATGATCGAGAGCCGCAGGAACAATCTTGGGCTGAATCGCTACCGTTGTAGGCCGTTCCGTCCCAGCAATGGAGCCAAAGAGAGTGTCACTGCTGACGTCAATGATTGAGACGTCATTGCTTCCGAGGTTTGTTACATATACACGTTGGCCGTTTTGCATGATTGCTGCTGTAATTGGATTTGATCCGACCGAGAGAGTGGCGGTTACTTTGTTCGTCCCCGTGTCCACCACAGAGACGGTGCCATCCAGATTGTTTGCGCAGTAAAGTTTTCTCCCATTAGAAGTTAGAACAAGTCCATCCGGAAGTGCGCCTACTGAGATCGCGCCTTTCACCGTGTTGGTTTCAGCGTCGATGATCGAAACTACATTATCGAGGCTGAAATTTGCAACGTAAACCAGCTTGCTATCAGGAGACACGATGACTGCAATTGGAAATTTGACGACCGGAATCGTGGTGACCACCGTGTCAGAAGCGACATCGATCACAGACACATCGTCACTGAATGTGTTGGCAACATAAGCGCGCTTGCCATCGGGCGAGACCGTCACCGCCAGGGGAAAGCTCTCAACGGGAATGGTGGCAAGAACTTTGTTGGTGGAAGTATCGATCACACTGGTAGTGTTGTCGGTCGAATTGACGACGTAAACCTTTCTGCCATCTGGTGTAATGGCATCGAAGATGGGACCCTTGCCAACCTCGATGGTATTCGTAATGGTATTCGTCGCTGCATCAAGCACAAAAACCTGATTGCTGGCGCCAAACCCGGCATTCGTCAGATACACCTTGGTCCCGTCCGGCGTCACGGCCGCACCCACAAGATCAACCGGACCTTCAATTGCCGGCGTTATCGTTGCCGTCACGACATTGGTTTTAGTATCGATTACCGATACTGTCGAAACATTGACTACGTAAGCATTGTCGTCCTTGGGTTGTGCTGCGGCGCTGGTGACGATTAGCGATAAAAGCACAATGGAAAGAATTCGCAATGCGCCGGAAACTCGCAGGAGATTTGATGATTGCTTCATAAAACTTTCCTTTCGGAACCTTAGTGGTGCTTTTCGAAATGGCTTTAATTCAATTCCCGACTGCCTGTCCAACCCATAAATCTTCCGTGGGAGCTATGCGTGTGCCGGAGCGTGCCCGGAAGATTTCTTGAATCCTGCCGGATCCGCCGAAGATTTCGTCGATCAGCGTGAAATCGGGTTCAGTATCGTCAAAAAGGCTTTGACGGAAGAACCTCTGCAAATAAGAAGGTCCTGCTGTTCCGCCCGTTCCCATGGCATCTGGAGGCAAGTAACGGAGAGCGAAACTCAGATGCAAACCACGCCATGAGAGCAAATGCCGGTCGAGCAGGCGCGCCAGCTCGATTATGCGGTTTGCTGCTTCAGTATGCTGCGGCAGCGAACCAATCAAGGCGCGAAGCGAAGCAAATTCGCGGCTGGAATACTGCAGCAAGCTGCGCAAGTGAGGAACGCGCTGAAACATGCTGATCTTCTGCGGATTGAGACCAAAGAGAGCAATGTCCAGGCGCTGATAATTGAAAGATTGAACCGCGCTCGCCTGTCCGGTCACTTCACGGAAGTCCAGAAAATGCTCAGGTGGCATGGATTGCAACACGCGGAAGGATTCGTGCAACATGGAAGCAAAAGCCACGGCTTGGTCCAACAGACAGGCGGCTGCGGCGAACAAGTCTCTTTCCATTGCTTCCCCGGCCTGGCGGATGGCGAGATAAATCGCCTTAAAACACAGCTCGTCCTCGGCGATTGTGCGCAGGAAGAGGATTTCATCATGCGAGCAGGAACTGGGAATACAGGTGAACTGCACAATCGCGCTCAGCGGGTGAGCTTCGTTGCAATACCCTTCAAGCGTCGCGTAAGTGCGAGGAACAGACTCTCGCACCGGCGATGCTTCCAGATTGAGAAGCCGCCCCAGATTCCGGACTGCATGGAACTGGCGTTTCAACAACTGTAGCCTTCTCGAGATCACTTCAGGATCCAGTTTCTGCGTCGACCACGGCTCGATTCCCGTGAGGCTATACGCTTCGAAATGTGTCAGATCGAGCATGAGGCCGCGTATTCCCTCCACGCATAATGCCTTCTGTGCCTCCAGATCGAGACGGCTGCCGTCGACATATTCGTCCAGGACGTTCACTCCCGTGTAGGAGTAATAACGAGGCACGGGATCTGCCCGCAGTGCCGCCAGAGGCGCAGTAATTGCTTCCAGCATTCGCGCCAGAGGAACGTCTTGTGCAGAGACTCGGCGCTCTTCCAACAGCTCCGTTACGCGGTCGTGTTCCGCAGCGTATCTCGCGATGGTTGACCCAGGAAGGTTGCTTCTCCCTCCCTGCCGCTGTTCGCGCAGGAAATCATCTGTATTCCAGTTCCGAAGCCACTCACGAATTTTGTTGTCGGTCATTTTTGCACCTAGAGCGCCAATCCCATCCGCTCCCGGATGAGCACCAGGGTGGCATGTACTTCTGTTGAAACAGCCTCAGCTCCATTACGTAAAACGTCGCGGATATCGTCCGGCCGCTTCATCCACTCTTCGAAAATCTCCGCTGGCCGGGAGAAGCGTGAAGCGATCGCCAGCGCCAACGTGTTCTTCGCTTCTTCATAACCAATCTGGCCTTTGCGATAACGCTCCGCCATTTCCTGAACCTCCAGAGGCGCAGCAACCAGGGAATAGAGGCGGAATACCGTGCAGGTATTAGGGTCTTTTGGCTCATGGAGCCCGCGTTGATCTGTCTGGATGTGCCGCACCTGAAGTCGAAGTTCACGCAGGCTGCGAAACAAGGAAACTTGATTGTTTCGGGAAATATCCATCCTTAATCCATCAATTCCGGGGACATCTCCTCCGCGTACTACCGGAACCGGAACAGGGAACAGCGGTATCCCCAGAATCCGGTTGGCGGAGTTGGCAATCTGGCGCACTTTGCGCGAGTTAGGCACCTGATCGCGAGGTATGACGACCTTTGTGCCCCGCAGTGAGAGAACATCCGCAGCCATCAACACCGGATAGAGAATGGCTCCAATGTTGTTTTTGTTGACTGCCGAGCCGTTTGAGACCGGGTTCCGCAACAGCAGTGACTCCGGCGTCATGCAACTGAGGAGCCAAGCCATGTCCCCCAAACCAGTCACGTGAGATTGGGCGAACAAAAGCGTCTTATAAGGATTGATCCCGAGGGCCAATAGAGCTGCGGCCGTGGCGAGGGTGGCCCGCTGCAATTGCGGTCCGCTGGCCCACATAGTGGTGGCGTGCCAATCTGCAATCAGGCTGTAGCTGCCGCCAGGATGGCGATTCTGTTCGCAGACTATGTGCTGTAGTACGCCGAAGCACAACGCTAGATGCGGCTCAATCACGGGGCGAAATCCGCTGACTACACGTGGTTCGTAGCGCAGCTCAACCGGGTAATCTTGCGGAACGCTGACGATTGAGGTCGTTTCCAAAACAGCATCCTCCACTTGACTTCTCATGCCCGTACTAAGCAGTGGCCTTGCCCATCGGACACTCCTGAGCCAGAGAAGCTGGCCCCGAGGTAGTCAGGGAAGAGGCGATGCGCCCGTTTTGGCGCACAACTCTTGATTCCAGAGCTTCTTCAATGCAGCGCTGCAATTCCGCGGCTGTAATCCTGACGTTTGGTTCTAAATTCATCCTGGCGTGGTCTCCAGGGACCCAACGGACAATGATTGGCTGGGCGCAATACGATTGCCAGCCAAACGTGGGCTCATTACATAGTTCGCCGGCCGTTTCTTTCATGTTCTGCGATACTTCTGTCGCGCGCAGGATCGCCACCTGCCCGCCGTACCAACGGGGCACATATTGTTCGAGCGCGTTGAGGTTTTTGGTAAAGGCGATCAGCGCCTTTTCGAGTGCAGATGAGTGCAACGTCGCAGATACTAATTTCTCATCCTGTAATTTCTGTAAAACACATCCGACCTGTTCCTCTGGATCCAGCCGATCCAGTTCGCTCAGATTGATCTCGAATTTCTTGCCCTGCCCTGACGCAATAATGGCAGCCAGCAGATGCAGCTCTACGGAAAGACGGGAGTATGCCTTCACATTGCGCATATGCGGAATCACACGCACCGCGGTATCCAGCATTGCAACCAACGCTACTTCCTGGCCCTGCGCACTGAGCTGTAGTGCCATTTCGAATGCAACAGTGCCCCCCATTGAGGCACCTCCAAGCAGATACGGACCATCTGGTCGCACTGTGCGGATCGCGGAAATGTAGCGAGCTGCCAGTTCTTCAATCGTGGTAGCGCAGCTTTCTTCGCTTCCTGAATCATGATTTTGGAGTGCGTATAACGGCTGTTTTAACGTTAGATGCCTTGCCAGCTCATGGTAGGCCGTGATGCCTCCCCCAACGGGATGAACCATGAAGAGCGGTGGATGTGAGCCTTTTTTTCGAATGGGAACCAATGGTGAGAAGGCTTCAACGGTGACATCAGATTTTGGCGGGCTGCCGATGTCTCTGTTTGCCATTTCGTCCTCGATCGCGAGAGCCAGTTCCCTGATCGTGGGTGACTTATACAGTCTGGCTACGGACAAGTGGACGCCGAGGGAATCTCGGATGCGCGCTGCTACTTGAATGGCAAGCAGAGAGTGTCCGCCAAGACTTGCGAACGTGTCATTGATTCCGGGAGATTGTATGCCGAGGGACTCTTGCCAGATTTCCGAAAGCTTGCGCTCCAGATCGCTTTGCGGAGCAAGGTAGGATGTGGCTAGTTTCGGTCGAGGGTACCTGGCTTGCAAGGCTCGTGATGAATCTGCAGTGTTGGAATGGGCCGGTTCGCGAGTCCATGGCAACTGCTCGCCATGCCCATTCTCTGCATCCTGTCTTTGCGAGATGTGGCTGCGTGTGAGCCGGTAATACTGCCGCTCAAATGGATAGGTTGGTAGAGGAATTCGGCGCGGCTTTCTCTGCGCGTGCAAGGCTCTCCAGTCAATCGCCACCCCTTCGAGCCACAGCCAGCCCACAGTAGAAAGCAGAAACTCCATGTCATTTTGCTGGTCATCGTGAGGATGAGGCAGCGAGTAAAGCGAAATTTGGCCACCTTGACGTTGCGGGTGTTGCGCAACCAGGCTTGTCAGCATTCTTCCCGGGCCAACTTCCAGAAGAATGCAGCCTGGTTCCTGGAGCAATTGCCCCACGCCGTGGAAAAAACGGACCGGCTGACGAAGGTGCCGGACCCAGTAATCCGGATCGGTGGCTTCCTCCGCCTTGATCCAGGTTCCCGAAAGGCAGGAGATGTACCGCACGGAAGGTGCGCTGAACCTGGTCTTCAGCAATTCCCGCCGGAAATCATCAAGAATCAGGTCCATCAGCTCCGAGTGGGCTGCGCAGGAAACGTGCAGTCTCCGGTACGGGATCTCCTGTTTCGACAGGATAGATTCCAATTTCGTGATCGCGGGCTCACAACCGGAAACCACACACGCCGAGTGGCCATTGACCGCTGCTATAGAAACCCGACCAATGGCGGTTAGCAACGGAGCCAATCTTTCTTCCGAAAGCAGCACCGACGTCATGCATCCCTGCGGCGTTCCTTGCATGAGCCGGCCGCGCGCCACCACCAGGCGAAGTGCATCTTCGAGCGAAAATACCTCGGCAATACAGGCGGCTGCATATTCTCCCGTACTGTGGCCCAGCATGCCTGCAGGCCGGATACCCCATTCAAGCCATAGCTTCGCCAGCGCATACTCGAGAGTAAAGAGAATGGGCGTCGTGTATCTGATCTGATCGAGAAGCAAAGCGGCTTGCTCGCTGCGGCCTGTGGGCGGGTAAAGAATCTCCCGGATGTCGAGATCAAGATGTGATTTGAGAATCTCTGCGCATTCATCAACCTGCTGCCGGAACACAGGCTCCTGCAGGTACACTTCCCGGCCCATCTCTACGTACTGCGGCCCTTGTCCGGGAAAAAGAAAAGTGACTGCGCCCGGGTCGTGTTGGCGATAGCCATCTAACAAGATGTCCGCAGAGCATCCCTCAAGAGCTGAAATCGCTTCCTCAGCTTTCCGGCAAACCAGAGCCTGGCGGTGCGGAAAAAGCTTGCGGCCTGTTTGCAAGGTGTACGCCACGTCACTGAGGCAGATGTCCGGATCTCTCTTGAGGTACTCCGCTAAATTTGCTCTCATTTTTTGTAGCGCTGTCTCAGTCTTTGCCGACCATACAAGCAGGTTGCACGATTCGATAGTCGGAGGCGCGGACTCCTGTTCGGGAGCTTCTTCCAGAACCACATGCGCATTCGTGCCACCCAGGCCAAATGAACTCACTCCGGCTCGTCGTGGTGTCTCGCCGGGTTTCCACTCCGTAAGCTCCGCATTGACGTAAAAAGGGCTGTTGGCAAAATCGATTTCGGGGTTTGGCGTTTGAAAATGTAGGCTGGGAGGGATGACCTTATTCTGGAGCGCCAAGACTACTTTCGTTAGCCCGGCAACTCCAGCAGCCGCATCGGTGTGTCCTATATTGGTCTTGACCGAGCCGACGCCGCAAAAGTTCTTCTTCTCCGTATAGGCCCGAAACGAGGTAGTGAGCGCCGCAATCTCAATTGGATCGCCCATCGGGGTCGCCGTACCGTGGCACTCAACATATCGAATCGTCTCAGGATTAATCCCAGCCATGGCGATCGCGTCGGAGGAGACCTCCACTTGTCCCTTTACACTTGGCGCCGAGTAGCCAACCCGAGCAGAACCATCATTATTTATGCCCATCCCTAAAATTACGGCGCGGATTGTGTCGCGATCCACCAGCGCATCTTCCAGTCGCTTGAGGACCACTACGCCAGCGCCCGCACCGCCCACGATGCCGCGTGCTTCGGCATCGAAAGCGCGGCAGTGACCATCCGGAGAGTGGATCCCTCCTTCCTGGTAGACGTAGCCGCCGCGCTCCTGCGTGGTCAAAGTAACGCCCCCGCCTAGCGCGATATCCGACTGGTAGGCCAATAGACTTTGGCATGCCATGACAATGCTCACCAGAGAGGTGGAGCAGGCTGTCTGTACGGAGATACACGGACCGCGTAGGTTTAATTTGTAACCCACGCGGGTGGCTAGAAAATCTTTCTCGTTGTAGGTAGTTAAGGTGAAAACATCCGTGATCTTGTGAATTTCCGGAATCTGCAGCAGTTCATAGTAATAGCGGGCGACGCCTGAGCCGGCAAACAGGCCGATGCGCTTGGGGTATGAAGATGGGTCGTAGCCGGCATCTTCCAAAGCTTCCCAGGCGCATTCAATGAAAACGCGGTGCTGCGGATCGAGAAGTTCGGCCTCACGCGGCGTATACCCAAAGAATGAGGCATCGAATAGAAAAGTGCCGGGGCAAATACCCTGTGCCTTCACGTAATCATGGCGTGACAGAAGTTCAGCGCTGATCCCGGCTTCCCGCAACTCGTGTTCAGTAAAAAACGTAATGCACTCGCGTCCATTTACCAGGTTGCGCCAGAACTGATCGAGGTTCCAGGCCTCGGGATAACGGCCGGCCAGCCCGATCACAGCAATCTTTCCCAGAGCGTCCCCGTGAAGATCCGCCATTAGACCGGCTCCTTCTCGACTTTGTTCTGGTGCGCCATTTGCCGCCGCAAAATATTGGCTTTCTGCCATACCGCCCGCTGCTGACTGTCCACAACATCCATCCGTCTCGGCGCTACTGTCCCTTCCAGATGTTGGGCGAGCAGGCGGACAGTCGGATATGTAAAGAAATCTAACAGGGCAACTTTACGACCTAATTGTTCGCTGAGAAGGAATCGAACTCTGGCCACCAGCAACGAATGGCCGCCCAGATCAAAGAAGTTGTCATCTAATCCGACCCGCTCCAGGCGGAGAGCATCTTTCCATATTCCGGCAATCAGTTGCTGCATTGCAGTCCGTGGACTCACGTAGAGGATTGCCGTATCTGGTTGTGGATCGGGCAGCGCGTTCCGGTTCACCTTCCCGTTTTCAGTCAACGGCATGCAATCCAGTAACACGTATTGGAAGGGAGACATGTGCTCAGGTAGTTTCCCTTTGACATAGTCGCGCAACCATCGGCCATTCTCGTGATGCTGATTTCGGACGACGACATACGCCGTCAGCCTCTTCTGCCCGGAGCCGTCTTCCCGAGCCACGACAACGGCGCGCTCCACTTCAGGATGGCTTTGCAGCACTGCTTCAATTTCACCCAATTCAATGCGGAATCCGCGGATCTTTACCTGGTGGTCCGCTCGTCCGAGAAACAGAAGAGTTCCGTCCGGTGCCCATTGCACAAGATCGCCCGTGCGGTATAGCCGTGCTCCGGCGCTCCCGCCGAACGGGTCAGGGACAAAGGATTCCGCTGTGAGGCCCGGCCGATTCAGGTATCCCCGCGCCAGGCCGGTGCCACCGAGGTAGAGCTGTCCGACGACTCCCGGCGGTACAAGCTGCATCCAGTCATCAAGCACATAGGCCTGTGAGTTGCTAATAGGTCTGCCGATTGGGGCCATAGCGCACGGGAATGTGGATGGCACGCAAGCATAGGTAGAATAAGTGGTATCTTCTGAGGGGCCATAGAGATTAAACACTCTATCGACATCTGTGGTTGTGTAAATGTCATGCACCAGGGCCGTGCTCAACGCTTCCCCAGCGAGATTAATGACGCGCACAGATGAAGGAATACCTCGCGTGCGAACCAGTTCGGTCATGGCGGAAGGAACGGTGTTTACCAGCGTGACGGGCCGGTAAGTTTTTCTCTCTGTGAGATCAAGGGCATTGCTGACAAGAATTGCTGACCCGCCAGAGCTCAGCGGCACAAAGATCTCAAATACAGAAAGATCAAAGCAGATCGAGGTTGAAGCCAGAACTCCAGACAGGTCTTCAGAAGAAAAGGTTTCCTGACACCAACGTATGAAGGCAGTTGCGCTGCGGTGGCATATGACCACACCTTTCGGGTTGCCAGTGGATCCGGAGGTATAGATCACGTAAGCAAGATTTTCAGGCGCGATCTTTGCTTTGGGGTTCTGTATGCTCTCATGTGCGATCTCATAGCCATGCGAATCCAGCTCCACTACCTTCCCTGTGAACGACGGTAGTTGCGGTCTTAAAACGCGCTCAGTCAGCAATACTGTTGCCTGTGAATCGTTGAGCATGTAGGCTAGCCGCTCCGCCGGATACCTCGGGTCAAGCGGCACGTAGCCGCCGCCGGCTTTCAGGACTCCCAGCATGGCCACCACCATCGCGATGCTGCGTTCAAGACAGATCCCCACCTTCATCTCGGCCCCAACTCCAAGAGCGATTAAATGATGGGCAACTTGATTCGCGCGTTGGTTCAGGTCGCGGTAACTCAGCCTTTCGGCGCCGCAAAATACTGCCGCTGCGTCCGGGGTTTGCTCCGCCTGTGATTCGAAGAAGTTGTGCAGCGCGCTCTCGACGGGGTACGCTCGGGTGGTGCGGTTCCAATCGGTGATGATCTGCTGTTTCTCAGTTTCATCCAGTATCTCCATCTGCTGGAGCGCAAGATCCGGCGTAGCTACCAGCGTAGTCGCCAACCGGCTCCAATGGCGGGCCAGTTGTTCAATGCGCCATCGCTCAAACAGGTCGCGGTTGTAAAACCAGAAAAGATTGATCCTGCCTTCGTGTTCAACGGCCTGCACCTCCAGATCGAAATGTGTCAGGTGAGATTCACCGCGTAGAGAATGCACTTCCAAACCGTGTAGTGCGGGTGGCTGCCCGGGTGCGTTCTGAAACGAGAACATCGCCTGGTAAAGCGGAGTCTTATTGAGGCTGCGCTGCGGCGATAACTCCTCCACCAGTCGTTCGAATGGAAGGTCCTGATGCCGGTACGCGTCCAGCGCCAGCTTCCGCACCTCCGTCAACAGATCTCTGAACGTCTGCGCTGGGTTGATGCGGATTCGGAGCACCAGCGAATTCACAAAAAACCCGATCAACTGTTCAAATTGTTCTTCCTGGCGATTGGCAATCGGAGAACCCAGGACAATATCGTTCTGGCCGCTGTACCGTTGCAGGAGCAAAGCGAAAATCGCGAGCAGCGTCATAAACTGTGTTGCTTGTTCGGTGCGGCTCAGCCGCTTTAATGCTGCGGTTTGTTCCTGAGATAAGCTGGCATTGCAAACTTCAGCGGCAAATGTCTGTCGCGGAGGTCTTGGATGGTCTTTTGGCAGCGCCAACTCGTCGGGTATGCCTGCCAACTGTTGTTTCCAGTACGCAAGTTGGTTTTCGAAGGTTTTGCCCAGCCACTTGCGCTGCCAAAGCGCAAAATCAGCATACTGAAGGGGGAGCTCGGGCAGTGGAGATGTCTCGCCTTTGTTAAAGGCTTCGTAGAGCAGCATAAGTTCATGATTGAAGATCCCCTGCGACCAGCCATCGGTGATGATGTGGTGGAAGGTTCGTAGCAGGACGTGATCGCGCTCGCTCAGTTTGAGCAGCTTTACACGCAAAAGGGGCCCGCGTCCGAGGTCAAAGGGCTGCTCCTGCTCATTCTTCCTGGCTGCCGCTATATGTTTTTGTTGGGAGTGTTCATCCAGATTGGTTAAATCTTCCCATTCCAAATTGACACGGGATTCCGCGTCGATGATTTGAATGGGTTCTCCATCCTCAGCTTCGGCGAACCGAGTGCGGAGAATTTCATGTCTCTGCACGATTTCCGCAAGAGCATGTTGCAAGGCCGCGTAATCCAGCTCACCCCTTAAACTGAGCGCCTCTGCAATGTTGTATTCGTTGCTCTTGCCCTGAAGTTGATCAAGAAACCAAAGGCGCTGCTGGGAGTAAGACATCGGCAGTCGTTGCGGCCGTTTTCCTATCACCCGCGGTGTAGGGAGCTTTTGTGCGTTGCGAAGGTGGAGAACAAGTCCGGAGACTGTCGGCGACTCAAAGATAACTCGCAGCGGCAACTCTACTCCGAGCACAGACCGTACGCGGCTTGCCAAGCGCGTAGCCATAAGGGAATGGCCGCCTGAGTCAAAGAAATTATCGTCAACGCCTATGCCTTTCAAACCCAGCACGTCAGCAAAGATCTGGCACAGTACCTCTTGCTCAGGAGTCTGCGGAGCGCGTCCTTCGCCGCTGCCGGGTTCGACCTCCGGAAGTGCCTTTCGGTCAATCTTTCCACCGGAATTGAAGGGCAATTCCAGCAGTTTCACGAAGTGGGACGGCACCATATAGTCCGGCAACTTCTTTTTCAGATGGTTTCGGAGTTCGGTAATGTTTGCAGAGCTCCCCGGGCGCTCCACTACGTACGCCACCAGGCGTTTCTCGCTGCCATTGGTATTCCGCGCCAGAACTGCTGACTGCAGCACCGCTGGGTGCTGCCCTAACAGGGTTTCTATCTCCTCCAGTTCCACCCGATACCCGCGAATCTTGACCTGTTCATCTTTTCTTCCAAGTAGGTTGATTCGTCCGTCTGGAAGCCAGAGCCCCCAATCTCCGGTTCGATAGAGGCGTGCGCCCGCTTCTCCGCTGAACGGATCCGGGACAAACTTTTCCGAAGTCAGCGCGCAATCTAGGTATCCCCGGCCTACTCCTCTGCCACCGATATAAATCTCTCCCGCCACTCCAATCGGTACCGGCGCACCGTCTTCGTCCAACAGATAAATTCTGGAGTTCAGGATAGGACGGCCGATAGTTGGTTTGCCTTCTCCGGCGCGACACACTCCCGCTGTTGCCTGAACGGTAGTTTCGGTAGGTCCATAGGAATTGAAGAACTGTCTTCCCGTGCCCCAGGTCTTCAACAAATCCTCGCTCCACGGTTCGCCGCCCACAATGATCTGCCGGAGTTTTGGCAGCTTGCTTTCGGGCAGATGGTCGAGCACGGTCGGCGGAAGCACGGCAATCGTGACTTCTTCTGTTTCCATCAACTTCAGCAGATCAGGTCCCGGCAGCAAATCGTCACGTGAGCCGAGTACGAGCCTGGCGCCGGCACACAGCGCCAGCATGGTGGCGAATACGGAAACATCGAAACTGAACGAGAAGAACTGCAGGACTGCATCTGATTCCTTCACATCAAACGCCTCACGCTGCGCGTGCACCATGTGGAGGACATTTCTATGTTCGATCACCACTCCCTTGGGACGGCCGGTTGAGCCTGAAGTGTAGATGACATAAGCCGCATTTTCCGGCCTTGCCGATTGAGCCGGAGTGTGGGCGCTTTCAGCGGAAATCTTTTCCTGATTTTCATCAATCGTGACAACCGGCACATCTTGCGGCAGCTTCACGCGCAGGTTGTTATCCGTGAGCACCCATTGGCATGCCGCGTCCTGAATCATGTAGGCAAGCCGGTCGATGGGAAAATCGGCATCGAGTGGAACGTATGTCCCTCCCGCTTTGAAGATTGCCAGCAAGGCCAAGATCATTTCTGGGCCGCGGTCAAAGCATGCGCCCACCCGCACGTCGGGGCCAACGCCTAGTTTGTTCAGGTAATGCGCTAATTGATTGGAACTGCGATGCAATTCGGCGTAAGTCAAGGTTGCGCCGGCAAATCTGATAGCGACTGCTTGCGGCGCACGCAACGCGCGCTTCTGGAATAGCTCTGCGACAGTATTTTCAGGGCCGCGTGGCGCGGCATTACTGTTCCATTCCAGCAGAATATGGCGTTTCTCATCCTCTGAAAGCGGATCAAGCTGGCTGAGCGGAACGTTTGGACCCGCAAGCACAAGCTCTGCCAGACGGACGTAATGCCGTGACATCTGCTCGATACGCCAGCGGTCGAACAAATCATGTTTGTACAGCCAGGAGATAGTGATTTGCCCTTGGTCCTCAGAAGCCATGACTTCCAGGTCCGTGCGGACGCTGTTGTTCGCTCCACTGAGGAACTCGACAGACAGTTGCTTCAGTTGGGGGCTGTCGAGCGGAATGTCTTGTAATGCGAAAAGCACTTGAAAGATTGGAGTGATGTTCAAGCTGCGTTGCGGCGCCAGTTCCTCCACCAGTTTTTCAAACGGAAGGTCTTGATGGAGGTAGGCCTCCAGCGCCGATTGGCGCACCCTTGCCAGCAAGTCCAGGAAGCTTTCTTCCTTCTTGATTCGGATCCGCATGACCAGCGAATTGACAAAGATGCCGATCAACGACTCGAGGCGTGAATCCGGCCGATTTGCCACAGGCGAGCCAATGACGATGTCGTCTTGGCCAGCGTAGCGCCGCAACAAGATGGCAAACACCGCGAGCAGAGTCATGTAGAGCGTCGCCTGTTTCTGCTGACCCAGTCGCTTCAAGCCGGCCACAGTATCCACCGCTAAGGCCGTCCGGCATACCTCCCCGGCGAACGTCTGATGCGGCGGCCGCTGACGCTCGTGCTGCAGCACCAACTGCTCCGGGATGCCTTTCAGCGTCTGTTTCCAATATTCCAATTCACGCTTTACAGCTTGTTCGTCGAGGACGCGGCGTTGCCATAATGCGAAGTCTGCATATTGCAAGGCCAGTGGTTCCAGCGGGTCTTTCCGGCCTTCGCGAAACGCCTCATAGAGCGCCATCCATTCCCGATTAAAAATTCCATACGACCAGCCGTCAGCAACGGTGTGATGGAAGGTTCGCAAGAGAACGTGTTCCTGGTGGCCGGTTTTTAGAAGTCTTACTCGGAACAGAGGCCCCGTACGCAGATCGAAACATTCGTCATACTCCTGTTGCATCGCTTCAGCGAGCTTCTGCTGCCGGGCTTCTTCATTGTGGCTGCTCAAATCCTCTAGTGACAGGGCAATCTTCAACTCTGGCGCGATGACCTGGACAGGCTCACTGTCGATTTCACAGAAAGTTGTGCGCAGAATTTCATGGCGGGCGACAATGGCATTGAGAGCGCTCTGTAAGGCTTCATAGTCCAACTCCCCACGCAATCGCAGGGCCTCAGGGAGGTTGTATTCCGTGCTGTTCCCCTGAAGTTGGTGAACAAACCAGAGACGATGTTGAGCGTAGGAGAGCGGCACGCACGTTGGGCGTTCCATTCGCATGAGCGGGACCGCAGGATGTCGGTTTACAGGCTCTCCGATGGAAAATAGCTGCTCCTGGGCTTCCGACGAAAGCAGATGATTGTTGCGTGGCTCCGTCGCCACTGGAGCTCGGTCTGTCTGCGTTACTTCACTCTCAACCTGTATCACCGGCGTTGCCACTACCACCGAAGAATCGGGGCTAATTTTCGGAGCTTGGTCGGCAACGGGATCTTGATGGCCGTTCAGCGCTTTGGCGTATCGATGGATGGTTGAGTTCTCAAAAATCGTTGGCAGTGGGACTGCTCTGCTGAGCGCTGTGCGTAACCGCGAAAGAAGCTGCATCGCCAGCAAGGAATTCCCACCCATTTCAAAGAAGTCGTCGTGAATTCCTATCCGTGAAATCCCCAGAAGCTCTTGCCAGACCTTGCTGAGCTGGATTTGAATTTCATCTACTGGAGCAACATAAGGAGTGCTCAAAGCAGGCCTGGCGTGGAGGGGATCGGCAGTTGTGGTGTTCTGTTTAAACTTCGGGTGCTCCGATTCCGTCGCGAGCCTGAGGCGAAGATCAAGGTCCCCGGTTGAAACTACAATCTGCGGGACTGGATCCAGGAATAGCAACCGGTGAAATGCCTCCACTCCCTCTCTCGGAGTCATGCTCAGCAACCTGGGGTCGTTGGATGAACCGGCGAGATGCTCAATATCCTTAGCGAAGTTCCATCCATCCCAATTCACACTGGTCCAGGGGAATGAAGAAGGTTGTTGCCGGCAGTGTGCGAGAGAATCCATGAAAATATTCGCGGCGGAATAGGCGCAACGCCCTGCGCCTCCAGCGACCGATGCCAGAGACGAAAAGAGCACGCAAAAATCCAAAGGCTCGCGTTGCAGGACCTGTTCGAGCACGAGCAGGCCGCGAACTTTAGAATGAAATTGGGTTTCGCAATCAGCGACTTCCGTCTCGTACATCATTCGCATCAATTTGACATTGCCTGCTGCATGGACCACACCGTGGATGGGGCCGAACCGTTCGCGGGCCAGAGTCACGACCCGCTCCATCTGTTGCAAGTCACCTACGTCCGCCCGAACGGTCAATACCTCGGCCCCAAGTTCTCGCAGCACCTGCAGATCTTTCAGTTTGCGGGAGGTCTCGTCGCGCTCATCATGGCTTTCCAGCCACTGGCGCCAGTGCTCCTCCGATGGGAGGGCTGATGTACCAAGCAGTATTAACTTTGCATGTACGCTGCGCGCCAGATACTTTGCCAGTTCCAGACCGATTCGTCCCAGACCGCCGGTTATCAGGTAGACGCCTCTTTCCCGCAGCCGTGGCGGACGATTGTCTTGCTTTTGCAGCCGTATCGGTTCGAACTTCTTCAACCATCGCATCTGTCCGCGATAGGCGATCATCACATCGGCAGATTTTGTGGCAAGCTCGGCTACTAATTGCTGCAGCACTCGGCTCGGCTGCTGTGTTTCCGGTGATGTATAGCCGAAGTCAATGCTGCGGCAGCTCACAAAAGGAAGTTCCTGGGGGAAGATGAGGCACGGACCAAGAAGTATGGACATTTCCGGGGACGTGGGGTCATGAGGGGTAAGCGTCTGCAGATTATGTGACACTACCGCGAGCTCGAGTGGCTCCGTTACAGCCAGTCTGTGCAGGGCTTTGGCGAGAAAAAGGAGGCTATAAAAGCCTGAATACTGAGACTCGCTGGAAAAGTTCCATCGACCCACCGTGGTGTTTTCCTGGGTTGCGTTCCAGAGGTGAACGATTCGGTGCGGCCATCTCTGTTGCTCCCGTAACGTGGACAACAACTCTTGGTAGTCGTCCTGTTCCTGAGGTCGCAAGCCGTAAGCGTTCTCATCCAGCTTCAAAAACCCATCAGCCCGCTGAACACTGACGACGTCCTGTCCCATGGCGGTCAGTTTTGCTGCCAGATCGCGCCCCAGACCTTGTTCTTCTGCAAAGATGAGCCAGTTCTGTTTGCTGTTAAGCCTCTCCTCAGTGTTCGGAATGACGGATGGCTTCCAGAATGGAAGATAGAACCAATCCTCGACATCCGGTTTTTTGCGCAGCGAAGCCGATTCAACCTCAGCTTCGTTGGTGTTCACCGCGGAAGATATCCAATATCGTTCTTTTTCCAGCGGATAAGAGGGCAGCGGCACTCGATGGCGGCTTTCTTTTGTATGGAACGTACGCCAGTTAACCGTAGATCCGGCTACCCACAGCCTCCCGATCGTGTCCAGCAAAACCCTTTGTTCATTCGCGTCTTTCTTTGGCCGAAGGAGAGAGGAAAGCACAATGGCGTCAGCCTGTGGAGCAAGGATGCTTCGCGCGAGGCCTCCAAGGGCTTGTCCTGGGCCCACTTCCAGAAAAGCGCGCGCGCCCGGCGCATTCATGATTTCCTGAATGCCTGGTCCAAAGCGTACTGGCTGCCGCACATGCTTGACCCAATATTCAGGATCAGTCGCTTCATCCGCGGTGATCCACGTTCCCGTAAGGTTGGAGATAAAAGGAATATGGGGAGGGCTCAGGCGGAACTTAGTGACCTCGTTCAGGAAGTAAGAGAGCATTGGTTCCATCATGTAAGAGTGAAATGCATGGGAGGTATGCAAACGCCGGCAGACAATCGCCTCCGCACCCAGTTGTTTTTCCAGCGCATCCACTGCTGATGAGGACCCCGATACCACGACTTGCCTGGGACCATTAATTCCAGCCAGGCACAGCTCAGGGTTTAATCTCGAGAGCACCTCTTGTTCTGAGAGCTCGATTGCCAACATGCTTCCATGCGGCATTTTTTGCATGAGGTGCGCCCGCGCGGCCACCAATTTCAGAGCATCTTCAAGACTAATGACTTTGGCCAGGCAAGCGGCAACATACTCACCCAGGCTGTGGCCCATCATCACCTGCGGCCGAACTCCACGCTCCATCCATAACTGCGCCAGTGCATACTCGATGACAAAGAGTGCCGGTTGTGTGGTACCTGTCTGCCGAAGCAGCTCTTCGGCACTTTCCCTCTGGCCGGCGGGAGGATACAAGACGTGCCGTAGATCGAATCCGAGCGTCGGTGTTAAAAACTCACTGCATTGGTCAACTATCTTCCGGAAGGTAGCCTCTGATTCGTAGAGTTGATGTCCCATATTGACGAACTGGGAGCCTTGGCCCGGGAACATGAAAACCACGCCACGGTCCCCCTGCGGCGCAAGGCCATTCCTGACGAACTCCAAGTCAATGCCTTCGAGGGCCCGAATCGCCTCTTCCCGGTTTCCGCACACAACCGCACGGCGATGGGCAAAATTTTTTCTCCCTACCTGCAGCGTATAGGCCACATCGCTGATATCCAGGTCCGCGTGCTTTCTGAGATGTCCGGCCAAATTTGTGCAAGCTTTGTTCAGGGCGTTAGAATTTCTGGCTGACAGGACGAGCAGATTCGGGCCAGAACCATTGGAAGGGCTCGTTTTTGGCGCCTCTTCCAACACAACATGGGCGTTTGTTCCTCCCATGCCGAACGAACTCACTCCAGCGCGCAGTGGACACGGCCCAGTCCAATCTTGAAGGCTTGTGTTCACGTAGACGGGGCTGCTATCAAAATCGATTTTCGGGTTCGGAGTGTCGAAATGCAGGCTGGGCGGAATCTGCCTATGCTTCAGCGCCAGAATTGTTTTGATCAGGCCGGCAATACCAGCAGCCGTGTTCAAATGACCGATGTTGGTCTTTACTGAACCGATCGCGCAAAAGCGCTTCTTTCCTTTGCCGGAAGTGAAAGCTTCAGTAAGCGCGGCAATTTCAATGGGATCCCCAATCGCCGTTCCGGTGCCGTGCGATTCCACGTAGCTGATGCTTTCTGGCTCTATCTCAGCAAGAGCATGTGCCGCCCTGATGACCCTCGACTGGCCCTGGATACTGGGTGCGGTATAGCCGACCTTGGAAGCGCCATCATTATTTATAGCCGAACTTCTGATCACGGCATGGATGCAGTCGCCGTCAGCCAAAGCGTCTTCCAGTCGCTTCAGCAGCACCGTCCCCACACCGTTTCCGGGAACGGTACCCTGCGCCTCCGCGTCAAATGCACGACAATGCCCGTCCGGGGAGAGAATATCTCCTTCTTTATGGAGATAGCCGCTACGCGGGGGAACGTCGAGTGATACCCCGCCGGCGATTGCCATGTCGCACTCGCCGCAGAAAATCGCCTGGCATGCCATGTGAACTGCAACCAATGATGTGGAGCACGCAGTCTGGACCGTAATGCTGGGTCCGCTCAAGTTGAGCTTGTAAGACGTGTGCGTAGCCAAAAAGTCTTTTTCGTTGGCGAGTGATATAGAGAAGCGGCCCAGTGACGCCACAAGGTCCTTGCGTGTGAGAGCGCCTGCCGCGTAACTGTTCCTGGCTGCACCGGCATAAACGCCAATGAACTGCTGCTGATCTGTCGCGCCATACCCCGCGCGCTCCAGCAATTCCCACGCGCACTCCAAAAAGAGACGATGCTGTGGGTCCAGTGCCTCTGCTTCCCGAGGGCTAAAACCGAAGAATGCTGCATCAAACATATCGCTGTCGTTGAGTGTCGCCCGGGCTTTCACATAGTGAGGATCGGCAAGGGTTTCATGTGAAAAGCCGGCAGCAAGCAGCTCCTCATCTGCGAAGAATTCGACGGATTCTTTTCCCGCTTTCAGGTTCTCCCAGAACTGTTCCGGATTGCTCGCGCCCGGAAAGCGGCAACTCATGCCGATGACGGCAATGTCCGAACTACGGATTTCCTTTTCAACAGGCATGCTAGAATTCCTCGTGAACTGGCTCTGCAGCGAGCGGCCTGTTACGTGAGAATGTTTTGAGCCGTGCCTTGCCCTCTTTGAGTTTCTTCAGCTCAGGATTTTCTTCGCCCTCGGGTTGATGCTGGTCCGAACGCGTCAAATGCCGGGCCATGGTGGCAATGGTGGGGTACTTGAAAAGGTCTGTAACCGGCAACGGCTCACCTGTTAGCTCGCGCAGAGCGGCGTGGAGGCGGACGGCCAGCAAAGAATGCCCGCCAATATCAAAAAAGTTATCGAAAATGCCAACTTTTTCTATGTGCAGCAGGTCTTTCCACAAGGTGCAAATGGACTTTTCCAGCTCGCTTTGAGGAGCCACGAAACTGAACTCGCTGACAGACATCTCTGGATTCGGGAGCGCCTTGCGGTTAAGTTTTCCATTCGCGGTGAGTGGCCACGATGTCAGCACCTGCACGCTCGATGGCACCATATATTCCGGCAAAATTTGCCGCAGTCTGCTGCGCAGGTCAGTGCCGTGCAGACTCGCTCCGTCAGCCTGGACTACATATCCGAATAGAGACTGATTGCCGGACGCGTCTTCGCGAGCAATTACCAGGCTGTCCAGCACTCCTTCGTAGTTCCTGAGCGCCGCTTCAATTTCTCCCAACTCGATTCGGAAGCCGCGTATCTTGAGCTGATGGTCACGCCGTCCGATGAACTCCAGATCGCCGTCTACGCGATAACGCACAAGGTCGCCGGTTGAATAAAGGCGGGCGCCGCATTTTCCGCTGAAGGGGTCAGGAAGAAAGCGTTCTGCCGTAAGGCCCGGGCTATTGAGATACCCGCGTGCGAGCCCATCCCCGCCGATGTAAAGCTCTCCCACGGCGCCGGCGGGCGCAAGCCTCATTTGCCCATCCAGGACGTACACCTGCGTGTTTGCAATCGGCCTCCCGATAGGAACGCTCCCGTCTGCTTGCTCAGGCCGCACCTGCGCATAGGTCGAGTAGGTCGTATCTTCACTCGGCCCATAAAGGTTGAATACACGTTCAATGTGGGGTAGCTGATAGAGCTGTTTCACCAGGCTGCTTTGCAGCGCTTCACCCGCCAGATTTACGGTTTGCACTGTTGTGGGTATTGCATTTGTGCGAAGCAGTTCCTTCATGGCGGATGGGACAGTGTTGATAAGTGTCACGCCATCGGCTGCTCCCGGCTGTGTGAGATCGAGAGCGTTCCTGGTCACAATCACTCTCCCACCGCAACTGAGAGGAACGAAAATCTCGAAGATGGAAAGATCGAAACATAGCGATGTTGACGCCAGCGCGCACTGCAATTCTTCTTTGCTGAAAACGGTTTGAGCCCAACTGACGAACGCCACTGCGCTGTGGTGACGAATTGCAACGCCCTTGGGCTTCCCAGTGGACCCAGACGTATAAATCACGTAAGCAAGATTTTCCTGGACCGCAATGCTTCGAGGATTTTCATCGCTTTCACACGCAATCTGGGTCTGGTCATGGTCAAGCAGTACCGTTTTGCCTGTAAAACGGCTGGTCAGCCCAAGGAACTTGTTTTCCGTTACCAGAAAAGAAGCATTGGAATCTTCAAGCATGTAATTGAGGCGTTCCTGCGGATAGTCAGGATCGAGAGCAACGTAAGCAGCCCCGGCCTTCAGAGTCCCAATCAGAGCCGTGATGCTCTGGATCGACCTCTCAAGGCATATGGCGACCCGCGCTTCCGGCTTGGCTCCCTGGACGAGTAAGTAATGTGCCAACTGGTTCGCCTGCTGATTCAGTTGGGCATAGCTGAGCTCAGCGTGTCCACAGGTCACGGCTACGGCATGTGGTGTGTGCGCCGCCTGTTCCTCAACGAAATTGTGCAGGCATTTGTTGTGAGGGTACGCCGTCTCGGTTGCGTTCCAGGTTTCAAGGAGCTGCCTTTTTTCGTCCTCAGCCAGAATTTCCAATTCTAGGATGCGCTCCTCGGGGGTGGCCGCCACCGCTTGCAAGAGCCGGACGTAGTGTCGCGCCATCTGTTCTATGCGCCAGGAGTCGAACAGGTCCGGGTTGTAGACCCAATGCAACTCCAGGTTCCGGTCATGTTCCCGGGCATGAAGTTCCAGATCAAAATGCACCAGCAACCCGGGAAGTTTCAGCGGTTCAATCTCCAACCCTGTCACCTGCTGCGAGGCTGTGGGAGCATTTTGTAATGCGAACAGGACCTGAAAGATCGGGGAGACGTTAAGGCTGCGTCGCGGCGAGAGTGCCTCCACCAGCCGCTCAAAAGGAACATCCTGATGCGCATATGCTTCGAGCGTCAGGTTCCTGACTGCCTGGAGCAGGTGATGAAAGCTTTGTTCGCTGTTGACGTAAACACGCAAGACCAGTGAATTCACGAAAAAGCCGATCAACTGCTCCAACTGTACGTCCTGGCGGTTGGCAATCGGGGAGCCGACAACAATGTCGTCTTGCCCGCTGTAGCGCTGTAACAAAACAGCGAAGCCAGCGAGGAGAGTCATGAAGAGTGTGGTCTGGGTGTTCTGGCTTAGGTTCTTCAAAGCAGACAGCGACTCAGATGGCAGATTGACCCGGCACTGTTCTGCTCTAAATGTCTGCACAGACGGCCGAGGCCGGTCTCGGGGGAGCGCTAGTTGTTCGGGAATACCGGAGAGTTGTTTCTTCCAGTACTCAAGGTGCGGATTGAGCACATCTTCCTGGAGCATTTTGCGTTGCCACAACGCAAAATCCGCATACTGAATTGGCGACCCTTCTAAGTCAGGCTCCCGGCCTTGTTGAAAGGCTTCATAGAGGGAGAACAACTCCTGATTGAAGATACCCTGCGACCATCCATCGCAGACGATGTGGTGAAAGGAGAGCAACAGCACGTGCTCTTCCTCTGCCATCTTGACGAGCTTGACTCGAACCAAAGGACCACGGGAGAGATCAAACGGCTGCTCTCGTCCTTGGCGCATGGCCGCAGTGAGCCGTTCTTGCCGCGAAACACTCGCGAGGTGCGTTAAATCCTCAATGGACACCGGCACGTGGACGGATTGCTCAATGACCTGCACCGGCTCGCCGCCGTGTTCCTCAAAATGCGTCCGCAAACTTTCATGCCGCTGGAGCAGGGCTGCTATGGCTTGTTGAAGAGCGGGTAGGTTCAATTTGCCGCGGAGGGCAAGCGCTTCACAGAGATTGTATTCGGTGCTGCTGCCTTGCAATTTGTCCAGGAACCACAAGCGTTGCTGGGCGTACGAAAGCGGAACACGGGCTGGGCGTGGTTTTATCCCGCGTAGTGCGGGGCGAACACTGGCTGCGTTGTCCAGATGTGGGGCAAGCTGGGCCACCGTTGGGCACTCAAAGAGCGTGCGCAGAGTCAATTCGGCGCCTATGGTGGTGCGGATTCGGCTGACGAGACTTGTTCCCAGAAGGGAGTGTCCACCCAACGCGAAAAAATCATCGTCAATGCTGACGCTCTCGATGGAAAGCGCCTCCGCAAAGATGGCACACAAAGCCTCTTCGCGAGGAGTGCGCGGCGAACGATGCAGTTCCTTACGCCGTTCGGGAGCTGGAAGGGCATCCTGGTTCACCTTTCCATTCGCAGTCAATGGAAGCTCGTCTAAAGTGATCCAGGAGGCCGGTACCATGTGCGCCGGAAGCTTTGCCTGTAAGTAGGTACGCAACTCATTCGTGTCAAGAATCGCCCCGCGCTCCCTCGGGACGACGTATGCGACCAGCCGCTTTTCCACAGCCCCCTCGTCGCGAACCATTGCTACGGCGTGCCTCACTTGAGGATGGCTCATTAACGCGGCTTCAATTTCGCCCAACTCGATTCGGAAGCCGCGTAGCTTCACCTGTTGATCTTTGCGTCCTAGAAATTCCAGGTTCCCGTCCGGCAGGAAGCGGACCACGTCACCCGTTCGGTAGAGCCTCTCACCGGGAACAGTGCTGAAGGGATTGGGAACGAACTTCTGTGCGGTCAGCGCAGGACGATCCAGGTACCCGCGCGCCAGGCTTGCACCTCCCAAATACAGCTCGCCAGGCACTCCTACCGGGGCAGGTTGATACTCTTCATTCAGCACGTAGATCTGCACATTTGCGATGGGTTTCCCGATGGGCGGAACGCTTCCAGAGGCGGCCAGACAGCTCGTGCTCACTACCGTGTTCTCGGTGGGTCCGTAGTGGTTCGTTACGGGGCAGGGAAGACTTGACCAGTTGCCCTGGTGGAGCCTATCTCCGCCGGTTAGCAAGGTGCGCAGACGCAGGCGGGGCAGCGATTGCTTGCTCGCGAAAACTTCGGCCAGCGGGGTCGGCAGGAAACATATCGTGATTTCCCGTTCGGCCATCCACTCGAATAACTTGTCCGGCTCTTCTACAACCGCCTGATCCGGCAAATCGATGCAACTTCCGCTCAGGAGGTACGGCCACGTTTCCCAAACAGAGGCATCGAACGCGGGCGATGCAACTTGGCACGCGCGGTCTGCCGAAGTGAGCTTATAGACTTGCTGATGCCAACTAACTAGGTTAACCAGTCCACGATGAGCGACGCCAACGCCTTTCGGCTGCCCGGTCGAGCCCGATGTGTAGATAACGTAGGCGAGATTCTCAAGCGTGGCCCCGCTCGCAAGCTTTGCCTCACTCTCGCGAGCGATTGTGGCCCACGAATGGTCAAGAGAAATCCAGTTTTCGGCAATCGATACGAAGCGGGCTCGCACTTGTTGCTCCGTCAGCACCAGCTTCAATCGAGCGTCCTCCGCCATGTATGCGAGCCGCTCCGGTGGATAACTGCAATCGAGCGGCACGTACGCTCCATCGGCCTTGAGAATGGCGAGCTGTACGACCAGCATCTCAGGACCGCGAGCCATGCAGACGCCGACTCGCACCTCCGGACCTACGCCGAGGTTCCGCAAATACCGTGCCAGTTGGTTGCTGCGGTGGTCCAAATCAGCATAGGTCAAGGCCCGCTGCTTGTACGCGATTGCGACTGCATCAGGTGTGCGGCGCGCCTGATCTTCGAACAGCTCGTGCACGCATCTCTTCGGCGAAGAATCAGTACTTGCCTGGCTCCATCCCAGAAGAAGCTGCCGCTCGGCATCATCCAGCAGTGACACTTCCGTGAGTCTCTGGAGTGGATTGGTGATAATGCATTCGAGAACTCTTTGATAGTGCTTAATAGTCCGGCGGATTGTGCTCTCATCGAACAGGTCGCTGTTGTATTCCCAGATCATCGTCACTGCGTCTGGTTGCCATTCCGGATTGAGACGCAGACGCTGCGGCGTCGAAGGAATCACAATCACACCTAGGTCGAACTTTGCCGCTCCGTTTCCCAGCCCTTCCTTCAATTGCAGCGCGAGTTCCGGAATCTCCGGAACTGAAACCGGCGAATTATGAAAATTCAACGTGGTTTGGAACAGCGGATTGATGCCCAAATTTCGGTTTGTGACGACTGCACGTACGACATCCTGGAATGGTACGTCCTGGTTCTCGTACGCCTCGAAAGCCAGCTCGCGCACTTGGTTGACCAGATCACCTAGAGTCATACCCGGCGGCATTTGCGCCCGAAGAACGGCGTTATTGACGAGCATCCCCAGCAGCTCTTCCGTTTCCGGTCGCTGCCGGTTGGCAAGGCTGGTACCCACGCCAAAATCGGTCTGCCCGGTGTAGAGGTGAGCGAGCGTGAAAAACGCGGACATCATGATTGCAAACAGGCTGGCGTTTTCCTGGGAGCTGAAGCGGAAAAGGCTGTGCGAGAGGTCTGAGGAAAGTGGAACTCTCAGCACCTGGCCCTTGAAGGTTTGGACCGGCGGCCGAGGGCGGTCCGCTGGAAATTCACTGACCGGCAGCCCGGAGAGTTTGTTTTTCCAGAATTCGAGTTGCGCCTGCGCTCTTTCAGATTGAACGTACTGCCGCTGCCAGATCGCGAAGTCGGCGAACTGTATTCGCGGCGGGGCAAGAGGAGATGGCCGCCCGTCAGCTAACGCCTTGTAGGTTAGAAAGAGTTCACCTAGAAAGACATTGAACGACCAGCCATCATGGATGAAATGGTGCTCCATGTGAAGCAACAAGTAGTCGTGTTCGCCAAAAGCAAACAGCACCCATCGAATCAGCGGCAGACGGCCCACGTCGAATCGCCTGGAGATTTCTTCCTGGATCATCGTTTCTGCTACTTGATCCAGTCGTTCCTGCGCGATGTGTTCAAGGTGCACCACGGGCAAGGTGACCGCCCACGAATCGTGGATCACCTGTACCGGGTGGCCGTCTTTTTCGACAAAGGTTGTGCGCAGGATTTCATGGCGACAGACCATCTCGGCGAGGCTCTTCTCCAATGCCGCAACGTTCAGCCTCCCCCGGATCCGCAATGTTGCCTGAAAGTTGTAAGCGAGGCTGGAGTGGTCAAGCTCCCTCAAAAACCAGACCCGTTCCTGCGAGAAACCGAGAGGAATTGCATCACTACGAGGCGCCGTGCCTATATGCGGCGCTTCATCGCTCGAAGTATCATATTGGGCCGTCTCAACACAACGGGCGAAGTTCGCCACCACAGGCCTCTCAAGAAGATTCCGCAAAGGGACCAAAACATTACACTTTGCGTGTACCCTGGCCACTACCTGTCCGGCCAGCAATGAGTTACCACCAAGATCAAAAAAGTTATCCTGCACCCCTACACCGCGAACGCCCAGCACGTCCTCCCAAATTCTTGTAACCAAGGTCTCCGTCGGCGTCTGCGGAGGGACATAAACTTGCTGCAGTGAAGAGCGGTCTCCTTTCGGGAGAGGTAGGCTCGCCCGATCGACTTTGCCGTTCTCAGTAAGCGGGAGATGGTCCAGAACAATAAAAGCTGCTGGAACCATATACTCCGGGAGCTTTGTTCTGAGATAGTCCCGAAGTTCCGCCACTTCCAAGGTGCTCCCCTGTTGCGGCACCACGTATGCGGTCAGACGCTTGTCTCCGGCGCGGTCTTCGCGCAACATTGCAACCGCCTGCGCTACCTTTGGGTTTTGCTCCAGCACTGCCTCAATCTCGCCCAACTCAATTCGGTAGCCGCGCAACTTGACCTGCTGGTCAAAGCGGCCCAAAAATTCCAAATTTCCGTCCGGACGAATCCGGCCCCGGTCTCCGCTGGCATACAGCCGGTCCCCTGGTGTCAGGCTGAACGGGTTGGGAACAAACTTCGCGGCCGTAAGTCCCGGCCGATTCCAGTAGCCCTGTGCCAATCCCCTACCGCCGAGGTAGATTTCTCCCTCCTCCGCCGGGGGCACCGGGTGCATGTTCTTGTCCAGGATGAAGGCGGTACTGTGTGTGATCGCCCTGCCGATCGGAACTGTTGACGCATCGGCAGCCATTTCGCGCAGTTCGGCACAGACGGAAAATGTTGCATTTTCTGTGGGGCCGTAGCCGTTGATCAACCTGCAGTCTGGATAGAGTTGCAAGAACTTTTTCGCCGCGCGAAGCGATAGAGCGTCTCCTCCCGCCAAAAGCTGCCGCATATGGGAAAAGAAGCGGCCGGTATCGAGTTCCATGAATTCGTGGAATAAGCCGGCGGTTAACCACAAGGTAGTCACTGGGCTCGATAACAGCCATTCCCCCAATTCGCCCGCGGAGGGCATGTAAGGGGGAAAAATGATTAAGCGCCCGCCATTTAGCAGGGGCGCCCAGATCTCAAATGCAGCGGCATCAAAGGAAATCGAGCTGAACTGCAGGAACACTTCATCGGGGCCGAGGTGCGCATAATCGGTGTCCCAAACCAGCCGCACCGTGTTGCGATGACAGACGCACACACCCTTTGGCCTGCCGGTCGATCCTGAGGTATAGATGACATACGCCAGGTGGTCTGGAGAGATCTGGATGGGAGGGGTCTCTTTTGAGCACTGGGCAATCGGCCCTGATTCCTCGTCGAGCAGCACGAGTCTGGCATGCGTCCCAGAGAACCTTTCAGCCAGCTTCGCTTGGACAAGCAGCACTTCCGCTCGACAGTCCTCCACCATATAGCTGAGACGCTCTTGCGGGTAGCGAGAATCAAGCGGCACATAGGCCCCGCCAGCCTTCAGAATAGCGAGCAGGCCAACAACCATCTCCACCGATCGTTCAATGCAGATACAGATTCGCGCTCCGAGTCTCACTCCAGAGTCGATCAGGTAATTCGCAACACGATTTGCCCGTTCATTCAGTTCGCCGTAAGTAACTTCAATTCCTTCAAATTGTATAGCTATAGCATCTGGCCTGACGCCAACCTGATACATGAATAACGCAGTAATAGTCGTATCTATACTGGATGGTGTTGCGCAAACAATACTTTCATTGACGGTTCTGACACATCCAGTAGACTGCAGCTTAACGCCATCAAGGTGCATAGCCAAGAGACTCCGGAGACGGTCACAACGAGCGACAGAGTCGCTTTACAGCGGCGAGGAGCATATCACGAAGGCACATAGAGTCTATATGTAAGCAGCGCTTTTATTTTCCTTTGTTCCCATAATGGGAATTAGCACCTATCATAGTGCTTAGAAATAACTGAAAAGCCACTTGTATTCGTCCGGTATTCCCATTTTGGAACGGCACGGCAGCAATCATGCTCGTTGTGTTGTAACTATCGGATACAATGTCAAACGCTGCACTGGAAGTTGTGGTCAGCTGTGATCAGTGGATAGTGCATCGGCTGGGTGAGGCGCGACGTACGTTAAAGGAAAGTAATGTCTGGTCGGACATATAACGAGCGATAATATAGGCACCTAGCGTCTTATATAGCATCATGCCAGAAATCAGACGACAATAACAAACATGGAGGCTAATCAATGCCCGATGAAAAAGGGGAGAGCACAACATTTAGGGTGGTTATGAATCATGAAGAGCAATATTCGATCTGGCCTGCTCACCGAGAAAATGCGCTTGGGTGGAGAGATGAAGGCAAGAGCGGCACGAAGGAGGAATGCCTGCGTTACATTGATGAGGTATGGACAGATATGCGTCCTCTTAGCTTGAGAAAGAGGATGCAAGAACAAGGACTCGGCTAGCGGTACCGGTTTGACAGCAGCCGGCAATCTGCGTCTTTCGGTCACCGTTGAATTCGCTCTGGATGAGGCGGCGAGAGCCCGACCATGCCTGGAGCTCATCATCGGCGGGTTGCGCTCAGGGATTCCCTGGGTGTGCATGGGAGCAGGGTTGGGGAATCAACGAAGGTAGTGTGCGCTGGATCTCTTGCGGAGAGCGACAGCGACCGTTGTGGTCGAGCTGCTGGTGATCCTGTGATGGGCTCTGTAAACCTGAAGCATTGTGCCTCTGCCCGAGCGGCGCTGGCAGGTGCTCGCGCCTGGGGCACTGTACGCTGCATTGTTCGATTCGAGCAGAATTCCTTACTATCTGGATATTTGTCGAGAGTTGGATTGGTGGAGCTAGTCGGGATCGAAAAGCTCGGCACTCTGAAAACAGACAGGTTATTGATTCGTCGAGAATTCTACAATGCCCAGAAAGCCTCAAAACACCTGCACTGCCGAATTGAGTGTACGTTTATTGTACGGCGTTTCAGTCAAAGCAACCACCTTTTCGCGACAAAGCCAGATCGCGATGAGACAGTTTGTGATTTACCCTGGAGCGCGCGGTTCTCCAGAAGTCTATCCGCTCGTCTGGGAACTGCGACCTTTAAGAAGATTGTCGATGAAGGTGCGGTCGGAACCAGTTGTGTTTCCGATATCCGCAACTGCTCGATAAAATGACGGCCAAGGACGGAATCGGAACGTGCAAAGTGCGCTGGAAACAGTTCGGGATTTCGGTCGCATGGCAGCAACCGCGATAATGCGGCTGGTTGCGACTAAATTTCCGGATTGTTGTCCACGTGAACGGGATAAGCGGTATCCAATTCTCCGGAACCATACTCAACGCTTCATAGCGGATTGGTGGATTGCTGGCGATGGAGTGACGGCGACTCCGGGAAGCAAGCCGTCTCGCGCCTCCGGCTTCGAAGGCACCGCGGATCCATTTCGGGCAGCGGCAGCGGCGGTAGTGAATGTCAGTTCTTGGGCAAGGCGGGTAATGGCGGGTGTAGACCGAAAACATTCGGACCTCCTGGCTTTCGATCCCGGATGATCAAACGGATCAAGGCGGAGGTACAACAGCGATACGACAGCGCCCGATCCAGAAAGGAAGTCGCTTTTTTTCAGGAAGTTAATTTGGTGGAGCTAGTCGGGATCGAACCGCCTCAGTGGATTGAAAACATGCAACTTGCTGATTCTACAATGTTCTCGAACGGCTAGAAAGACACAAATTCAAATTCACGGTACAAACGGTACAAAACGGTACAAGGTGCAAAGAACCAGGGACAGCTCAACGACTGTGGGCGAGCGATAACGTTTCCTGCGGGTACGGATGTTATGAAATGTTCGCCACCTGCTGTTTTCTCATAGGTTCGCAAAGTTCTAGATTCTCGACCAAGAGCCCAAGTTGAGCTTTCACAACTATTGTGCCAGTTCACCTGCTGGAACGACTACTGGCTCCGGTGTTAGCGTTCGGCAGTTTCAGCCTGAGGCTCCGCTGTAAACTGCAGTTGTTTTATGCGGCTGGTGGTTCCACAGTGACTCTGCCCCGCCCGGCTTTCTTCACAGCGTACATCGCTCGATCCGCGGCGGTGATCATCTCCTGAACGGACTCTGGAGGAGGTTGAAACGTCACCACGCCGATGCTGAATGTGACAGCCCAATTGTGCTGCTTCATGGCGGCATTCAAGGAAGAGCGCAATTTATCGACTGCTGCTGTGGCGGCCGCGCTGTTTGTCTCGGAGAGCAGCACAGCGAACTCATCGCCTCCCAGACGTGCGACCGCATCTGTGCTCCTGAGAGCGTCACTAATTACGTGGGCGACCAGGCTCAGTAGGTTGTCGCCTGTACTGTGTCCAAATCTGTCGTTGACTTGCTTAAAATTATCGAGATCAATGTACGCAAGTGTAAGAGGATGGTCATAACGCTTCGCCCGGCTCTTCTCGATTTCCAGGCGCTCGAAAAACGAGCGCCTGTTCGGGATCCCGGTTAAGGGATCTAACTGTGACCGGCTTCGTTCCCGTGCGTACAGATGTTGAATCTCAGAAATGACGTAGACAAAAAACACGTAAACTGCGAGCCAAGCAAGCGCATTCCATAACGCAAGGCGGGAACGGGAAGGAGCCAGGTTCACGCGGTGGATGGCGAGGGCGACGCTGGCGCAAATGAAAGAAACAGCCAAACCCGACCGCCTACCAAGGAACCAGCCAAAGAAAGAAACTGGAATCAAATAGAAGATGGAGGCCTCGAATCCGGGAGGGCTCGCCTTGTCAAGCAAAATCATCGCCGCAAGCAAGGCAACTCCGGTAGAGAAGAGCACGGGCTTGTTTTGCCGGGCGATGAACTCTGTCAGGTTCATACGAGAGTGGCACTGTTGGTTTGGATGCAGAGTTCGACCCGCCGGCGCATTCAATATAAGCACTGGTGCGTGACGCTCTGTTTCTGCGACGCTGAAAAGAACGACTGAGCCGAAGCACCAGCCGGTCCAGCGACGGTTTTTAGGCTGCTGAGGTCAGGACCAGACAAGGAGCCTGGGCTGCAACCAAAAAGGTTACGTCCGGGGGAAGGTGAGCTATCAGAGGCGTGTCTCTTTGGATCGATAATACGATCAGATCGGCGTTTCGTTCCCCAGCTACTTTGATAATTGTTTCCGCCGGGGCGCCAAACTCAACTGCGAGTTCCGCTTCGGTTGAACGATCGCCCGCGGAGAGAGCAGAACTGAGTCGAGACATCGGGCCTTCGGCTTTCATGCGCTGAGAGATGCGGTCGGCTCTATCCAGGCCTTGGCCTTCCACAACGTGCAACAGAATAATGTGAGCTGAAAATGCTTTCGCAAAGTGCCATGCGTGTCGCAGGGCTGCTACTGACCCTTCCGAGAAATTCGTTGGGCACAAAATTGTCTTCAATTTGAACGTTTCATTGGGCAGCGAGGACTCCGGCGTAATCAGAACGGGGCAGCGGGCTTGTCGGGCAATCTTTTCCGCTGTAGAACCGAGGAGCAACCGTTCTATCCGAACATGCCCTTGCGTTCCAACCACCAAAAGCGAAATCGAGTTTTCTTCCGCTAAGCGCAAAATCACCTCGCTGGGAGGCCCTTGCTCAACGATAGTTTCTAGCTGCAGGCCGTTGAGCCGGGAGCGTAGCGTGTCCATTTTCGCTTTAATATCATCAATCGTTCTTGTTTTTGCCTCCGCAAGGAGCTCGGGAGGGACATCGGCATAGATTGAGCGGGAAATTACATGAACGACGAACAACCTGGCCTGAAATTGTTTGGCGAACGCTGCCGCGCATCTCAGGGCAGCTTCACTCCATGGTGAAAAATCCGTCGCTATAAGAATGTTGTGGAGATCCATCGCGACTTCCTAACCAAGGGCATCGCTTCCAAACTCTGGGTGGCTGATCAAGAGTCGTAGAAAGTCAAACGCGAAAGTGCGCCTGCTTTGCTTCGATGTAACGGAACGGCCTTGAGTGGCCATGCACCGCACAACCAGTTTCGAACAACTATTTGATAAACGCGAGCAGAACTTAAGCTGCGTAAGATCGCGACGTGAAACCCTCGATGAAACGTTCCGCGGTAAAGTTTTTGAAGCTGCGAATCACCCAATCCGCGCCATGACTCTGCAATTTTCCAGACCCCTTACGGTCGATCCCCAGCACCAGCCCAAAGCCACCTCTCCTTCCGGCCTCAACACCGGAAATTGCGTCTTCCACCACGGCGGCATTACGTGTCAGGGCATTTGCGTTAAGTTCCTTGAGGCACTCAACAAAAATATCGGGCTCGGGTTTGCCTCTAAGATTCAGGGATTCGCTCACAATGCCATCAACGACTGCGTTGAATAGATGGCGCAGCTTGGTAGTTTCGAGTATTAGCCGAGCATTCTTACTTGACGACGCAAGCCCGGTCCTCACCCCGCAAGATCGCAATTCGCGCACAAAGCGCACGGCCTCAGGATCCACATCTACTCCGAACTGCTGCAGCTTTCGCCTAAACAACTCATTTTTTTGTGTCGCAAGCCCCCATACCGTTGTCGCGTCGGGTGAATCCGAGGGGCTGCCCAGCGGAATCTGAATTTTGCGCGCGGAAAGAAAGCTTAGGATGCCATCAAGCCTGGGTTTGCCATCTACATATTGGCTGTAATCGAAATTGATGTCGAAAGGCTGAAAATTTTCGCCGGACTTTTCGCTTTGTTTCCGGAGAAAGTTGTCAAAGAGTTCCTTCCACGCCGCCGCATGAACTCTGGCGGTGAAGGTAATCACGCCGTCCAGATCGAGGATAACCCCTTCGAGTGTTCTGTGTGTCTGCATATATTTGCTCAGGTAACAGGCTGTTTGCTGCGATGGGCGCTAATCAGCAAAACTGGACAACCGCTGGTCTGGATCACAACTCGTGTAAGGCTGCACCGGGAGCGCTGCCAGTCTCCAGGGTTACCCATCACTACCAAATCCGCCTTCTGACTGTTGGCAAGGAGCGCAATTTCAGACCCTGGCTGCCCTCCTTTGACGAGCAGCTTGAAGTTAATGGCTGAAGCTGGGGCACCCATAGCTTGCATCCGGGCGCTGAATTCAGCCGTCCAGGAAGGCCATTCGTGTTGGGGCTGATCGACATAGTGGGGTGCGGGAAGGCTTCCCGATTGCTTCGGGGCGCCCTCGCGAGGAGCTGCAACATGTATGGCAGTGACACTCGCCCGGGCGCGCGCGGCAAGTTGCGCGGCAGGCGTGATCGCGCAATCTGCAGCGGGAGTGCCATCATGCGCAAGCACGATCTTAGAAATCTGGAACGTTGCTCGGCTGTGTTCCGGAGCCACTAGCACGATGCGCTCCGGATTGTTGGCCAGCACTTCCTCCGTGACCGAGCCGAATAAATCAGGCAGCGGAGTACGACCAGTGCGTGTGCACATCACGATCAGCGGAGCCGGTAGGGCCTGTTCGACGCTAAGAATTGCTTCCGGTGGGAGACCCACCGCTTGGTCGATAACGGCTCCAGGTAAGTCCTCCCATTGAACTCCAAGCTGAGCCAATTTTGCTTCTGGTGCGACTTGTTCCGCACCGGCGTAGATCACATGGAGGGTGGCTTGGTAGAGCTGCGCTAATCCAAGCGCCACTGGTATGGCCACTTTCGACAGCTCCCTACCGTCCAGCGGCAACAAAATATTGCGCACGCTGGTCCAATCCGTCGCATTGGTCCCGTGATGGGATTCAGGCAAAGCTGCCGCCACAAACTCCTCCCGTCGTCAGGTTTCCTGCCAGTCGGCCCAGCCATCTTGCTTGTGTACCGAGACGTAAGTGCGATCCGGACTGGCACGTAGCGCCGGTCCATTCGCAAGTAGTACTTGTATGGAATCACGCCCGGCAGCTTTCACTTTGAGTGATTCGTGCTGAATCGAGATGTACAGACCGTGATTGCGCCAGCGCAGGGGGAACGAAAGCTGTCGCCAGTGAGGAAGCAGGTTTGGGGCTAACATGACCGTTTCGGAACAGCGTTGCAAACCAGCAAATCCAAAGACGGCCGCCTGCCACAGACCCCCAATGGCGGCTGCATGTACACCGCCCGCGGCATTGCCCATATTATTGCTCAGGTCAATTTCTGCCGATTGCTGTAAATAACGCTGCGCCAGTTCCATTTCGCCCAACCGAGCCGCAAGCAGCGCATGAATTGAGGGGCTCAATGAACTTCCATGAGCTGTTCTCGGCTCATAATAAAGGAAGTTGGCTTTTCGAACCTCAGGTCGAAGTTCGTCCCATAGCAGGTAAATCGCCATCAGTACATCGGCTTGTTTCACGATGTTCGTTTGCTGGACGCGATCATGTCCCAGAATCGCGTCTACGCTCGCAGAACGAGGCTCAAACTTTCTCAAGTCAATCTGTTCCTTGCTGAAATAGCCGGTGAACTGCTCAAACAGCAGGCTCTCCGAATTGAAGCCAGTGGCCATAACATCCGCCAGCTTGGGCCAAAGGCTCACTTCTGACGCGGTGAGATGAAGCCGGTCCCTGAGATCGGACCAGCGATCGCTCCAATGGTTCTCCAGTAAATTCGCGATCTCGGCCGCACGCCGCAGATTCCATGCAGCCATCAAATTGGTGAATGCGTTGTCATCTACATCCTCGTGATACTCGTCCGGCCCAATCACATGACGGATATGGTAGAGTCCATCGGCTTCGAGGCTTCCGCGGCCCGCCCAGAACCGGGCCGCTTCCAAGATAATCTCAGCCCCAAAGTCGAGCATAAAGCTGTCATCTCCGGTTGCTTTCCAGTACTGCCAAATGCCGTATGCAATATCGGCGGTTATATGGACTTCCATTTCGCCGTTCCGAACAGGAAGCACTTCTCCCATCGGAGTAATGGCAACTGCCGGCGTGACCTCTTCGCCAGTATCCGCAGATTCCCACGCGTACATTGCGCCTCGATAACCTGCCTTGCACGCTTTTTCCCGAGCGGCCGGAAGTGTGTGGTAGCGGTATTCGAGCAGCGCTCGTGCTGTTGCCGGGTGCGTTGCGGTA
>Ga0070681_10000318_pt1 | contig 39116 bp, 41 predicted proteins | sample KBSC83BmetaG_FD_65650 | JGI IMG/M metagenome (GOLD analysis project Ga0070681, IMG submission 65650) | Corn rhizosphere microbial communities from Kellogg Biological Station, Michigan, USA - KBS C8-3B metaG | ecosystem: Host-associated > Plants > Roots > Rhizosphere | place: USA: Michigan...
CTCTTGAATGAGCTGGCGCGGCAATTTTTGGTGCGGGCGGTGGGACTCGAACCCACACGACGTTGCCATCGAGGGATTTTAAGTCCCTTGCGTCTACCAGTTCCGCCACGTCCGCTTGTTGATTTGTATAGGGTTTTTGGCTTCACCCAGCAATTGTTATGCACACCCTGCATCGTGTTATGCAAAACTTGTTCACGATGCGTCCTTCACCCGGTTGAAGGCGCGGATGACATTTACCTCGCGCTCGACGTGCCGGGTGTAGTGAGCACCCATCCGTTCCGACTTGTCCCCGAGCAGATCGGCCACTTCGGAGTTGTTGGCGCCGTTCCGCTTCCACCAGGCGGCGTAGGAGACACGGAGGCCGTGCAGGGTGGTCCCGGCGCCAATCAGGCCGGCCTTCTCCAGGCCGCGCAGATAGTGGCTCACACGGGTCTGCATCTCCTTCTCGCTTGGCCACGGTGTCCCGTCGTCGCGCACCGCAATCAGTGTGGACGACCGGCTGAGGCCGGCGAGAAAGGTCTGTAGCTCCGGGGTGGCCGGTAGGAACGCCTTCTCGTCGTTCTTCCTTGCGATCAGGCGGAAGGCCATGCCGGTGAGTGGGTGCGCTGTGTACTGCTTCCAGCCGGAGACGACGATTGTCTGACCGCGCAGCCCAGCATAGCGGGCGAGCATCAGCGGGATCTTGATCTCCATCGGGGCCTGCGCCAGGGCGGCCGGCAACTCCTCGGCAAACCACTCGCGGTTGGCATTGGGGTCGGCGGTGTGTGCCTTGTCCATGCCACGGCAGGGGTTGATCGTCATCCCCGTTCGGTTCCCGCGCTTGACGCCCTGGGAGAACATCGACGACAGCGCCGATATCATCTGATCGGCGAAGCGCCCCCACTTCTGATTGGCGCATGTATCGCGCAGGTCATAGAGATCGGACTGGGTGATATCGGTCAGAACGATATCGAACTCCGGCCGCAGGTACTCGAAGGCGTCGAGGTAATCCGTCCTCGTGGCCTTTGCGAGCTTCTTCCATTTCGGATAACCCGTCTTATCGTCGGTGACGTCGACGTCGTCCGCTATCTTGGCAGAGGGGTCGATATCACCGTTGGTGAACCAGTGTACCAGGCCCCCGAGCGTCGTCATGGGCAAATCACTGGCTGCCGCGATGCGCTTGCGCGGGCGATTGTAGAGCTCCACAAACGCCGGCTTCGCCATTTCACGGTCGAGGTCGGCACGTTCGCCGTCAAAACCTTTGATCAAGGCCTCACCGGTCGATCGGCGGTAGACGTACAACTTGCCGCGAGCCCGATAGATATTCAGGCCTTCCAGCTTCACTCTAACTACCACCGATCCTAGCTCCAATGCGCCGCTTTGGCGTCGAGGAACACTCTGCACCATTGGGGTCGATCCTTTCAAGCCATTCGTCCAGGCGCTTTCGGAGGTACCGATTGCCCCGGGTAGATTGCGTGAAGGAAACGGCCTTGACCGGGCAAACCTCTTTGAATGTGTCCACACTCAGGCTGCAGTATTCTGCAGCCTGATGTAGAGGCATAGCGGCGGGCCAGGTCATTTGTTCAATTCCGCTGCGGCTTCCCGCAGCAGTTCGGCTGTGGCCCGGTGAGACTGGGCAGGTGGCTTCTTCTCCTGTTCCAGGAACATGGCCTGGTTCTCGAGAGCCTGCGCGTGGCGTAGGAGACGATTAGCGAGTGTCATTGTTGTATTTCAGTACGCAAGAGAGCCACGCAGTGTTTGCGAACAACACCAGCGGGTTGGCACCAAAGCTGAACCACTGGTCCAGATTCGGGTAATAGAAGACGTCTCAATCCAACTTGACGATCGGCCACAGCATCGCATCAGACACCGCTTCGAGGCCGGTGCGCTGACGAAGAGATGTGCATTCTAGCGCCAGTCGAAAGGAAAATTTCGAGGAAGTGGATACGGACTCGTCCATTTTTCCTCCCTAGCTGGTGCGGGTTGAACCGTCAGCCGGGCGCACGCGGCGATCCGCGCGCATCATTACGTCGTATCGGCACTGATCGATGCGATCGTCGCGCGGGCGAGGGCGGCTCAGAGGTCGGCGATAGAGCGCGAACGCAGAGAGACCTGGAACCGCGTCGAGCAATCCGCCGCGCGGTTTGTCGACGATCGCCTCAACGCGGCCCGCTGAGGGGCCTTCAGTCAGCCCGGCGGGGAAAATGCGCCGAGTCGGCGCTGCCTTACAGTGTTAGCCGCGCAGACGTCTGGGACAGGACTGGCCGGGTCGGGTATCAGACCACGTCCGCTAACGAGGGTGCAGCAGACGTACCCCAGCGAAGCCGCCAAGTCTGTTTTTGACCCAGGCTGTGTGAAAACTCGCTTGAAGAAGCGCCGGGCACACTGGCGCAAATCGGAATTGGAGGCGGACGCTGTTCGGGCGGAATTTGAGCCGGTTTACAGCCGCGCGCTGCAACGCCATGAAGAAGCGTGATCTGATCTAAAAAGTTGAAAATCCGTGTGGTTGTGCTACGCATAAGAAGTTATTCGAAGTTGAATTTGCGATTTTTTTATTTCGGGGGGATTGGCAATGATTGTCTCGGTGTCGTTTCGGGAAACAGTCTGCGCTCTTCTGGCGCTGATTTCATTCTTCGCTTGCTTGAGCATCGCATCGGCTCAGGAGTGCGGTGGTTCCGGGTCATTTGGGATGACGAACTGCAACAGAGGTGATCCTAACGTGCCGCTGGTGCCGAAGCCATTCAACCCCCGCCCGGCAGGTCCTGATACGGTTGGCCCGGGCAGCACCGCGCCTCCTAGCGGACCACCTCTCCAAGATCGTGGGAAGATGCGTGGCCAAACGCCACCCAGCACAATCGCTAGATGAATAAGCACGGTTTCATCAGAGGGTAGAAGCTGGGATCGTCAGCCCCGCTACCTGTTTCCGGCGCACGCCTATAGTTCGAACGCAGATCAGGTCCCGGTGGGGCCCGTTTCCGCCGCACACATACGGTCTGCCTTAGAACAAGATCATCCTATTGACCGCGGGTTGTCCGTACATTCACGCCACCCTTATCGGCCCCGAGAGAAGTATCTTTGTTGATCATCAGCCGATTATCATGCGATTTGTCGCGCATCATTTCTTTGTCGCGTTCTTTCTGTTGACGCTCCGTAACTTCCTTGGCGTTCTTCATGTTGTTGTCGAGCGTTTCTTGAGGAGTTTGGGCATGTGCTGGCAGCTGTACGGCCAGAAAAAGTACGGCAACGAATAATCGCATTACGAGTGCCTCCCTCTAATTCTTTCCACCGTAGCTATTAGGCCCCCAATAGTGACAACTGACACTGGCTGCGCTCATACCGCTCGATGAGCAAGTCTTATTTATTCCCCTCGGAGAACCATCGAAGTTGTAAAACGTATGCTTTCCATCTTCCGTTACGACCTCCTTTGATCCGTCTGGATGCGTTATTGTGGTGCTTTGTGACGTGCCAACAATGGCTCGCTGGCGCTGAGCAGCAGCCAAGTTTGGAAATGACGTAGCGGAGAGGAGAAGCGACAACGCGATAATGAAACGAACAGCTCTATTCATGCTCAAGCTCCTCAACAGCGGCTATTCTGCTTTCTGGCCGTGGACAAGCCTTGGAAATGTAGAAAACGTATCTCGCGCTCCTGATCTCTCTTGGGGTGCAATCTCGTTATCCTACAGCTATGGCGAGGACGCAAGCACGTTCAGAGCCAGACATTCGTCGCCGGACACGTTCGTGCGCCCCATGGCGGCCTAGTCATAGTCCCTGACGCCTACATGACCGGGCATAGTCGGGAGGTCTTATCGATTACGGCTCGCTGCCGTCCACCCACGGTGTATGCTCTACCGCTTTTTGTTGAGGGTGGCGGCTTGGTCTCCTATGGAGGTCTGCTGCTCGCCGACGAGGTGATCGAATGAGGCGACGATTGTCTGCTGTTGGCAGATATTGTTGCAAAACTATTTTTGCGGGGTGGGACTCAAATTCTCCGACCCGTAGGTGCAGCGATTGAATAACGATGTGGGGGTCCACGTCGCCAAGCGCAAAACGCACAGGCGATTCTGGCAGCGTGTTTGAAGCCCTATTGATCGGCGATTGTTGCTTGTTTCGTTATTTGGCGGAAAATTAACCGCTGCGCCGTTTGCGACTTTTGCAACAATATCGGCACTTAGCGGACATCATGAAGATTGCTCGAGATGTCTGCTTCGAGTGCATAAGCGGACATTACGGACTGGCCGGCCTGGTAGGCAGGGTCAGACTGTCCAGGTACCGCACAAACCCGCCGGGGAGCCATTGGCATCGATCGGGGGCAGACCCCTCGGGTCCAAGCCATTCCACCCACTGGCGCACGGCCTGTCTAACGTCATTTCCCGGTTCATGGATCAGACGGCTTATGGCGGCTCGCCATGCTTCCTCTTCGTCAAAGGCCAGTCCATGTCGTTGGGCCAGCCAGCTCTGGACGCGGTCCAGGCGGTAGGCTTGCGTGGATCCTTTGAAGTAGCGCGGCTCGGGACGTGGTCCCAATCCGCGATAGCGCCACACCGTGAGGCAGGCTGGGTCCACGCCCAGCAGCTCAGCTACCTGCTTGGTCGTGCGCAGCGCCCAGGGTTCGCCAGGGATGTGGTCGTGGGCCGGGAGGTTGCGCAGGCCGCTACTGCGATTTTTTGCGCCTTCTAATAACATCGATCGTCTAGATATGGGGGGAGGGGGGTAAAACTCCAAATTATTCTTCAAAGAGAAAATAATTTGGAAACTTTGTCCCCCTCCCCCTCAAATCATGCGCCCCCCTGGCCGCTGGTCGTCTCCTGCGCAGGTTTGCGGCCCCTGACTCCGAAAATGGTCTCGCCCTTGGCTGTGTCCTTAAACTGGTACCCCAACTCGTCAGCCCGGCTGCGAAAACTCTCGATGCCCTTCGGATGGATGCTGCGGCTATAGCACCAACGCTGGTACTCATCGTGGAGTAGCGACAGGCCAATGCTATGGCTGTCCTGGGGCGCCTGCTCGGGCTGCCAAGTCTCCAGCAGGAACCTTTCGATGCTGCCCACATTGCGGCGCCACTCGGCAGTGCGCTCCTTGACGATGTCGGGAATGAGCAAACCATGCTTCGCATAGTCGATTGCTCCCTGAACCAGCCAGGCCAGGATCGCTTCAGACTCATCCTTCACCAGCGTCTCGACCAAGTGCTGGTCCCTTTCTTCCTCGGGGATCACCACATCAAATGGGATAAGCAGGAGCCGGCGCCACAAAGCCCGATCCTCCTCATCACCAGGTGGCAAGGGATTGCTGACCATGAACGGAACAAAGCTCAAGCGGAACGTCACATCTGCAAGATAGAGCGGACGAGCAGTCATTTCGCGATCGCCGGTGAGGGCCTTAACAGTTGTTGCGTCCAGCTTGCGGCGGCTGGGGGTTTCGCCACCAATGACAATCCGGGACCCCTGAAGCCGAACGAGATCGGGACGAGTGGTGGATTCGTTGTCCTTCTGTAGAAAGGTTGAGCTTGAGGTCTTGACGACCCATTCGCGAACTACCTCGCTGGTGGTATCGAGCAAAACGGACTTTCCATTCGCTCCGCGACCCTGAAAGAGCGTAAACCGCTGCTCCACAGGGCGGCCATGAAGGGCATAGCCGAAAAGCCGCTGGACCAACGTCTGTACCGACTTGTCAGGCAGGATACGGTCCAAGACACTTTCAAACCGCGCCCCGCGATGCCCTCCTACAAACTGGTGCCTGACCAGCCTGGTGATGAACCGGGCCGGGTCATGAGCCAAAAGCGCGCCCGAGTTGAGGTCAATGACACCGTTCAATACGGGAAGAAATCCGGGCACGTTGTCGAAGTCCGTCGACACACACGAAATGCCAGTCTCAGCCCCTGCCAGGTTGATCATCGCGGCCAAGCGAGCCCTATCTCCCGACCTCTTGGCAAATGCCCGAACCTTGCTTTTCGTTTTTGCGTCGGAAATCAGATTGGCTTCACGTTCGATGTCTGCCACCACCTCCTGAGCCATCCGCTCGATGGCGCGTGTCTTGTCGGCCTCCCAGTGCATGCCGGACCAAATGCGCCAAATGCCCCTATCAACCTCAAAGCGGACCTGCCCCCTGAAACGGTCGGCAAAGCGACGGGCGTTGCCGGTGTCATTGAGGTCATAAGCAGAGTTGGCGCGCTGACAGGCCAAACCTGATAGCCCGAGGGCATCCTTGACCTCGTCGTCCAGACCCTCATCCCAACCAGCGGGAAGTGCCCGGCCGTTCTGATTGTCGCGAGCCACGAACTCAATGAGCTTCTGCTGAGCTTTGTCGGGGGATACTGAGTCCCCCGACACCCTCTCGGTAAAGTTCTCAGCCCACGACCTGACCTGGCCGATGGCTTCGAGCAAAGTCCGTTCACCCCGCGTAACGGCACTCGCAAACGTCCCGGCGATCGACGTCAATGCAATGTCCCGACCACCGGCGGGAACGAATTGCGTCAGCTTAGTCTTGGCACGCTGTCCGACCTTAAATCCCAGCTCGGTTAGCACCCGGCGAATAGAAGAATCCGCGTCGTGAGGAAGGGCATGGATCATGATGCCCTCACAATAAAGACGACTTCGACAAGCTCACAATTTGACCAGTAGGGCTGAAGGGTGTCCGGATGAATCGAGGGCGGCAATACGATCTGAGTTCCGCGAGACAGGATTTCGCAGATCATCTTCTCATTCTCATCGCGAATCCGGCTCGTGCTATGGCCATCGTACTTGTAAATCAACACCTTGCCCTTTTTGCCGACGCGCCACCAAGCGGTAGGGGGCAAGACCTGTTCAATGGCGCCGATAATCAACGGATCGTCGGTGTCAATGTCGACGGCGACCAGCCCAGAGCACGGGCCGAGAGGCAGGCCAATGTTGCCGTCTGGAAAGCGTGAAAGCCAATCCGCGCGTTCCGCTTCGGTTGGCATGCGATCGCAAAACTGCTGCCAAGCCGAGATAGCGGGACGCTTTTCGCCCTTGAGCAGGGGGATTACTGGAAGGTTAGCCGCCCAATACTTGGGAGCGGTGTCATAAAAGATCATAGTTAAGTGGCCTTTAGCTTGCCCTCAGCCACAGCTTGTTTGGTGGCAATCGGGCGTGCTCAGTCGCTCGCCTATGTCGGAGACACGGGCGGAAAGGTGAAATTGGTCGCTTGATCTAGCGAGCACCAGCCTTAGATGCTCACATAGCTCCGGCGTCGTCGTGCTCGCGCTCGATGCAATCAAAGCAAGCCGCGCCGACAAAGTTTTTTGATTGTTTTCTTTTCGAAGCACGATTTTCAAAAAATTCTGGATATGATTTCTGATTCTGATTGTCGTTGAGAATTTTCAAGTGTGAGTTCAAACTACAAAGTCCAGTCTAACTAGATATGCAGTTGCGTCTAAGGTTGGCACAAATCTGTCACGGCAAGTACGCTCAAACCTTGGAAGATTGAGTTGTCTAAAAAGTCCGTCGCGGTTACCTGCAGGCTATCAACTACTGGCTTTCCAAGCCGAAAGAACCTCAGTGAGCGTGTGGGGAGTGCCTGTGGGCTCCCCGAAAAGAGTATAGCCCGAGCCCGCCTCTGCCAGCTTCTGGTATGCGCCCAAGCTTAGTTTTGTACCGCTCGCGCTCGGTGCCTTCACCGCGCCGCATGTTATGCAAATCGCGCCGTTTTGCATCGTTTTCTATCGTGTCAGGAGTGTGCGCCGTGCAAAGAAGGTGAGATTTTCAAAAGTCGCAAACAAATAACGTTTCCAAAGAGCCGCCATGGTCAAGCCGAGGCACTCCTCCATCATTTGGCGTCCCAAAGCGCTTTCCATGCCGATCTCATGTTGCGTCCCTCCTGAGCGCCGCAGTCTCGCGCGGCCTCCGCTGCCTCGACTTCCGCCAAAACGTGAAAGCTGCCTGACCCAGAGCGCAAGACGAGATAGGTCGCCCCGGAGTTGCCGACGAATGTCTTGGTCTCGAGCCCAACCCCACGGCGCTTCGGGGTGAGACGCGACGAATCAAGTTGAAGGACTTTGGGTTGTCGCCGGGCCAGTTGGACGGCCAGGAGGCGTCGGATTGCTTCCGGGCGTCCCGGGTTTCCCTTCTGCTCCGCAATCCAGGAATCGAGTGCGGCCAATTGGTCAGGGGACAGGCGGAGCCCGATCTGGGTGGCATCCGTGGGTGGCCGACCCCGCCCTCTTTTTTGGGTATTGTCTATTCGCATGGAAACTAAATCCCGATATCGGCTGTTAGTCTGAGAGCGGTGACCGCGAGACGCGGTCTCGTGGCCTGAATCAACTCTCCCATTATTGATCAGAACTGAAGGTGCTTTCAATGAAAGACGAAATCGAACTTATCGGTGCCTTGGCCAAGACGCTGGCACTCGAGTACGCCAACGTTGACGATGAAGATCTGCCCAGTATTCACGAGGGCATCGAACTCCTGACGCGAGCGCGGCAGTGCATCGAATGTTGCGGGGGTAAGTGCCCCGATCCCGTTGCCGATATTGTGCAGCTTTACCACCAGCGTGTTCAGCCATGACCCGCCGTTGGACCGGCTGGAAACAAGGATTGCCGCCAGGATCGCGTTGGACGAACCGACGTCGTTGATTCGTCAAAGCGTCGTGATTTCAAGTTACAATGGAGAAGAGAATGTTGTTGTTGAATCTTTTTGCAATTCGCGGTGTCGAGAAACGGGAGGCTGTCGGTCTATTTTGGGCACCGGACCTCGAGACACTGTGGTGGATGGTCGACACGGTAACCGATCCTGACGTCTGTGAATATTGTGTCATCGATGCTCCCGCAGCAATAACGTGGCCAGGCGACGCACCTGCAATCGGCGTTGCGCTGGAAGATGTCGAGGACGTGGACAGTAACCATGAGGCACTGGCACGCGGACTGTCGTTTGCGTATGCAATCGAAGATGTTCTCTTCGGTGAAATCATAAAGGGATGGATAAGGATGCCGAGCGCTCCCGACCCGAGAGAAAAATTCCCACGGATTCTTAGGGAATGGGGTCGGTAGGGATGGGAGGGTTCTAAAGTCACGAGCGTGGCGGTAGAGATCCGGCTGATGCCACTTGGGCGTCAGCCGTGGTCCGATGCCACTGGCCCGTGCCGGCATCGGAGCCGTTGAGCAAGCCATAGGACTGAGCGAGTATCGCTACTTCGAGATATCAATCGGATTTCTGATGCACGCGGGTTTCAAGCGGGCCGGTCAGCCGCAGTCACGGGCCCATTGATGGTCCACCGTGACGCCCGAAGGGGTAGACCGTTTTATGGGGACGACGATTGTATCGGGCCGGCATAATGCCGCAGAGATCGCGCTCAAAAATTTCGAAATTCCGACATTAGTACCAGCCGTTCAAGACGCGCCGGTCGTCGACACGGGGAACGCCACGCGACTTGTTCGGAAGGAACGACCTGATGGCAGCCCATTCAAGGTCCGTCAGTTCATACCGCATGATTAGAGGCCCCCGTTTGGGCGTTGAATCATGTCCGAACCGATGCCTCCAACCGACAAAACCGGACTACCACTGTGTGATAGTGAGCTTTAGACCGGCACTTGCGGTTCCGACGCACAAACAATGTCAGCCCAGTTTACCATCGGCATTGTGCAGGCATGGCTGCTCATCGAGCCCCGCCAAATCAGCAGCCCAAAGGGCAACGACTGCCAGTAAGGCCTCGACGCGGAAGACCCATGAGGTAGAGTCGGATGCTTGGGTTTGGGGAGGGGTGCTGCTCGAAATCCGTATTGACACCGCTTGGTGCGATTTGAATGCTGGCATCAGCGATCGGTTGGCCGGTGGTCGAAGAGAACCTAGAGAGACGTCGAGATGAGCGACCCATGGGCGTTTGGATGGACGCAATTACTCACCATCATTGGATTTATAATTACCGCCTCAATCGCCATCGGCGGCTTCAGAACTTTCAATCGGTGGAAGCGCGAAAAGCTTGAAGAGAAGAAGATCGACGTTGCCTTTGAGGCGCTCACTCTTGCTTATGAATCAAAGCATGTTTTCGCGTATCTTAACCCGGATCCGGGGCCGGGTTTCAGCGAAACCGAAGCGCCCCGCGCGAGGGATGATTGGCGCAAGCGACTCGAGGAAAGTCGCGACTTCTTTGATCGCGTATGGAAGATTCAACCGAGGTGCATGGCCCTTTTTGGTTCCGAAGTCGAGGAAATCTTTCGAATACTGCATGTCGCTCGCCTGCATTTTGAAAGTAGGAATACTTATCGGGATCTGCATGATGGGCCCGCCTTTGAAGGTTCTGAGGACATAGAAGATTTCCGAAAGAGACTCGAAAACATTTGCCGCCCGATCATTGACAGGCGATTTAGGTCTCTCGAAATTCCAGCTAGAATGCGGATTGGCCGAGGCGGCTTTAGACTCACAATCCGAAGACCGCCACCTTCAGCTGCGAGCGGTACTACAAAAGTGACCTGAGCTTATTTCTTTGTGGCCTCCTCTGAATTGCTGCCCTTATCAGCTGCCTCGGCTGCATTCAGAGCATCAATGACCTATCAAGATGGGTCTAGACATGACTATCCCATAGGTGGATGGCGGTATCCTGAATTGAACAGCCGTAGCCGGCTCGCCAACTTCCGCGTATGGCAGATATTGTTGCAAAAGTCTTTTTCGGGTGAAGTACGAAAATTTTAAAGACCGCTGATGCGTTTCGCGTGTGGCGACATGAGGGACCACATCGTTTCATACCAAAACGACCACCGACCTTCGTCTTGGCGCCGGAGAGCCTTGCGGCAGCAGGCGCGTCTAAGAATCGACTTTAGCGAGATTCTCCGGGTCGTACGATTTTCGACTTTTGCAACAATATCGGCACGAAACGGACATGCCGACTGCATTGCGCGATGTCCGCTCTCAGGGGCAAAGCGGAAAACATTTGCTCGCATTGAGCTTTTCCGGTTTTGACCGGAATGTATGGTCCGGCCGTGCGTTGCAAGAAGATTTCGTCGAATTGGCAGCGGCGGTCTTGCATCAATGTATCCGGCCTCTGATTGGAGCGTGTTGTGCTCCGGGCCATCATGGATATCAGCGCGCGTGCGTTCTCATTAGCGGACAGGCCTCGATCGGGCCATTCGGGTCACCAGTGTTCGCACGCGCTCGGAAGACCGATCCTCCATTTTGTCTTGTCCTCTCGCAGACCTCGGCTGGAAACTGTTGATAGGGTTACGTCATCGCTTGCTCCTCATATCGCGCAGTTCTTTTGTTCGAGCCAAGGGCCGTTCCTTCGTCCCGGCCCGCAGAACGTCGATCGCGTCGCGCGCAGGGGCGGTCAAGGCCGGCCGTCGCGCTTGGCTTGCGGCTGGCTCCGGCGTTGCCAGGCTGCGCCTTGACAGCGCCGAGCACGGCGCGAGGATCAAGCCGGTCGGACGCCTGCATCGTCGGTCCTCGTCAGCTCGAAGGCGCGTCCTTTAGCCAGCACCGCCCAGGCGATGCGGGCAAGCTTGTTGGCGAGCGCGATTCGCAGTATTGGGTGTCTGAGACATGGCGTGCTCCTTGTCTTTGGCGCCCCTTGCCAGCTTCGCTTGCTGGCGGGGCAGGAGCACGGCCGGACCATCCCATTAGCGGACTTTGATGGAGTGCCGGGGGTAAACATCCGCTCTCACGAACTAAAAGCCAGGCTGGTGCGAATGCTGGCACAGCATTCTGCAAACTACCCCTGAAGGAACAGCGTCTAATTAAACAACCGCCGCTCGGCCCGAGACCCGCCGCGCGGTGGATTCGCACTTTCGCTACCAATCTGATACAGTTGGTAGTTGCAAAATCCACAATTTGCAACAATGGCTGCCGGTCAGCGCGTCGAGTGAGGGATGCATTTTTAGGAGGCGCAAGTGCTTACGTTCGAAAGATCGCTGCGGCTGACGCTAATCGTCGGCATTTTGGGCGTCACATTTCATAGTTCATCCCGTGCTGACAATGCCTTTCAAGATGCTTGGGGAGTCGCTACCGATCCGGCGGGGCTCAAAAAGACGTCTAAGGAACTCTCCGACAGCGTGGAGAGAACGATGATCCAATTGAAGGAGCTTGAGGGAATAGTAAATGGCCACGTAACGGATCGCCTTGAACAAATTCGTTCAATCATTCACGACGCATTAGGTGGTACCGATGCTGTAATCCAAAAGGCCATTGCATCAATGAGCGCGCTTGAGAAACAGGTAAATTTGGATGCAATTAATCTTATCTACGTTGCAAAATGTGCGGCCGATGTGACCCTTCAGGATACTGCGCAAAAAGCATTTGCAGATCTTCTCTCCACCGTGCAGCAGGCGAACCCATCAATACAATTTTTGGGATTAAAAATAATCGACCTAAAAACAAAGAACGTCAAAATAACGGCTCCTGACGCTGCATATATTTCGGCAAAGGCGGTTACCATGGCTGACTTAGAAAAGTCGACCACAGACGGGTCTAAAGCTTACGAGATTCTGTCTGTATATCAAAATTTGGAAACTGCGGCGAAGTATAATCGATGCTTCTATCATGATCAGACCTCGGCGACCATCTGGGCAGAAGAAGCTAACGATCTGGAGCGCTTGTCAATTCCGTGGACCGCAACCGTAGTACCGGACATAAATTTCACGCCCAAATAAAGCTGACTGATTGTTATCGGAGAGTCCAATGACCTATTTCAGCAGTTGCTATCGTTCGGTACCAGTTGTTCTTATAGTTATTGGTGGTTTCTTGTTTTCGTCAGCCACTGCCGTTGCACAAGCAAAATGCACCACTACTCTCGATTGCGCTCAGCGAGCAGTAGAGGCTGCAGCCCAGGCGAGCGCCGCGGCTACGGTTATGCAAGGTCGGATCGACAAACTCGAAGACAAGATCGCTAAGCTTAGTACCAAATTCGAATTCGTAGTAAGGCGTGGTTTTCAAGCTAACAGTACAACCCCAGTCCGGATTGGCTGCGATGAAGCAAACGGCGAGTCACTTGTAGCGGGAAGCTGCATCGGCTCTCTTGGCCCAATAGGAGAAGGCGGAGGACAGGTCGGCGTTGGTCCTTTCCTATTTGGTTCAGGTTCATGGGATATTAATAACCCGCTTCACACGGTAGAGTGTCGTAGCTCCGGTCAATCAACCACTGCGCTGGCTGTGTGTATGCGACCCGCAAAATAAAGAGAATCTGGCGCGCCCGTCTTCCGACCGATGCTCGACTTACCAGAGCGCTGGCCTGCGAATCGCAGCAATTACTTCCACGGACTTCCGGAAATGGCACTTTTCGGACATGGCGCGATGTCCGAGTTGAGCCCGCAATGCGCTTCAAAGCGGACATCGGGCTCTGAGCGCCGTTTGATCGGGCCAGCGACCAAAGCATGAACCGCTGCGCCGCCGCCACGGGCGAACCTCGCGCGGGCTGCCCCAAAGCGTCCGTCGGCCGCGCAGGTGGAGAAGCGTGCCTATGTCTCAGGAATTGCAATAATCGTCTCTTCGTCCGGAACCATGGCGAACGAGCCCAGCGCCAGTCTCGTGCGAACTGATGTTGCGCTGGAGTGATGAATTGAAAGCAATTTCCGCACAGCTTCGATTGATAGGGTGCAGTCGACTCCGAGGACTACCTCAGCCAGCCTGAGCTGATCGTCAAAGGCGAAAAAATGTAAATCACCCTCTGGAGTGACATCGGCCAGTTCTAGCAAAACCCGCCATTCCCTTTCATATCTCCAGCTCTCAAACTTCGTGTACAAGAGCAAGTCTAGGATTTCCTGATCCGTCTTTTTTACGAACTCCTCGTCCCGCAACCGGTCATTTTGGTAGGTTATTTTTTCGGCGTAACCTTCCTTCAGATCGAATCCGAGACATATGCCTTTGTGGTTTGCCCCATAGTGTGTCCACAAAACCGGGTCAATCCAATCTTCGCTAAAGCAGAGCAGCCCGTTTTTCTGATCCATTTTGTGCTTATCAGCTAGCAGCGCTGGAGCGCGCCCATCAAGCGCGCTTCGCGCGAGCAATTCAAATGGATCATTGAGCTTAGAGAACCTGGCGACCTTCAAACGGCCAAACACTATATCGCTAACCGCGTACTCGGCTGACGTCAGATGATAGAGACGGCGAAAGCCTACCGGTGGCGGCGGAACTACGGCAGCGCTTCCCATGTTGCCAGGGTAGCCTCTTTCAATCCATTTCTTTCGCAGGTGTTCGTTATAATTTTTCACTTTCATCAGCGCGCACCACAAATCCACCGCCGAATAAAACAGGCCCCCGAACCGCCGCGCCGAGGGCCTCCGATCGCGCCGGGGTACATCCGCCCGACTACCGATCGTTAGTTGTAATTTGCCCACGCGGCTTGGTTGGTGTCAATCGCGGTCGCCGCGCGGCATTCGCAGCCTTTTAGGAGCCAGCGCTCGGCGCGCTCGGCTTTGGCCCGAACTCTTTCCACAAGCCCAGGATGAGGAGCGAGTGAACGATCAGATTACCAAGGTGCCAATAGAACCGCTCTGAATCCACCAAGCCGTGCGCGATTTGGTTTCGGAGGTTCATACCGCGCGGGTCAGCGTAGAGCGCCTGAAAATGAAGCGTGGCGTCGACCCCAAGGGCCTCGGCGACCTTATCGTTGTAAAGGATTTCGCCCATCCCGATGGCGACGCTTGTCCCGGAGACCTTTGGATGGGCCTTCGTAACCGGCACGCCGAGACCGTCCGCGATTTTCCTCAAGGCGCGCTCGATCTGCGGGATGAGCACATGCGCAGCCTTCACCTGATCGTTCCGCTCCCACGCGCGGATTCCTTCCAGCAACAGGCTCATGTCGTCGAATAGCCCGTGGCGGTTGGCCCATCCGGCAAAGTGCTCGGGCGTAACCCCATGCTTTTCGAACAAGCGTCGAAAGGCTTGCGCGAGCCAGGGCCGGACAAACTGGAAGGCAAAATTCGCTTGGTGGAAGAGGCGGCCGAACGAATCTTCCTCGGCCGATCCGATCTTTGCGGCGACGTGGTCGTCGGCCATGATCAGTTGCGTGATATGGGCCATCAGCGGCGCTTCTTTCAACGTCTTTTGGACCTGGTGCTCAAGCTCGGCACGCTTCAGCAAGAATTCCCGCGTGAGACGCACAAAGCTTGTGGTAAGATCGTCCACGACGACGAGGTCCAAGAACCTTTCCATGTCGTCCTGGGAGATTTCGATCTGGTGCTCGAAGGACTTAAGGTTCTCGCCAGCCGCGCCGATCCTCTGCTGCATCAAGATGCGGGTCCGGTCGCGTTCCTCCTTTAACCCGGCGTCACGGTACTCGTCGGTGGCCGTCTGTAACAGCGCCGCCGCGAGCATAGGCTCGGCGTTGCCGGCAAAAAGCTCGAACGCCTTGCCGATCGCTTTATGGAGCCGCTTGATATCGTCGAATTTTCCGAGGCGGCGGTAGTACGGAATCAAGCGCTCGGCGGCCTCCTTAGCTTCATGCGGGTTGAGCTGCGTGGGATCGCCGGTATTGGAGCCGGTCCTAACGATGCTCTCCAAGTCGGCGACTAGCTCGGCGCGCTCTTCATCGGTAACGCCAGCCTTCTTGTCTTCCAGCAGTCGGTCTACCGTATGCCACCACATACCGAAATGGGTTTTCATCAAGCCGCGATGAATGCCCATCAAGGCCGTGCGCGCCCGATCGGTGCGCTCCTTGTCCCCGATCACGACTGCAAGGTCGAGCGCCCGGATCGCAAATTGCAGGTGTTCATGGTCCTCGGCCATGTGCGAGACCGCATCGAGGTAAGAATCGATGGCGATTCGCGCGTCTTCGGGATCGCGCTTGCGCTGTCCAATGGGCCCGCTCATGTCCCACGCGAGATCGGCGTAGCGCGCCTTCAAGAAAGGATGCTTGAGTGATCGCGCCCGTGCAGCCCAATGGTCGATTGTGACACTAGGCGTGCCCGCGATATCGGGAAAATAGAATTTGTTGCCTTCGGCGTCGGTGCCCGATCCCATAGGCCCGAAGTAAGTATTCCACGGGTTCTCATGTTGGCCCGTTGCTAAGGCGAAAGCCAGTACTTCCGCCCATGCTCCGAGATGCTCCGGTTCGGACGGATTGATCAATGCGCCGCGCGCCGTTTTGAGTTCGCCGCCGATGGGGAACTCGTCGAACGGCTCTTCCTTAGCGTCGTACCGCTGGACGATCTCTTCAAGGGAGGCTGGCACGGTAAGCGTAGTTGTCATGGATATACCGAGCATGATTCGGGACGGCCTAGGAGATTAGCGCAATCGCCCCGCGACTGTCGTTTCCTTCATCGGTCGCGCGCCAGCTTCCGGCCGCCCCAATGGTGGTCCTTCCGATCCGGGTTAAATACGCGCTCGACGTGGCGGTTCAGGGCTCGCATGATGCCGATGCGCGCGAACATCGTTGGTCCGTTCCGTTCGGCAACCAAAAGCAAAGCCTCCATCGCGGCCTGCCACTCAGCGGCATCGTGTTCTGCCCTCGGCAGTTTGGTGATGTAGTTAGCGGCGTCACGTAGCGTTACCAGCGGCTTGAGGCCCGGCAATATGATCGGTTCGTCAAATCTTCGGGACCAATCCATATGATCGCTCTAGAATGACGTTCCTCCCGGTCGCAATGGAATACCGGACGTGCGAAGTCTTGCGATGAATTCGACTTTGTTAATATTTTCGAGCATTCGTTGCACGCTTCGCTTGGCGAGGGGCGACGAAACACTTGGGCCGAGAATTATAGAATGCAGTAGTCGGTCAAGAGCCAGATCGGGTGCGCTCACATTAGCGATATGTCCGATGGGATATTTCAGTTTCGGTTCAACTCCGCGTTCACCGATGTGATATCCGAGATATGCTTTCAGCGCTCCAGCGCGATCCCGCTCAGGATAGTAAATCACTCGCCATTCGGCTTCTTCGGAAAACCCTCTGTGTTTCGTCGTTAAAGCGAATGTTTTGATCACGGCCAAAGCGGCATGAGCCGCTAGATGCAATTTATCGTCTGGAAAGGCCGCTTGGGCTGATATTTCAGCCCACTGCCGCAAAAGCGTTTCTAATTCAGCCAAACGACTCTCGTCTGATCCGTAGGATACCTTGGCGACAATTAGTGGCGAAGTGGGGACCATCGTTAGCTTCGCAGTGTCAAACACAAGGGCGACACCACTGCCATGTTGCCCGTATCCCCGCCACATAGACAGAAGTCCATCTATGTTAGATTTATCGTGTTCGCTGAGACAAAATACATAGGTGTCAAAAGCGTCCTGATCATCGAAGGTCTGGAAATAGTGCGAAAAAGCTTGTTGAAGCAACGCGGCCCGAGCGTCGGTACCGCCAGCTTGTTTTAAAAGTTCAGCGTTAGAAAAAAGTCTTGAACCCTGATGTAATCCGAATCGCATTTCTTGAAGATCATTCATAAACAACGGATTGGAAAACCAGACCTGGTTGGATTGTAGAATACTTTCCATAACTCTGATGGATGTGTAGTGCGCGAGAAGCGGCGGATCAGCTGCCATGCGTTCCGAACTCGCGAATCGCGAAAAGAGCGGGTCAAATAAACCGGCCAGTTCTTGATCAGTGATTGCTTGCGGAGTTTCGCTCATCATCGTTCCGCTTTGCCACGCCTTGACCCCATCAGTTACTTTCCAGTCGGCGCAGCTTGAACATCTTCTTTTTCCGCACCCCGCGCGACGATCTTTAGCCCGTCGTCCGGCAATGGCCGCTGCAGCGCTTTGGCCTCATCCCACGGGGCCCGCATCCAGACGTCGCGCTCTTCACCATTCGTCAAGATCACCGGCATCGCCTTCGGGTGGATCGGTTCAACGACGGCGTTCGGCGCCGTCGTCAGGAAGCCATAGACGAGGTGAGGGCCGGGGATCGGCTTCGATTTGGTGCCCCGGGCGCCTCTGAACTCGGTCCAGATCCCGGCGAACGCGAACAGCGGCCGGTCATCGTTGAGCGCGAACCATATGACGTCCTTCTTTTTGGTTTCCGGATTCGGCTCCGGCGCGTACTCAGCAAAGCTGTTGGCCGGGACCAGGCATCGGTTTTCCTGCTTTAGCCAACCGCGCCAGTGCGGCGAAGTGGTGTTGCGGATGTTGGTGACCGGCGGGCCGCCCGTGCGCGGCGGTGGCGGCATGCCCCAACGCATCATCGTCAGCTCGCGGTCGTCGCCAGCGTTGCGCACTACAGGGGCGGGATAGTCCGGGAACACGCCGGGCATCGGCGGCAGGTTACCGACGTAGCGGTTCATCACCCGGAAAAGCGCGATGATCGCTGCCTGGTTGGTAGTGATCGAATAGAGATTGCACATGATGTCAGGGAGTCTGCTCGTTCCTGCTTCCGCCGATGCTGTAGGGCTTGTTCAAAAAGAACTGCCTATTACCCAACGCCGCTTCCGCATATTGATCGATCGCCACGATAATTGCTTGGACGTGGTGGTAGCACCAGCCTTCGCGAGTCGCCCTGCCTCGAACCTCCGCCAGGGCCTTAATCCAGGGCGAATGATCCTCTTTCTCGTCATACCATTTGAGGGGTTCTGTTACCACGAGCGCCCACCCAAAACCCTGCCCTTGGAGAACTCCTGCGCTTTCTTCAGCCGGTCTCGCTCGGTACACAGCTCGTCGATTTTGATGAGCATTCTTTCCAAGAGCGCTTCGGCTGAAGACGTCGAAATCCCCGCCCGTTGAAGCTGCCGGATTTCCCCGCGCTGGCGCTGAACCTGGGTGCGCATCCGCTCGATCTCGCGCCGGACGTAGTCAAGCTGCATGACGTTCTCGCTCGGCCAAAGCCTTCTTGATCTGCCGCAGAACGGCGCTCGCCGGGTGGCCCTCCCGTTCGAGAAGGCGCAGGCGGTTCCAAAGACGGATGATTTCTCGCTCTTTCGCGGCATCCACGGCGTTTAATAGAACGAAAAGAGAACAAATGGCAAGCCGCTAGGAATTGGGGCTATCGCTGACGAGGCCCCCAATTGACCGGTTTAGGAATACCAAGATCGTGGAAATATCGCCAAAACGCCGCTGAGATCGGGAGAGCCGGTCCACGCCCGTGAGTCGGTGCAAGGCGATAAAAACGGCAGTCCTCGCAACCGCTTTTTTTCTTCGGATTTTTCGAACAGCCAGAAATTCCCTAAAAACGGGCACTTTCGCGGATTCCGCCAAAATAAAGCGATATTCGCTTTATGGAAAGGAAGTTGGTGACCGCGCTGACGAGCATTCAAGGTCGTCCAAAGGATTAGCTTGCTCAATTTTCGCCCGCCGGTTGTAATCGCTCCCGATTCCTCCTTATGCACCGGGCGAACCTCAGCTTCTGTGCTCCTGCCAAGCGCCTAGGTCGCCCCACATGCCGAGCTTTTTTGAACGTCCGATCATCAACTCGCCGTACAGCTTCCCAGCCCGTCACTGGGAGTTGGATGCCGATGGACAGCCGACGGACAGGCTTATCGAGACACGGCGGCGGTCGGACCTGATCACCCCCGTGCCCAAGCCGAAAAAGAGGCGGGCGAAAGGGCAGGGGCAAATGGTCTTCGAGGATGACTCCGGCCTGTCATCCGAGGAGCAAGAATACAATCCGACGCCTATCATCAACGAGATCAGGACATACGTTGAGACCTGGCGAAATCTGCCCAATCCTGACCAATGGCTTGTGACTCCTGAAACTGCGCGGCTTCTGAAGCACTGGCGGAGCCACAAATTTGAGGGGGTTCGTCCGTTCTTCTGTCAGATTGAAGCGGTCGAAACCGCGATCTGGCTCACCGAGGTCGCCCCGAAGCTGGGCACGCGCGTCGCGAAGTTCTGGGCCCACATCGAAGGAAGTAACGAGCAAGCCAATCCAGAGCTTCTGCGGGTCGCCCTGAAACTTGCCACCGGAGCGGGGAAAACCACCGTCATGGCCATGCTGATAGCTTGGCAGACGGTCAATGCTGTCCGGCATCCCAACAGCAAGCAGTTCACCCGGGGCTTCCTGATTGTTGCGCCGGGCATAACGATCAAGGACCGCTTGCGGGTTCTTTTGCCCAACGATCCTGAAAGCTACTATCGCCATCGCGAGATCGTCCCGCCAGATATGCTTGCCGATATCGATAGGGCAAAGATCGTCATTACGAACTATCACGCCTTCAAACTGCGGGAGCGACTAGAGGTATCGAAAGGTACGCGAACGGCCATCGAAGGCTGGCGCGGCGACAAGCTGGAAACCCTGGAAACCGAAGGCCAAATGCTTCAGCGGGTCATGCCAGAGCTTATGGGCATGAAGAACATCCTCGCTCTGAATGACGAGGCCCATCATTGCTATCGTACCCGAGCCAAAGGGGCGGTTGGCGAAACCGAGGACGATCTCAAGGGCGAAGAGAAAGAAGAAGCGCAGGAGAATAATGAAGCCGCCCGGATGTGGATCACTGGTTTGGAAGTGGTCAAGCGCAAGCTTGGTCTGGCTTTGGTCTACGACCTCTCTGCGACGCCGTTTTTTCTTCGCGGTTCTGGTTATATCGAAGGGACGCTTTTCCCGTGGACCATGAGCGACTTTTCGCTGATGGATGCCATCGAATGCGGAATCGTTAAGCTGCCGCGAGTACCGGTTGCCGACAATGTCCCCGGTGGGGATACGCCGAAATTCCGGAATCTCTGGGACCACATCGGCAAGAGGCTACCGAAGAAGGGGCGCGGAGCCTCTGGGAAATCACTCGATCCCCTGAGCCTGCCGGCAGAACTCTTGACGGCCCTGGAAGCCCTCTACGGTCACTATCGCAAAACCTTTGAGCTTTGGGAGGCGGAGCGAATTGGTGTGCCACCGGTTTTCATTGTGGTCTGTAACAACACATCGACTTCGGAGCTGATCTACCAATATGTGTCGGGGTTCCATCGCAATAACGACGATGGATCGACAACGCTTGAAAATGGACGCCTCGCCCTTTTTCGGAACTATGACGATTTTGGCAATCGCATTCCTCGCCCAAACACAATCCTGATCGATTCCGCCCAACTCGAGTCGGGCGGGGCACTCGATGATGACTTTCGCGAGATGGCGGCTGACGAAATCGACCGGTTTCGTCGTGACATTCTGGAGCGTGGTGGCGCGGACGCGCACGATCTGCGCACCGGCGGCGAGATCGACGACGCAACCCTCCTTCGCGAGGTCATGAACACAGTCGGCAAGAAGGGCCGGCTGGGCGAGCAAATTCGATGCGTCGTGTCGGTGTCCATGCTCACGGAGGGTTGGGACGCCAACACGGTCACGCATATCCTCGGCGTTCGTGCTTTCGGAACGCAATTGCTTTGCGAACAAGTCGTTGGCCGGGGGCTTCGTCGCCAATCCTATGATCTGAATGAGGAAGGGCTGTTCAACGTCGAATACGCCGATGTGTTGGGCATTCCATTCGACTTCGCAGCAAAACCGGTTATCTCGCTACCGGTCAAGCCGCGCGAAACCGTTCGGGTCCATGCTGTGAAGCCGGAGCGAGACGCACTCGAAATCGTTTTTCCCCGTGTCGAAGGGTATCGGGTGGAGCTGCCGAACGAGCGCCTGGAAGCAACGTTCGGCCCGGATCACGTTCTCAATCTCGACCCGGAAATGGTCGGCCCGTCGGTGACCAAAAATCAAGGGATCATTGGGGAGGGGGTCGATCTCACGATCACGCATCTGGAAGACATGCGTTCATCGACGATCCTTTTTCACCTAGCCCGGCATCTGCTCTACAACAAATATCGAGATCCCGGTGAAGAGCCGAAGCTTCATTTGTTTGGTCAGCTAAAGCGCATCACTCGCCAGTGGCTGGACGGTGGCTATCTGAAATGCTCGGGCGGCACCTTTCCGGCGCAACTCATCTACAAAGAAATCGCAGACATCGCGGCAGAGCGTATCAAGGCTGCCATCACGTTGACGCTTGTTGGCGAGAATCCCGTCAAGGCAATCCTCGACGCTTACAACCCCACCGGCTCCACGGCCTATGTGAACTTCACCACCTCGAAGGAAACACGCTGGCAGACCGATCCACGTCGCTGTCACGTCAATTGGGTAGTATGTGACAGTGATTGGGAGGCTGAGTTCTGCCGCGTGGCTGAGGCGCATCCGAAAGTCCGCGCCTACGTTAAGAACCAGAACCTTGGGCTCGAAGTCCCCTATCTTTCGGGGTCAACGTCGCGGAAATACCTCCCCGACTTTATCGTGCAGGTCGATGACGGTCGGCTGGACCCGCTAAATCTCATCATCGAGATCAAGGGCTATCGCGGCGAGAACGCCAAGGAGAAGGCCAACACGATGCGTTCCTATTGGGTGCCAGGCGTGAACAATCTGGGCAAATTCGGACGTTGGTCCTTTGAAGAGTTCACAGCCGTGTATGAAATTGAAGCTGAGTTCAGAAAATTGATTGATCGATTGATCGCGAGCGGCGCATCGAGCGCGGCGGCTTGAGAGGAATAGTGACCGAATGAAACAGACAGCATTCAAGACGAATCCAATTAGTCTTGAGGAACTCTTGCGCGATTGCGGCAGCGGTAAAATTCAGCTGCCGGATTTCCAACGTAGTTGGGTATGGGATGAGGAACGCATCAGAAGCCTCGTGGCGTCAATCTCGCAAGCGTTCCCTATTGGAGCCTTGATGACCCTGGAGATGAAGACGGGGGAAGCGGACACTTTCGCGCGCCGACCTGTGCAAGGTGCGCCAAAAGAGGCCAGTGATCACGCACCGGATCAACTGCTTCTCGACGGTCAACAGCGGATGACGTCCCTCTATCAGACTTGCATGCGGCGCGAGGTCGTCCAAACAATCACACCTCGTCTGAAGCTGGTCAAACGCTGGTTCTACATCGACATTTCCATGGCGCTCAAGCCCGACGCAAACAGAGAAGACGCGATCGTAGCCGTTCCCGAAGATCGCAAGATCAAGTCGGATTTCGACCGGAAGATTGATCTCGATGTTTCGACACCAGAGCTTGAATATGAAAATTTAATGTTCCCTTTGAACCGAGCGTTCGACTGGGATGAATGGCAGGACGGGTTTGGAGACTACTGGATCGGCAAGGGTGATGGCGCAAAGCGTGATCTATTCAAGACCTTCAAAAACGACGTGCTTCAGAATTTCAAAAGTTATCAGGTGCCAGTCATAGCCTTGGGTCCTCACACTTCGCATGCAGCGGTGTGTCTTGTGTTCGAGAAGGTCAACACAGGCGGTAAGCCATTGGATGCTTTTGAGCTTGTGACCGCAATGTATGCAGCGCAAGGCTTCAGATTGCGCGATGATTGGTATGGCGTGGATGGCCAGCCGGGCATGCAACATCGGTTACAGATGTTCGGTCGCGCTTCTGAGCAAAAGTTCGGCGTCCTTGAAAAGGTGGCCAGTACCGACGTACTTCAAGCGATTGCTCTGCTTCACACCGCAAAGATCAGGGAAGACGAAATCGCAGCGGGCAAGAAGGACAGCGAGCTATCTGCGGTGCGTGCGACGAGGCAGTCTCTCCTAGACCTCCCGCTCGATGCTTACAAAACCTACCGGATAGCGGTCGAGGAGGGGTTTAAGACTGCAGCGAAGTTTCTCAGACAACACCACGTCTACCGCGTCATCGATCTGCCCTATCAAGGTCAGCTGGTGCCGTTTGCCGCTATTCTGGCAAAGGTTGGCAGCAAATGGGAACATGCTGCCGTAAAGGAGAAACTAGCCCGTTGGTATTGGTGCGGTATCTTCGGCGAATTATACGGTTCGGCTATCGAATCGCGCTTTGCAAAGGACATCCTCGAAGTGCCGACATGGTTGGACGGCGGAGGGGAGCCATCAACGGTGCGCGAAGGCGTTTTTCGTGCAGAACGTCTCAAGTCCATGAGGACGCGATTGTCAGCCGCCTACAAGGGCATTCATGCCCTCTTGATGGGAGAGGGCGCGATTGATTTCCGTTCCGGCCAGTCTTACGGGCAAACCGTTTTCTTCGATGAGAGAGTCGATATCCATCACATCTTCCCGCAAGATTGGTGCAAGAAACAGGACATCGATGTGACAATTTACGACACCATCATCAACAAGACGCCCTTGGGGTATCGCACAAATCGCATCCTTAGCGGCGCCGCGCCGTCAAAATATCTCACGAAGCTGGAGGCCGGCAACAAGGACGCTCCGCCGATTGAGCGGAGCACACTCGACGGCTATCTGAGGTCGCACGCAATCGACCCCGACCTGCTACGGCTGGACCAATTCGTTGAGTTCATGATGGACCGCGAATTGCGACTACTGGCAATGATCTCGAAAGCCACCGGCCATCAGATCGTGAAAGTGGCCTCCGTTCAGGAGGAGGGCGAAGATGTAGTTGACGAGGACAACGTTCTAGTCGGCGGTACATTGCCCGACGACGAGATGGAAGCCGCTTAATGGTTAAGAAAGCAAAAACGATCGCTGTCGAAGCCCTCAAGCACGACGCGGCGACGCGCAAGAACATTCCGACCGCTGAATTTGAAAGCGTGATGCGGGAGGAGGACAAAACACCTGTCCAGCTCGCCTATCAACGGCGCAACCGCGATCTCGATCCGCAGCTCGTTTGGCGCGGCAAGGATGAACAGGATTGGTCAGACCTCGTCGTCGCTGCCCCACCGCTCTATATTCAGGAGAAGGTACATCCAAAAGTCATCATCGACGATCTGAAACGAGAAGCGAAGCGGCGTCGCGACGAGGTAGCTCCGCCGGCACTCGATCTGTTCGCAGATTTCAACGGGTTGAGAGATCTCGAAGCGAAGACCGAGTTCTATCAACACGATCAGCATTGGTCGAACCGGATGATTTCTGGCGACAGCCTGTCGGTGATGGCAAGCCTGGCCGAGCGAGAGGGGCTTCGTGGGCTAGTACAATGCATCTACTTCGATCCGCCATATGGCATCAAGTTCAACTCAAACTTTCAGTGGAGCACAACCTCGCGCGATGTGAAAGATGGCGCGAAGGATCAGATCACGCGCGAACCAGAACAAGTACGGGCGTTCCGTGACACTTGGCGTGATGGCATTCATTCATACCTAACGTATTTGCGCGACCGACTCACCGTGTCGCGCGATTTGTTGCACGAAAGTGGGAGTATATTCGTCCAAATTGGTGACGAGAACGTGCATCGTGTTCGAGCACTAATGGATGAAATATTTGGCGAGCAAAACTACGTCACAACAATTCAATATCAAAAAACCAGCTATGCCACGGCTGATTATATTGCCGGCGTGTTTGACCAAATTCTGTTCTATGGCCGAGACGTTTCGAAGTTGAAATTTCGAAAACTCTTCGCCGATCGTAATTTTCAAGACGAGGATGATTTTTCGTCGCGTGACTTGGCATCAGCTGGAGCGGGCGCATCAACCTTCGATTACGAATTTGAAGGAAAGGCATTTCATCCTGGCTTGTCGCGACACTGGAAGACACAGAAGGAGGGCTTAGACAGAGCAGCTAAGGCAGGACGGCTTTTTCAAACGACCAACAGCCTAAGATACAAGCGCTATAATCGCGACTTTGCGGTATCTGAAGTCTTGAATTCGTGGACGGATACTATTGTTGGATCGTTCCACGATGAAAAAATATACGTGGTGCAAACGTCACCCAAAGCAGTGGCTCGTTGTATTCTCATGGCTACTGATCCTGGCGATCTAGTCCTTGATCCGACGTGTGGCTCCGGCACTACCGGATACGTTGCCGAACAATGGGGAAGACGTTGGATCACGATTGATACAAGCCGCGTCGCGATCGCCCTCGCACGATCTCGTTTGATGGGCGCGCGGTATCCGTACTATCTTCTTGCCGATAGCCCCGAGGGACAGCGGAAGGAAGGCGAGGTAACCCACAGCACGCCCAAAACCACCGCAACACGCGGCGATATCCGCCATGGCTTTGTGTACGAGAGGATGCCGCACCTCACTTTGAAATCAATCGCAGATAACGCCGAGATTGATGTGATTTGGGCGCGATGGCAAGAAACACTCGGCCCCTTGCGTGATCGATTAAATAAGGAACTTGGGCGAAACCAGCCATGGGAAGAATGGGAAATACCTCGCGAGGCTGGTGAACCGTGGAAACCGGAAGCAAATAAGATTCATGCAAAACTGCGCGCCTCTATTGCCGAGGATGAAATCGGCAAAAAGTCGCAAAAAGCTCTCGCCAAGCTGAATCAAATTCTGGGAAGAAAGTACACTTTCGATACGCTACCCGAACGAGCGATCGATCTTTGGACAAATGAGAAAGCAATTAAGGTTCATTTCGAATGGTGGGAATCGCTCAACGCGCGTCAAAAAGAAATTGATGCCTCGATCGCCGCAAAGGCAGAGTCTGAATTCCTATATGACAAGCCCTATATCGACAAGGACCGCATTCGTGTGGCCGGGCCCTTTACGGTTGAGAGCTTGTCACCGCATCGCACGCTCGCAGTCGATTGGGATGACGAATTAATCGATTTGCTTGAAGCCGCTGAAGGTAAGCGCAAGGCTGCGGATCACGACGATGCAATTACAGACTTTGCCCAAATGATCCTTGAGAACTTGCGAACTGCCGGAGTTCAGCAGGCTCACAAGGAGGACCGTATTACTTTCTCGAGCCTGACCGGTCGGCCCGGCCGGTTCATCTGCGCTGAAGGCACTTTCATGGAGGGTGAGAAAGAAAAACGTGCCGGCATCTTTATTGGACCTGAATTCGGCACCGTATCGCGGCCAGATCTTGTAGCAGCTGCACGAGAGGCTGGGGACGCGAAGTTTGATGTCCTGATCGCCTGCGCCTTCAACTACGACGCCCATTCGGCTGAGTTCGACAAGCTCGGGCGTGTGCCGGTGCTGAAGGCCAGGATGAACCCCGATCTTCATATGGGCGCGGACCTCAAAGCTACCAACACCGGAAATCTGTTCGTGATTTTCGGTGAGCCGGACGTCAAAATCGAAGATGCTGGCGACGATATGATCCGAGTGAAGGTTTTCGGAGTTGATGTGTTTAAGCCTCAGACCGGCGAAGTCATCTCCGAAGGGACAGATGGGATCGCTCTATGGATGTTGGACACGGATTATAACGAAGAGAGCTTCTTCGTCCGCCACGCCTATTTCCTCGGCGCTAACGATCCCTACAAGGCGCTGAAGAATACGCTCAAAGCAGAGATCGACGAGGAAGCGTTGGATAGTCTGCACAGCGACACATCGCGGCCGTTCGCCAGGCCCGAGTCTGGGCGGATCGCCGTGAAGGTGATTAATCACCTTGGCGATGAAGTCATGAAGGTATTTCAAGTGGGGTAGTACATGGGCAGGAACAGCTATCTAGGCGGCTCAACGATTGTGTATCCAGGATCGAGCTGGTTCTCAGGACATACAAAAAAGAAGCGCACGAAAGAATCGCCTACGAGCAAAGCGGACCTTCAGGCAGGCAAGAACATTCGAGAGGCGCTAAAGGCTGAACGGGCAAGACAACGGACGGAAGAGCACAATGCGCTCGGGGGCGCCGCTGGGTCCAACAGCCCGAAGTCGATGGCGAAAGCTGAACGACGTCTATTGCACAACAAGCGCGTCGAGGAAGCTGCAAAGATAAAGGCACGAAAGCGCGCAGCGCATCAAGCTCAGCTAACAAAAGCTCGAGAAAAGCAGCGCATTGATCGTGAACAGCGGCAAAAAATGGAAGCAAAGCGTAGGAATGATCCTGCCTACCAGGCAAAGGTCGCACTTCGGACAGCACAAGCTGCAGCACGCTTGCAGTCCGTGATAGTCGAAACGCGGTCTCGGGCAGGAAGATTATCAAAACGAAATAAGATAGCGGGGATCAGCAAATCTCCAGCACGGGAAAATTCGAAAGATTAGCAGTAACGTTGAGGTACAATGGACTTCCGGATCGCCGACACGTTTACCGCCAGCCTAGGGCGATTGACTGCTCAGGAACAGAAGGCGGTGAAGACGACCGCTTTCGACCTGCAAATGGACCCGTCCTCTCCTGGCTTATCCTTTCATAAGCTCGACCGCGCCAAGGACAAAGATTTCTGGTCTGTTCGCGTTAACGCCGATATTCGGCTGATCGTCCATCGCACCGCATCGAGTTTGTTGCTTACCTATGTCGATCATCACGACTCCGCCTACAAATGGGCCGAGCGGCGCAAGATTGAACGTCACCCCACTACGGGCGCAATGCAGTTGGTGGAGATTCGCGAGCGGGTCGAGGAGAGATTCGGGGACGTCTCGACGACCACGGTAAAAGCTGCGGCTCCGCAGCCAAAGAAGCCGAAGCTTTTCGACAATCTTCGCAAATTTGAACTGATGGCGTTTGGCGTCCCGGAAGAGTGGGTTGATGAGGTCCGCTCCGCGACAGAGGACACGCTATTCGACGTGATCACCCATCTGCCGCAGGAGGCGCAGGAGGCATTGCTGAAGCTGGCTGTTGGCGAAAAGCCGGAGCCACCGAAGCCGGCTGCAGTAGAGGCGGATCCGTTTGCTCATCCCGACGCGCAGCGTCGCTTCCGCATGCTAACGAATGCGGAGGAGCTTCAGCGGGCGCTCGATTACCCTTGGGAGAAATGGGCCGTCTTCCTGCACCCGGACCAAACTGCGCTTGTCGAGCGAGATTACTCCGGTCCCGCGAGAGTGTCGGGATCGGCAGGAACCGGAAAAACCATCGTGGCGCTGCACCGAGCGGTCCATTTGGCTCGCACCAACCCTAGTGCATCAGTCCTTCTCACCACGTTTTCAAACGCCCTGGCGAACGCCTTAAAGAGACAGCTCGAAAGACTCATCGGGAATGAACCGCTCATCGCGAGGCGCATCATCGTGAAGTCGCTAACCAGTGTTGGCGAGGATTTGTATGCCAACGCCTTCGGTCGTCCGAACATTGTCACCCTGGAAACGATCAAATCACTGCTTTCGCAATCCGCTGCTTCCAACAACAAGGCGCCAAAATTCTCTATCCAATTTCTATTGGGCGAGTGGTGCGACGTGGTGGACGCTTGGCAGCTGAAATCCCGAGACGCCTATTCGCAGGTCTCGCGCTTAGGACGGAAAACGAGGCTGGGAAGCAAACAACGGGAGGCGCTTTGGCCCATATTCGAGAGAGTCCACGCGGAACTTGAAAAGCATAAGACGATCACATGGTCCGGCATTTTTGGTCGTCTGACGGACCACATAGGAGCGGAATCGAAACCCCCGTTCGATTTTGCGGTAATCGATGAAGCCCAAGATATTAGCGTTGCCGAAGCTCGATTTTTTAGTGCCCTCGGGGGAGCGCGGCCAAACGCCTTGTTCTTCGCCGGGGACTTAGGCCAGCGCATTTTTCAGCAACCGTTTTCGTGGAAATCTTTGGGAATTGACGTTCGGGGCCGGTCTTATCAGTTGCGCATCAACTACCGCACTTCGCATCAGATTCGTATGCAAGCAGACGGGCTGTTACCAAACACCATAGCTGACGTTGATGGGAATGCCGAAAGTCGCCGAGGTACGGTCTCAGTGTTCGACGGGCCGCCGCCACTGGTGCGGACCTTCAAAAATGCCATCGACGAGCAACGCGCTGTCGCTGATTGGGTCACAAAACGTCTTGGTGAAGGTTATCTGCCGGGTGAAATCGGCGTGTTCGTTCGATCAGAGGAGCAATTGGAGCGGGCGAGAGTTGCTGTCGCTGCCTCGGGAGGACCTTCCAGAGAACTCACGGATAAGATCGAGGCCTCAAGCGATCAGATTGCGATCTGCACCATGCACGTTGCGAAGGGGCTGGAGTTTCGCGCGGTCGCAGTGATGGCCTGCGACGACGATATCTTGCCCCTGCAAAGCCGTATCGAAGCCGTCGCGGACGATGCCGATCTAGAGGAGGTGTACGATACCGAGAGGCACCTGCTTTACGTCGCTTGCACTCGTGCGCGGGATCGACTGTTAGTCACAGGGGTCGAACCAGCGTCCGAATTTTTGGAAGACTTACGACGCGCGTCGCCTACACAAGCTGGTGTTCCATTAGCCCGGGTTACCGGCTCTGAGGCTGCCTCGTGAGGTTTCTGGAAGATGGGGCAGATATCCCGGACGAGCTTATTCGCGCGGTAACCGCCGGTGACGCCATGTTTCTCTGCGGCGCAGGCGTTTCCGTTCGCGTCGGGTTGCCCTCCTTCGAATTACTAACCGGCAGAGTTTATTCTCGTATCGGTGAAACGCCCGGAGGCGAACCTGCCGAACGTAATGCCATCGCAAGCAGGGAATTTGACCGCGCGCTTCGTTCGCTTGAAAAGAGAACCCATCTTCCAAGAACTGAGTCGCCCGTTCGCAAAGCTGTTTCCGAGCTTTTGATCGCGCCTGGTTGCGGGTTGCCCGACCATCTAGCGGTTCTTCAGCTTTCTAGAGATATCGAAGGCCGTCCCAGGCTCTTGACCACCAACTTCGACACGTTGTTCGAGCATGCGGCGCGGGCCGCTGGCATGATCAACATTCCCAGCCACGCCGGGAAATCGATCCCAAAGCCGGGCGGCGAACGTGATTACGGCATCTTGCATCTTCATGGCCGGATCGCTGACGCGACGCTGGGATTGGAGGGAACAGACCTCGTACTGACAAGCGCGGATTTTGGCGATGCTTACTTGCGCGATGGCTGGGCGTCACAATATATCGAAGATCGGATGCGGCTCGGAACGTTGGTTCTGGTTGGCTATGGTGCGGAAGATGCAGCGATGCGTCTCCTTTTGGAAACGTTGGATGCCGATCGTGATCGGTTTCACGACATGAAAGACATCTACGCTATTGAAATGGGGTCCACGGACTCGGCTTCGCTGTGGAAAGCGAAAGGAATTAAGCCGATCGAGTTCTCGGATTATGACACGCTTTATGGCACGCTCGCAGAATGGGCCCGTTATGCGATGGACCCTCGCGGCTATACTAGAAGTCGCGTAACGACCATTTTGACGGCGCCGTCAAGCAGTGGCGCGACATGACTCAATCGACGACGAAGCCAGCATCCCAGCGAAAGACTCCGGAAACCGCGTCCGACTTCGAGCGGGAGCAGTTGCGTTTCTTTCTTTCCGGAAGCGATCTAGCAACAACGCTGGCGACGCTAAATCCTTCACTCGCTTGGCTTCCAGTGCTGTCCCAGATGAAGCTGATCCGGGGCGAAACGCAGCTGGCCGCGTGGATCGAGCGTAACTTCGAGGACGTTGATGCCGTGCGGGATGTCGTCGCCAACATTCGATTCTTTGGGCCGGATACGGCCAATATCCTTGAATACCGGCTGAACGAACGCATCGACAGCTTACCAACACTCCTAACGAAATGCTGGCGCTTGATTGTCCGACATATGCGGACAACCAAGCACGGGTTATTGCAAAGCGAATGGTTCGAAATCGCCCCGCGTATCAAGCGGGGTGAAACATCGGCAGAGTTGCTGGCGCGCATCGCTGATGCTCTACGGCCAAAGCTGACCATCAATAAGCGAATTGCATTCCGCGACATCGGCATCGAGACGCCGGAGCGTCCGTCCGATCTTATGTCTCTTGATTATGAGGTAGAGGACGGTCTTTCGCCGGATGAAGTGCTCTCGGCTTGGCCCGAAAGCTTGTCAGCAGAGATCGACGAAAAAATTCTCTTCAGCTTGACTGCTGCCTTGATCACAGCACTTGACGACGCGACGGATGTGGGTGTCGAGGGAAATCAGGGTTACAGCATTTCGGACTCCGACATCCCATCGGTGGCGAAGCACAGTCAGAACGAATACCGATCCGGATTTTATCCCATTGTTCGTGTTATTGCTGATCTTTGGGAGCGGCTTGCAAAGAAATCACCAGTCCAAGCACTCCGATTTTTCGCGAATTGGCGCGATAGTCCGTTCAAGTTGGTGCGGAGGCTCGCCCTTTTTGCCGGCGCCCATGCCATTGTTCCCTCGGATTTTGCGGCGGACATGCTGCTTAAGTTGCCGCAAGGTGAGCTATTCCTCACTAATGCCAGTGTTGAGGTGTTCAGGCTAATCCGAGCGCGGTGGAAAGATTTTACGCGGCCAAAGCAGGAAGCAATTTTACAGAGAGTTTGTATTGGTCCTCCGCGAGACTGGTTCAAGCAAGACAGCGAAATTGATCGAGTCGTCGATCGTTCCCGTTTCGATTTTCTAGGCGAAATGGAGAGGGACAAACTTCACCTGAGCGCCGAGGCCGATGCAGTTTTGAAGGGTATTCGAGTTCGCTGGCCGAACTGGGAGCTTAGACCAGGCGAGCAAGCAGGCTTCCATATCTGGCATTCGGGCGTCAGTCACATCGAGGGTGATCCCACGAAGTTACAAGACGTGGCTGATACCGATCTTGTCGATGAAGCAAAGAAAGCGGCAGCGGCAGCGGACTTCCTTGACGGTGACAGTTGGCAAGCTCTCTGCCTGAGCGATCCAGATCGTGCCCTTCGTGGGCTTAGTGCCGCCGCGACCAGGGGCGATTGGTCCAAAGGCTTATGGCGGGACTTACTCTGGGCACGAAAGGAATACGCTCACCCGGGCACGCGAGCAGAAGTTGCACAGTTATTGTTAGAGTGGCCGGCGGAGAATTTCGCTGAGATCGCTCCAGCTGCATCCTCATGGTTAGACGAACACGCGAAATTGCTTGAAGACGTATTACTTTGGCCGCTGTGGGATCGAATAGCCGATGCCGCACTGATCGAGACAGCAGAGGCCGGCCATGAGTGACGTCTTTACGGACGCTTTGAATGCTCCCGCTGGCCGGCTTGTTGAGGTCTTACTTAAAAAGCTGCCCGAAGGAACCGCCGGAAAGAAGCTTTCGACGGAATTTCGCCAACGGCTCGATAGGGTGGTCGATGCGCCAGGACGTCCGGGGAAACTCGCCCGTGTGCGCCTCGCACCGGAAGTATCGTTGCTGTTTGACCGTGCGCCCGACTGGACCAAACAAAAAATACTTCCGTTGTTTGCGTGGTCATCCGCGGATGCTTCTGACGTGTGGTCGGCACGCAAGTATTCCAGCTATATTGGATCCCCCGAACTTTTCGGACTAACCAAGCAACCGTTCTTGGAAATTTTCGGGCGAAACGATGTTTCAACCGAAGATCTGCGAACGTACGCCGAATGGTTGACCGCGATCCTCATTGCCAATCAATCCCACCAAGTTGGTTATCCGCTCACGTCCGTGGAAGCCCGCGCGGCATTGCGGCGAGCAGGCGTGAACGCCCTTTCAAGCGTTGGACACCGCCTCGCGACCGAAATGAGAGGTGGGACGCCTGAAGAAAAAGCCGCACGATGGCGAACTGTCGTTGGTCCCGTTTTTCGAGCAATCTGGCCACTTGACCTAGAATTGCAGACGTCAGCGACGACCTACAAGCTTGCGCAAATCTTGATTGAGACGGGCGAGGCATTCCCGGAGGCGGCCGACACCATCATCCCGTTCATACGGCCAGATGACGCGCGGGCTAATTCCACGGCTTTTTCAATCGCGGAAGCTCCGGAAGAATTATATGCGTCGTCACCGAACAAGATGCTCGATGTGCTCGCCGCTGTTGTCGGCGATGCCCCGCCGGGTAGCGTCTACGCCCTCGGCAAGGCGCTCGATCGCATACGAGTGCGCGATCCAGTGCTTGCTGATACTCGAAAGTTCCAGAAACTTTTGAACTCTGCTGCACCTTGACTTCGCTTGCGGACAGACCGAGGGCGCAAAATTCGCCTTTTGTTTTTTAAGTCCGTAGCGCTTGCTCGATTCCCGAAAAAATTCGGAGCCTGGATCCACGCCACCCGGACTAGCGCACCAGGTGGGGTAAAAGGTGAGGAAGAAGGCAAAATTAGATCATTTACTAGCAACGCTGCGACTGCATCTATGTATGTGGTCATTGAGGGTCGATCGCAGCCAACAAAGCGTGAGCTTCTGCCACGGGGATTCCCGGTTCCTCCCCAACCGCCTCAATCATTCCTCGCCCACTCTTCCCGGCTCCAGCTTTGATCCGGCGCATAGCCTGATAGACGCGATCGAGGTCGTCACTTTCGGCGGGAAAGGACGGACTCTTCCGGCCCGCGACTGATCCGTTGTAGACCATCTGCACCTTGTAGACGTGCTGAGCAGACCCATCTCCCCAGTGCTCAATCCCGAATGAAACTCGATAAGCCGGGTTGCCTTCATGTGGCGCACTGGCAGGTACATCCTCGTAGCGAATAGGAAAATAAACCTTAGACATATCGCCTCCTAAGCTCACTATAGCGCCTATAGGTTCTATAGCAAACCCAGTCATCTGCAAGGGCCTGTATAATGGTTCGGGCCAGATTTCACGATGTCAAACAGCGCGACCAGCTTGTCCAAGCCGGTCAAGCACCCGCCTCACTGCGCCGGCGTACCAGGCTGAATCACGGCGAGTGCAAATTCCACGTTCGTTGAGCCCTTGAGCCAGCGCCCGCAGGGAACGGATGCCCACCGATCGAAGCTGTCGATAACTGGATGAACCAGCTGCGCCCGGTCGTCGGCGGCCTGAGCGCGCACCTGTGCTGAGCGGACACGGGCGCCCGCTGACACTGTCGAAGTACAGTAGAGACGAGGTGGGACATGGCGCACGGTACCAGTACATTTGAGTCAGAGAAGAGCTGGAATAGAATGGATGGATAAAACGAAACCAATCTTGAGTCTGGCTGGAACGCTCCGCCTCTCCACACCCGATGCGAAACGAACGGTCGGCCGGTTCAATGAACTGATTACGGACAACAGCGCCGTATTCAGACGCTATTTTGGCGTCGAACTGTTTCCCGGTTCGCTCAATGTCGATGTATCTACGCCCGCTTCGTTGCATCGCGATCTCGATGCCGGAAGGCCGCCGCCAGCCTTCATCATTCAGAAGGGCGAGCTGATCAATATGCCGCGCTACATTGGTGATGGCCAGGCATGGCCCTGTCTCTTGCGCGGAGAGAGATTCTCCGAGCCAGTGCCTTGCTGGATATTCCGACGTATCGGCTCCCGCGTGTCGCCTGGCATCATTGAGATACTTGCCCAGCACAAGCTCCGGGACGTTTACGCACTCCAAAACGGCGACGCGGTCACCATCGATCTTGTTGCACCGCAGGCGAGCAGCGAGTAGGGAGCCAACGATCCAAGGGGATGACATGAGCGAAGTCGATGACATTGAAGCGGCGCGCATAGCATATGCGCAGGTGCGGCCCTTGTATGAGAGGCTCGCCCAGGAAGTCCGGCACATCCTTGAAACCAAACTTGCAGACGTCCGCCTTACGCCGGCGTCGATTACCGACCGGTCCAAGGCGATCAAGAGCTTTGCCGAGAAGATTACGCGCAAGCATTATACGACCCCGCTTTCGGAAATGACGGACCTCGCAGGCGCCCGCGTGGTCTGCGCCTATGAATCAGAGCTTGCAAAGATCGCCGAAGTCGTTGAAGCGAATTTCGACGTGCGCGAGCGCATCGACAAAGCGCGCGATCTCGGAGTTGACCGGATGGGTTACAACGGGAAGGCATTTGTTGTCACCCTGGGAACCCGCTACTCCGGCGGACGATATGAGAACATTACTAGTTTGACCTGCGAGATTCAGGTGCGGACGATTTTGCAGGATGCTTGGGCAACCATCGATCACCAGCTCGTCTACAAGAACGAAGAATCGACGCCCGAGCGGTTGCGCAGGGATTTGAACAATGTTGCATCACTGCTTGAAATCGCGCAGGGGATATTCGATTCAGTCAAGGAGAAGAGGGCCGCGTATGTCACCGAGATTCAGCAAAAGAAAGGTGAACCAGCGGTCTTTCTTGCCCAGCCGCTCGATTTCGACACGCTGATCGCATACACGCGCTGGAAGTTTCCGGATCGGAGCGTGTCTGAAAGGCTCACGCAGACATTGCTCAGTGATATCAACCGGCAAGATTATCCCACGCTGGAACAGCTCAATGTGGTCGTCGATCGCGCCCGCGCCGCGGTCGAAGCATACCAAAAGGAAAATCCCGATTGGTTCAAGACCGGCACCGACTTTCTGACGAAGTCGCTGGGCTTCGTGGATTGCAAGTTCCGGGCCAAACACGGCTTTGCATCCAAGACCCGCGCCGCGTTTGATAGATTTCAGGATATGGTCGCTGAATAGGCTGAGGCCCACTGATAACTCTGCACGGCGCGTACCGCGAGCGGACATCAACCACTGTTTGATGAGTACACACCGGCCCATTGGCCAGGGGTCAGACCAGATCAGGCTGTTCAGGTAGCGCATAAATCCACCGAGAAGCTCATTGGCATCGATTGGGGGTGGCGGCTTCCCCATAGAGTGTCGAGCGATCTCGTCACCATCTGATCAGGTGGAGACCATCCCGCTACTCATCGCATGGATGGTGTTCCCACCGGCTGAACAGAGCAACATGCTGAGCGCCCTCACTGGAGCCCTCGGTGCCGGCTACCTGCAGGTGATCAACTACTGGTTCTCCAAGCCGAAGGAATCTTAGTGAACTGACTGCTGACCCTTCGGGGTTTCAGCCACACCGCGAGGTGTGGGAGTGCCTGCGGGGCTCACCCTTAAACGCTTTCGGGCTTGGAGACGCCGCCAAGAGAAGTAACCGTCACCGCATCTTAAGCGGCTCGAACAATATAGCCCTTGTTCGACGCGGGGGTTCGGTCAAAACCGAACGTAATCATCGCGGCCTAAGTTGGCCGGAAAGCATTGCGGACGGAAGGGCTGCCTTCAAAAGTTTGGTCATGAGGCACCTCCTGACTTCCGGGTCTTATTCCGGATCGTCTTAGTAGAACTCTTGGTGGTCTTTTGTCTAGACTTGTCGAGGAGACCGGCTCGGCCTTCATCGTGCGGACGGCCAACCGGCTGGTGGTCTTCGACAACGAGCCCCGGCGGGTCGCCCGGAACATCGCCCGGCTGCCCGATCTGCTCAGTCCCAGGGAATGAACCCCAGCTTGGCTAGGGCGCGGACTCATTAGCACGAACCGCCAAAACCGAACAACCGGCATTTCCGAGATTACCCAGCACACGCTAGAACCCGAGAATATGCGGCCGCCTGCGATTTAGCGCTGCGCCCATAGGGGGCGGTTTCGGATGTCGCGGTCGCGGGTCCGCCTTGCATAACTTTGCCCACAAGCGTACCGTGGTGGAGCGGTAAACCTGACAGGTAGTGCGTCATATTTGACTGCACGTAGCCCGGAGTGACAGCAGGGAGAAACGCGGCGCTTTACCTGACGGTATTGAGACTAAGCTGCCCGAAAACCATTTCGGAACCCCAGAGGGGTTAGCCAATGCTCAGCCGTCATACCAAGGCTAACCGTATCCGCACAGGCTTGGTTGTGGGTTAACCACCCAACAGCGACCCTAACTAGGTTGCATTGCTTGATCAGCAATAAAGCGCTCGGCGTTAGTTACCCGGGCGCTTTTGCTTTTTGGCAACAGCCTACCCGCACCAAGCCAGGCGACCGTTTGACCACGCAGTTCTCAGGAGCGCTGATGTGGCGGCCTTGATCTTCATGGAAATCGCGTATTCAAACAGATGGAGGTCCGGAACAAGGGACGCGGCTAAATGCAAGTCCTCAGAGACCTCATTGGCGACGATGGTGCCTCTACCCGCGCTACCGGGGAATCATTTGCGATGGGTGAAGCACGATGGTCTTTGCCTTCTCGATCCGATCAAGTTCTTCCTCGCTTAAGAGCCTGCCGGGGTCGACCGGCCAAACCTTTCCACCGACCCCATGATCAGGGTCAAGCAAGCTGACGTACCATATCTCGCGAAACATGAAAGGCGGCGCTCGCGACAGCTTCGTTGGCAACAAGCCCGCTATGTCGGCCGGCGAGAGCGTGAACTCGGCGTGCGTGGCGTAAATCAACAGGTCGACGGGCGTGGTAACGCCTCGCCCATATCGGTCGGACTTCTTCAACACCCCCTCAACAATATGGTTGGTCATCTCACCGGTACCCCTCCAATCGCTACTTGTCGTGTATGGGGATCCCTTTTCGACGGGTGGAACAATCTCCATGAGATCCATGAAGTTTATGGTTCCGTCAGGGCGAGTGACGGTGAAATCGAAGTCATCCTCGACGTTCTGCGTACCAGCGACGTCGATGCCAAGTTCTTGCTTCATCAATTGACGCCAGAAATCGAAAAACTGCTGTTCCACCTCCGACTTTACGTGACTGAAGGTAATTTTTTCCCACCTGGCCCCACCTTGGCCATCGAAATGCACCGGGCCATCATCGCCTGTCGGTTTCTTCGACATGTATCTCCTCACAACTCACCCAAAATGGGTATGTCTCAGTTGAGATGGGTCTTGTTGGTCGGCAAAAACCTCGCCGCCTGCACGCGGCGGCGAGGGTTTGCCCGCCGTTAACACTGGATGTGATTTACGCCGCCTTTGATGGTCTTGACAGATCAGAAGCGAGCGACCGCTTACCTGCAGGTGATCAACTACTGGTTTTCCAAGCCGAAGGAACCAAGCTGAAACCAGGCTTCGGCCTGGTTTTCTGTTTGAGAAACCAGGCTGCAACCTGGCTCAGTTTTGTTATGCAAATCAGGTCGGTTTGCATCGTTTTCGATAGGTCGAGGAAGCTGCGTTATGCAGAAAAGATGAGGACTTTCAACAAGCGCAAAGAATTTTAAGTCCCTTGCGTCTACCAGTTCCGCCACGTCCGCTTTGGTCACGAGATCAGATACTTAGCGCGTTTTCTTAAGCGAGGGAATTGGGCCGGCCTGCCGAAAACGCACTCCCTCATTAAGCGAGCGAGCTGCTTAAGGCAAAGCCTCAATGCCGACACCCGCGCCTGCTTTAGGCAATCTCAAGCTTGTCCCGTTATGAAGGCCGCATGATCGCTTCGCTTTCCCCTGGCCTGTCCTTGCTGCGCGTGGCCACCGGCGCGGCGCTGCTCGTGCTCGGCATCGGGCTTGCCGGCTGCGCGGAGATGGGCGAGAGCATGACCTCGGCCTTCGCCGATCCCGCCAAATACGAGCTGTACGAGTGCCCGCAACTGGTGACCGAGCGCAAGTACCTCGCCACCCGCGCCGCGGAGTTGCAGGGCCTGATGGCGAAAGCCCGGACCGGGGTTGCCGGGCCAGTGGTGGCCGAACTCGCCTATCGCAACGAGTACATCGCGGTGCGCGGGCAGGCCAAACTCGCCGACGAAGCCTGGGCACGCAACAAATGTCATGATACGGCACCGGCCGCGGGCGCGCCGGCGGCACCGTCCGCGCCGCCGGCCAATGTCAGGCCTGCGCAGCCGTCGCGGTCGGGCAGCGCGGTCTACTAGGGAATGCGCCCTGCCATCCATCCTTTCGTTCGGTTAATCTGCCTGACGGGCAAATCACCGAATTGCTGTCCAGCCCCCCTTTGCAAAAATATTTCCGTTCCCGGCTGACCCAAATCAAATCTATA
>Ga0070681_10000319_pt1 | contig 39102 bp, 30 predicted proteins | sample KBSC83BmetaG_FD_65650 | JGI IMG/M metagenome (GOLD analysis project Ga0070681, IMG submission 65650) | Corn rhizosphere microbial communities from Kellogg Biological Station, Michigan, USA - KBS C8-3B metaG | ecosystem: Host-associated > Plants > Roots > Rhizosphere | place: USA: Michigan...
TCTACGGAAGACTGATCCGTCTCCGTTCCTGCCAGAGAGCGACGAAGAGAATGGCCAGCCCGCTAATGCCGGCGGCGGATTCGGCGGCGGCGGACGTGGTGGTCGCGGCGGCGGTGCCGGTGCGGCGACCGATGACGCAGAAGCACCGGCTGCTCGTCCCGCGGCACCGCGCGGCGCCGCTCCAACGGTCACCATCGACTTCGATGGTCTCCAGCATCGCATTCTTTCCGTGCCTGGAGTGCCCGATCGTCAGTACTCGAATTTGAAAGCTGGCGCGGCGGGCATGGTGTACTTCATGGAAAGCGCCGGCGGTGGCGGCGGCCGTGGCGGAGCGGGCGGCGGATCGACGCTGCATCGCTATTCGCTGCGCGATCGTCGCGACGTTGCGTTCGTTGCCGGCGCGACTGATTACGACGTCAGCCTCGACGGCCACAAGCTGCTGTACCGCGCGGGGGGTGGCGGCGGCGGTGGACGCGGTCGCGGCGGCGCAGCAGGTGGCGGTGGTGGTCCGGCCCTCTTCATCGTCGATGCGGATCGCAATCCGCCGCAGGCTGGCGCGGGTCGAATCGCGTCGGATCTCCGCGCGTACGTCGATCCGAAGCAGGAGTTCAAGCAGATCTTCGACGAGGCGTGGCGCAACCAGCGCGACTACCTCTACGTGCCGAACGAGCACGGCGCCGATTGGCCGAAGGTCAGACAGATGTATTCGGCGCTTCTGCCGTATGTGAACCATCGCGCCGATTTGAATTATCTCATCGATCAGATGGGCGCCGAGATTTCGATCGGCCACTCGTACGTTCGCGGCGGCGACATGCCGGACGTGCCGGCCGCGGTGCCCGGCGGTCTGCTCGGCGCAGACTTCGTGATCGATCAGGGGCGGTACAAGATCACGAAGATCTACGATGACGAAGAGTGGAACCCGGATCTACGCGCGCCGCTCGCCGCGCCCGGCGTCGACGTTCGCGTGGGCGACTACATCATCTCGATCAACGGGCAGGATCTGAAGGCGCCGGATAACATCTATCGCCTACTCGACGGCACGGCGAACAAGCAGGTGAGCCTTGTCGTCAACGCGACGCCAACGGGCGACGGCGCACGACACGTGACGGTCGTGCCGGTTGCAAACGAGCAGACGTTGCGCACGCGTGCGTGGATCGAACATGCGCGGCACGTTGTCGACTCCCTGTCGAATGGCCAACTCGCGTATGTCTATTTGCCGAACACTGGCCAGCCGGGCTACACGAGCTTCAACCGCTACTACTTCGCGCAGCAGGATAGAAAGGGCGCGATCATTGATGAGAGATACAACGGAGGTGGCCAGGCTGCGGACTACATCATCGACGTGCTCCAGCGCGACTTCGACGGCTACTTCAACAACGTCGCCGGCGATCGCATGCCGTTCACGAGTCCCGCGGCAGGTATCTGGGGACCGAAGGTGATGATCATCAACGAAATGGCGGGTTCGGGCGGCGATCTCATGCCCTACATGTTCCACCTGCGCAAGATCGGCACACTGGTCGGCAAGCGCACGTGGGGCGGTCTGGTACATACTGCGGACACGCCACCATTCGTCGACGGTGGATCGGCGATTGCGCCGCGCGGCGGCTTCTTTGCGCGCGACGGCAAGTGGGCCGTGGAGAACGAAGGTCAGGCGCCGGATGTCGACGTCGAGAACACGCCGAAGGAAGTGATCGCCGGACACGATCCGCAGCTCGAGGCTGCGGTCGCGGAGGGGCTCAAGCAGCTCAAGGCGCATCCGGTGGATCGCATGACGAAGGAGCCGCCGCCACCGATTTGGGGCAAGCGGGCGAAGCCGCCTCTTTGAGGGAAGCGGGAAGAGGGAAGCGGGAAGCGGGGACTTGGCGCGATGGTCTCGGCCTGACGCCGAAACCATAAAGGCAAAACTCGGTGGCGCGCGAGAACGAGCGCGGCAATATTGCCTGACGTGACCGACGGCCAACCGCCCGCGCACCATGAGTCGCCGATTCGACGATTTCTGTTCGAATCGGCGCTCATCGTGTTCAGCATCCTGCTGGCGCTCGCAGTGAATCAATGGTCCGACAGCCGGAAACAGCGAGAACTGACGGAGCGTGCGCTCACGGCGATCCGCGGCGAGATCACAGGGAACGTCAAACGAATCGAAGAAGGACGCCCGTATCATTTCAGCCTCGAGACTGAATTGAGGCGCGCCGATTCGGCCGGTGTGGTGCATCGCTATTCGGACTTGAAGCATGCGGCGCCGGATTGGTCTGGATTCGAGAATCCCGAGCTGGACGCCACGGCTTGGCAGAGCGCACTGACACTCGGTGTGGCGCCGAACTTGGGGTTCGACACGCTGCAGACGTTGTCGCGGCTCTACGGTCTGCAAACGCGATTCGATCAGTACAACAGCGCGGGAATCCCGACCTTCGATTTCTCCGACGAGGCGATGCACTCGACCGTGCGCCGCATGTATGTCTACGTCGCAACCATGCGCACGAACGAGGACACGCTGCTCAATCGCTACAACAAAGCGCTCAAACTGCTCGGCTCACGGTCTTCCGCGCCGACGCGATGAGACGAGCCTGACGTCCATGGCGCTCACCGCGACGATCTACAACTTCGACATCCAGCTCTCCGACGTCGACCGCGGCGTCTACGAGACGCTCGCGCTGCGCGTCGCTCGCCACCCCTCGGAGACGGAGGAGTATCTCGTCACACGGGTGCTCGCGTATTGTCTCGAGTACGCCGACGGGATCGCGTTTGGCAAAGGTCTATCGGAGCCCGACGAGCCGGCAATGACCGTCCGCGATCTGACCGGCGCGCTTCGAACGTGGATCGAGGTCGGATCTCCGGACGCCGAGCGGCTCCATCGGGCCAGCAAGGCATCGCCGCGCGTGGCGGTCTACACGCACAAGGACGGGGCAGCGCTCGCCAAACAGCTGTCTGGCGCGCGTATCCATCGCGCGGAGTTGCTCGAGATCAACGCCATCAGCCGCCCCTTGCTCGACGCGCTCGTCGCACGCCTGGATCGTCGAACGAAGCTCGATCTCGCAGTCACCGAGAGACATCTCTACGTCACCATCGGCGGCGAGACTCTCGACGGCGCCGTCGAACGGTTTCATCTTCTCGACAGTCGTTGACACGAATCACTATCCGATTCGTGTTCGGCTTTTGTCGCTGTTTCGTTGTTCCATTCATTCGTGAGTAGCTCGACGAGAACGGGAGCGCGCTGTGCCGACGCAGCTTCGCATTCGATTGCTCGGCGATCTTCAGATCGTGCGCGACGAGCAGCGTCTCGAGCTGCCGCAGTCGCGCAAGACCCGCGCACTCCTCGGCTATCTTGCCGTCACCGGCACGCCGGAGCGGCGCGAGCGCCTCTGTGATCTGATCTGGGACGGCCCAAGCGATCCGCGCGCTGCGCTTCGCTGGAGTCTCACGAAACTGCGCGAGGCGGTGGACGACGATGCTGTCGTTCGAATCACGGCGGATCGCGAGCGCGTCGGCTTCAAGGCGAACGGAGCTGACGTCGATCTCTACGAGCTTCGCGATCGACTTCGCGGCGGCGTCGCCAACGCATCGACGGACGATCTTCGCGCTGCGGCGACGCTGCTGAACGGCGAGCTCCTCGCGGGCCTCGATCTCCCCGACGCCTACGCGTACTCCGCGTGGCTCGCCTCCGAGCGCGATGCGCTTCGCCGAATCCGAAGCGACGTGCTCACCGCGCTGATCACTCGGCTGCGCGACGAGCCGAACGACGCGCTCGCGTTCGCGCGCCAGCGCCTCGCTGCGGATCCTTTCAACGACGACGCGCACGCGTCCGCCATCGAGCTGCTCGGAGCTTTGGGTCGCGTTCGCGAAGCCATGGACGCGTATGACGAATCCGTACGAGTCCTGAAGCGCGAGCTCGGGCGTGCACCGAGCGCCGTCGTGGAACGTGCCCGCACTCGCGCCGAGCGCGGTGCGGAAGGCTCCGTCGCCGTGCGCGCGGACAGCATCGACATGCGCGGTGCTCTCCGTCGACCGCCGCTCGTCGGGCGAGACGCAGAGGTCGCGGCCCTGCGCTCGGTCGCCCATGGTATATCGAGCGCGCGCGTTCTGCTCGTGACCGGGGAGCCCGGGATTGGAAAGTCTCGTTTGCTCGAGGAGCTGAACGGGATCGTCGGCGCCGCGGGCGGCACGGTCATGGCCGGCCGAGCGTTCGAGGCCGAGATGATTCGGCCGTACGGTCCGTGGATCGATGCACTGCAATCGCTCTTCGACGGACCGTCGTCGCGCGCCGCACGCAGTGCACTCGACACAGTGGGCGCGTCCGCGCTCGCCGTCCTGATTCCGAATCTGGTGCCCGAGCGATCGCCCGAAATCGCCGTCGATCGCAACAAGCTCTTCGCGGCCGTCAGTCAGTTATTGGAGGCGCTCGCGCGCACCGCGGGACCCGTTGCCGTCGCACTCGATGATCTCCAGTGGTTCGACGATGCGTCGCTGGCGCTGCTTCACTACGTCGCTCGTGGAGGCGGCGCAGCCATCATTGCGCTGGCCGCGAGGCCGCACGAGCTCGAAGCGCGCGCAGCGGCGCTGACCGTCGTTCGCGCGCTGCGTCGCGACGGACTCACGCGGGATCTCACGCTCGGGCCGCTGAGCGGCGACGATGTCGCGAAACTCACCGCCTTCATCGACAGCCGCCTGGATGCGTCGCAGGTCGCGCAGGCGAGCGAAGGAAATCCGCTGTTCGCGCTGGAGGTCGCCCGCAATCTCGCGGCCGGCAACGCCGGCGTTCCCGCGACGTTGGAAGCAATCATCGACGAACGCCTGGGACACCTCGGCCACCCAGCTCGCGAGATCGTGATCTGGGCAGCCGCGCTCGGGGGCGCGTTCTCGCCGACCGCACTCGCACACGTCGGCAAATTCGACGACGACACGCTTCTCGCCGCGCTGGATGAGCTCGAGCGCGCTGGCGTGGTGCGAGGGACTGGAAGCGCCGCGTATGACTTTTCGCATGACCTGATTCGGCGCGTCTCGTACGACCGAATGTCCGCCGCGCGTGCCGCGGCGGTTCATCTGGCGATCGCTCGTCGCCTCGAGGCGATCGGCGATCCAGAGTGTTCGAGCGACATTGCCGCGCACGCCGTACTCGGCGCCGATCCGAGGCTCGCTGCGATCGCGTTCGCGCGCGCTGCCGAGCGATCGATCCGACTGTTCGCGTTGAGCGATGCATGCGCGCTCGCCCGGCGCGGTCTGGCGGCTCTCGACCAGGATGCCGCTCGTTCGGCGATCGAACGCAACGAGTACGTGGTTCTTTCCGTGAACCTTTACAGCCCGCTCGTGCACGCCGGGGGCGCGCGTGGGTTTGAGAAGCAAGTGCAACGCGAGCTCGAGCGGCTCGCTGGTGAAGCGCGAGTACTGAGACTGCACGCGCAGGCTCAGACGGCTTTCTACCTGATCTCGTACATCCACTTCCTGGCAGGCGAGTGGTCGCTCGTGGAGGTGGACACACAGCGAGCTGTCGAAGCAGGACGCGCCGCCGGCAGCGAGACGGCGGTTCGTTCGTTGGCGAACTCCGGTCGGTGCCTGGCTTCGATCGAGCGCGAGCTTCCGCTCGCCGAAGAATTCCTCGCGGAAGCGGAACACGGCGCGGCTGCAATGGGTCTGGAGCTGACCGATCTCGCGTGGGGGCAGGGAATTCTCGCTCACCATAGAGGCGACCTCGACGCGGCTGTCTCGCATTTCGAGACCGCGGTGACCATTGCGCGTGCGCGCAGCGAGCACTGGCCGGTCTGCGATTGTCTCGTTCGACTTGCGTCGATCGAGCTCGAGCGAGGCCGCTACGGTCCGACGCGCTCGTATTGCGCGGAGCTAGCGCCGGTCGCCGCCAAGCTCGGAGATTCGAGTGAACGCCCTCTCGGTATCGCGCTCGATGCGCTCGCCGCCGTCCGCATGGGAGAAAGCGCCGAGGATCGACTTCGGTCGGCAATCGACCAGCTGATCGCGCTGGACGCCAAAGGTGCGAGAAGCTACGTCCTCGTCTCGACCGCGGAGTGGCGCTGGACACAAGGGCAGACGGAGCTGGCTGTCGCGCTGGCGCGGGAAGCTCTCGACGCAGCAACTGCCGTCGGCCGCAAAAGCGAGTCGGCGATGGCTCGCGTAATCATCGCCCGAGCCGAGCTGACTGCTGGTCGAACAGCCGAAGCGGACGAGTTGACGGCTCTGGTGGATGCCGACGCCGCAATTCCGCGGGCACTGTCTGCGCGCGCGATCGAATGGGGCCGAGCACTCCGCGCCGAGCGCAGCCGAAATACAACGGTGGCTCCAACGGTCACCGCAACGCTGTCTCCCTAACGTGTCGCTCGGTTGACACCGGGCACGCCCGACCGAGGAAAACCTATGGAAGCGCCCGTCGAACATCTCATCGTGGAGCAGATCTTTTCCGAGCCGCTGAGCGACGAGGAGCACGGCCGGATGGGTCGCAGGCTCGACGACTGTCTGGCCCAGCACGGCGCGCGTTGGATGCGGTCGTATCTCTCGGCGGATCGCCGCCGGATGGTGTGCGAGTTCCAGGCGCCGGACGCCGAAGCGGTCCGAGTGTCCTATCGTTCGGCCGGAATTGCGTTTGAGAGGGCGTGGACCGCCGAAGTCTACTCGCGCGAGGGCGCGTAGCCGGCCCCGCAAAGCGGTTCGTGCGGAACATTCACTGGTTCGAGGCGCGGCCACCCCGCGCCAGGAGATGCTCATGTCCATGAAGGACGAAATTGAAAAGGAAGTGACGCGCGGACGTCGTGCTTTTCTCGGCCAGCTTGCCGCGGGAGCAGCGGCTGGCGCCGGGGTGCTCGCTCTCTCTGGTGTCGCGAGCGCTGCCATTCCGGAGGTGCTCTCTTCGTCGACGGGCTCCGCGCCGGATCCGGACCACTGGTTGGACTCGGTAACGGGCAAGCATAAGCAGCTCGTCGATGGCTATTCGCCGAACGATGGCTGGCCGCTTGGCTTCTCGCACACCTTCCTCGCGACGGCGGGCAAGGAGACCGCAAGCGCGGTGCTGGTGCTCCGGCATTTCGCGATGCCGATCGCGCTCAACGATTCGATTTGGGCGAAGTACAAGATCGGCGCGTCGCTCAAGATCACTGATCCGGGCACGAAGGAGATCGCCGTCAAGAATCCATTCTTGAAACCGAAGCCCGGTGTGTTGCTCGCGGACGATATGTCGATCGATCGTCTCATCGCCCGCAAAGTCGTCGTCGGCGCGTGCAGCGTCGCTCTCCAGGTGTTGAGCGGCATGTTCGCGGCGAACGCGGGCGTGAGCGCCGATGCCGCGAAGGCGGAGTGGACCGCCGGCATTCTCCCGGGCATCACACTGCTACCGTCTGGTGTATGGGGTGTGAACCGCGCGCAGGAGAAGGGCTGCACGTACGTGAGTGGCGGCGGCTGATCTGCGCTGCGCCAACTTCAACGGCGCTCCTCGCCCAACGTGGCGAGGAGCGCCGTTCTTCATTGTTTCAGAAAGACTTCCGTCAAACCGTTCGGGAACACGGCGGTCAGCTGAGTTCCGTTGATCGAAGCGCCGTACGAGAAGCCGGCCGTCTCGTCGACGAAGTTGATCGCGCTGCCGTTCACCGTATACACACCGGTGTCCACGAACACGCGACCATCGGCGACTTTCATCGTTTCCGTGAACGTTCCGTCATCGGCGAGCACCAGGACATCACTGTTGAGCGTGGTGCCGTCAGAGAAGGTGAATGGCAGGGGCGAGCCGTTGATCGTTTGCAGGTTGAACGTACCCGGAACGGTCAGCAGCGGGGTAACGACGTTCTTGTTGTCACTGCACGCCACGAGCGTCGCGGCGAACAGAGCGATGGCCAGCTTTTTCACGGCGTTGTCCTCGGGTGGTATGAGTCAGCCGCACCAAGGCAACTCTTAAACCGTGAACGAAACATTCGCGCGAATGTCGCTCGTCGTTCCTCACAAGTGACGTTCGAGAAGGTTTAGTAAGTGCTTGTGTCCGTCGAGTCGTCAGCGCGACGCGCCGCCGCCGACCATCACATCGCGCTTGCCGCGGCTTTCTCCGATCGCGCAAGAATGCGCGCATCGCCGAGTCGTTCCGCCATTGACGCAAAGCGCTCGGTGGGACCGCGCCAGCGAAGCTCCTCGACGTTGTAGAAGAGCGGCGCGTCGGTCCGCAGCGTCGCGAGCCGCTTGAACAACAGCGCGAGCTCGAGCCGCTCGCCGAGCACGTCGGCAGGAAACTGTTCGATCGCACCGTGCTTGTTGAGCAGACGCGCCGCGGACACCGCGCCGATTCCCGGGATTCCAGGATAGCCGTCCGCGGAATCACCGACGAGCGCGAGGTAGTCCGGAATCAACGCGGGCTCGACGCCGAACTTCTCGCGCACGCCATTCGCATTTCGAATCTTGTTGCCGCGCCGATCGACTTGGACCACACGCTCGCCGCGAACGCACTGGGCGAGATCCTTGTCCGGCGTCCAGATGCACACCCGCTCAACGCCTTCGTTCTCCGCCGAGATGCGTGCAGCGGAAGCGAGGGCGTCATCCGCCTCGAGATCGACCATCGGCCAGACGGCGACACCCATCGCGGCGAGCGCGTCCTCGAGTGGATGGAACTGCGCGGCGAGCGCGGGCTCGATGCCGTCGCCGGTTTTGTAGCCGGGCCATAGATCGTTCCGAAATGACTCGATGACGTGATCGGTCGCGACGCCGCAGAATTTCTCACCGGTCTCGATGAGCTGCAGCACGGTGTTGAGCACGCCGATGACCGCGCCGAACGGCGGATCCTCACCGTTCGTGAATCGGCGCAGGCCATAGAAATGGCGAAACAGCTCGTACGTTCCGTCGATCAGGTGAACGATCATGCGTCAGTGACAAGTGCGAAGGCCAACCGCGGTGTTCGCGGCGGGAAGAACGATATTTTGGACCACGATGCCAAGTCGCTCTGGCGTCGCGGTTGGGTGACGAAAATTACGCCAGGTGATGGGCGCGGCGAGCTGGCCGATGGAATAGAGTGCGCCGGCCACGGCGAGAATGTTGATTGCTCGCTGTTACGGAGGGGGAGAGGGTGGGTGATTGCTTCGCCATCCGCGCTGGAACGAGATTGATGCATGTCCGCCACAGCGCGCAAGCTCGCAATCGTCACGGGAACGACGTCCGGCGTCGGCGAAGCCGTGGCTGCCGCTCTCGTCGAACGTGGGTGGAATGTGCTCGGCGTCGCACGACGCGAAGCGACGATCGACCACACTGGATACCGGCACCTTCGAGTCGATCTTTCTGATCTGGCGTCGCTGACGACGGCGTTCGAAAGCGATGTTGCCCCTTCGTTGCTCCGTGGTGATTGGGCGCGCATCGGTCTGGTGAACAACGCGGCGAGTCCCGAGCTGCTGTTGCCCATCGAGCGGATGGATGCGAGCGAGTTGTGCACGCTGTTCTCCATCAATACCGTTGCGCCAATGTGGTGTATGGGTTTCGTGTCGCGTCAGGCGGCGAAGCATGTTCCGCTGCGCGTGGTGAACGTCTCGTCCGCCGCGGCGGTGCGCGCGTTTGCGGGACTCGGTGCGTATGGCAGCGCGAAGGCGGCGCTGAGAATGGCGGGAATGATCCTCGCCGAGGAGTGGACATCAACCGTGCCGCACGCGCCGGCGCGTAGCGATGCCGCGATCATGAACTATCAACCCGCGGCCGTCGACACTCCGATGCAGGAGACTGCTCGATCGAAATCGCCCAGGGAATTTCCGTGGGTCGGCATGTTCACGTCGATGCGCGATCGAGGTGTGCTCGTCCAGCCTCGAGGGCCGGCCGCGGAGATTGCTGATTTTCTCGACGCCGACAATGTGCCGGCTTTTTCAGAGAGGCGGTTCGGTGAGTAACCCGACGGCGACAATCGCGGCGCGGCTGCGCCACGAAGTCCTCGGCGTCGCGGAGTCACCGCTGGTGCAGATCGCCACGGCCGCTGAGGCAATGCCGGGTTCGATGAAGCTCTGTTATGGTGAATCCGATGAGCCGACGCCGGAGTTCATCTGTCGTGCGGCGGGCGAAGCAGCGCTTGCCGGCCACACGTTCTACACGCACACGGCGGGCACGCCGGAGCTTCGAGAGGCGATCGCCACGAAGGTGAACGCGCTTCACGGCGTGTCGTATCGACCGTCGGAAGTGATGAGCACTGTCGGCGCCTCCGCCGCGATCTTCACCGCGGTTCGCGCCTGCGTTGGATCGGGCGACAACGCAATCATCATCTCACCGGCATATGCGATCTTCACGAACGCCGTGATCATGGCGGGCGGCGAAGCGCGAAGCATCCCGCTCGAACGCGACGGAGCGCGCTATTGTCTCGATCTCGATCGCGTTCGCGCCGCGATGGATCGAAATACGAAGCTGATCATCGTCAACAGTCCGTCGAATCCGACGGGCTGGGTGATCTCGGCGGCTCAGCAACACGCGCTTGCGGAAGTTGCGGAACAATGCGACGCGCGCATTCTGGCGGACGAGGTGTACGAGCGCTTGGTGTTCGATGCTCCGGTCGCGCCGTCGTTCGCGCGAGTCGTGACGAACAAGGATCGGCTCATCGTCGTCAACAGCTTCTCAAAGACCTACAACATGACGGGTTGGCGACTCGGCTGGGCGCAGAGCAGCGAGTCGGTCATTCGCCAACTCTACAAGGCGGCGGAGTTCATTACCTCGAACCCGACGGCCGTCGTGCAGCAGGCGGGCATCGTCGCGTTGCGCGATGGCGAACCGTTCGTCACGGACCTGCGCGCGCGATACGCGTCGCGGCGAGCGCTGGTGATCAGCGCATTTGCAAAGCTTAGCGGGGTCTCGCTGCTGCACCCAGATGGAGCATTCTACGCGTTCTTCCGAGTCGACGGACTTACCGACTCAGCGAGCTGCGCGCTGGATCTCCTTCACCGCATCGGCGTCGCGTTGGCGCCGGGCTCCGCGTTCGGACCATCGGGCGAGGGGCATGTTCGTCTCTGCTTCGCCGCGTCCGACCAAACCCTGGCGCGCGCACTGACCGCGCTCACGCAGTACCCGCCGTTCGCCTGAAGACTGACGACTGACCCTGACGACTCGACTGTCCGCCGTCCGCTCGACAACGATGTCCGACGAGGCGACCTTAGCTTCGTGACAACGATCGAAGAGGTGTATCGCGCGCGGACGCCGCGCTCCGCGGCGCTGCACGAGGAGGCTCGCTGCATTTTCCCCAGCGGCGCCACCAGGTCGGTGACGCTGTTCCAGCCGTATCCCGTGTACATCGCGAGCGGCCGCGGGTGCCGCGTCGTGGACGTCGACTTCAACGAGTATCTCGACGTTCAGAACAACTTCGGTTCGATGATCCATGGGCATGCTCATCCTGCGATCGTCGGAGCAGTGAGCGCGCAGGCCACGCGAGGTACGGATTTCGGCTCGCCAACCGAGCTTCACCTCAAGCTCGCGCGCGAGATTGCGTCGAGGCTTCCGTCCATCCAGCGGCTTCGCTTCACGACGTCCGGCACCGAAGCGGTGATGTACGCCGTTCGCGCTGCACGCGCGTTCACGGGCCGTTCAAAGATTCTCAAGTTCGAGGGGAGCTATCACGGTGGCTACGACTCGGTGTCTGTCAGCGTGGATCCCGGGCCGAACGCGCCGGCGTGGCCCAAGGGTATCGTGGGCAGCTCGGGACTTCCGCCTGAAGTCGAGGCCGAGACGCTCGTCGCGCCCTTCAACGATGTAGAAGCGGCCGAAAGGATTCTGAGGTCGCATCGCGGCGAGATTGCGGCCGTGATCGTCGAGCCGGTCACCGTGCGCGGGATGATTCCCGCCGAGCCAACGTTTCTCGTCGGGTTGCACGATCTGACTCGAGAGTTGGGAATCCTGCTCATCTTCGATGAGGTCGTGACCTTTCGACTCGGCGTTGCCGGCGCGCAGGGACTCGTCGGCGTCACGCCCGACCTCACGACTCTTGGCAAGGTGATCGGCGGCGGCTTACCGGTCGGTGCGTTCGGCGGACGAGAGGACGTCATGGCGGCGTTCGATCCATCGCACCGCGCACCAGTGCATCATTCCGGCACGTTCGCGGGCAACGCGGCGACCATGGCGGCTGGTCTCGCGGCGCTCGAGCTCTTGACCCCCGTTGCGATCTCTGAGCTCAATCGGCTTGGCGCCTCTCTTCGCGGAGCCCTGTCGCACGCGCTCGATCTCGTCGGAGTTACCGCACAGGTGACCGGTGCCGGATCGCTCGCTTCGGTTCACTTCACGCGTGAGCCGGTGACCGACTATCGGTCCGCGCTTCGCGCCGATCGCGCGCGCGGGGCACAGATGCATCTCGCGCTGCTCAACCGCGGCATCTATGCGCGAGCCGGCAGCAGCTTCTTTCTGTCGACGCCGATGACGGAGCAGGAGATCTCCGACATCGCCAACGCGTTTCGGGAGGCGCTGATCGAATGCGCATCGTAGTCATGCTGCTCCTCGCGCTTGCGGTTCGCGCAGCCGCTCAAACGGCTGAGCCGCAGATCGTCGTCGAGAAGAATCTCGAGGCGAAGATGCGCGATGGTGTGATCCTGCGCGCCGACGTGTATCTCCCCGAGACGCAGCAACGTCTGCCGGCGCTGCTGCAGCGCACGCCGTACTCGAAGTCCACGCGTTCGGACAACAATCAGTTCCGCCGGCTCGCCGCCGGGAGATATGTCGTCGTGGTGCAGGACACTCGCGGCCGGTACATGTCCGACGGTATCGCCGTTCCGCACGACGAGGGCGCCGACGGCTACGACACGATCGAGTGGGTCGCATCGCTACCGTACGTGAACGGTCGAGTCGGGACGTTTGGCGGGAGCTACGCCGCGACGACGCAGCTGCTCGCGGCCCCACTTCGTCCGCCGCATCTCGTCGCGATCTTTCCGTCGTCGTCGTACAACAGCCGCTACGACATGGTCTTTCAAGGCGGCGCGTTCTATCTGGCTGACGGACTCTCCTGGAATCTCGGTCAGGCCGCGGACGTTCGTCGCCGCATCACCACACCGTCCGTAAATCGCGATGGACCGATCGGCATGACGCCAGAGGAGCGCCAGCGTTTCAACAACGAATGGCTGCTTCACGTCCCGCTAAAGACGATCGACGCGATGAACATCCGCGAGTATGCGCCCGGATACTTCGCGATGCTCGATCATCCGTCGTACGACACGTTCTGGACGACGTTCGACGTCGAAGCCAAGCACGGTGACTTCGAGGTGCCGGCGTTCCACGTCACCGGCTGGTACGACGCGCTGTCCAACGGCACGATCAAGAACTTCACCGGTCTGCGGAAGAACGCGCGGACGGCACGAGCGCGCGACAATCAGCGCTTACTCATCGGCCCGTGGACGCATTCGACGCCAACGCCACGATCAACGTCCATCGGTGCCGCCGACTTCGGGCCAGACGCGGGATTCGACTCCGAGCGGCTGATGCTCGATTGGTTCGACTACTGGCTCAAGGATGCGCCGAACAACGTGATGTCGCGCGCGCCGGTGCGGCTGTTCGTCATGGGCGCGAACACCTGGCGCGATGAACGCGAGTGGCCGCTCGCGCGCGCGGTGCCGACGTCGTTCTACTTTCACAGCGACGGGAACGCGGCAACGGCAGCCGGAAACGGAACTCTGACGCGAACTGCGCCGGCTCGCGAACGCTCCGATCAATTCAAATACGATCCGGCCAACCCGGTCTCCACCGGCGCGCGCGGCGGCTACTCTCGAAGTCCAAGCGATCAGCGTGATGTCGAGATGCGGCCTGATGTTCTCGTTTATACCTCGGCGCCGCTCGAAGCGGCCATCGAAGCGACCGGCCCGATCACCGTAACGCTCTGGGCGTCTTCGTCCGAAAAGGACACCGACTTCACGGCGAAGCTCGTCGACGTGTTCCCCGACGGCACGGCGCGCGCGCTCACCGATGGCATTCTTCGCGCGCGATATCGAAACAGCAAGACCACACCGACGCTCCTCACACCGAATCAACCGACGCAGTTCACGATCGACGTGGGCGCGACGAGCAACGTGTTTCTCCCGGGCCACCGCATTCGCGTCGAGATCTCGAGCAGCAACTTTCCGCGCTTCGACCGAAATCCGAATACCGGCGGCAGGTTCGGCGCCGATAGCGAGTTTCGGATCGCACAACAGACGGTTCTGCACGATGCCGAGCATCCGTCGCGCATCGTGTTGCCCGTCGTGCCGAGGTGATCAGACACCTCGGCTACTCGACTGCCGCGATCGAGCGCGAGCGCGCGCTCGAATCGAAGGTGCGCGCGTTCGTCTCGTCCGAGCACATCTCGAACTACCACGCCGCGCTCACGCGTCGACCACACATGGCCGGCACCGAGGCATCGCTCGCCGTCGCGGACTCGATCGCGAACTGGCTTCGCGCCGATGGCCTGTCGGTGGAGACGCTCGACTACGAGGTGTATCTCTCGTATCCCGAGAGCATTTCGATCGCGATGGTTTCGCCGATCGCTGAACCGCTTCGTGTCACCGAACCGGCGTCGCCGCTCGATCCGGATACGAGCCATCCCGAGCTTGGCCCAGGCTTCGTTGCCTACTCGCCGACAGGCGACGTCACGGCGCCTGTCGTCTATGTGAACTACGGTCTTCCGGCCGACTACGATCAGCTCGCGGTTCATGGTGTCGACGCACGCGGGAAAATCGTTCTCGCCCGGTATGCCAAGAGTCATCGCGCGGTGAAGCTGTTCACCGCCGAGCAGCACGGCGCTGCGGGAATCATTCTCTACAACGATCCGGCCGACGATGGCTTCGCGCGCGGCGACATTTGGCCGACAGGTTATTGGCGAACCGCCGAGCAGCTGCAGCGAGGCAACGGAAAGTACAGTTGGCATTGGCATGGCGATCCGCTCACGCCGGGTGTCGCGGCGGTTTGCGGTGCGCCGCATCAGGATCCGGCGACGACGCCGACGCTGCCGCGGATTCCGGCCGCTGTGTTGTCGTGGGGCGAGGCGCAAAAAATCCTCGAGCGACTCGACGGCGACAATGCGCCGGCGGCGTTCCGAGGTGCGTTGCCGGTCGACTACAAGCTCGGCGGAAACGGCGTCCGTGTTCGCCTGAATGTGCGCATGAAGAATGACTGGCGGACGATTCGCGACGTAGTCGCGCGCGTCCCTGGTGCACGATTGAGGAATCGCGGCGTTCTGCTTGGAACGCACCACGACGCGTGGACATTCGGCGGTGTCGATCCATGCACGGGCACGGCGACCCTACTCGAAGTCGCGCGAACGCTCGGCGAGCTTCGACGCAGCGGCTGGCAACCGGAGCGCACAATCTCGATCGCGTTCTGGGATGCCGAGGAATTTGGGCTCGTCGGCTCGACCGAATTCGCGGAACAGCGCGCGCTGGCTTTGCGGGCCAGTACGGTCTGCTACATCAACACCGATCTCTATACGAACGGACGCCTCGACGCTGGCGGCACGCCTTCACTGCGCGATTTTCTGGTCGATGTCGCGAAGGATGTTCCAGACGGAAATGGCTCAGTGTATGACGCCTGGATCGCTCACGAGCGCACGCGCGTCTCGCCTGAGCGCCGCGACGATCTCAACCTCGAGGTGGAGCTGAAGGCTCTCGGCAGCGGCGCCGACTTCGTTCCGTTTCAGGATTTTCTTGGCTTGCCGGCGCTGTCGATCGAGTACAACGCGACGGGTGGCTACACCTACGGTCCGTATCACTCGAACTACGACACACGCTACTTCGTCGAGCAGGTCACCGATCCCGGCTTCGTTCGCGGTGCGGCGCTGGCGCGTTTGCTCGGGACGGTCGCTTTGCGCCTTGCCCAGGCACAGGTGCTTCCGTTCCGCTTTTCACATTATGCCAAGCGCCTCGAAGAATTCGTGAACACGCTCGGCCATCCCGGGCCAAGTGGTCATCCCGAGCGCAGCGCTCCGCCCTTGCGGAGCGCCAGCGACGCGCGGGAGGGATCTGCACTTCCTGTAGTTCCCGCAGCTCCCCTCGACTTTACGCCACTTTCTGACGCGGTGGCTCGAGCGCGACAAGCATCCGCCGATCTCGAATCACGTATCGATCGATACACCAACGAGCTCCCGGCAACAGCATCCGGCCCCGCAGCGCTCAACGATCTCCTGGCGCGACTCGAACAACGCCTTCTCGACGAGAGCCAACCACCGTCCGAACGATGGTATCGCCACCTCGTCTACGGCTGGAACATCTACTCACTGTACGACGGGCAGCCATTTCCAGGGCTCGCCGACGCGGTTCGTCGTGGCGATCGCGCCGAGGCGGCGCGCGAGCTCGCAAAGATTGTCGCGGCGGTGAACCGAATGGCTGACGGTTTGGCCGAAGGTTCGGCAATCGTGCGTTAACCGTCTGGCGACCCGACAGGCCCTTCGCGAGCTTTCGGCCGGCCACCCGCGGAGCAGGATTTTCGAAACCTCCGAGGGGAATCTTGCGTCGTTTTCTAGGACCCTCCCGGAGTCGTCGTGCAACTGTCCATTCTGGGCTTGAATCTCGTCTACGCCGCGCTCGGCGTCGTGCTCATGTGGGCGAGCTATCGTGTCATCGACAAGCTCACGCCCGAAGTCGATTTTCCCGCTGAGCTCAAACGCGGCAACATCGCGGTCGCGATCTTCATCGCCGCGCTCTTCCTGTCCATTGCCCTGATCGTCGGGCGCGCAATCGGATAGTCGATGGGGTACTCGCGTTCACTCGTGTTGGCCGTCCTGCTGACGGCGACGGCCTTGTCCGCACAGGACTCCACGTCGAAGCCGCGGAAGAAGGCGACAGTCGGCGAGACGCTCGAGAGCGTCGCGGCCGCGCGCAATCTCAAGAAGATCAGCCAGCATTTTGATCCGACGTTTCGCAAATACTCAAAGCGCTATTTTGGGCCGGCCTTCGACTGGCGGTACTTCAAAGCGCAGGGCTTCGCCGAGAGTGGACTGAAGCCGACGGCGACGAGCTGGGTCGGCGCGCGCGGTATCATGCAGTTGATGCCGTCTACGTATCAGGAGATCGCCTCGCATCGTCCCGAGTTCGGCGCGATCGATCAGCCGGAGTGGAACATCGCCGCCGGCATCATGCACGATCGGTATCTCTGGGATCTCTGGCGCAAGGACATCGACGACGGCGAGCGGCACCACTTCATGTTCGCCAGCTACAACGCGGGCGAAGGCACGATCACGCGCGCGCTCGGGGTCGCCCGTCAGAATGGCGGTCTGCCGGCATGGTCGAGCGTCGAGCTGATAGCGCCAACCGTCACACGCTGGCGCTATTCCGAAACGCTCGGCTACGTGCGCCGGATCGATTCGACGTACGCGCGACTGATCGCGACTCCGTAACGCACCAGCATCATCGCATCTCTCGCAACCGCGCGATCTGTTGCCGGTTGTGTGCCGGACATGGTCCGGTCGCGCTGTCTTTGGCGGCGTCCAGCATCGACGCGTCCATCCAGTTTGAGGCAAGGCGCGAGAGCGACCAGCCGAGTGGTGGAGAGACCACACGGTCGTGCGCCCGCTTCGCGCGCTCGGATGAGTCGCCGCGGGTGAGCTGGCCGCACACGTTGAGCTGAATGAAATTGGAATCGAGGTCATGACGCATCTGCGCGAGAGCAAGCTCGCCTCGCGCGTCGCGCGCATCGAGAACCGCGCGCACGGGAGCGAGCAGCTCATTCGCCCACGAGTTGTGTGTTCGCGAAACGGAATCGTCGATGGCTTTTGCGAGCGCGTCGCGCGCCGCTGTCTGGCTCTGAGCCTGAGCCTGGCCTGAGCCATCGGTGTGCTCCGTCGTGTCAGGTTCATCGCGACAGGCCACAGGATCGTTGCACAGGTAAACAGCGACGACTCGTACCGACTCATTCTTCTCTCGGATCTTTTCGTAAACTTCGCGCAGGGTGACGAGTCCGGAGTTCTCGAAGTATCCGCCGTCGACGACTCGTCCACGCTCGAGGCTGTCGCCGCGGTCGAGATGGCCGGCAGGACTGACGAAGGTGAATCGCGCGCTATTGTGGACGGCGGACGAAAGCCGGATGTCCGATTGCAGCTGCGTGAGAACGTCCCGCGTGTCCAGAAGCACGCTGTCCGACGTCACCGTCCCGGCCATGTACCGCTTTCCCGTCTCGACGTGCGTCGCGTTCAGCAGCAGCAGCGGAACGGTCGTGTCCTTCGCGAACGCCACGACACCGTTCCCGAAGGTGTGTTGGGCTGTCGTCTTATCGTAAGACTCTTCCCACGATTCCTCGAGCGCGGTCGAGCGGTCGGCGGCGCTGACCGGAACTGGCAGGAATCGCTGCGCGAGATCGGGAGCCACCATCTTCGCGAGCACGGGCGCCAGGAAATCGTCGCGAAGGAACCGGCGCGAGCAGCGTGAATAAGGGCCGGGAAGCTTGATCGGCCCGGTCGAATCCCGCTCGGTTGCGCACGGCAATTGATCGATGTGCGCGCCGCCGTCGTGCACGAGCGCGTCGAACAGCGCAACGCCGAGACTTCCACCGGAAACGCCCGACATCACGAAGACATGGTTCGCGAACGCGGGATTGCCGTCCTGAATTGCGCTGAGCGTTGTCGCCGTCCAGTACGCGGCGCGCAGGCCACCACCTGCCGCGGCGACGAGAATGATCGGCTCATCCTTCGCCGCGCGGGCCTTCACGAAGGAGTCGAGGCGCACGGTCAACGCCGCTCGCGGCTCTTTCACAATCGGATCGAGCAGCCGGATCGAGTGATTCTCGTTCCACAGACCGAACAGGAACGCGAAGCCAATCGCGATGCGCACGACCGGTATGCCAAAGCGCTCGTAGATGTACACGGCGAAGCTGCCGAACAGCACCGTGTTTGCGGCGAACAACGCAAGTACCCAGAGCGGGCCGATGAAGCGCGCGACCGGCACCGGACGGAGCATGAATGTCAGAAGGACGACAAAGCTCGCGGCGAGCGCGAGCCACACCGACCGGCTCAATTGCAACTGCAGTCGCTCGGGCGCTCGTGCGTTTTTTGAAACGCTGCCGTCGAAGCGATACGCGGCTCGCGCAGTGGCCCCGAGTTGTCGCGCTGTGCCGGTCCTTCGCGTCGCCATGACTGTGCGACGATAGCGAACGAAGAGGAAGAATACCCACGCCGCGATGACGCAGCCGGTTGCCGCCATGCGAAGTGCGAACGTTGCCATTGTGTCGTCGAGCAAACCCGCATCATGCGATGGCCAGAGGAGCAGAACCGCGCCAACGATACTGCTGACGACTGCGGCGATCACGCGAGGTTTGGCGCCGTCGTTTCGCAACGCCTTACGCGCGGAAGCCGGTTGATCGGTCTCGAGCGCGCTCGATCCCTGAGTCGCTTCGGACACAGCCTTCTTTTGCGCACGCGACTCCAACCACGCGGCGAATGCGAAGCCGAAGATTGCCACTCCTGCAAACAACAACGGCCGCTCGCCGGTGCGCGCAAACGCGAGCCCACCCAACACGATCATGGCGGTGCCCTGAATGCGCGGAATGTTGACGGCGAAATCCTCGAGCCACTTTCGAAGACCTTCTTTCGCGGTCCAGCGCTCGTCGGCTTCGAAGCCTCGCTGCAACAGCCGTCTGGATACGTACCACACCACTGTCGCGGCGAACACCATCGCGAGTACGCCGAACCACACGCGAACGTACGGGTGACGATGTGCTTCGCCGAGCCGCTGCAAAATGTCCTGACCCTGCGGAACGGCCAGCAGCGGCAGCGCGCCGAGCAAAACGGCCAGCGTGCTGAATCGCGTCAGTCGCAACACGCGTCCGCGCGGACCCGCCAACCATTCGGCAATCACGCCGACCAGCCACAGGCTGAGCAGAATCCACTTAATGCTCGAGAAGATCGATCCGACGATGACGAGCAGCTGAAGCACCCACGAGTTATGGCCGATCCGGTGCGCCGCAATCGAGAGGAAAAGGTCCTCGAGGATGTCGCACGCGCCGGCGATGAACGGCGCGACGGTCAGAAGGCGACGGCGCCACGTCTCAGGCTTTTCGTCGTAGTCGACGTCCTTGCCATCTGGACGGCGGTATCGCCATCGCATCGCCCAGACACCGATCGCTGCCAATAGGAACGGATACAGAATGGCGAAGAGCACGTCGAGCCACCCCAAGCCGGCTATCGCGTACCCTCTGCAGCCGGCACCCTCGGCGGCGAGCAACGCGGCGAATTTCGCGGCGTCGAAGGTCACCTCGACGCGAATCAGCGAGACGGGGAGCGAGGGACACCCGGCCGGTGGTGAGAGGCCGAGGAAGTACATGACGGCGCCCGTGAGGGTGCCAAAGACAGCGACTACCGCGAGCGGGCGGTCGAGTGCCGTGTCAAACGGACGACCTATCCAGCCGCGCACTGAGGAGAGAAGGCGCATGATCTGGTCACCGGTCGGACGTGAAGAAGCGGGCTGAGCGACTACTATTGCATCAGCCCGCCCAAACCGTCAATAGCTCAGATTAGAATCGTCTAATAAACGGCTTTTTCGCCAGATCGAGGACACGCGCCTAGGGTTTGTCGATTGCCTCGCTCTGCCCAGTGAAGAACTTCGGGCCCGATTCCGTCACGTGCAGGCAGTCCTCGAGCCGAATTCCAAACTCGCCGTAGATCGCGATCGTTGGCTCGTCGCTGAAGCACATGCCTGGCTGAATCTTCGTCGTGTTTCCCTTGACGAAATTCGTCCACTCGTGGCCATCGACGCCGATACCGTGACCCGTGCGGTGCGGAAGGCCAGGCACCTTGTAACCCGGGCCAAACCCCGCATCGGTGATCACTTTGCGCGCCGCCGCGTCGACAGACTGGCACTCCGCGCCGACCTTCGCCGCGGCGAACGCCGCGGCCTGCGCCTTCTTCTCGATCTCCCACACGTCCTTCATTCGCTGCGTCGGTTTGCCGAACACCGTCGTGCGCGTGATGTCGGAGACATAGCCATCGACCGTGCAGCCCGCGTCGACCAGAACGACGTCGCCGTCCCTCAGCTTCTGCGGCTGGATGCTGCCGTGCGGAAATGCCGTGTACTTGCCGAAGATGACGAGCGCACCGTCCGCGTTGCCGCCGAGCTTTCGCGTTGCGGCTGCGACGTTCGCGCCGAGCTCCTGATTGGTCATGCCTACTTCCATCGTTTTGAACGACGAGCGAATCGCCGCCAGCGTGATGTCGTTGGCGCGTTGCATCAGCGCGATCTCGGCGGGCGATTTGATCATGCGACATCCGGCGGTGACCGGTGTCGCGATGGCGAACTGCGCCTGTGGAAGCTCGTGGCGCACTCCGTCGAAGATGAAGAAGCGGACGCGCTCCTCGAATCCGATCTTGCCCGTGGCCGCGCCGCGATCGCGGATGATCTGCGCGATCACCTTGTACGGGCTTTCGTCTTCCTGCCACACACGCACGTCATTCGAGAACTTGATGAGCTCGCGCGCGCGCGCTTCCTCGAATCCCGGCGTGACCCACGCGAGCTCGCCCTTCGCGGGAATCACAACGCCGAAGGTGCGTTCGCTGTTCCCCCACCGCACGCCGGTGTAGTAGAACATGCTCGAGCCGCCCTCGAGGAACATGGCCGAGATCCCGTTGTCGGCCATGAGCTTTCGCGCCTTCTCGATTCGCGCGCGACGCTCGTCGTCGCTGATCGGCGCCGCCGTCGGGATCTGTTGGAGTGCCGCGAACATATCGCGCGACGGCGGTTCCGCCTCGCCGAGCTGGGGTCGAATGGCAGCTACCGCGGCCACGCCCGCGGAGTCGCGCAAGAATTTGCGTCGGTTCATGCCTGGTCTCGAGTGAAAGTCTGTTGGTGCGGAGCTGCGAGCGAGCACATATCCAAGAACACGAATGTACGGTCAGCTCCGGCGGTGCGTCGGCCTGATCGTACCAAGCTTGATTCTTAATCCCGGGACCGGCTGGCGCCAGCACCGGTTGCGTCGCCGTCCGCGGTGACGTACGATAGCGCCCCACCCGTTTTTGCCGCGGAGCCCGTCGTGAGCTCGCTGTTTCTCGGTTGCTTTTCGTTCGGCCTGCTGTTCACGGTGGCGACGTTCCTGCTCGGCTCCTTCGGCTCACTGCATCTGCCGCATTTCTTTGGCGGCACGACGCACGCTGGTGGCGGCGCGAATGGGCAGCACGACAACGCCTCCGGCGGCGTTTTGAACCCCAGTACCCTCAGCGCCTTTTTGATATGGTTCGGCGGCGGGGGCTACCTGCTCACGCGCTATTCACCGCTCGCCGCGATCACCATCACGCTGTTCGCGACCGTCGCCGGCCTTGCCGGAGCCGCGATCGTGTTTGCCGTGATCATGCGCTACTTCCTCCCTCGGCTCACGGTACTCGCGAGGGAGGACTTCCAGCTCGAGGGCGTGGTCGCTCGCGTGAGCAGCACCATTCTCGCCGGCGGCACCGGCGAGATCGTGTACTCCCTCGGCGGAACGAGGCATGTGGATGGTGCCCGCAGCGTTACGCCGGAAACGCTCGAGCGCGGCACGCAGGTCATCATCCTTCGAATCGAGAAGGGCATCGCGTACGTCGATCGGTGGGCGAACTTCGCCGAGGCGCACGCGCTGCCACCGGAGTCCACCACACTCTAGCTACACAACGGAGCTTCGCCGTGCAGAACATTTCGCCGATCGTCGTCATCAGCGGGCTTGCTGTTGCGGGAGTCCTGATCATCTTCGCGTCGCTTGCGCGGATGCTCCGCAAAGTCGGCCCGAACCAGGCGCTCATTCGCTACGGGATGGGCGGCACGCATATCGTGCACGGTGGCGCGCAGATCGTTCTGCCGCTGATCCACAGCGCGCAGGAGCTGTCGCTCGAGCTCATGTCATTCGACGTGGCGCCGCAGCAAGATCTCTACACGAATCAGGGCGTCGCAGTCACCGTCGAGGCAGTGGCGCAGCTCAAGATCAAGAACGATCCAGAGTCTATTCGCACTGCCGCTGAGCAATTTCTAACAAAACAACCACAGCAGCGCGAGTCGCTGATTCGACTCGTGATGGAAGGTCATCTGCGCGGCATCATCGGGCAGCTCACGGTCGAGCAGATCGTGAAGCAACCGGAGATGGTCGCGGATCGCATGCGCGGCAACGTCGCCGAAGACGTCGCCAAGATGGGGCTCGAGGTGGTGTCGTTCACGATCAAAGAGGTTCGCGACAAGAACCAATACATCGAGAACATGGGCCGGCCCGATATCGCGCGCATCAAACGCGACGCGGATATCGCCGCGGCCGAGGCGGAACGAGACACGGCGATGAAGCAGGCCGGGTACATGCGCGAAGCCGCAGTCGCCCGTGCCCAGGCCGATCAGGAGCGTGTGCTCGCCGAGACCCTGTCGCAGGCGAAGCAGGCGGAGGCACAGAAGGAGCTCGCGGTCAAACGCGCTGCCTTCGAGGCCGAGGCGAAGAAGCAGCAGGCGCAAGCCGACAAGGCGTACGAGATCCAGGCGAACATCATGCAGCAGCAGGTCGTTGCCGAGGCCGTCGCCGTGGATCGCGTCCGCAAAGAAGGCGAGATCAAGGTTCAGGAAGCGGAAATCCAGCGTAAGGAGCGCGAGCTCGCCGCGACCATTCTCAAAGCAGCGGAAGCGGAGCGCAAGCGAATCGAGACGCTCGCCGACGCGGAGCGGCAGCGCCTGGCACTCGAGGCCTCAGGTCGCGCGGACGCGCAGAAAGCCGAGGGCGCCGCCGCCGCCGAGGTCATCCGGCTCAAGGGTACCGCCGAAGCGGAGATCATCCGCGCGAAGGGCCAGAGCGAAGCATCCGCGATGCAGCTCAAGGCCAGTGCGTACCTCGAGTACAACGAGGCGGCCGTGCTCGACAAGCTGCTCGCGGGCCTTCCGGACGTCGTCCGCGCACTTGCGGAACCGCTGAGCAAGGTCGACAAGATCACCGTCGTGTCCACCGGTGGTGAGTCGGGGGCGGGCGTCAACAAGATCACGGCGGACATGGCCCAGATGGTCGCGCAGGTGCCAGCACTGATCGAATCGCTCACCGGCAAGAAGATCTCGGACCTCGTACAGCACGTACGTCCGCTGGCGCCCACCGACGGCGCGGGCGGCGTAAAGGCCCCGGCTGGCGCAATCACGCCGGGAGGGACGTCCGCAAAACCAAAGGCCTAAATTCGCTGGCTGCCGTTTGCGGCCGAGCGGCGCCCGGCACCATAGTAATGGCGACCCAGGAGGCTCCATGATTCGCCGACTCGTGATGTGCGCGGTGGTCGCCGTGGCGGCCGGCCGTGCGGGCGCGCAGCGCCCGATGACGTTCCTCGATGAACAGAACATGCGCCAGGCGTCAGGCTCCGCGCTGAGCCCCGACGGCCGAACGATGCTCTACACTCTGAGCACGCCCGACTGGATGCAGGCGCGGCGGCAATCAGACATCTATCTCGTGTCCCTCGATCGCGGCGTGCCGAGCACACGGCAGCTGACGTTCACGAAGGACAAGAACGAGACGAGTCCAAAATGGTCGCGCGACGGCAGCTTCATCGCGTTTCTGTCCGATCGCGATGCGACTGGTCCGGCGCCGGCTGGTGCTCCGGCGGGCGGCGGTGGCGGCCGCGGCGGCGCTGCCGGCGGAGGACGCAACCAGCTCTTTGTGATGCGACTCGACGGCGGTGAAGCGAAGCGAGTCACCGATCAGCGCGAGGGCATCTCACAGTTCTCGTTCGCGAAGGACGGCAAGTCCATCGTGTTCGCGTCCGGTCGAAGCGACAACGAGCAACTCTTTACCCTCGCGATTGCCGACCTGTGGCAAGGCGAGATCCCGAAGGCTGCGCAGATCACGCATCACGCCACGGGCGTCAACAACTGGCAGTTCTCGTCTGACGGCTCGAAGATCTACTTCATCTCGCCGGATTCAATCGACCGCGACGAGCGCGCGCGAACCGAGAAACAGTTCACGGCTCGTCCGCGCAATCCCGCAGCGTCGCTTCAGAGCCTCTGGGTCTTCGAGGTCGCGTCGAAGCAGGAGCGCAGACTCGTCAGCGATCCGTCGTACAGCGTCGCTGACGTCACGCTTTCGCCAGATGGCAAGTGGATCGGGTATCACGGCATGTCGGCGAGCCGCTACGAGCGCGGCAATCTCGAGCAGAACGACTACGCCGATCTCTACCTGTACGACGTCGCGAGCGCGAAGACCGAACGCCTGACGAAGAACGACATCATCAGCGAAGGCCCGGTCGCGTTTTCCCCCGATAGCAAGACGATCGCGTTCTCCGCGCCCGATGATTTCAAGTTCATGCACAACGAGAAGATCTACGTTCGTGCCGTGGACCGTCCAACCGACCAATTCAAGAAGCTTGGCGGCAACTTCGACTACGACGTGCGCATGGGACGCGGCTTCGGCGGCGACGCCGGCATCGAGAACGCGTTCTGGTCACCGAAAGGCGATACGATCTACTTCAACACCGGCATTCACGCGACGACCCAGTTCTGCGCACTCGTCGTCGCGACGAACGAGGTGAAGCAGATCACCAACTTCAAGGCGTCGACATCCGTCGGCCGCGAGGCGGAGACGGGGCGCTACATCATCACGTACGCCGATCCGAAATCGCCGCCCGCGCAATACACGGTCGGCTCGCTCCGCGACGTCGGCGATAAATCGAAGTGGACGCAGCTCACCGATCCGAATCCTCAAGTTCGGCGCGAAATCGCGCTCGGCGACGAGGAGGAGATCACGTGGAAGTCCACCGACGGCCACATGGTCGGCGGCGTGCTGGTGAAGCCGGTTGGCTATCAGGCGGGCAAGAAGTATCCGCTCATCGTCGCGATCCACGGCGGTCCGGCTGCGGCGGACATTCTCGGCTTCAACGGCGGATACGGCTCACAGGTGTACGCGGGTGCGGGCTACATGGTGCTCGAGCCCAACTATCGCGCGTCGACGAACTACGGCGACAAGTTCAAGACCGAGACCTTCGGCGACTACTTCACGAAGGGCTATCAGGATATCATGACCGGCGTCGATTACCTCATCGCGCAGGGCATGGTCGACAGCACGCAGATGGGCGCGCTGGGCTGGAGCGCCGGCGGCCACTACTCGAACTGGATCGAGACGCATACCACGCGCTTCAAGGCGATCAGCTCGGGCGCCGGCGTCGCGAACTGGATTTCCATGTGGAGCCAGAGCGACACGCAACGACTGCGTCAGTGGTACGTCGGCGACAAGATGTATTGGGAGACGCCGACCGAATATCAGAATTGGTGGAAGCAGTCGCCCATCGCGACGGTCAACAAGGCGAAAACGCCGATCTTCATTCACGTCGTCGACGGAGATCCACGCGTGCCGCGACCGCAGAGCGAGGAGATGCACATGGCGCTCTCCAAGCTCGGCGTGACGAACGAGTTCTGGGTGTACCCCGGCCAATCGCACGGCATTCCCGACGCGCGCAATCAATACCTCAAGGCCGTCGCCGAGATGTCGTGGATGGACTACTACGTCCGCGGCAGCGGCAAGAAGTTCGCTTGGCGCGACGTACTGAAATCCGTCGAGACCGGCGGCCCGCAACTCGCCGGCGAAAACGCGACGCCCCAGCCCTGATAACGAGGGTTGTGGAGTCGCAGAATCGGAACGGGGTCGGCGCAATGCGCCGACCCCTGTTTTTTTCACTGCCGCCTGACGACTGACCCTGCCGACTAGAGTGCCGGCTGCCCAGCGATCGCTATCCGTGCAAAGGCCGGAAGTAGCAACGCGAAACGCTCTAAATCGTCCTATTACAGGCACTTTCCGATTGCGTGCACGTGACCGACTTCGTCGCAACCCTGCGGGGCGCATTGGCCGGAACGTACGACCTCGAGCGAGAGCTCGGGGGCGGCGGCATGTCGCGAGTCTTCGTTGCCAACGAAGTGGCGCTCGGCCGCCAAGTGGTGATCAAGGTGCTGCCTGCCGATCTCATGATCGATCTGTCGGCCGAACGCTTCGCGCGCGAGATCCAACTCGCCGCGGCGCTGCAGCATCCGTGCATCGTACCCGTGTTGACGGCTGGCGTAGCCGGCGGCGTCCCGTACTACACGATGCCGTACGTCACCGGCAAAACGCTTCGGGACCGCCTGCGCGATCGACCGCAACTTCCCGTTCGCGAAGCGATGGATGTTCTACGCGATGTGTCTTCGGCCCTGGCGCACGCGCACGCGAACAACATCGTCCATCGTGACATCAAGCCGGAGAACATCCTCCTCTCCGGTGGCTACGCTCAAGTCACCGACTTCGGCATCGCGCGCGCGATCTCGGCGTCGCGCGCGGCGCCGGATCTCAACCGTGCGCTCCTCACGCAGGCCGGCCTCGTCATGGGCTCGCCGACGTATATGTCGCCCGAGCAAATCGCCGGCGACGACGGCATGGATCAGCGTGCGGACATTTACGCACTCGGCTGTCTCGCGTACGAGATGCTTGCTGGTGTGCCGCCGTTCGTGAACGCGACGGACCCGCATCTCGTTCTTCTCGCGCACGTGAGTGAGGTGCCGGCCGACATCCGAACGCATCGCCCGGACTTGCCGGACGACATCGCGGCGATCGTCATGAAATCGCTCGAGAAAGATCGCGCACTTCGTCCACAGACCGCCGAGGAGCTCGTCAAATTCTTCCGTGCGCCGCGCTCGGCGCCGGCAGCACGCGGTCAACGAAAGAGCGCGGCAGTCGTGGTGGTCGAGAAGATTCCGCGTTGGGCATGGTACATGACTTTCACCACGGCATTCGCGGCGGTCGCTGTGAGCGCCGCCGTTCTGTGGCCGCGCAAGCCAGTCGAGGAGTCGATCGCGGTTCTGCCGTTTGCGAATCTGAGCGGCGACACCACGCAGAACTTCTTTGGCGATGGCATCGCGAGCGATCTCACGAATGCGCTGGCCGAGATTCCAGGCCTTCGCGTTGCGTCGCGCACGTCGGCGTTTGCGTTCAAGGGAAAGTCTGTCGATCCGCGAGAAGTTGGACGTCAGCTCGACGTGACCGAGGTGCTCGAGGGCTCGGTGCGCCGCACCGGCGGCGGCCTTCGTATCAATGCGATGCTCGTGCGCACGCGCGATGGAAAGAGCCGGTGGACGAAAACCTTTGACCGGCCCGACTCCGCGCTCTTCACGCTTCAGGACGAGATCACGCGCTCGATCGCTCGAGCGCTGCACATGACGTTTCACCAACCCGCGCCCGTGCGCGCTGCGTCGAACGGTGATGCGTCATCGACGCATCAGCACTGAGGGATCTCGGTCGTAGGGCTACTTGTGTTCGGGAACGGCGCGTAGTGCGCGAATTCCATCGAGAACGCCGCGCGGCCCCGTCGCTCAGCCCCGACACGATTGTCTGACCGATCTCCTCGTCCGCGTGAACACGGAGCGCTGGATCTTCGTCGCCCAGCTTCGCCAGCGCGATCGATAGCTTGGCCTGATCCCTTCGTCTTCGGCTCGATCGCGACGTCGATGAGCGAATCCAGTTTGCGAATCACCCGATGCCGGCCCGCTGCTTCGCCTTCGCGATGACCGCGGCCATTGTGTCGCGGTGCTTCGTGAACGTGTCGTCGACCACCTGCAGCGTCGGAATCGCATTTGGAGAAAGCCCGAGCGTCTCCGTGTTGAAGCGTCCGAAGCCCGACTCGTGCACGCCGCTCGAGCCGCGACCTGGTGCGGGTGCACTCAAGTGCGAGAAGAAGCGGCTGTATTTCTGCCAGCGCGGACCACCGCCGGCGTGATAGACTGGCAGGAAACCGTGCAACGCATCGTACGGCATCTCACCGACCGCGAGCACGTTCGGATACTTCGATTTGAGATTCATCACGAGGCGGCGCGTGCCGTCGTGCATGTCGCCGTTCGTGCTGTTCACGTGGCCGCCGGCGATGTCCAGGAAGTATGCGTCGACCTTGTAGCGCTCGATCAGGTCGGCGATGCGACCCTCGAGGTGATTCCGCCACGAATCCACCCCAAGATTCATGTAGCCGAGCCAGCCGTCTTGATGGCGGTCGTTGTTCCAGTCGACCCAGTTCAGGTTATACTCGTCGCCGTCGATCTTGTGCGTGAGCGCATCGGCGATCGTGGGCCACATCGGCAGCTTCTTGTTCGCCGAGTTCATGCCGAACATGGGCATGATCTTGAAGCCCATCTTCTGTGCTTCGCTCACGAGCGTCGTGAATCCGGCGACGCCGCCCATGCGATCGTTCGCCCGATAAATCGGATAATCCCAGTAGTAGCGGCCGTCCCACGCCGAGATGAACGCAAGCACGCGATCGGCGGGAATCTGCGTCGACATCCAGCGCAGAATCTCCAGCATCTTCGCGTAATCGTTGAACATGTATCCCGTGTAGTGCTGGCCGTGCAGTGTCGTCACCAACGCGACGTTGCGCATCCAGCTCGGGACATCGGGCCTGGTTTCCCACACCGGCAGGCCAAACGACCGCTCAACGTGCGCCATGTGCGGACCCACGGCATCCTCGACCGACGTCACTCGGCCCAGCTTCCACGGCGGCGTCTCGATACGACGGTCATTGCGCCAGCCGTCGTGCTCGTAGATCGCCTCGACGCGATAGCTCGTCTCACCCGGCGCGAGATAGAAGCGCTTTGGTCGAACGCGTGTGTCTCTCGCTGAGACATAGAAGATGTCGGTTGGTGAGGCTTGCACCATGAGCAGCGGCGTCGTGATTCCCGCCGCCGAGCCAGGCCCGTGCAGATCGCCCGCGCCGAACGTGTAGCCGGCGAGCATCTCGCCGTCGTGCAAATCGGTGAAATTTCCCGCGCCGATCGATACCTGGCCGCGAGGCACGCCGCGGATGATCGTGGTGACGGTCTTCACCGGCCGCTCCATCTCGACCGTCGTGCTCCACTCGATCTCGTTGCCATTACGCTTGAGCACGGCGGTCAGGTGCCCCGGCGCCTTCTCCTGTCCGCCGGCCCAGACGAAGCCGTCACACGTCAGCCGCAAACCGTCTTCGGAGGTCTCGGCGCGCATTTTCGCGCGATCGAGCCCGTACGTGTTCTCGTCCGTGAACACGAGAAAGCCGAACCGATAGTCGCCGAAAACGACCGATGGTTCAGGAAAGTCATAGCTGAACCGCATGTACGAGCGGCCGCGCGGCGGAATGAAGATCTCGCTCGTCGACGTCAGGTCGACGATGTCTCCAGGCGCGGTGACGGTCCGCGTGAGGATCGAAAGGTCTGGCACGGCGAGAGCGCCCGCGCCGACCACGCCCATCGTTTTGACCCAGTCGCGGCGTGTGATGTCGGTCATCGGCAGTTGGTGAGGACATCGTCATTCTACCGCTCGCGGCGAGGCTTCGCACGCTCGTGACGTCTGCCGGGTTGACCGCGCGGCAACCTGCGCGACAGCTTCAGAACAACACCTCGTACTCGTTCAGGAGAAACCGCATGAAGTTCATGCTGCTCGTCTACAACGATCCCGCCTTGGTCGACGCGATGCCGGCGAGTCAGTTCGATTCGGAGATGCGCACGTGTCTCGATCACGCCGATGATCTGCAGTCCAGCGGCCATCTGCTGGAGTCGCAGCAGCTCGAGCCGGTGCGCACCGCGCGCTCTGTGCGTGTGCGCGGCGGCAAGCTGTCGGTCACCGATGGTCCGTTCGCGGAGACCAAAGAGATCCTCGGCGGCTTCAATATCATCGAGGCCGAGAACATGGATGAGGCGGTGCGGATCGCGTCGGAATTTCCGTGGATCAAGACCGGTTGTATCGAGGTACGGCCCGTCGTCGACATCGGCGCCGTCGCGGCACGCGTCGGCGCCGCGAGAGCGGTCGCGAGCTAACAGCCGCGCGGCGCGCAGCATCATTCGATGCCATCGTCCGTCGCGCACGCATCGGTGGCGGTATTGCTCGCGCCGCTGTTCGGACGTGACACGGTCGATCGTCGAACCACGATGACCGCTGCTGCGGCGGCGGCAATTCCCGACCTCGATGCGATTGGCCGCCCGTTCGGTCTCGGTGATGTCACGTGGCTCGGCGGACATCGAGCATTCACGCATTCAATCGTGTTCGCGCTCGTCGCAGGGATACTTGCCGCCGTGTGGTCTCGACGCGGCGCGTGGCGACACGCGCGTAAGATCGGCCTCTACGTTGGGCTCGTGGTGCTCTCGCACGGCGTGCTCGACGCGTTCACGACGTATGGCGAGGGCGTGTCGTTCCTCGCGCCGTTCTCGATGATTCGTTGGAAGTCGGCCTGGCAGCCGTTGTCGGGCCTTCTTCCCGAGGTGCTTCTACTGTGGTTGCCGGCGCTTCTCGTCTACCGAATGCGTCGGCGTGCGAGGCTTGCACTCGACCCGCGTCGTACGCATTCGACGTGAGTGTGGGATCATCGATTCTCGTTGGTCCCCTGCATGTGACCGTCGCCCACGCCGCCCGTCGTTCTCGCTCGTCGCCCGTCGCCGGCAGTCAATCGTCATCGCCCGACGCCCGTCATTTGCAGGAGAAGTAAGTGCGTCCGCCAGGCACCAAACTTTCGCCCGACCTCTGGCAGTCTCGCGGCTTCGCTGAACCCGAACCGCTCGAACAGCGCGATACTCGGAGCATTCTCGGCGTCGATGCTGGCGACGAACGCATGAAAACGCCGCGCCGCCGGCGCGTCGAAGAGTGCAGTCAGCAATTGCGCCGCGACTCCGCGGCGTCGTGCCGATTCAGCGACGTACACGCTCGCCTCGGCAGTGAATCGATATCCACTGGATGCGCGGTAGGGCGACAGCGATGCCCACCCGAGCAGCTCATCATCCGTAGCGACCAGCACTGGCATGTTGCCCGTGCGATGCTCGGCCAACCATGCCAGTCGCTCCTCCAGCGCCACCGCTTCTTCGGCGTACACGAACGGCGAGACCGCGATCTCGTGGTTCAGAATCGCAGTCATCGCGGGCAGATCATCTTCTTCGGCGCTTCGGATCCTGATTTGCCCCCGCCGCGCTTCCGAAGTCTCGCTGCGAACGTCATTGTGCTGCACAATGCTTCTCCTAGCTAAAACGGGTCGGCGCTTCCGCGCCGACCCGTTCGCATCATTTCGCCTGACGCCTGACGACTGACCCTGACGACTACCGACTCTCTCCTCCGCCCCACTGTGCTGTTCAAACCGGAAACAGCATCTCTCGGTACTTGGGCAGCGGCCAGCAGTCGTCCGCGACCGAAACCTCGAGCGCATCCGAGCAGCGCCGCACTTCCTGCATTGCGTCCGCTCCGCTGGAGGTGAGCAATTCGGCCTGCTTCACGAGCTCGTCGTGCATGCCTTCCGCCTTGTCGATTACTTTGCCCAGCGCGGTGCGATGCTTCTGCAAATCAGAGATCAACGCGCCGAGCTTGTTGGCCGCATCGATCTGCGGAATCGACTTGATGCCCGCCGACTTCGCCTGCGACGCCGACTCGGCAAGGTCGCCCGCGTAGCTGAACGCCGCCGGCAGCACGAGCGTGTCCACCATCTCACGCAGCGTGTGCATCTCGATGAGCATGTCCTTCACATAGCGCTCGAGCCGCACATGGTAGCGTGAGTCCAGTTCCTCATTCGACAGCACGTTCATGGACGCGAGGAGCTTGCGCGACTGCTTGGTGACCAGCTGCGCGAGCGCTTCCGGCGTGCGACGGAGATTCAGCAGTCCGCGCTTCGCCGCGTCTTTCACCCACTCGTCCGAGTAGTTGTTGCCCTCGAAACGAACGGATGCGGTGTCCTTGAAGATCGGACGAACGACCTTGAGCACCGCGTCGTCGACCTTCTTGGTCTTCTTCAGCTCAGCTTTCAACGCCACGGTGATTTCGCCGATCGCTTCCGCAACGGCGGCATTGAGCAGTACGATCGGAAATGCGATCGACTGGCTCGAGCCGACAGCGCGGAACTCGAACTTGTTGCCGGTGAACGCGAACGGCGACGTACGGTTGCGATCGGTGTTGTCCTTCTCGATTTCCGGCAACCGCGCGACGCCGAGCTTGATCATCTGCTGCTCGGCGCTGCCGATCGATTTTCCGTCAGCGATCGAGTCGATGACCTTCGTGAGCGTGTTGCCCATGAAGACGGAGATGATCGCCGGCGGCGCTTCGTTCGCGCCGAGGCGGTGCTCGTTGCCGCTCGTGCCGATGCCCGCACGGAGAAGACCCGCGTGCTTGTGCACCGCGCGCAGCACCGCCGCGAGGAACACGAGGAAGCGAATGTTCTGATGCGGCGTCATGCCCGGCTTGAGCAAGTTGTAACCGTCGATATCCGGGTTGTCCGCCGCGATCGACATCGACCAGTTGCAGTGCTTGCCCGAGCCGTTGATGCCGGCGAACGGCTTCTCGTGAAGCAGCGCCTGGAGGCCATGCCGCAACGCGACGCGCCGAAGCGTGGCCATTACCATCTGGTTGTGGTCGACGGCGACGTCCGTTTCCTCGAAGCGCGGCGCCATCTCGAACTGGCTCGGCGCGACTTCGTTGTGCCGCGTGATGATCGGAACGCCGAGCTTGTAGAGCTCGTGCTCCACCTCGGCGATGCAGGCCTGAATGCGCTCAGGAATTCCACCGAAGTAGTGGTCCTCGAGCTGCTGTCCGCGCGGCGGCGGCGCGCCCAACAGGGTGCGTCCCGCCATGACGAGGTCGGGCCGCAGCGCGAAGTGCGCGCGGTCGATGAGGAAATACTCCTGCTCCGGTCCAAGCGTGGTGTACACGCGATACACGCCCTGATCGCCGAGCAGCTCGAGCAGCTCGATCGCCTTGTCGGAGAGCGCGTCGGAGCTGCGCAGCAGCGGCGTCATTTCGTCGAGTGCCTCGCCGTTGTAGCCGACGAACACGCTCGGGATGCACAGCGTCTTCACGCCCGCCCATTCTGCGATGAACACCGGGCTCGCCGGATTCCACGCCGTGTAGCCGCGCGCTTCCCACGTCGCACGAAGGCCGCCGCTCGGGAAGCTCGACGCATCGGGCTCGCTCTGAATCAGCTGCGAGGCGCCGAACGCCTCCATCGGCTGTCCGTCGTCGAACGACAAGAACGCATCGTGCTTCTCGGCGGTGAGGCCGGTCTGCGGCTGGAACCAATGCGTGAAGTGCGTCGCGCCGTGCGTGACTGCCCATTCCTTGATCGCCTGCGCAACACGCGGCGCAACGTCGAGGTCGAGCTTTTTGCCATGTCGGACGGCGGCGAGAATCTTCGCGTACGTGTCGCGCGGCAGCTTGTCGCGCATTTGCCGAACGCCAAAGGTGTTGATCCCGAAATACTCCGACGTGCGCGTGCCGGCACCGCTGTCATTGGTGCCGCGAACTTCACGAGCAGTGATTTCCTGAATGACCGCTTTTCGCGGCGTGGACGAATTGGACGTGGAAGACGCAGGCATTCCTGGCGGCCTCGAGGTAAGGGTCTGGCTACGAAGTGCGAAATGTAACGCAGATTCTGCAAAAAATGCAAAATCGGAACGACATTTTGCAGAAAATCAAACTCAATCAAGTAAACTGTACGCCGCCACCTGCTCTGCGGGTCAAGATTCCAATCCTCAAAGCTCCAACTAGATGCCTGCTGTACGTCGGAAGCTCTGGGCGTATCTCCTTATCCCCCAATCGGTTCGTAGCAGCAATAGTCGCGTTGGCGACAGATGCGCCCGTCTCGGAACTCCATGAAAAGCGCAACCCGCGCCTTGAGCACGGCGCCCGGCGGCAGCTCGCCGAGCGGGATCGCAAGCTCCGCAGACCAGTCGAGCTCGATCGCAACCATGTCTCCGTTCCCGGTCGCGGATTTTATGTCATAGCATTGGCTGCGCATCGCGGTCTGGCCTCGCTTCGATGCGGCCCGCATCGCAGCGAGGTCGGACTTGCCGCCATTCGGAAAAAACCGATTCGGCATTTCCTCGTGAATCACGTCGGGCGTCAAAAAATCCACCAGCGCGTCGCCGGTTTGTCCGCTCTCGATCGCGCGCACCCACGCGATCGCGCGTTCGACGTTCCGGTCGTCCGTCTTCAGTATGACAGGTGCAGTCATCGGCGGTTCTCCTCGCCGGTCAGCCACCCACCGGCGTCATTTCGTCAATACGTCCGAGGTTCCTGAGTCGCGGCACACCGACCGCGATCGCCAACACGACGCCGAGCGACGCGAGTCCGCCGAAGATCACGGACGGCACCGTGCCCAACAATTTCGCCGCGACGCCGGACTCGAATGCGCCAAGCTCGTTCGATGATCCCACGAAGATCGAGTTCACCGATGACACTCGACCGAACATGTGCGACGGCGTCAGCACCTGCAGTAGCGTCGATCGCACGAGCACGCTGACGTTGTCGGCCATTCCACTCAACGCGAGCAACGCCGTGGACAGGACGAAACTGCGCGAAATGCCGAACCCGATGATGCACATCGCGAAGGTCGCAACGGCCCAGAGCAGCGTTCGTCCCGCCCGTTTGAACGGCGGGCGATGCGCGAGGTACACCGACGCGACCACCGCTCCCGCGGCCGGTGCCGCACGCAGAATTCCAAGGCCCTGCGGTCCGACGTGCAGAACCTGATCGGCGAACACCGGCAGCAACGCTTCCGCGCCGCCGAGCAGCACCGAGAAGAGATCGAGCGTCAGCGCGGAGAGCAGCACCGACTCTTTGAACACGAACTTGAGACCGGAGGCGAGACTCTCGCCGAGATTCTCTGCTCGAGCGACGATCGGTGACGGCACGTAGCGAATCCACCAGAACGTGGTCAGCGCAACGACCATCATGATCGCATCGGCGACGTACGCCACCCGTGCGGACGCGAATCCGTAGATCAAGCCGCCGAGCGCAGGTCCAACGACCGCGGCGAACTGCCACGTCGAGCTACGCCACGCCACCGCATTCGCGTACAGACTGCGATCGATCAGCTCGGCGCCCAGAGCCTGTCGCGACGGTTGCGCGAAGCTGCGCGCGATGCCGCTGACGAAGATCACGGCGTAGAAGGGAACTGCGCCATGCGTGTGCAGGAATCCCGGGATCAGATTGAAGATCAGCAGCGCGACGGAGCACGCGAACAACAGCGTGATCGAAGCCAGCGCGACGCGCCGGCGGTTCGCGACGTCAGCGACGTGGCCGGCGTAGAGCGAGAAGCCGAGGAAGGGAAAGGCTTCGGCCAGACCCATGAGGCCCAGCGACAGCGGATCGCGCGTGATGTCGTAGATCTGCCACGCGACCACCACGGCCTGGATCTGCGTGGAGATGGTCATCGTCAGCAGCGAGACGATGAACCACCGATAGTTCTTGACTCGGAGTGCGGCGTACGGGTCGTGGGCCACGGCACTCGAAACTTAAACCGCCGGTCACACCGACGATGCTCGTCGACGTGACCGGCGGCGCTGCTCCCATTCCGAATCGCTGGGTTATTTCGCGGCCATGCTCGTCTGGAGCTCCTGCGCCTGCGCGAGGTGTGCAGCGACGGCCGGACGCAAGCTCGTCAACAGGTTCTTCATCTCGCGGCTGTGCGCGCTCGGCAGCAGCGAGTTGTCGATCGAGGCGAGGAGCTTGGTGTGATAGGTGACTTCATTCATCAGGTAGGCGGCGTCGAACGCGCGGCCGTCGAGCTGCCGAAGCACGTCGCGTCGCGTCGCCGACTCGTCGCGGAATGCGAGGCTCGCGTCGTTGTCTTCGGGATCGAGCTTCATCCGCACGAGGGCTTCGTTCACCATGCGATTCACGCTCGCCTGGTCGTTCACCATCTGCGCGGCGTAGTCTTTGGTGCCTGCGGTCTGAGCGCGATTGGGTGCGAGCCGCGCGTAGCTGATGTCCGTGTTGCTGGCGGCAAGCAGGATCGCGGCGATGTTGGCATCGCTCGGTCCCTTCACCGGGCGAACCTTCTCTGCCTTCTCTGCCTTGGCTGGCTTCGCGGGAGCCGTCTTGACCTGCGCGACTGGAGTCGGAGCTGGAGCGCTGCTGGGCGCGGAGTGGCGATGAAACGGAAGATGGGAGCAGGCACCCGCGGCGAGCAGCGAAGCCCCGAGCAGCCCTCGGGTCATCTGTTTGTAAGACATGACGTCACCCCGAAGCGAAAATAGTGGCCGAAGTTGGCTCTGCGAATTCACATAGGCGACGAGTGGCCACGGCAGCGGGAAACGCCGAAAACGTGGCGTAAGTCACGCACACAACCGTAAATTTTGGCCGATGAATCCACCGGGTGATTCGGGGCCGTACCCCTCCACAGCGGACCAGGGATCGGGCTTGACGCTGAACGCGTCGGCCGCCCCGATCGCCGCTCCGGGGGCTGTTCCACCGGCTGCCCCGCAGACGCCCGGAGGGTCGGATTTGGATTCCAAGCTCGTGGTCCGCATGCAGGCGGGCGATCAAGCCGCGTTGGGCCAGTTTTACGATCGCTGGTATCCCGTCGTTAGTGGGTTGGCCGCTCGGATGTTGAAGTCGGCGGACGCGGTGGAAGACGTCGTGGAAGAGACCTTTTGGCAGGCCTGGCGACAGTGTCACCGGCACGCGCCCGAACGCGGATCGGTGCAGACATGGCTGCTGACCATCGCCCGAACCCGTGCACTCGACCGACTGCGGGCCGCGCGGCGGCTGCGTGAGGACTCGATCGATGACACGGTCACCGCAACAGGTGACGCTGCCACACCGCCGGCCGTGGTATCGGCAAGCGATCCGTCGCTCGACGCAGAGCACGCGGAGCGACGGCAATTGGTGGTCGCGGCGCTCGCCGATCTGCCGCACGACCAACGTGAAGCGTTGGAGTTGGGATACTTCGGCGGATTGAGTCAGTCCGAGATCGCCGAACGAACGGGACAACCATTGGGAACGATCAAGACGAGGATGCGGCTGGCGCTGCTCAAGCTGCGCGACCGCCTGTCGGTGCTGAAGGAGGATGCGCGATGAAGCCGTCGCTCAGTCACGAGGAAGCGTTCGCCGAGCTCGACGCCGTGGCGTTCGATCTGCTCGACACCGTGGAGCGCGACGCCATCATGGCGCACGTCGCGACGTGCACGGTGTGCCGCGCGGAGTTGGATGCGCTCCAGGAAACCGCCGCGGACATCGCCTTCGCGACACCGTCCACGCAGCATGCCGCCGTCGCGAGCCGGGAGCGCGTTCGCGAACGACTGCTGGCCCGCGCTGGCGCGAACGGCGGCAACGGACATCGGAAGCCGAAGGCAACGCCGCTCGTCTTTCCCCGCGTGCCGACGGCTCCGAGCGGAGTGCCGGCCGCGCCTGAACCTCGTTCAAAGGAGTGGCTCCCGATCGCAGCCGCGGCGCTCTTCGTCGTGAGCCTCGGGCTATTGGCAGTGTCGTACATGAACCAGCGAGGCGCCAACGCGATTCGGTCGCAGCTCGCCACAGCCGCGGCGACACGTCGCAGGGCTGATTCGTTGGAGACGCAACTGGCCGCTCGCGACAGCCTGTTGGCCGGAATCGTCGGACGTGAAGTGACGATGATGACGCTCACGTCGCAGGCGGCGAAGGATCCCTATGCTCGCATGTTCTGGGATCGCGCGCGGCGCAGCTGGACGATGATCGCGCACAACATGCCGCCGCTGGGCGCGAACAGGACGTATCAGCTGTGGCTGATCACGCCGAAAGCGAAGATCAGCGCCGGCACGTTTACGGTGCGCAATGGCGACGCCATGGTTCGCGCAACGTATGATCTGACGGATCCGCTCAGCGCGATCGCGGTCACCGAGGAGCCCGCGGGCGGCGTTCCGCAGCCGACCGGATCAGTGGTGATCGCCGCTCAAACCCGGTAGCCGCTACTCGAAGCGAAGCGACTCTGCGGGATCGACGCGCAGCGCGCGACGAGCTGCGAAGTACGCGGAGAGTGCGATGACGATGGCGAGCATGACCGCGACCGCGGCGATGACTTCGATGTCGAACGAACGCACGCCGTAGATCAGCGACTCGAGCGCCCGCTCGGCGATCAGCGTGACGACGAGTCCCGCAACGAGTCCGATCGCCGCTGGGCGCGCGCCGCCTTCGGCAACGGTCATCAGCACCTGCACAGGCGTTGCGCCAAGCGCCATGCGAACGCCGATCTCGCGCCGCCGCGTTCCGATCATGTGCGCGACGATCGCGAAGATGCCGGTCGCGGCGAGAATGAGCGCGACGATCGCAAACCCGGACAGAATCTTCGTTTGATAGGTGAGTCGCGCCCACGACGCGCTTATCACCTCATCCATCGTGCGCACCTCGAACATCGCCAGCGAGCGATCGACGGACTGAATCGCGCGACGGACCTCCGGTACAATCAACGCCGGGTCCAGTCTCGTTCGCACGAGCACCGTTCGAGACGCGTAAGTGAATTGCGTGAAGGGTGTGTAGAAGTCCGGTTGGAACGGGTGCTCG
>Ga0070681_10000320_pt1 | contig 39081 bp, 34 predicted proteins | sample KBSC83BmetaG_FD_65650 | JGI IMG/M metagenome (GOLD analysis project Ga0070681, IMG submission 65650) | Corn rhizosphere microbial communities from Kellogg Biological Station, Michigan, USA - KBS C8-3B metaG | ecosystem: Host-associated > Plants > Roots > Rhizosphere | place: USA: Michigan...
ACGGTGTCGTTGGCTTCGGAGCCGGAGTTGGCGAAGAACACCTTCGACATCTCGACCGGCGCCATCGACTTGATCTTCTCGGCGAGGTTGATCGCCGGCTCGTGGGGGCGCTGGTTGAAGGCGTGGTAGAACGGCAGTTGCTTCATCTGCTCGTAGGCCACCGTCGCCAGCCGCTCGTTGCTGAAGCCCAGTGCCGCCGACCACAGGCCGGCCATGCCCTCGATGTATTCCTTGCCGTCGTCGTCGACGACATAGACGCCGCGGCCGCGCACGATGGTCAGCGGGCCGTTGGCCTCGTGCTTCTTGAAGTTGGTGTACGGGTGCAGGTGGTGCGCAATATCCCGGGCCGCGTTGGAATTGCCGCGGAAACTGCGAGGAACGTCGTTCATGGGCACACCTTTTGGGAAACTTGAGGCGCCACGATAGCGATCCCGAGCGGGCCCTGTCCAACGATGTACGTTGGGGTCGGGCCTGCGATTTTTTGTGGAATTGACGGCTCCGCACAGCCGGTGCAACGTGCCGCGAACTATGCGTCCGCGCAGGATTTGCGGGCGGTTCATATGGGGGAAGTAAATGAAGCTGAGCTTCGGGCGCGGCGTCGCGCTGGCTGTTTTGTGCACGGGTCTCTCGGTCGCGTCGATCGCCGATGCAAAGACGTTCAAGTGGGCCAATTCGGGCGACGTGAGCTCGATGGACCCTTATGCGCGTCAGGAGACCTTCCAGCTGACGTTCACCGCGAACATCTATGATGCGCTGGTGCGCCGCGACAAGGATCTCAAGCTCGAGGCGTCGCTCGCGACCAAGTGGGGCAACACCGATCCCACACACTGGTATTTCGACCTTCGCCCGAACGTGAAGTTCAGCGACGGCACGCCGTTCACGGCCGACGACGTCGTCTTTTCGATCAACCGCGCCAACGGCCCGGGATCGAACATGAACGGCAACTTCTCGACGCTGAAGTCGATCAAGAAGGTCGGCGACCTGCGCGTCGAGATCGAGACGACCGTTCCCGATCCGCTGCTCGCCGACAAGTGGGCGTCGATCAGCATCATGTCCAAGGTGTGGTGCGAGAAGAACAACGCCGTCCAGGCGGCGGACATGATCAAGAACGAGGAGAACTTCGCCACCCGCAACGCGATGGGCACCGGGCCGTTCGTGGTCAAGGAGCGCCGCGCGGGCGAGAAGACCATCCTCGTTGCGAACCCGACATGGTGGGACAAGCCGGTCCACAATCTGACCGAGGTGATCTTCACGCCGGTGCCGAACGCGGCGACCCGCATCGCCGCCCTCAAGGCCGGCGACATCGACATGACCTACGAGGTCCCGCCGGCCGACACCGAGTCGCTGAAGAAGGACCCCAACCTCAAGGTCATGGAAGGCCCCGAGACGCGCGTCGTCTATCTCGGCTTCGACCTCGAGCGCAACGAGTTGGTCGAGTCCAACGTCAAGGGCAAGAACCCCTTCAAGGACAAGCGCGTGCGCGAGGCGATGTATCGCTCGATCGACGAGGAGGCCATCAAGCGCACCGTGATGCGTGGCCAGGCCTTCCCGACCGCCCTGATGGTGGCGCCGGGCATCAACGGCTACACCAAGGACCTCGACAAGCGGCCGTCGCTGCTGAAGCCCGAGGATGCCAAGAAGATGCTGGCCGACGCCGGCTATCCGAACGGCTTCGAGACCGGCATGGATTGCCCGAACGACCGCTACGTCAACGATGAGAAGATCTGCCAGGCCGTCGTGGCCATGCTGGCCAAGATCGGCATCAAGGTGAACCTGCGGGCCCAGACGAAGAGCCTGTACTTCGCCAAGATCCTGCGCAGCACGGCCGACGGCAAGCCGTCCAACACCAGCTTCTTCATGCTGGGCTGGTCGCCGGGCACGACCTACGACGTGCACAACGTGTTCGAGCAGCTCCTCCAGACGCCGAACATCAAGACCAAGAAGGGCCTGTACAACGTGGGTGGCTATTCGAACGCCAGGTTCGACGAGCTGGCCAACAAGATCGAGGTCGAGACGGACAAGGCCAAGCGTGACGCCATGATCCACGAGGCGACCAAGATCTACACCGACGACTTCGCCTACATCCCCCTGCACCAGCAGGCGCTGGTGTGGGCGATGCGCAAGAACATCGACCTGGTGCAACCGGCGGACAACACCTTCCCGCTGCGCCTCGTCAACGTGAAGTGATCGACGCTGCGGCGTCGTGACGGCCGGCCCCGGGCGCTTTTGCGCCCGGGGCCGGTTCCGTTTCGGCCTCGTTCCTGCTAGGCCTCTGCCAGTCCATTTGCCGATAAATGCTCGCTTTCATCCTCAGACGCCTGATCCAGTCCATCGCCGTCCTGCTCGTGGTCGGCATGGTCTCGTTCTCGCTGTTCCGTTACGTCGGCGATCCGATCAGCGGCATGGTTGGCCAGGACACGCCGGCCTCGGAGCGCGAGGCGCTGCGCGAGAAGCTCGGCCTGAACGACTCCGCGCCGGTGCAATTCCTGCACTTCATCGGCAACGCCGCGCGCGGCCAGTTCGGGCTCAGCTATCGCACCTCCGAGCCGGTCAACCGCCTGATCCTGGAGCGCATGCCGGCGACGCTGGAGCTGTCCTTCTGCGCGGCGGTCTTCGCCCTGTTCGTCGGCATACCGATGGGCGTCTACACAGGTCTCTATCCGCGGCACTGGAGCAGCCGCCTGTTCCAGGCGGTCTCGCTGATCGGCATCTCGCTGCCGACCTTCGTCATCGGCATCCTTCTCATTCTCGTCTTCGCCGTCATGCTGCGCTGGCTGCCGTCGTTCGGCCGCGGCGAGACCTCGACCTTCGGCTGGTGGACGACCAACTTCACGAGCTGGAAGGGGCTGCAGGCGCTCATCCTGCCGTCGATCACCCTGGGCCTGTTCCAGCTCACGCTGATCATGCGACTGGTGCGCTCGGAGATGCTCGAGGTGATGCGCACCGACTACATCAAGTTCGCGCGCGCCCGCGGCCTCAGCAACCGGGCGATCAACTTCGGCCACGCGCTGAAGAACACACTGGTGCCGGTGATCACCGTGACCGGCCTGCAGCTGGGCTCGCTGATCGCCTTCGCCCTGGTCACCGAGACCGTCTTCGCCTGGCCCGGCGTCGGCCAGCTCTTCATCCAGTCGGTCCAGTTCGCCGACATCCCGGTGATGGCGGCCTACCTGATGCTGATCGGCCTGCTGTTCGTCGTCATCAACCTGGTGGTCGATATCCTCTATTTCGTCGTCGATCCGCGCCTGCGCGGGCAGGGCGCGCGCGCGGCGGGGCGCTGACCATGGCCGGCGGCACATCCTTCTCCCGGTGGCTGCACCGCGCGTCCGACAGCGACGTGTGGTGGAGCTTCAGGTCGTCCAGCCTGACGATCGCCGCAGCCGTCGTGACGGCGCTGATCCTCATCCTGTCGTTCCTGTCGCCGCTGCTGGCGCCGCACACGCCGTTCGATCCCTCGACGCTCAGCCTCAGCGACGGGCTGAAGCCGCCGGCCTGGATGCCCGACGGCGACTGGGCGTTCCCGCTCGGCACCGACGACCAGGGCCGCGACGTGCTGAGCGCGATCATGTACGGCACGCGCCTGTCGCTCGTGGTCGGCATGGCCTCGGTGTTCGTCTCGATGCTGATCGGCATCACGCTCGGGCTGGTGAGCGGCTATGTCGGCGGCGTCACCGACGCCGTGATCATGCGTATCGCCGATGTGCAGCTCACGTTCCCCGCCATCCTGGTGGCCTTGCTGATCGACGGTGTCGTGCGCGGGTTGATCTCGGTCCAGCGGCACGACGAGATCGCGCTGTTCGTCATCATCGGTGCCATCGGCCTGTCGTTCTGGGTCCAGTACGCCCGTACCATCCGCGGCTCGGTGATGGTCGAGAAGAACAAGGAGTATGTCCAGGCGGCGCGGGTCATCGGCCTGTCGCCGGTGCTGATCATGGTCCGTCACGTGCTGCCCAACGTCACCGGTCCGATCCTGGTCATCGCCACGATCAATCTCGGCCTCGCCGTCATCTCGGAGGCGACCCTGTCGTTCCTCGGCGTCGGCCTTCCGTCGACCCAGCCCTCGCTCGGTACGCTGATCCGGCTCGGCAACGAATTGCTGCAGTCGGGTGAGTGGTGGATCACCCTGTTCCCCAGCATCACGCTCGCGGCCCTGGTGCTGGCGGTGAACCTGCTGGGTGACTGGCTGCGCGACGCGCTCAATCCGAAGCTGCGCTGATGGCCGGCAACGTTCCGCTGCTGGAAGTGAAGAATCTCCGCGTCGAGTTCCCGACGCGGCGCGGCACGCTGCTGGCGGTCGACGATGTATCGTTCGAGATCGCGCCCGGCGAGGTGCTGGGTGTGGTGGGCGAGTCTGGCGCCGGCAAGTCGCTGACCGGCAACGCCATCATCGGGCTTCTTGAACCCCCCGGGCGAATCGCGGGAGGCGAGGTCCGGCTCGAGGGCCAGCGCATCGACAACCTGCCCTACGAGGCGATGCGCAAGGTGCGCGGCGCGCGCATCGGCGCGATCTTCCAGGACCCGCTGACCAGCCTCAATCCGCTCTATTCGGTGAGCCGCCAGCTCGTCGAGACCATCCAGACCCACCTGCCGCTGTCGGCGCGCGAGGCGCGGGCGCGGGCGCTCGACCTGCTGAAGCAGGTCGGCATCCCGGGTGCCGAACAGCGCATCGACCACTATCCGCACCAGTTCTCGGGCGGCATGCGCCAGCGGGTGGTGATCGCGCTGGCGCTGTGCGCCGGGCCGCGGCTGATCGTGGCCGACGAGCCGACCACGGCGCTCGACGTCTCGATTCAGGCGCAGATCATCGCGCTCCTGAAGAAGCTCTGCCGCGAGAACGGCACGGCGGTGATGCTGGTGACGCACGACATGGGGGTGATCGCCGAGACCGCCGACCGCGTGGCGGTGATGTACGCCGGCCGTATCGCCGAGATCGGGCCGGTGCGCGACGTCATCAAGAACGCACGGCATCCCTATACCAGGGGCCTGATGGGCTCGATCCCGAGCCTCGGCGTGCGCACCGAGCGGCTGACCCAGATCGACGGCTCGATGCCGCGGCTCACGGAAATTCCCGCTGGCTGCGCCTTCAATCCGCGCTGCACGGCGCGCGGCGAGCGCTGCCTGGTCGAGCGGCCCGATCTCATGGCGGCGGGCGCCAGCCGCGCCGCCTGCTGGCTGCACGATGCACGTGGCGTCGGCATGCCGGTACCGCTCGCGCGGGAGGCGGCCCATGGCTGAGGGCAGCTACGTCCGCATCGAGGGGTTGAAGCGCTACTTCGACGTGTCGCCGCCATGGCTGGTGCGCGTCCTCGAGGGCAAGCCGCGCCAGATCGTGCAGGCGGTCGACGGCATCGACATCGAGATCGCCAAGGGCGAGACCTTCTCGCTGGTGGGCGAGTCGGGCTGCGGCAAGTCGACGGTCGCGCGCCTGGTGGTCGGCCTCTATCCGCCGACCGCAGGCCGCATCGAGTTCGACGGCAACGACATCGCCACGCGACGCGGCCAGGGTGCGCATTCGGCGCTGCGCCGCCGGCTGCAGATGATCTTCCAGGACCCGTTCGCCAGCCTCAACCCGCGCTGGCGCGTGTTCGACATCATCGCCGAGCCGATCCGGGCCTTCGGTCTGTCGAAAGACAAGGCCGACCTGGAAAAGCAGGTCGGCGACCTGCTGCGCCAGGTCCGTCTGACGCCGGCCGACGGCGCCAAATATCCGCACGAATTCTCGGGCGGCCAGCGCCAGCGCATCTCGATCGCCCGCGCGCTGGCGAGCCGGCCGGAATTCCTGGTGTGTGACGAGCCGACCTCGGCGCTCGACGTCTCGGTGCAGGCCCAGATCCTCAACCTGATGATGGACCTGCAGCGGCGCCTGCGGCTCACCTATCTCTTCATCAGCCACAACCTGGCGGTCGTCTATCACATCTCGACGCGGGTGGGTGTGATGTACCTCGGCCGGCTGGTCGAGGAAGCGCCGACCGACACGCTGTTCCGGCGACCCAAGCACCCGTACACGCGCATGCTGCTCGACACGATTCCGGATCTCGACATGACCGGCCGCCAGCGCGCGCCCGTGGCCGGCGAGGTGCCGAGCCCGCTCAATCCGCCGTCGGGCTGCAGCTTCCATCCGCGCTGCCCGTTCGCCAACGAGCGCTGCACGGTCGAGCGGCCCAAAGCATTGCCGATCGAAGGGGGATCGGTCGCCTGTCACGCCATCGAGGAAGGCCGGCTCGCGATCGAGGACCGGAGCTACGCCGCGCGCGGTTGATGCAATTTTTCGCGGGAGTCGTGGTGTGCATTCGTGCAGACCTGACTTCCCTTGACCCGACGCACCGCTGCCGTACGATCCGGCGCTTTATTTTTGTGCATTGGAGAGCCCGCATGCCGGTCATTAACCGCATTGCCTCGTTCCACAAGGACATGACCGCGTGGCGCCACGATATCCATAGCCACCCGGAAACGGCCTTCGAGGAAGTGCGGACGGCCGACGTCGTCGCCGAGAAACTCAAGTCCTTCGGCCTCGAAGTGCATCGCGGCCTGGCCAAGACCGGCGTCGTCGGCGTGCTGAGGGCGGGCAAGTCCGGCCGGGCGATCGGCCTGCGCGCCGACATGGACGCACTGGATGTGCACGAGACCAACCAGTTCGACCACAAGTCGACGATCGCCGGAAAGATGCATGCCTGCGGTCACGACGGCCATACCGTGATGCTGCTGGGTGCGGCCAAATATCTCGCCGAGACCAGGAACTTCGACGGCACGGTCTACTTCATCTTCCAGCCGGCCGAGGAGAACGAAGGCGGCGGGCGGGTGATGGTCGAAGAGGGGCTGTTCGAGAAGTTCCCGGTCGACGGCGTCTACGGCATGCACAACATCCCGGGCATCCCGGTCGGCAAGTTCGCCGTGCGCCCGGGCCCGATGATGGCCGCCTACGACATCTTCGAGGTGGTGCTGAAGGGCGTCGGCGGCCACGGTGCGATGCCGCACCATACGATCGATCCGGTCGTCGTGGGCGCCCACATCGTGACGGCGCTGCAGTCGATCGTGGCGCGCAACGTCGATCCGATGGACACCGCCGTCGTCTCGACGACGCAGATCCACGCCGGTGACGCGTGGAACGTCATTCCGCAGGAGTGCGTGCTGCGCGGCACGGTCCGGACCTTCAAGAAGCCGGTCCAGGACATGATCGAGAAGAACATCGAGAAGATCTCGCGCAACGTCGCGGCGGGCTTCGGCGCCGAAGTCGTGAAGTGGCGCTACGAGCGGCGCTATCCGGCGACCGTGAACAGCGTGCAGGAGACCGAGTTCGCCGCCCACGCCGCTTCGGCGCTGGTCGGTCTCGACAACGTCAACCGCAACCCGACGCCGGCCATGGGCAGCGAGGATTTCGCCTGGATGCTGCTGAAGAAGCCGGGCTGCTACATCTGGATCGGCAACGGCGACGGCGAAGGCAGCTGCATGGTCCACAACCCGGGCTACGACTTCAATGACGACATCCTGCCGATCGGTGCGTCCTACTGGGCGACCCTGGTCGAGCAGCAGCTCGCCCGCGAGGCCCTGCCGCAGGCCGCGGAGTAGGCGCGCGAACGAAACCGGCGGACGTCGTCGTGCCCAATCAGGCGCATCCCTATGCCAACCAGCGCATCGGCCTGGCGACGCTGCATGCCAAGGAGCGGGCCTTCGCGCCGCCGTTCCGGCGGATGCTCGGCGCCGACGTCGTGGTGGCGCCGAGGATCGACACCGACACGCTCGGCACCTTCTCGGGGGAGATCCAGCGCAAGGACGAACTGGTCGAGACCGCGCTGGTGAAGGCGGAGATGGCCTTCGCCACGCTCGACGTCGACTGCGCGATCGCCAGCGAAGGCAGCTACGGGCCGATCGACCGCGTGCCGCTGCGGTCGGGTGGCGTCGAGATCATGGCCTTCGTCGACCGCAAGCGCGGCGTGCGCATGGTCGAGACGATGCTGACCCACCGCACCAACTGGCGGATGTGGCGCTTCAAGCCCGGCGATCCGCTGGTGCCGGCGGCGGCGAAGTCGCTGCGCTTCCCCGAGTTCGGCCTCTTCGTGATGAAGAATTCCGATTACGGCACTCCGGTGAAGGGGCTGCAGACGGTCGATGAGGTCGTGGCCGCAGTCGATCGTGAAGCCAAACGCTCCGACGACGGCCTGGCGCTGATGATCGCCGACATGCGCGCGCACCGTAACCCCGCACGCATGAAGGTGCTGCGCGCGCTCGGCTCCAAGCTCGCCCGGCGACTGGCCCGGCTCTGCCCGAAGTGCGGCGCGCCGGGCTTCGGCCATATCGACTCGCGGCGCGGCCTGCCCTGCGGTGGCTGCGGCCAGCCCACGCATTACGCCCATTTCGAGATCGACGGCTGCCACGCCTGCGGTCATGCCACGGCCCGGCCCCGCAAGGACGGTCTCAAGGTCGCCCCCAAGCTTGCCTGTCAGCCCTGCCGGCAGGGCGCCGCGGCGGCGCTCCACCGCTAGAAGACCTCCTCTAGCCCATGTAGCCCTGTGGCCCGGCATCGCGCAGCCACAGCCTGACCAGCAGGCGGTGGCGCGCGGGATCTTCATCGTCCTGGAACTCGGTGCGGCTGTGGCCGATCTCGCGGTTGGCCACGAATTGCATGTCGCCGGCCTGCAGGCGGAAGTGAAACTGCAGTTCGGGATCGGCGAAGATCTCCCGCACCGCCTCGACGGCGGCGGCGGTCTCGTTGTCCATGGGCTCGCCGCGCACGGCGTAGCCGCCGCGAATCTGGTGCAGCGATATCCGCGCCGACAACCGGTCGCCGTCGCGGATGAAGACCGGGGCGGAGAAGACGGGCTCCTCTCCGGGATGGAACTCGCGCTGGCGGTCGAACCAGAACGGCCGGTACAGCCGCGGCAGCACGTCGCCGTGACGCGCGCGCAGCGCATTGTGCACGGAGGCCAGGCTCATCACCCGGCTGATGCCGCCGTCACGCGCCGGCCGCACGCACAGCAGGCCGACGATCTCCGGCATCGTGGCGTTGTAGGCATTGTCGTTGTGGAAGTGCAGCTCGATGTTGGTCTTGTCGGGGCGCACGCCGCTGCCGGGCAGCGCCTGCCGGCCGGTATCGTGGACATCGTAGATCATCGTCCCGTCGAGCTTCTGCGCGACCGGCCGGGCCAGCATCGCCGACAGAATCCAATAGAGCGACTTGGCTTCGTCGAGCGAGATCGCGTCCATCGGCAGGCGCGACAGGACCGCGAAGCGCGGACCGCCAGCCAGCACGCGGCGGACCTCCTCCATCGCCAGCCGGCAAGCGGGCAGGGCGGCGTTGTCGGGCCGTAGCGCCAGCAGCGGCACCGGCTGGCGGCGCAGTGTGCGGACGGTGTCGAGCAGTTCGGCCAGCGCCGCCTCGGACAGCGCGACGCGATAGTTGCCGTCACCGATGCGGTCGCGCGTCCAGGCGACGGGGCCGGCGATGGTCCGGTCGAAGAGCAGGGGTGTCGCGGTCATGCGCCCGCGATGTCCGTCGCCAGATGGAAGAGGCAGTCGCCACGCTCGCAGCGCGCGGGGACGCGCTTGCACAGCACGAGGCCGGCACGCTTGAACGACAAGACGTTGGGCTCGCGCCACGGCGTGTGGTGGAAGTGGATGCGTGCCGCCGGCTGACCTGCGGTCACTTCCGCTCCGAGGTCGACCAGCGGCTCGAACAGGCCGCCGTCGGAGGCGTAGACGTAATAGTCGTCGCCGCCGATCTCGGTCAGGCGGGTGGGCGAGGGTGGAGGCACGGCGCCCTGCAGCAGGCCGATGTGTGCCAGTACGCGACGCATGCCATCTTCGGCCACCTTGAGCGAGGCCGGCGTCACCAGGCCGCCGCCGCCCAGCTCCGTGCCCATGGCCACGACACCCTGCCGCGCCGCCGCGGACGTGAAGGTGCGGCCGCCGCCCTGGGGGGCGGCGGCGAGATAGCTCACCGGCGCGCCGAAAGCTTTCAGCATGCCGACGATCTTCTCCATGCGCTGGGCATCGGCGTTGCGCGGCGCCAGTGCGCTCGGGATGTACGCCAGCGAGCTGCCGCCGGAGTGGAAGTCGAAGGCATAGTCGAAGGTCGGCAACAGAACGTGCTCGATGAAGTGTGCGATCTGCTCGGTGATCGTGCCCTCGGGATTGCCGGGAAAGCTGCGGTTGAGGTTGCCGTCGTCGATCGGCGAAGTGCGCTGGCCGGCCATCGCCGCGGGAAAATTGGCCGACGGCAGGATCACCAGCCGACCCTTGATGTCCTTGGGCTCGAGGCTGCGGATCAGGTTGCCGAGCCCGATCTGGCCTTCCCATTCGTCGCCGTGGTTGCCGGCCTGCATCATGACATCGGGCCCGTCGCCGTTCTTGATGCGCACGATGGGGATCGGGATCCAGCCGTAGGCCGAGCGATGGACGGAATGTGGCACGCGCACGAAGCCGGTGGCCTTGCCCTCGGCATTGAGGTCGATGTCGGCGGAGAGGCGGCTCACGGCCGCGAAGTCGACCTTGCTGGCAGGCGTATTCAAAGCGGTTCACTCCACAGGCGGACGTCGGCCGCAGCCAGCGATCTTGGAGGAGTTCGCCGGTGGAGGGAACCCCTGCGCCCGATTGCGGAGGTCTCGGCGACGTAGACCGTCCCGGGCGGCGTTCAGTGCGCGGGCATTTCCGCCACGGCGGAACCGGCGGCGGTGCTGCATCGTTTCTACCGTACCAGACCGCACGCTCCGCGCTGCCCGTCTGACGAACTCGAGAGCAGCCCACCGGCCCAAGGTGGGCTGTTTTCGTGTCGGATCGGCGGCCTCAGTCGTCGTCATATTCGTCGTCGCGGGGCACCATATCGAGGAGCTTGGCCAACCCATGACGCTTCATGGCATGGAGCACGATCTCCGACGGGCTCATGCCCGACGTGTCGATTTCCTCTTCTTTCTCGGCGGGCCGCGCGCCGTGGTTGGCGCGATCGAGGCGGCGCGCGAGGGAAGTCTTCATCGCTCCTTCGCCTCGCGCGCGCGTTCGGCGTTCATCCGTTCGATCTCGACCAGGCGCGCCTCGTATTCGACGAGCTCGATCGTGCGGCGGCGCGCCTCGATCATGGTGGTGAAGGCCGCGCCTTCCCGCGGCGTGATCTCGCCGCGCGCCGCGGCGGCGATGATCGCACCCTGCGCCGCGGCGACGCCGCGGGCATCGTCGACGGCAGGCAGGTCGATCCGGATCGGCCGGTCGCGCCGGCGCCGCCAGGTGCGCGCGGCGATGGCGGCGGCCTGCATGTTGCCCGCCTTGGCCTTCCCGATCACCACACGCTCGACTTCCGCCATGTCGGCGGGCGCGATGGCGTCGCCAAAGCCGGAGCTGGCGTTACCGATCTTGCTCACGATGCAGCCTCCACCAGCAGACCGGCCTTGCGGGCGTGGTCGCGCAGCCGGTAGGCCTTGGCGGGGGAGAAACCCAGCATTCGGGCGATCTCCACGGGACCCTTGCCCTCGTTGAGAAGGCTGGCGGCACGATCGAGATCGGGCATGCCGATCTTCCGCCATGTCCAGCGCGCGACGCCGACGGTGTCGGTTTCCAGACGCGCCTCGATGGGGTCGACCGCGTCGCCATGGAGGCCGCGTGCCTTCTCGAAGTGGATTTCCAGACGGGCGCCCTGGCGCGGCGCGTAGTCGTCCGGCCGGCGCAGCGACATCACCACGTCGAGCACGTCCTCGCGCCGGTTGGTGCCGCGCTGCAGCCCTTTCTTGTTGGCGTGATGGACCAGCAGCATGGCCCGTCCGAAGCGGCGTTGCAGCATCAGGAAGCGCTGCAGGTCGTTCCACGAATCGGGGTCGCCGTTCTTGAAACCGGCCAGGCTCGACAGATTGTCGAGCACGACGAGGTCGGGATGACCCCAGCTCGCCGTCAGCCGGCTCTGACCCTCGAAGGTCGCCAGATCGGGCGGCGAGCCCGCGTTCATGTCGGCCAGCATGAATTCCAGCGTCGGCGGCGCGGAGCCCAGCAGGCGCAAGCGCTCCTTCATGTCGACGGCGGCCATCTCGCCGTCGACATAGAGCACGCGGCGGGGTGTGGGCGCCTGCCAGTTGAGGAAGCTGCCGCCCGAGGCGGCGGCCCAGGCGATGCCGAGGGCGATGAAGGTCTTGCCGAGGCCACGCGGGCCATAGAGCAGCACCAGGCTCTTGGTCGCCAGGATCGGGTCGAGGATCGTCTCGCGCGGTGGCAGGTCGGCGACGATAAGTTCGGCCGCGGAGACGCGGCGGGGCATGTCGGAGGGCATGACGCCATCCTGACTTGTTATTGCGTAAAATGCAATGCGTTTTTCGCGTAATTATATTGCGCAAAGGGTGCGGTGAGAAATGAGAAGAATCACGAGAAGTGCCGATGTCATCGGCATCGGAGGTCTCTCACCCCGGTGAGAATCCCTACTTCGCGCAGGGAAAGACGTTCATCTCCGGGCCGAGATCGTGCGGCGGCGGCACCTGGGAGAGGCTGGTAACGGTGGGCGAAAGTGCCCATGCGAAGGCGCGTTCCATGCGCGAGCAGAACTGGGGATCGTCGTTGCGGCGCTGGGCCTCGCGGTTGGCGAACTCGGTCACGACCGTGTCGAGGTTTAGGCGGCGCTTGGCGAACAGCGCCTTGATCTCGCTGGCGTTGGTCGAGAGTTCGCCGGAGAACTTGGAGACGACGTCGGCATACTGCGTGTTGAATTTGCGCGTGCCGTCGGCGTTCTGGCAGGTGAGGTAGCCCACGGCCATCTCGCCCTGGGTCATGCGCACGTTGACTGTGTTGAGCGACGCTGGGTCGTAGCAAGCCTTGGAACTGGACGGCGCGGCCTTCGCCATCGGCATCTGGTAGTCCGGTGCCGGTTTCCTCTCCGCGGGGGGCTTGGGCGCGCAGGCTGCGACGAGCGCCAATGTCAGGACAGTGGCGAGGAGCGGCTTGTTGATTTTTGTCATCCGGCGTTAACGTCTGCGGACGACTCGCGGTTCCGTCAATGCTCTTGTGTCGCAGTCTTCAGCGACGCTCGCTGCGCGGATCGAGCGCGTCCTGCAGTCCGTCGCCGAGAAAATTGAAGGCGATGACGGTGAGGAAGATCATCGCGCCCGGCCACACCGCCAGCAGTGGCGCGTCCTGCAACAGGTCCTGCGCGCCGGTCAGCATGTTGCCCCAGCTCGCCGCCGGCGGCTGGATGCCGAGGCCCAGGAAGGAGAGCGTCGACTCCAGCAGGATCAGCGAGCCCGCCGCCATCGTCGTGGCCACCACCAGCGAGCCCATGGCATTCGGCAGGATATGGCGCAGCATGATGCGCGACGGCCGCGCGCCCAGCGCCTGCGCCGCCCGCGTGAAGTCGCGCGCCTTCAGCGCCCGCGTTTCCGCCCGGACCAGCCGTGCCGCCACGGTCCAGCCGGTCAGGGCCACGATCACGACCAGGCGATAGATCGAGAAGCTTTCGGACTGGGCGATGCCCTGCGGCAGGTGGAGCTTGGCCGGATCGATTGCCGCCAGCACGATCAGCAGCGGCAGCAGCGGCAACGCGATCACGCCGTCGGTGAAGCGCATCAGGAAGCGGTCGAGCCTGCCGCCGAGATAGCCCGAGACCACGCCGATGGCGGCGCCCATCACCGCCGACAGCAGCGCGCCGGCCAGCCCGACCAGCAGGGACACCCGTCCGCCGTTGAGCAGGCGCTGGAAGAGGTCACGCCCGAGATCGTCCGTCCCCAGCCAGTTCTGGGCGGAGGGCGGCTCGAAGCGGCGAAAAAGGTCGGTCATAGACGGATCGATCCCGCGCAGGTCGGCGATCAGCGGGGCGGCGAGCGAAAGCGCGATCAGCACGACCAGGAAGACGAGCGACGCCTGGGCCAGTCGATGGCGCAGCAGGCGGCGCCAGACGAGGCGCGTGGGCGAGGCGACGGCGGCGGCGGTCATCGCGCGCCCGCCTGAGCCACGCGGGGATCGATCCAGGCCTGCGCGGCGTCGGCCAGCAGGTTGCCGACGATGGTGCTGAAGGTCGCGATCAGCAGGCCGACGAGGGCGAGGTTGTAGTCGTTCTCGAGAATGGCCTGGTAGATCGCCTTGCCCATGCCCGGCCAGGCGAACATCGTCTCGGTGATCAGCGCACCCGAGAACAGCCCGCCGAAGGACAAGCCGATCACCGTCAGCACCGGCACCAGGGCGTTGGCGAAGGCATGGCCCCACAGCACGCCGCGCCCGTCGAGCCCCTTGGCGCGCGCGGTGCGAATATAGTCCTGGCGCAGGGTCTCGATCATGGCGCCGCGCATGAAGCGGGTATAGGTGCCGAGCTGGACCACGGTGAGCGTCGCCACCGGCAGCGCCGCAAACCGCAGGTTGGCCATGACCGCCGCGCCGAACCCGGCGCCCGGCCGCAGCTCGGCCGCGCCGCCGGCCGGCAGCCATCCGAGCTTCACCGAGAACAGGGTGATCAGCAGCAGCGCCAGCCAGAACGGCGGCGTGGAGATGCCGGCGAAGCTGAACAGGTTGATGAAATAGTCGGCCCGGCCGTGCGGGCGGGCCGCGGCCCACATGCCGAGCGGCAGCGCGATCGCGATCGACAGCATCAGCGCCATGCCCGCGAGCTCGAGCGTGTTCAGCAGGCGCGGTCCCAGCACCGCCATCACCGGCATGCCGAAGGAGCGCGAATAGCCCAGGTTGCCGTGCAGGGCCTGTGTCGCCCACGCGAGGTAGCGTTGGAGCAGCGGCTTGTCGACCTCGTAGAGCGCGCGCAGGCGGGCGGCGTCCTCGCTGGTCATCTTGGGATCGCCTGCGATCATCATGTTGATCGGATCGCCCGGCATCAGGCCGATCAGCAGGTAGACCACGAGGCTCATCAGCGCGAGCGTGACGGCGATCTCGATCAGGCGCGCGGCGAGCGTACGGCCCATGGCGGACGCTCAATCCTCCCAGTGCCATTGCTCGACCCACAGGGTCGAGCCGTCGAGCGTGCCGGTCGGCGTCACGCCCTTGAGCTGCTTGGGCAACACGAAGGGATCGACGCGGAAGAACAGCGGCAGCACCGGCAAATCCTCGGCGTGGATGCGCTGGATCTCGGCGAACAGGGCGCGGCGCTTGCCTTCGTCGAGTTCGCGCTCGGCGGCATCGATGGCCTTGTCCATCGCCGCGCTGGCGTAACCCGGATAGTTCTGGCCGCTCCAGGCGTTGGCCGCCGTCGGGATTTCCGTGGAGTAGAGCGTAGAGTGCGGCACGCCCTGCGGAGCCTCGACCCAGGCATACATGGCCAGTCCGGTGAAGGTGCGTCGATTGAGCGACTCCGAGAAGATGCGCGGCGGCTCTGCCCGGATGCGCAGCTCGATGCCGACTTGGCGGAGCTGGCTCTGGATGACCTGCGCCACCTGCTCGCGCACACGGTTGCCTGCTGTGGTCGCAAGCTCGATCGAGAAGCGCTCGCCCTTGCCGTTCTGACGCACGCCGTTCCTGATCTCCTTGAAGCCAGCGTCGTCGAGCAGCTTCTTCGCCGCGGTGGGATCGTAGCCGTAGTGCCGGCCCTTGGGATCGTACATTGGGTCGAGCGGGCTGATGCCGGAGTCGGCGACCGGTTGCTTGCCCTCGAACAGCTTCTCGGAGATCGCCTTGCGGTCGATCGCCATCAGGATCGCCTGGCGCACGCGCCTGTCGGACAACAGCGGGTTGTCGAGGCGCACGTCGATATGCTCGTAGATCAGCGCCGGCTTGTAGACGACGTTGTATTTGTCCCTGTGGCGCTTGTCGAAGGCCAGCGCCTGGTCGAGCGTGAGCCCGAGCTCGCCCAGGACATAGTCGACATTGCCCGACAGCAGGTTGGCCTCGAGCGCTGCGGTGGCCTCGATGATCTTGAAGACGATGCGCTTGAAGTGGGGCTTCTCGCCTGTCCAGGTCGGATTCGCCTCGAGCGTGATCCGGCTGCCGGGCACCAGTTCGGCGATGCGATAGGGGCCGAAGTAGAGGCCCTTGTTGGTCGGGTCGGTGTCGTAGGCCGTGCGGTTGCGGTACTCGGCCGGATTGGCATCGAAGATCGGCTTCTCGATGTGCGCCGGCAGCGGCGTCAACGCCCACGAATTGTAGTCGAAGGTCACGCGATCGACGGTCATCGTGAAGTGCAGGTCGTCCTTGACCTCGAACTTCAGGATGCGTTTGTAGGCCTCGGCCGAGGCCACGCCGGACACCGGATTCTTGCCGACCTGGATGGTGAAATCATAGTCCCTGGCCGTGACGGGCACGCCGTCGCCCCACACCATGGGCTTCAGCTCGAAGTCGATCGCCATGCCCTTCTTGCCATTCGGCAGGTCGACGATGCGCGCCTTGCCGTTCTCGATGGTCGGCAGCTCGGTGCAGACCATGCAGACTGTCTTCCACGAGACGTCGAAAGCCGTCAGGGGGCGCGCGGTCATGTTCGAGACCAGCGACTTGGCCAGCATCGAGCTGATCAGCGGATTCATGGTGCCCGGCGCCTGGTTGATGGCGAGCACCAGTTCGTCCTTGGCCATGGCGGGGACGGCAAATGCCGCCAGCGCGGCGAGGATGAAGAAGAAACGGCGGACCATGGTCCGCCGCACCCTAGAGCGGTCCTATCGCGCTGTCAGCCGCGGCGCCGGCGGGCGGCCGCCATGGTTGGCCGACCACTGTTCGGGCGCTTCGAGGAAGGCGCTGGTCTCGGCCAGGCCGCGCTCGTCGAAATACTTGCCCTTCTGCGCGGCCTCCAGAGCGTCCCACCAGGTGGCGAGCGCATGGAGCTTCACGCCGGCCACGGCCAACGTCTCGACGCTCTGCGGGAAGATGCCGTAGTGGAACACGACGAAACAGTCGGTGACCTTGGCTTCGGCCTTCTTGAGCGCGTCGATGAACACCAGCTTGGAGCCGCCGTCGGTCGCGAGATCCTCGACCAGCAGGACCCGCTTGCCGGGCTTCAGGTCGCCCTCGATTTGGGCCATGCGGCCGAAGCCCTTGGGCTGCTTGCGGACATAGACCATCGACTTCTTGGCCAGCGCCGCCAGGAAGGCGGCGAACGGGATGCCGGCGGTCTCGCCGCCCGCCACCACGTCGATCTTGCTCCAGCCGATCGTCTTTTCGATCGTCTTGAAGGCGTGCTGCATGATCTTCGCGCGCGCTTCGGGAAAGGAAATGATCTTCCGGCAGTCGATGTAGACCGGGCTCGCCCGGCCGGAAGTGAAGATGTACGGATTCTCGGGCCGGCAGTGGATGGCCTCGATTTCCAGCAGCAAGCGCGCCGTGTCCCGGGCCTCGGGCGTGCCCGTGGCGCGCGCCGAAATAGCCTTGCCGTTCAACTTGTTAGTGGCCGGCTTTAATGCTGGTGCAATCGCCGCCGGTTTGATCTTCTTCGCCGTCGCCATGCTGCTTTTCCCCCGCGCCGCTTGCGACAAAATGACGGCGAGTGTTTAGCGTTCATCCACAGGAGCGGCAAGGGCACTGGCCGCATGAATCGCCGTTCACGGAGATGAATTATCGTCAGTTTTATGATGGGACTGACATAATCCGCCTGCGACCGGCAGTCGCCACCCCCGGTAGATGGCCATCAGCCGCAGAAACAGGCACAGGGCGGCCCCGAATGCTGCCACGGGCAGGGAAGGCAGGCCCAGCCAGTAACCCAGGGCAACCGACCCGGCGCCGCCCAAGGCGGCCACCGCATAGAGTTCCGAGCGCAGGACGGAGGGCACCTGCAGGGTGAGCAGGTCGCGGGCAACGCCGCCGCCGATGCAGGTGATCATGCCGAGGATCGCGGCCATGGCCGGGTCGAGACCGTGTGCCAGCGCTTTCTGCGTGCCGGTGACGGCGAACAGGCAGAGGCCCGCTGCGGCGGCGGCCGCGAGATAGCGCCAGTCGGCGATCGCGACCGGCGGCACAGCGCCGATCAGCAGGTCGCGGGCAAGGCCGCCGGTCACCGCCGCCGCTCAGGCGACCACCAGCACGCCGAACAGGTCTAGCCGGTGGCGCACACCTTGTGTCGCACCGCTGATGGCGAAGACGAAAGTGGCACCGAGGTCGATTGCGTCGAACAGCATGCGCCAGCTTATCCCGGTTGCCGCGCGATGCCGAGATGGCAGAGTGCGGCGCCCTAGGGAGGATGAATGTCGTTTTTCACCAAGACGCGCGCGGGGCGCCTGCTGTTCGCCCGCCGCCGGCTGCTGATGTCGATCGTGGCCGGGGCGGCGCTCTTCCTCGTGCTGCCGCCGGGCGACCGATTGTCGACGCGGCTGCTGGTGTCGTGGGACCTGACGGCGCTGATCTACGTCGGCTTCGCCTTCCTGATGATCGGCCGCTCGACCGTCGAGACCTGCCACCACCACGCCAAGCTCTACGACGAGTCGGACTGGGTGATCGTCGCGCTGGTCGTGCTGAGCGCCACGGCGAGCTTCGTGGCGATCTTCTCCGAACTCGCCAAGCTCAAGTCGGCGGAGGGCGTACCCGTCGTCAGTCTCACCATCACCGGAATCACCATCGCGCTGTCGTGGACCTTCACGCACGTGGTGTTCACGCTGCACTATGCCAATCTCTACTACCGGCCGCAGAAAGACGGACATCCCGGCGGGCTCGACTTCCCGGGCAAGCGCGCGCCCGACTATCGCGATTTCCTCTACTACGCCTTCGTGATCGGCTGCGCCGCGCAGACCGCCGACGTCAACACGCTGTCGCATCCCATGCGCCGGTTGACCCTGATCCACGGCGTCGTGGCGTTCGCCTTCAACACCGCGATCCTGGCCCTGATGATCAACGTCGGCGCCAGCCTGGTCTAGCGCCTCAGGGCCTGCGACGGCCGGCGTGGCTGCTGACGGCGCCGCCGTCGGTCTTGCGCAGCTCCATGAACACCAGCGACGACGCGATCGTGATCAGACCGAGCACGATGAAGGCCTCGTGCACGCCGTGGACCATGGCGGCGGGATCGGAATGAAGCCGCTCGGGGACGAACATCGAGGCGATCAGCGAGGCGCTGGCGACGCCGAAGCTGATCGACATCTGCTGGCCGGTGCTGGCGATGGTGCTGGCGCTGCTGGTCTGGTTGCCGGTGACGTCGGCATACACCAGCGTGTTCATGCTCGTGTACTGCATCGAGGTGAAGAAACCGAGGACGAAGGCCTGCAACACGATGCGCCAGACCGGCGTGTCGACGCCGACGGTGGCGAACAGCATGATCATGCAGCCGACGACGAAGGTGTTGGCGATCAGCACCGTGCGATAGCCGAAGCGGGCGAGGATCCTCGGCACCACGATCTTCAGGCCGATCGCGGCCATCGCCTGGGGGGCGATCAGCATGCCCGACTGGACCGGCGAGAAGCCCAGTCCGATCTGGTAGAGCAGCGGAAACAGGAACGGGATGCCGCCGAGGCCGAGGCGGCCGACGAAGCTGCCGACCACCGCGGCGCGAAAGGTCCGGAGCTTGAACAGGCTCAGCATCAGGAGCGGATAGGCGGTTTGCGTGGCGCGGATGCCGTAGCCCGTGAGGAGCAGGGCGGCGAGCCCCAGCAGCGCCAGCATCTCGAGGTCGTTCAGGCTGTGCTCGCCGAAGACCTCCAGCACGTAGGACAGCAGTGCTACCCCGGTGCCGAACAGGATCAGTCCGACCACGTCGAGCGGATGCGTGTCCTCCTCGCGATAGTCGGGCAGGTAGCGGCGCACCAGGTAGAGGCCGAGCAAGCCGACCGGCAGGTTGACGAAGAAGACGATGCTCCAGTGCAGGTAATGCACGATCAGGCCGCCGACCACCGGACCCAGCATCGGTCCGATCAGGCTGGGGATGGACACGAAGCTCATCGCCCGAATCAACTCCGACTTCGGGAATGCCCGCACCAGGGTCATGCGCCCCACCGGCACCATCATGGCGCCGCCGATGCCCTGCACGACGCGGCAGGCAACAAGCATCGTGATGTTGGTCGAGATGCCGCAGAGCAGCGAGCCCAGCGAGAACAGGGCAATGGCGCTGCCGAACACCCGGCGCGTGCCGAAGCGGTCGGCCATCCAGCCGCTGATCGGGATGAAGACGGCGAGGCTCAGGGTGTAGCTCGCCAGCACCGATTTCATGTTGAGCGGCGTCACGTCCATCGCCTCGGCGATCGCCGGTACCGCGGTGTTGAGGATGGTGGTGTCGAGCGACTGCATGAAGAATGCCACCGCCACCATCCACGGCAGCACCCGCTTGATGAACTCCTCGTCGGGAGCGGAGGGCGGAGGGGGCTTCGTCATCGTCTGCCGACAGGTAGCAGAAAACCGGCCTCTCAGGTGCGCATGGCCGCCATTCTTCAGTAACGTGCGACGACCGACGGCACGCGGCTCTTGCCGTCGAAGCAGACGATTTCGGCCTCGTGCGCCATGTTGCCCTTGCCGTCCGACCGGTAAGTTCCGGCGATACCCCGATAACTGTCGCCCGCGAGACGGGCGCGAACCGCCTCCGCCGGAGCGGCCGGGCCCAGAGCCTTCAGGATGCCGCCCAGCATCTTCACCGCATCGTATTGGGCCGCGGCATAGGCATCGGGTTCGCTCCTGTAGGTTGCGCGATAGGCCTCGAGGAAAGCGCCCATCCCGGCCGTTCCGGCGGAGACGGGCGACGACGCCGTCTCGGCGCAGACACCTTTCAGTTCGCCGGGCTCGAGCAGCGCCGCCGTTGCCGGCTGGTGCATCGCCGATCCGGCGACGATCGGCATGTCGGGCAGCAGTCGGCGTGCCTGGCGCACCGCCAGCACCGTCGACGCGGCATGCAGTTGCAGCACCAGCACGTCCGCACCCGCGGACTTGGCCCGCAGCAGCGCGTAGCTGAGGTCGTTCGCCGTCGGCGACACGCTTTCCTCCATCACCGGCGGCGCCTTCAGGTCGGCGAAGGTCTTCGCCAGCTGTTCGCGGCCGGACTGGCCGTAGGAGGTACTTTGATAGATGACCGCGGGCTTGCGCAGGCCGAGCTTCTCCACGACGTAGCGCGCCTGCGCCACCTTCACCGTGCCGTCGCTGGGAAAGAAGCGGAAAAAATAGGGATTGCCGAGTTCGCCCAGCCGCGCGGTTCCGGAGATGGTGAGCAGCGGCACCTTCCGCTCCTGCGCCAGCGGCAGGAGCGCCAGCATCTGGGTGCCGAGGATCGGGCCGATCACGGCCCGCGGCGTCCCCGCGCCGAGGCTGCGTTCCCAGGCGGTGACGGCGGCCTCGGGCGTCGCGGCGGTGTCGAGTACCTCGGGTTTCAAGACAGCGGTGCCGACCTCGCCCGCGGCCAACAGGGCGCCGTTCTTCTGGCTTGTGCCTTCCAGCGCCACGAAGCCGGTGAGCGGCACGAGAATGGGCAGGCGTTCCGGCTGCTGGGCGGCGACGGGCGCCGCCAGCAGCAGGAGTGCCGCTGTCGCTACTGCGCGGCGCCGCCGGCCCATGGCGACATCACCTCGTTCATGCCGGTGAGCTCGCCGGTCTTGGGATCGCGCACGATGCTGCAGGGGTTGGCGAAGCCCAGTGGCGAGATCTGGTTGGTGACCTCGACGATCGGCAGCTTGGCCGCGATCGCCTTCTTCACCGTGTCCGGCAGGTCGCGATTTACCCGGATCGGACCCACGCCCGAGATGTCGACGCGCGGCTGATGGAATGCCGTCTCCACGTCGAGCCCGCGGTCGATCATCATCAGCGAAAGCTGCGACATCGCCGGCACGATGCGCCGTCCGCCCGACGCGCCGATGCAGAACCACGGCTTGCCGTCCTTGACCACGACGATCGGGCAGATGTTGCACAAGGGCCGCTTTCCGGGCGCGATCGAATTCGGCCGGCCGGCCTCGGGATCGAACCACAGCATGCCGTTGTTCATGGTGATGCCGGTCTTGGGCAGCATGACGTTGGAGCCGAACAGCGACATCAGCGTCTGGGTGAGCGCCACCATGTTGCCTTCGGAGTCGGCGGCGCAGAGATGCGTGGTGCAGGTGTTCGAAGGCTTGTCGCCCAGCGTCTTCAGCCGCTCCTGGTAGGCGGTGTGCATGCCTTCGGAGATCGCCACGAAGAAGTCGGCGCCGGGCGCGCCCTGACCCTTGGTACGATCGCCGGCGAGTTCGAGGGTGCGCTTCAGGGTCGGGCCGGCGGTCAGGCCGCCGGCGACGTTGAAGGTGACGCCGTGATGCTCGAACGACAGCGGTTCGACGATCCGCGCCTCGTAGGCCTTGAGGTCATCGTGGGAAATCGCCGACCCGCCGGCCTGCAGGTCGGCGGCGATGTCGCGCGCGAGGCTGCCTTCGTAGTACTCGCGCGGGCCGCCGTCGGCCAGGCGTCGCATCGTCTGCGCGAGATTGCCCAGCTTCAGGTAGCGCTTGTTGCCCTGCCAGTCGTTGGTCGGCACGAATCCGTCGTCGCACAGATAGGCCGCGCGCGAGGCCGGGAATTTCGCCAGGTCCTTCGCGCCGTTGGCGATCATCACCTGCATGTACCAGTCGAGCTCCATGCCGCGCTCGGCGAGCGCGATGGCGGGCGCCAGCGCGTCCTTCCACTTCATCGTGCCGAAGCGTTCGAGCGCCTTGCCGAGACCGGAGACCATGCCGGGCACGGCGATCGAGTGGTACCCGACCTCGTTGTTCTGATTGACGATGTCGGGCCAGGCAAAGGGATTGGCAGGACCGGGTCCGACGATCTTGTAGTTCGCCACGTCAAGCTTCCTGGCCGAGATGGGACCGTAGTCGACGGTCCAGGCGCGCTGCTCCTTGGCGCTCCAGATCGTCATGAACCCGACCCCGCCGATGCCGCTCATCCACGGTTCGAGCGTGCCGATCGCCATGCCGGTCGCGACCGCCGCATCGATCGCGTTGCCGCCCTTGCGCAGGACCTCGGCGCCGACCTCGGCCGCGCGGCTGTTTTGGGCGACGACCACTCCCTTGCCACGCACCGCCTGCTTGGTGATCTTCAGTTGCCGTGTTAGCGACTCGCTCATCTGGACCTCTCGGGAAATGCGGGGGGACTGTAGCGGGGCCTGATTTGGCCACAAACCCCGTTAAACTGCAGGGCGGACAGGCCCGGGACGGAACGCAGGCGTGACGGAACTCAACCAGATCGATCTGCGGGCCCTGGCAACGGGCAACAAGCGGGCGTGGGACACGTTCGTCGTGGCATCGACGCCGTTGATCAACGCCGTGGTCCGCCGGACTCTCAACGCCTACCGGCTTTCCGAGGACGACGTCATGGACGCCGCCCAGGATGTCTATGTGCGCCTCTGTACCGGCGATTTCCGGCTGTTGAAGACCTATGATCCGACGCGGGCCGGACTGTCGACCTGGCTGGCCGTGGTGGCGCGCTCCTCGGCGGTTGATCACGCCCGCCGCCGCCGCCAGAGCACGACCCCGATCGACGATGTTCCGGAGGTTGCATTGGCGGTCGAGGACCGCCATGTCGAGAAGCTGAAGATCCCCGCCGGGCTGCTCACGGAGCGCCAGACCCTCATCCTCAAGTATCTATATGACGAGGAGCGGGACGTGGCCGAAATTGCACAATTGCTGAAAATCGACGCCCAGACGGTCAGAAGTACGCATCACAAGGCGCTTTTGCGACTGCGGGAACACTTCAAGGAAGAATCGCCCTAGAAGGGGGATGAACCGGGTAATTGTGGCGTAAGGTAGGGTAAGGAGATCACTATGAGCACCGACCGTATTACCCAGGCCGACAAGGAGCTGTGGCAGAGGCTTGCCGTCGGCCCGGTCGCGTCCCCGGCGGTATCGGACCTGGAGTTCGCCGCCTGGCTGGAAGGCCGCCTGTCCGAAACCCAGGCGGCCCGTATCGAAGCCGCCGTCGCGGTGAACCCGGAGATGCGCCGGGCCGCGATGGATCTGGCCGAAATCCTCGGCACGCCCCTGCCGGCGGCGCCGGCGCGCATGGCCGTTCGCGCGCAGGCCCTGGTCGGCTTCGAAGCCGAGCGGGCGCCGCCGCGCCGCGGTTGGCTCGACAGCCTGCTTGGGCTTGGCGGTGGCTTCGCCTTGCCGCGCGCGGCCATGGCCACTGCGGCCGTGATGATCGCGGTCTCGGGCTTCATGTTGGGCGGTGGCCTGGGTGAGTCCTTCGCGCAGGAGCGCTATGGCGCCGCCACGGTTTCGACGACCCACCACAGCAACGAACTGACGGCGTTCTTCGCGTCCGACGGGATCTGAGGATGAACTCTCGGCTGGTCCAATTTCTGCTGGCGTTGTCATTGCTTCTCAATTGCTTCGTCCTCGCGGGCTTCGTCTACCGGACCTGGATCGCTTCCCCGTTCGAGCACATGCCGCCGCCGGGCAATCGCCAGGGCGGGCCGCTCGAGATGATGGTCAATGACCTCAAGCTCGACGACAACCAGCGCAAGGCGCTGCACGATCTGTTCGAGAAGAACCAGGCCGAGCGTCGCGAACGCATCCACGGCATCCAGCAGGCGCGCGAGCAGACCAGCGACGAACTGAAGAAGCAGCCCGTCGACCTCGCGAAGGTCGATGCGCTCGTCGAGGAAGTGTCGAAGCTGCGTGCCGAGCAGCAGAAGGCCAACCTGCACGCCATTCTCGAACTCGATGCGCACCTGACGTCGCGGCAGCGCGAGCGTATGCACGAGATTCTCGCCGAGCGTTACGTCGGCTTCGGCCCGGGAGGGCGTGGACGTCCCGGCGGTCCGGGTCGCCGTCCGCCGCCGCAATAGGGATGGCCGACGACGTCGTATCGTAGTCCGTGTACGGAGGGCGATGGTCTCGCCGGTTCTGGAAAGACTTTCACGATGATGATTCGTCTCGATAGGCGCCGCTTCCTGGGCGGGGCGGCGTCGATAGCCGGCTTCCTTTCCCTGCCGCTCGCCGCGCGGGCGTCCCAGTCGATGGGCTTCGACGAAGCCCGTCACCTCCTGTCGCGCACGGCATTCGGCCCGATACCCGCCGACATTCAATCCCTTTCCGGCATCGACTACGCGACCGCGGTCGACCGCATGCTCGCCAATCCACGTCGCGCTGCCGTCACGCCCGCGCCGAGCTGGGTGAACGAGGGATTGAAGAGCGTGCGCGAGGAGCAGCGTGAGGCGGTCGAGAAGCTGCGCGCCGCCGGCACCGACAAGAAGCAGGCCGCGGGCATCCGCCGGCCGATCCAGGAACAGGGCCGGGAGCTGCGCAACTGGTGGGTCGAGGAGATGCTCGTCACCGACCAGCCGCTGGTCGAGCGGATGACGCTGTTCTGGCACAACCATTTCACGTCCTCGATGCAGAAGGTGCGGTTCGCGCCGGCGCTCTACCACCAGAACGCGCTGTTCCGCCGCGAGGCGCTGGGCAACTTCGCGACCCTGCTGAAGGCCGTGGCGCGCGATCCGGCGATGCTGATCTATCTCGACGGTGTGCGCTCGGTGGCGCGCCAGCCCAACGAGAATTTCGGCCGCGAACTGCTCGAGCTTTTCACGCTGGGCGAGGGTCATTACGCCGAGGCCGACATCAAGGCCGCGGCGCGCGCCTTCACCGGCTGGTCGATCGACCCGGCGACGGGCGCCTTCGCCGATCACGTCCGGCAGCACGATGGCGGCGAGAAGACCTTCCTTGGCCAGACCGGCCGCTTCGGCGGCGAGGACATCATCGCCATCCTGCTGCGCAACCCGCACACCGCCGAGACGATCGTGCGCAAGCTGTGGCTCGAGTTCGTCTCGCTGAGGCCCGATCCCGACGAGGTGAAGCGGCTCGCCGCCGTGTTCCGCACCGGCGGCTATGAGATCAAGCCGCTGATGCGCGCAATGTTCCTGTCGTCGGCGTTCCGCGATCCTGCCAACCGCGGGGGCCTCATCAAGTCGCCGGTCGACCTGATCGTGGGTACGGTGCGGGTTCTCGGCCTGCCGGTCCCGGACAAGACCGGCCTCGTGCGCATGATGCAGGGTCTCGGCCAGCTTCCGTTCGATCCACCCAACGTCAAGGGCTGGACGGGTGGCGAGACCTGGATCAGCACCTACACGCTGCTGCTGCGTCAGCAGTTCCTGCGCCGCATGGTGGAGGCCACGACGGTCGCGTCCATGGACGGCGGCATGGCGATGGGCGGCGGCCGCCCCAACCGGCGCGCCGACCGCAAACAGCAGGCGCCGGCCGATGGCGCCGCGATGCAGCAACTGCCGGTCGAAGGCCGCAGCCTGCGCAATGCCGGCGAAACCGCCAGGCTCGGCCCGACGCTGACCGGCGTCGACCAGGAAGCGCTGGTGCGTGCCCTGCTGCCGCGCCAGCCGATCGACGGCGTCGATCTCGCTGCCGCGCCGGGAACAGTCGTCGCCTCGGCCATGCTCGATTCCGCGTACCAGTTGAAGTGAGGAGTGCCACCATGGACCGCCGCAACTTCCTGCTAGGAGCCGGAGCCGTCTCGGTGGCGCTGGCGTCCCGCGCCGCGCTCGCCGACACGGGCGCCCCGCCGCGCGTGCTGTTGCTGGTCGAGCTGAAGGGCGGCAACGACGGCCTGAACACGCTGATTCCCTATGCCGATCCGAAGTATCGCGAGCTGCGGCCCTCGATCGGCGTCGCGCGCGACAGCGTGCTGCAACTCGACGAGAAGGTCGGACTGCATCACAAGCTCGAGCCGCTGATGGAAGCGTGGAAGGCCCGGGACTTCGCCGTCGTCCAGGGCGTCGGCTATCCCTATCCCAACCGCTCGCACTTCCGCTCCATCGAGATCTGGGACACCGCCTCGGCGTCGAGCCAGACGCTCAGCGAGGGCTGGGTGGCGCAAGCGTTCAAGGGCGTGCCCCTTCCGCGAGGAGCGGGCGTCGACAGCATCGTGATCGATACCAATGCGCTGCCAGTCACCGGCCCCGAACTGCGCACCATCGTGATGCAGGATGCCGAGAATTTCCTGCGCGCCGCACAGGGCCTCAGGGATTCGGCCGGCATGCGCGACAGTGGCAATCCCGCGCTGCGTCACCTGCTCGACGTGCGCCACGAGGTGAACGCGGCCGCGGCGGGCCTGCGCGACCGGCTGCACGACGGCGCGTCGCCGGCCTTCGCCTACCAGGACCCCGGCTTCGGCCGCCAGCTCGACCTCGCCACGCGCATCCTGATGGCGAAGGTGCCGGTGATCGCGATCAAGGTGGCATTGAACGGCTTCGACACGCACGCCAACCAGGTGCCGACGCAGGAGCGTCTGCTCGGCATCCTGGCGACAGATCTTGCCATCCTGCGCCGCAATCTCATTGCCGCCGATCTCTGGAAGAACGTGACCGTGCTCACCTATTCGGAGTTCGGTCGCCGCGCGCGCCAGAACGCGAGCGGCGGCACCGATCATGGCACTGCCGCGCCGCACTTCGTGATGGGCGGTCGGGTGAGGGGTGGGCTGCATGGCACCTATCCGTCGCTCGCCGACCTGCAGGATGGTGACCTGCGCTACAGCGTCGATTTCCGTACCGTGTTCTCGACGATGGCACAGGGATGTTGGGGCGTGCGCGCCGACTTCGGCGTGCGCCAGCCGCACCGTCTCGATCTGCTCTCGACTTAGAAGAATTCGTAGAGCAACGGCGGCACGACGCCGTGTGTGACGAATAGATAGGCCAGGGTGACGATGATCGCGCCGACCGAGACGAAGTCTCGCGGCAGTGCGCCCAGGTTGGCAGGCAGCCTGGTGGCCAGCATGCACAGTACGACGACCGCGACGAACACCAGCGCCGCGGCCGCGATCCAGTCCGTTGCGGCGTCGGGGGACGCCGGTGCCACGGCCCAGAGAAAGCCCAGCGCCCCGACGAAATAGGTGACGGCCAGCCCGCGGGCGACGGTAGCGTAGAGCGGCCGGACGGCCAGGGCGTTGTAGGCGCGCCGCCCCAGCCCGCGAATCGCCAGCACCTGGTAGAGCTTGTTGACGCTCACGCCGCCGCCGAGGACCAGCCCGTAGACGGCGAAGCGCAGGCTGACACCGTGCCAGAGGCCCATCAGCAGGAAGGTGACGAAGAAGCCTGCGACTCCGAGGTACGGCACGAGCGCCGGCCGGGCGTTGATCGCGATCATGGCCTTCACCAGCGGGTTGAAGACGTAGATCTTGAACCATTCCGACAGGCTGATGTGCCAGCGCGACCAGAAGTCGAGGAAGTCGGCGGCCAGATACGGACGGTCGAAGTTGTCGGGCAGGTCGAGGCCGATCAGCCTGCCGAAACCGCGTACGACATCCGTGTAGCCCGCGAAGCTGGCATAGAGACAGAGGCTGAAGGCGAGCAGGGACACCGCCAGTCCGACGGGCGCGGGACACCATGGCGGCGGCGACTGACCCCAGGCGAAAGCCATGAAGAACAGTCCGGCGATGACCGTGAATTTCAGGTAACCGATCGCGATCGCGGGCAGCCCGTCGCGCACGGCCGTGCGCGAGGCCTCGGCCGGCGCGGCGTCGAGACCGGCGGCGAATTCCGGGAAGCGCTGGATCGGGCCGGCGAGAAACGTGAGATGGCAAAACAGGTAGCAGACGTAGTCGCGAGGCTTCAGCCCGTCCGGCAACTCGCCGCCGTGTGCATCGACCATCAGATGCAGGATCCGGAACATCACGTAGGAAAGCCCGATCGTCGGTCCGACCGCGAGCCATGGCGCCGTGGCGATCCCGGGCAGGACCTGCCGGGTCGCGAGGAACTCGGCGATGACGAGGACGATCGCGCCGGCCAACAGCAGGGCGCTCCTGCGGGCGGTCACCGCGCGGATGGCGATCCAGCCCGTCGCCGTCATTGCCGCCAGGCAGAGCGCGTCACCGGCGGAGGCCGTGGCGCAGGCAGCGAAGGCCAGGCCCGCGAGCGCGAGGATTCGCGCGCGGTTCGCGTGCCATCGCGGGCTGCGCAACAGCAGCGTGGCGACGACGGCGATCGACAGGAATGGGATCGAAACGACGCTCATGCACCGGCACGCGTCACGTCACTCGGCGGCATCGAGCTCCGCGTGCGAAGCCGGCGCGGTCGCCCAGGTCTGGGCGGAGTCGGCCGTCTCGAGCTGATGCTTCATCAGGCCGTTGATGCCGGCCTGGACCTTCTCGATCGCCTTGAAGTCATAGCCCTGGTCGTAGAGGTAGGCCATGTACCAGAGGCTGGTGTCGGGATCGATGTTGGTGCTGTTGTCGATCGATCGGAACAGGTCGAGTTTTATGCGCGCGGCATCCTCGTGGTTCATCGTGCGATGGGACCACTTGCCGCCCATGCCGGTCAGCCCGTAGTCGTTGCGCTTCTCGTGCACCTGGGTGTGCGGCATGTAGAAGAATTCCTTGAGGGAATAGAAGCGCACGCCGTTGTCGCGGATGAAGTCGACGTTCTCCCGGATCGTGCCCTCGGTCTCGCCGGGGAAGCCCAGCACGAACGCGGCGAGATAGGGGATGTCGTACTTGTTCAACAGACGGACGCCTTCGGCGAACTGCTTGGAGGTTGCGCGCTTGTTCATGTTCTTCAGCACGGTGTCGCTGGCCGACTCGATGCCGAGGTAGACGCCGGCGCACCCCGACTGCTTCATCATCTTGATGTCTTCCTCGGTCGTGTACTGCACGCGGAGGAAGGAGAACCATTCGAACGGATATTCGGCGAAGATCTTGATCAGTTCGCGGAAGCGGTGCGGCGGCACGTTGAAGGTGTCGTCGATGAAGATGATGCGGTCGATGCCGCCGATCTTCATGATCGAATCGAGATGGGCGCGCACGTGCTCGGCGTCGACCGTGCTCCAGCCGCCGGCCGTCGTCGGGTAGGAGCAGAAGGCACAGGCGAACGGGCAGCCCGACGCAGTGCGGATCTGGATGGTCCGGTTGAGGAACGGCATGTCGTGCATATGCCAGTTGGCCGGCACTTCGGAGAGGCCGAGCAACGGGTTGTTCCACGCCTTGCTGCCCGCGTCGAAGCTGCCCCGCCTCAGGTCGCCGGAGATCGAGGCGAGGTTGCGCACGGCGCTGACGTCGCCGTTGCCGCGGCGTGCGGTGAGCAGGCCACGGAAGTCGACCTCGGAGTTGAAGGCATGCAGGGCGTAGCGGATGCCGTAGCGCCGCATGCGCTGCTCGAAGTCGGCCGGTGTGCCGTTGATGGTCTCGGCATTGGCAAAGGCGCCGCCCAGCACGATCTCCATGTCGGGATCGATCGCGCGCAGGCGCTTGGTGACGTGGCCGACTTCCTTCCACGACAAGTAGAAGGTCGACGAGATGCCGACCAGCGGCGGCCGCCTGGAATTCTTGTAGGCCTCGCAGAACCAGTCCCACTCGGAGTCGAGATTGTTGATCACGCGCACGCGGAAGCCGAACTGTGAAAGATAGTTCAGCAGGTGGACGCCCGACATCGACGGCAGGTTCCAGATGTTGAGCATCTTGCGCCGCTCGGGATAGTCGGCCTCGTCGAAGAACTTGCCCGATTTCTGATGGTTGATGTAGTCGAGATGCGAACGGAAGCCGCCCTCGTGGTATACCATGCGCGGGTATACCAGCGACTTGTAGAGGTCGAGCCGCTCGAGCGGCAGCCGGCCGAAGCCGTCGTAGTCGAGGACATTCGACTGGGTGACGAGGATCAGGTCGAGGTCATCCATGAGCGGTGAACCCCACGATCAGGCGCCCGCGCGCCAACACGGCGCCATTCGACACGTCGTTGACGGTCAGCCGGAGCACGATCGAGCGCACGCTGTCGGACATCTGTTCGATTTCACCTCTCACTTTCACATGAGTGCCCGCAAGTGCCGGCGCCGCAAGAGAAACCTGCACCGAAAGCAGCAGGGCATTTCGTCCCGGCAGATACATTCCGACCAGCCGCGATGCCAGCGCGATCAGGTAGGCGCCGTGTGCAACCCGGTCTTCGTAGCCGCGCGCACGCGCGAACGCCTTGTCGACGTGCAACGGACTCGAATCGCCCGACACCGCCGCAAACCGGTCGATATCGCTTCCGTCGATGACAGTTTCGAATTCGGCGTGCTGCCCGACGGTAAGGTCCTCAAGGACGAACGCTTCCGCCGCTGCCGTCATGGTGCCAGCATACCCCGCCAAACAGGCGTTCATAGTGGCATACCGGGTCGTTCGGGAGCAAGGCCCGAGGCCATGGGCAGCACGCGACTATGCGTGCTTGCTGCTAGCGAACACGCGAGCGGCTGAGTATCATCCGGTCCGGCATTTGTTGCGTTTTCAAGGCGGAGGGAAAGGCGTGTCGCTGAACGCGAGGAGCGGGGTCGCGTTCGAGGAAACCTTGTCTCGGGCCAGGACTGCGGTGACGGGCGAAGACGCCCGCGCGGCGCTCGCCGCGTTGTTCGCAAGCGTGACGCCCGATTCGGATTTCGTCGATCAGGCAAGGGCCGCACGGGCGCTCAAGCGCATCGATGTCGGCGCCCTCGGTCTGCGTCCGCTGCGCATCGCGCTCGTGGCCGGCAGCACGCTCGAGCATTTTGCGCCGGTGCTGCGGCTGTGGCTGGCGCGCATGGGCTTCGGCGCCGAGGTGGTCCTCACGCCGTTCGATACCGCCGTCCAGTCCGTACTCGATCCGTCAAGTGCGTTGCGCCGTTCGCGACCCGACATCGTGTGGCTCTTCTCCACCTATCGAGACCTGGCCCTGGAGGTCCATCCCGGCACCGGCCTCGCCGAGGTCCAGCGCCGGGTCGGCGATGCGATCGCCGCGCGCCAGGCGCTGTGGACCCGGTTGCTCGACCATCTCGGCTGCATGGTTATCGACAATCTGGTCGACGTGCCCGCCGAGGATCCGTTCGGCAATCTCTCCGGCAGCGCGCCGTGGGGTCTTCGCGCGATGCTGCGGCGCTACAACGCCGACCTCGCCGCGGCGGCACCGTCCGCCGTCGCCCTGTTCGACCTCGATCATGTCGCGAGCCTGTGGGGTCGGCGGCGCTGGGAGGATGCCCGCTACTGGTTCCACTCCAAGCACGCGTTCGCGCTCGACGCGACCGGCAGCGTGGCGCACGCGGCGGCCCGCCTGATCGCCGGCGCCCGCGGGCTTGCCAAGAAGTGCCTGGTGCTCGACCTCGACAACACGCTGTGGGGCGGTGTGATCGGTGACGACGGGCTGGCCGGCATAGCGCTCGGCCATGGCGAGGCAGGCGAGGCATTCGTGGCGCTGCACCGCTTCGTGAAGGCGTTGAGGGATCGCGGCGTGATCCTGGCCATCTGCAGCAAGAACGATCGCGACACGGCGATGTCGGTGTTCCGCGAGCATCCCGACAGCGTTCTGCGCCTCGAAGATTTCGCCGTCTTCGTGGCCAACTGGCGCAACAAGGCCGACAACATCCGCGAGATCGCCGCGACACTCAATATCGGCCTCGACAGCCTGGTATTTGTCGACGACAACCCGATGGAACGCGACATCGTGCGCCGGCACCTGCCGGAGGTCGAGGTGATCGACCTGCCGGAGGACCCGTCGGGCTATGTCGCGGCGCTGGCACGTCCGCGCTGGTTCGAGGCCGTCGCTTTCTCCTCCGAGGATCGCGAGCGCGGCCGCCACTACGCCGACAATGCCCAGCGTGCGGCCTATCGCGAGGATTTCGTCGATCTCGGCGCCTATCTGCGCGGCCTCGACATGCTGGGCACCCTGGGCGGCGTCGATTCCTTCTACCGTCCGCGCATGGCGCAGCTGATCAACAAGAGCAACCAGTTCCACCTGACGGGAACCCGCTACTCCGAGGCCGAGCTGACGGCGCTCGCCGCCACGCCCGATTGCTTCGTGCGGCACCTGCGGCTCGCCGATCGCTTTGGCGACAACGGGCTGATCTCTTGTGTCGTGCTGCGCCGCCGTGAGCGCGCGCTGCATGTCGACACCTGGGTCATGAGCTGCCGGGTACTGGGCCGGACGGTCGAGGAGTTCATCGCCAACGACATGCGCGCGGTCGCGCTTGCGCAGGGATGCGACCGGCTTGTCGGGCGCTATGTCCAGTCGCCGAAGAATGGCCTGGTCGCGGATCTTTACGAGCGGCTGGGATTTGCGCGCAGCGCGGGCAGTGAGGCCGGGAGCGAATGGACATTCGACCTCGACGCCGCCCGATCCGGCTGGACCAGCTGGGTGCGCGACGCCGCCAACAACGAAGGACTTCCTCGATGATCGAGCGCGATACCGTGGTCCGCCGCCTGACGACCGTCTTCCAGCAGACGTTCGACGATCCGTCGCTCGAGCTTCACGACGCGATGACGGCGGCCGACGTCGACGATTGGGATTCGCTGCAGCACATCGTTCTGGTGCTGGCGGTCGAGCGCGAGTTCCGGATCCGGCTCAATCCCGCCGAGGTCGGCAAGCTCGAGAACGTCGGCCGCATGATCGAACTGCTGCAGGCCAAGGCGGCCTGAGCGAAGCAGCGCTGTGAATCGCCTCCTCAGTCCCAACGAAGCCAAGTTCTGGCTGCTCGATTCCAGCGCGCCGATGAATAGCGTCGTGGTCATTCGCCGCGCCGGCACCGCGCCGATCGCGATGCCCAGGACATTCGCGATCCCCGAGGTGCGGCCCGGCGCTCATGGCCGGCCGCGTTGGGGTGAGAGCCGGATGCCCGGCGTGCTGAGGCATGTGACGGAATCCTCCGCGGACGATTGGCTCGCGGTGGCGCAGGAGTTGCTCGACGTGCGCGTGGGAACGGCCGGCGCGCCGCCATGGCATGCCGTCGTTCTCAGGGAAAGAGAGAGCACCACGCTGGTGCTCGCCGTCAATCACGCGCTCACCGACTGGCGCACCAGCCTCGTCGTGGGTCACGCTTTCCTGGCCGATGTGCATCCGGGGGACCTCGCGCCCCCGTGCGAGGAAATGCTGCCCGACGGCGCCTATGGCGACTCCGACGCGGCTGGTCTATTGGACGCCTGGTGGTCGAGCCGCGCCGGCGCGCGCTGGGAGGCGCTCGGCCCCGAGCGGCTGACGGCGATCCTGCCGCCGCCCGAGCCGACCCGCTTTGCTGTCAGGACGCTCGATCGCGAGGCGACCGGGCGCGTGCATGCGCAATGCGAGGAAGAAGGCGCGTCGCTGAACAGCGCACTTGCCGTGGCGCTGCGCGACGTGATGGGCCTCGACAGCGTCGCGCATGCCGTGGGTATGGATCGCTTCATTCGCCCGGCGCCGCCGTCGGGTCCCGGCCTTGCCGTGTCGCACGTGTTCACGCGGCTGGAGCGCGGCGAGTTCTGGGAAGCGGCGCGGGAAAACCGTGCGACCCTGTTCGGCGAGATCAAGGTCGGCGCCGCGGGCGACGCGCTGCTGTCGCTGCCCAGGCTCCTTCTCAAGCCCGACACGCCTGTGGCCTACGAGAAGGCAGTGATGACGATCACCGGCGCGCCCACCGTGGGCGCGGGTGGGGCGGCGGAAGATGTCTCGATGGAACTGGTGGTGAGTTCGGCACGCGGCGGCGGCGGCATCCTGATCATCTCCTATGACGACGGGTGCCTGCAGCTGATCGCCGGAACGGCGGGAGCCGCGGCCGAGGTACCGCTGGATGCGGTCGTGGAGCGGCTGGCCCATGCCTGACGCATCGCCTTTGACTCCGCTGCAGCAAGCGGTGATCGCGCTGCGCTCGCAGCGCGCACGCATCGCCGAACTCGAGCAGGCAGGGTCTGCGCCGATCGCCGTGGTCGGCATGGCGTGCCGCTATCCAGCGAGCGCCAACACGCCGGCGGCGCTGTGGGAGGCCGTGCGCGACGGGCGGGACGGCAGCTGCGAAGTGCCGAAGGAACGCTGGGACATCGACGCGCTCTACGATCCGACGCCCGGCCGCGCCGGGAAGATGTATGTGCGCAACAGCTGCTTCATCGACCGGGTCGACGGATTCGAGCCGTTGTTCTTCCGCATCTCTCCGCGCGAGGCGATCGGCATCGACCCGCAGCAGCGCCTGCTGCTGGAGACGACGTGGGAGGCGCTGGAAGACGCCGCCATCCCGCCGCCGTCGCTGGTCGGCAGCCAGACCGGCGTCTTCGTCGGCATCAGCACCAACGATTATTCGGCGCTGCTGTCGCGCACCGCACACGGCTCGGGCAGCAACGCAAGCGCAGGGGCCGGCAACGCCGCCTCGGTGGCGTCCGGCCGCCTGTCCTACACCTTCGGCTTCCAGGGGCCGTGTCTCGCCGTCGACACGGCCTGCTCGTCCTCGCTCGTCGCCACTCACCTTGCCGTCCAGGCGCTGCGCAACCGCGAGTGCAACCTCGCCGTCGTCGCCGGCGTGAACCTGATGTTGACCCCGGACATCACGGTGAATTTCTGCCTCGGCCGCATGCTGTCGCCCGACGGGCACTGCAAGACCTTCGACGAGGCGGCCGACGGCTACGCCCGCGGCGAGGGCTGCGGCGTCGTGGTGCTGAAGCGGCTTTCCGAGGCGGTGGCCGACGGCGATCGCGTGCTGGCCGTCGTGCGCGGCTCGGCGCTCGGCCAGGACGGCCGCAGTGCCGGCCTCACGGCGCCGAACGGCCTCGCGCAGGAAGCCGTCATCCGCAAGGCGCTGGCTAACGCGGGCATGGCGCCCGAAGACATCGACTACATCGAAGCGCACGGCACCGGAACGGCGCTCGGCGATCCGATCGAGATGCATGCGCTGAAGGCCGTGTTCAAGAAGCGCGACCGGCCGCTGCACGTTGGCTCGGTGAAGACAAATATCGGCCACACCGAAGCGGCTGCGGGCGTCGCCGGCCTGATCAAGGCGATCGCCATGCTGCGCCACCAGGCGCTGCCGCCGACGCTGCATTTCCGCAAGCTCAACCCGCACATCGACCTCGGTGGCGTCGACATCCGTGTGCCGACTGCCCTCACGCCGACGGAAATCCGGGCGATCGGCGTCAGCTCCTTCGGCTTCAGCGGCACAAATGCCCATATCGTGCTGGAGCGGGCGGAGCCGGCGTCTTCGGCGACGGAGGCCGCGCCGGCAGGCGCACCGCGGCTGGTCGTCTCGGCGCGCACGGAGGAGGCGCTGCGGGAACTGATCGCGCGCTACCGTGAGCATCTTGCGCACACGACCGACAGTTTCGCCGACATCTGCCACACCGCCGCGACCGGCCGTGCCCGCCTGCCGTGGTGGGTCTCCGTCGGATCGGCCGAGGAGCTGGCGACGGCGACGCCATCCAACGCCCCCATGCCGGCGGCGCCGGCGACCGCCGGCCGCAAGACCGACCTGCCGCTCGTGCCGTTCCAGCGCGAGCGCTTCTGGATCGACACGTCGACGGTGGAAGCTACCCCTGTCGCGGTCGACGGCGTCGACGACGGCCAGCCGCCGCTTCTCGGCCGCAAGCTGTCCCTGCCGTTCGCCGGCGAGACGCGTTGGGAGGCGGCGGTATCGTCGCGTCATCCCGCGCTCGGTTTCCTGGCCGAGCACAAGGTAAATGGCGTGGCCGTGATGCCGGCCGCGGGCTTCGTCGAGATGGTGCTCGCGGCGCTTCCGGGCGCGGCGATCGACGACCTCGAGATCCCCGCGCCGCTGCAGATTGCCGAAGAGGCGCCGCGGCTGGTGCAGACCATCGTCGCCGCCGACGGCACGTTCCGGATCGTGAGCTGCGCCGCCGGCGGATCGGATGCGATGCTCCATGCCAGCGGCCACACCGGCCCGCGCGGCTCGGCTCCGTCGCCGATGCCGTCGACCGGAAGCGGCGAGCCGCTCGACGTGGCCGAACTCTACGCCGCCATGGCGCGGCGGGGAGTCAGCCATGGACCGTCGTTCCACTTGCTCGCCAATGTGCGGCGTGCCGACGGGCGTGCCTCGGCCACGCTGCGCGCGGCGCCGGGAGAAGAGCGCTTCGCGATCCATCCCACGCGCCTCGACGCCGTCCTCCAGCTTGTCGCGGCGGCCCTGCCCGACACCGGCGACGACGTGCTGATGCCGAACGGCGTCGGCCGTCTGGCGCTCTTCCGTAAGCCCGCGGCGGACGCGACTGTCGTGGCGATCGTGCGCCGCGAGGCCAACGGCGCCGTAGCCGACATCACCGTGAGCGATGCCGAAGGAACGGCGCTCACGATCGAGCAACTGCGTTTCCGGGCCGCGGCACTGCCGCCGTCGGCGCGCGGCTTTTACCGCATCGACTGGCGGCCGACGCCCTTGGTCGACAAGCTCGCGCCGCCGTGTTTCCTGCCGGCGCCCGCCGCCTTGGCCGAACGGATCGATCGCGCCGGCGTACGGCTTGCCACGCAGCACGGCACCGCGGCTTACGACGCGATCGGTGGACGGCTGGAAGAGGCCGCGACGGCCTATGTCGTTCAGGCGCTGCGCCGGCTCGGCCTGCCCTTGCATGAGAGAGCCGAGTTTACCTTCGGGGCCACTGCCGAGGCACTCGGCATTGCCGAACGCCACCATCGCCTGCTGCGGCGTCTGCTGGGCCTGCTGGCCGATGACGGCGTGCTCGTCCAGGCGGGCCGTCGCTACCGGGTGCGCACGGCGCCGGCCGACGCCAATGCCGATGCGCTGGTCGACGTGCTGCTGGCCGAGGCGCCGGCGATGGCGGGCGAGATCGGCGTGCTGCGGCGCTGCGGTGGGGCGTTGGCCGAGGTGCTTACCGGCAAGCGCGATCCGCTGACGCTTCTGTTCCCGGCGCAAGGCGAAGGCGCTGGCGCGTTCTATGAGACCTCGCCCTACGCGCGGACGGTCAACGGGCTGCTGACCGAGGCGGCGGCCGCGGTGGCCGAGAGCGCGCCGAAGGGCCGTACCCTGCGCGTTCTCGAAGTCGGCGCCGGTACGGGCGGTGCGACCGGCGCGGTGCTGGAAGGCCTGTCGAAGGCCCGGCCGCATTATGTCTTCACCGATCTGTCGGCGAGCTTCCTCTCGGCGGCGCGCCACAAGTTCGCCGGCGCGTCGCTCATCACGCAGCTGCTCGACATCGAGCGTCCGCCGGCGGGGCAGGGCATCGCTGCGGGCGGCTTCGACATGGTGTTGGCGGCCAACGTGCTGCACGCCACGCGCGACCTGCGCCAGACTTTGCGCCATGTCCGCGAGGCGCTGGCGCCCGGTGGCGTGCTGGTTCTGGTCGAAAGCACGTCGCCGCGCCGGTGGGTCGACATCGTCTTTGGCCTGACCGAGGGCTGGTGGCGCTTCGCCGACGCCGACCTCCGGCCCGATCATCCCCTGCTGTCGCGTTCGGCCTGGTCGAAGCTGCTGTCCGAGGAAGGCTTCGAGACCGCCGATACCTCCGGCGAGGTGATCGTCGCGCGTCGCACCGCCGACGGTGCGGGCGCGCAACTCCCGGCCGGTACGCGCGTGCATGTCGTGCCGCCGGCCGAAGCGACGGAGGACGGTCAGGTCGCGCTGCTCGGCAGCCTCGTCGCGCTGACCTCGGACGCCGCGAAGGCCGATCCACCGTCGCGGCTCGTGCTGGTCGGCGACGAAAGCCTCGGCCATGCCGGGCTTCCCGGCTTCCTGCGCACGCTGGCGGTCGAACTGCCGGTCCTCGAGGCACGGCTGCTGCTGGCGCCGCCCAGCGACGCGGTGCTGGCCGACGAGATCATCGCCGGCGCATCGGAAGGCGAAGTGCGCTGGACGGAGGAAGGAACGCGCGAGGTGCCGCGTCTGGCCCCTGCCGCGGTGGCCATGGCGCCCGCCAAGGTCGACGGCACATGGCTGATCACCGGCGCACGAGGGGGTGTCGCCCAGGCGATCGCCGGATGGCTTGCCGCGCACGGCGCCACGGCACTGGTGCTGCTCAGCCGCGAGCTGCCCGCCGTTCCGGCCGGGGTCGGGATTCCGGTGCAGGCGTGCACGGGCGACGCGGCCGACGTCGATCTGCTGGTGCGTCTGCTGCATGAGCATGACGTACAGGGTGTCGTGCATGCGGCCGGCGTCCTGGCCGATGCGCCGATCGGCGAACAGACCGATGCCACCTTGCGGATCGTTGCACACAGCAAGCTGGGCGGCGCGCTGGCGCTCGACAAGGCCACGCGTGCCCGTCCGGTCCGCCATTTCATCCTGTGTTCGTCGGTGGCCGGTGTCGTCGGCTCGGCGCGCCAGGTCAATCATGCGTTCTGCGCCGCTTTCCTGGACGGCATCGCGGTGCGCCGCCGCGCCGAGGGACTTCCCGCGCTCAGCCTCGACTGGGGCGTATGGAGCGGCACGGGCTCGGCGGCGGCACTGGGCTTCGATGTCCGTGCCGATCAACTGGGTCTCGGCAGCATTGCGCCGGCCCGGGGCGTCGAGCTGTTCGGCCGCGCGCTCGGCGCCTCACGTGCGCAGCTGCTGGTGCTGCCGTCGGTCGACTGGCCGCGCTTCGTCTCCCATTTCGGCAGTCATCCGCCGGGCCTGTTGCGCGATATCGCGGCGATGGATC
>Ga0070681_10000323_pt1 | contig 38975 bp, 42 predicted proteins | sample KBSC83BmetaG_FD_65650 | JGI IMG/M metagenome (GOLD analysis project Ga0070681, IMG submission 65650) | Corn rhizosphere microbial communities from Kellogg Biological Station, Michigan, USA - KBS C8-3B metaG | ecosystem: Host-associated > Plants > Roots > Rhizosphere | place: USA: Michigan...
GCGATTTTCGCCAATGGACTACCGTCGTTTGAACTTGTCCATGAGCCGCAGCTCGGGGAAGAGTTTGAGAAAGGACGCGACGACCAGAAGTGTGGCGACTCCCCCGACGATCACGGCGAGCACGGGGCCGAACCAGCGCGCGGTGACGCCTGACTCGAATTCGCCGAGCTCGTTTGATGCGCCGATAAACATCGAGTTCACCGCACTTACGCGTCCGCGGATCTCGTCTGGCGTTTCCAGCTGGACGAGCACGTGGCGAATGTAGACGCTCAACATGTCGCCAGCACCGAGTACGGCGAGCGCAGGAAGCGACAGCCAAAACACGCGTGACACTCCGAAGACGATGGTCGCCAGCCCGAATGCCGCGACACCGGCGAACATCCAGCGGCCGGCGCTACGTTCGATGGGATTGAACGCGAGGACCAACGCCGTGATCGCCGCGCCGATGCCCGGTGCCGTGCGCAGGACTCCGAGACCCGCGGGGCCGATGCGGAGCACATCGCTGGCGTACACCGGAAGCAGCGCTGTCGCTCCGCCGAACAGCACCGCAAAAAGATCGAGGGAGATGGCGCCGAGTACGGCTCGCTTCTGCAACACGAAGCGAATTCCCTCGAGCAGATCGAGTGAGCTGAATGCCTTCGCAGGTGCGGCCGCGCCGAACGATCGGATCAGCGAGATCAACGCCAGGATGATCAAGAGCAGGCTCAATGCGACGCTGTACACCACCGCAGGGCCGAGCAGGTACAGCAGCCCCCCGAGGGACGGACCGGCGATGACGCCGATCTGCAGCAGCATCGAGTTCATGGCCACGGCGTTCTGGAAGGCCTCGGGAGGCACGAGGTTGGGTGTCATCGCCTGGGAAGTCGGCATCCAGAAAGCGCGCCCGGCACCGGACAGAGCCATGGCCACGAATACGGGCCACACGACGTGCGCGCCGGCCAGCGTGAACCAAAGAAGAACGACGACCGCCGCCGTCGACACAAAGTAGGCCCCCAGCAGCACGATACGCCGGTCGGCGCGATCCGCGATCTGGCCGGCGGGGAGCACCAGGACTACGAAAGGGACAAACTGCGCCAAGCCGACGAGGCCCAGGTCGAGGGGATTGCGCGTGATGGCATACACCTGCCAGCCCACAGCGACATCCAGCATCGTCCAGCACAGGGTCGCGAAGAATCGAGCCGCTGCGTAGATCGCGTAATCGCGATAGCGCAGGGCGGCGAGCGGTTTTGACATTCGTAGCGCGAGCTTATCAGGCCCGCGCGAGTCCAGCGGCGGAACTCCGGACACTCGCCATACCGGTGGACAATCTCAGTGGACCTGCAGGGACTTCAGGAGCCCGCTCAGGACGGCAGGCTCAACGGGCTTGACCAGGAATTCGTCGAAGCCCGCTTGGCTCGCACGATCCCGGTCTGCCGGCTGCCCGTAGCCGGTGAGCGCAATGATGATGACCGGCACTCCGTGTGCCAGCCTGCGCAGGCGACGCGCGACGTCATAGCCGTCCATCTCCGGCAGCCCGATGTCGAGAAGCACGACATCGGGCTTGATCGAGGCCGCGGTGTCCAATGCGGCGCGGGCGCTGTGCACGCTGTGCGTCTCGTACCCTTCCAGGCTGAGCAACAGAGCGATGCTGTCGGCGGCATCAACGTTGTCGTCAACGACCATGATGCGCATTGCACCTGCCAGGCGCCCTTGCGGCTGCGCGATGGTCGCCGTCTCATTGGAGGGGCCAGCCGATGCCGATGTGTCCAAGACGGCCGATGACGCGTCGGCCAGCGGAAGTCGTACGATGAACTCAGCCCCCTGCCCCAACCCGGCACTCCGGGCCTCGACGGTGCCGCCGTGCATCTCTATCAGGAGCTTGACGAGCGTGAGGCCGATGCCCAGCCCCCCTTGAGAGCGATCCAGAGTGCGTTCCGCTTGAGCAAACAGCTCGAACACACGTGGCAGTAACGAGGGTGCTATCCCGGCTCCCGTGTCACGGACTCGCAGCACCGCCTGGCCTGCCTCGAGGCTGCCGCCGAGCCAGATCTGCCCGCCCTCGTCCGTGTACTTCGCAGCATTGTTGAGAAGGTTGGCCAGCACCTGCGCCAGCCGCGTCAGGTCACCGTGGAGACACACAGGCGCGGGCGGCAACTGAACGTGCAGCCTGTGATTGCGCGACTTGATGAGCGGGCGGCTCGTCTCGACGCCGTGCTTGACGATCTCTGCGAGGTCGATGTCTACCCGATGCAGGACAATCTGCCCCCGCACGATTCGCGATACATCGAGCAAGTCATCGACGAGACGTGCCAGATGACGTGTCTGGCGATCGATGACGGCACCGGCCCACTCGATTTCCGGGTGGCCCACCGCATGCATTCGCAGGATCTCCACTGCGCTGCGAATCGGCGCGAGCGGATTCCTGAGCTCGTGACCGAGCATGGCGAGGAACTCGTCCTTGCGCTGATTCACATCGCGCAGAGCTTCCTCGACGGCACGGTCGGCCCGGGCTTTCTCGAACGCGGGCCAGACCGTCTCTGCGACACGTTGCACGAGCGTAACTTCGGACTCGCTCCAGTCGCGCGGTCGTGCCTCCACCACCGACAACATGGCCAGGAGCGACCCGCCCTGTAGCAACGGGGCCGAAACGACGGCCCCAACACCCTCCAGTCCGAACCAACGGTCGTACAGAAACGCGGCCCTGCTCTGATCGCGCACGTCGCGCAGCACCGTGACGTGCCCCTCGCGCGCTCTGACGGCCAGGTTTTCGAAGGGACGGAGAGGTAGGCTGGCGACTTCGATCTGGGATCCATCGTCTGCGCGCTGACGCAGCATGACGGCTTCGCCTTGGGTTTCATCCAGCTCCGCGAGGGTGACCATGGCTGCTCCGAGGCGCTCGCGCAGTCGGGACATGGCCGCACAGAGCAACTCCTGCGGATTGCCCATCGGGGCAAGCTCCGTCGACAGCGCCAGCAGGAATGCACTGCAATCGTTCGCCTCCTTCGCCTCGTGCACGTTTGTGGACGTGCCCATCCACTTAGTGATGTCGCCGTTGCGGTCTCTCACCGGTTGTGCACGGCTGAGATGCCAACGAAACGCGCCGTCGAAGCGCCTCAGGCGGGTTTCGAAATTCAGCGGATCCCCGCTGCGCATCGCGTGTCCCCATGCTGCCGACGCGCGCCCCTCATCCTCCGGATGCGTCGCCGGCCCGGCCAGGAACGGGGCCTGATGGGGGCTGAAGGCGGTACCGAAGTACTCGATTCCGCGGCGATTCAGATAGTCCAACCGCCCATCGGGGTGGCAAACCCAGACCAAGTGCGGTAGCGCGTCGGCGAGCAGCCTGAAATCCGCCGCGCCCGCGCTGCTGTCGGGCATCGCAGGTGAGGCTCCCCGCCCGGAGAGCTCGACGCGGGGCTCTACATCGCTTCCCATGGAGCGCTCTCTTGGTCATCATTCGACGGGCCGCAGGCCTCGCGCCTGCGCGGGGGCCAGTCAAGCATGACCATTCGAAGCAAGCACCGTGCCGCCGTGTACCTGCTCGCGCTCACGTTACTTATGGGCGCGTTTCTGGGGTGTGTGGTGACCCCAACCGCGCCTCCGCCAGCGGCGCAGCCAAGTGCTGCCGATATGAGCTTCGACGAAATTTCAAACCGCTATCTGCATGACATGCTGGCGCTGTCGCCTGTCGAGGCAACATCGCAGGGCGACCACCGCTACGACGGGATGCTCGACGATGTCAGTGCGGCGGGAAACGAGCGTCGCACCTCACTCGCACGCGAGCTGCTGGGGCAACTGCGGGCGGTGGACCGCGCAGTCCTGTCTCGCGCTCATCAGGTCGATGCCAAGCTCCTCATCAATCAACTGGAGTACGAGATCTGGAGCAGCGAACACCTGCAGCAATGGCGGTGGGATCCGCTCGTCTACACGGACCTCGCCGGCAACAGCGTGTACCTGCTGATGGCTCGCGATTTCGCGCCGTTGCCCGAGCGCCTGCGTAACGTCGCTGCGCGTCTGAACGAGCTTCCGCGCCTGCTCACACAGGTTCGCGAGGTGCTCGATCCCGCGCGCGTGCCGAGAATCCATGCGGAAACGGCCATCAAGCAGAACACAGGGGTGCTGGAGCTCATCGATCAGCTCGTGGTTCCGGAAGTTCGAACCCTCCCGGAGGTCGAGCAAGCGCAGCTCAAGAGTGCAATCGCACATGCACGCACCGCTGTGTCTCAACATCAGCTGTGGCTCGAGAAGCGTTTGCTGCCGGCCGCCAAAGGCGATTTCCGGCTCGGTGCCGCGCTCTACGATGCGAAGTTGCGGTTTGCGCTCGTTTCGGATTTGTCCCGGCAAGACATCCGTGCCCGCGCGCAGTCGGAGCTCGTGGCAGCGCGCGCCGAGATGTATTCGATCGCTCGCAATCTGCTGACCGCGCGCCCGGGTGCTCCCGCCGTGCCGGAATCGCCCACGCTCGACCAACAGCAGACTGCCATCGCAGCGGCGCTGGAGCTTGCCTACCGGGATCGTCCGGCCAGGGCAGCGGTCTTCGATACGGTGCGCGCGGACTTCGAGCAAGCACGCGCTTTTGTGCATTCCAAGGACTTCGTGACGGTGTACGACGACCCGCTGGACATCATTCCGATGCCGGAGTTCCAGCGTGGCGTAGCCCTCGCGTACTGCGATGCGCCGGGGCCGCTGGACAAGGGGCAGAAGACGTTCTTCGCGGTCTCACCGATTCCCACGGACTGGACCGACAGCCAGGCGAGCTCGTATCTGCGCGAATACAACAGCCGCTCGATCGACGACCTGACATTCCACGAGGCGATGCCGGGCCATTACCTGCAATTCACGCATGCCAACCGATACGACTCGCCGTTGCGCGCCGTGCTCGCCTCATCGTCGTTCGGCGAGGGGTGGGCCGTTTACGCCGAGAGGCTGATGGTCGAGCAGGGGTTTCGGGACGGCGACCCGCTGATGCGTCTCATTCAGCTGAAGTGGTATCTGCGCAGTATCGCCAACGCGATTCTCGACCAGGCTGTGCACGTCGACGGTATGTCACGCGAGGCTGCGATGCAGCTGATGATGCATGACACCTTCCAGGAGGAACGCGAGGCGGCCGGGAAGTGGGTGCGTGCGCAGCTGACCTCAGCTCAATTGCCAACCTACTTCGTGGGCGTTCAGGAGCATCTCGCCCTGAGGGAAGAAGCCAAGCAACGTTGGGGGCGCGCGTTCACCCTGAAGCGCTACCACGATGCCGTGCTGTCCTTCGGAGCGCCTCCGGTCCGCTACGTGCGCGAGTTGATGTTCGATCTGCCCATCGAATGATGGTCGAGGCGATCCGATCAGGTGAGCCCGGCGTTGTCCGAGAGCATGAGCGTCAGCGCCAGCAGAATGCAGGCACTCAGACTCAGATTGCGTCGCAGGCTGACGTACTCATCGGGAAGTTCCCGTCGCGCATCCCGGTGCTCGTAGAGCCAGAACCCGCCGAGACCGACGACCAGCAACGCGAGTCCACGCTCGCCACCGAGCACCGTCGCGACGGCGCCGATCAACGCCGGCGCGACTGCACCGAGAATGCGCACCGTCCGCCAGGACATCTTGCCCGCGAGCGCCAGGCCCCAGTGCACGCCGCCAACAAACGTCAGTACGGCGGCTCCATACCCGACCGCTATGCGCTGGGCCAGCTCTCGTTGCGGAAGCTCCGGGAGCAGGCCGACACCCAGGAGGCACAGCGCAAAGGGCGCAACGCCCGCGTAGCCGGCGATCTCCGCGGCGGGGGGCAAGCGAGCTATTGGGAAGTCTCCATGGACGCTGGCGATGATACTCGCCTCGCGATGACGGGGGCCTGGCATCACTTGACTGCGAGCGAGGATCACCGCACGCTTCGCTCCGAGTGAGGTGCTCGGAAGGCGCAAGCCGCGTGTTCCGAGTAAACGGGAAGTCCGGTGCGGCAGGGGACGATGGCGTCCTTCTCCAATCCCGGCGCTGCCCCCGCAACGGTAATCGAGACGCGACGGATCAAGCAGCCACTGCGCCCTTGGCGGCGTGGGAAGGCGGTCCGGCGTCCTCGCAAGAGGACAGCTCGAGAGCCCGGAGACCGGCCTCGCGCATGACAACAGGTGTCGCGGTGGGCGATGCCGGTTGCGGCCGCCTCACGCGCTCCGCTTCCGGCTCTCCAACACCGACGACACGCAAGCACGGCGGGTGCGTTGGGAGAGCCCTTTCATGATGACACGGACTCCGTTCGAGGTGCCTGCACCGGACGCGCAGGCAGAGGCGGCCGCACGCGATCGCCAGTCGCAGCTCACCAAGCCGCCGGGTGCGCTCGGTCGGCTCGAGGACCTGGCCTGCTGGCTGGCCGGGCGACTGCGCGATCCGCGACCGGACATGCCGCGCTGTGAAATTTTTGTATTCGCTGGAGATCATGGCGTCGCGGCCCGCGGCGTCTCGGCGTTTCCGCAGGCCGTCACGTCCAGCATGCTGGCCAACTTCGCGCACGGTGGCGCGGCGATCAACGTACTTGCGCGACTCGAAGAGTGCCGCATCGAAGTCGTCGATGTCGGAGTCGCTTCAGAGGCAACGCCGCCCTCCGGTATCCGGAACGAGCGCATCCGCGCCGGTAGCCGCGACCTGGTCGATGAGCCGGCACTGACTCGCGGGGAAGCGGCAGCGGCCCTGGGTGTCGGGGAGCGCTGCGCGCGCGAAGCCATTCAACGGGGCGCCCAGCTTCTCATCGCCGGCGAGATGGGCATTGCCAACACAACCTCGGCGGCATGCCTGATCTGCGCATATACCGGCGCGCCGCCAGCGCAGGTCGTCGGCCGCGGTACCGGTGTCGACGATGCCGGACTCCGGCGCAAGGTCGAGGCAGTGCAAGCTGCCCTGCAGCGCGCGAAGTGGGAGCCGCAGTCGGCGCGCTCCACCTCGGGCCCCGAGGCCTCGAGGATTCTGGCCGAGCTGGGCGGGTTTGAGATCGCAGCGATGACGGGGTTCTACCTCGAGGCCGCCCGAACGGGCACTCCTGTGCTGCTCGACGGTTACATCTCCAGCGCGGCAGCTCTTGCGGCCGTTGCGATCGACCCTCGCGTACTGCACTGGATGTTGGCGTCGCATTCCTCCGCTGAGCCCGGGCACGCGGTGGCGCTCGCGGCACTCGGGCTTCAGCCTCTTGTCGGGCTTGGCTTGCGGCTGGGTGAAGGCAGCGGTGCCGCACTGACGCTTCCCATCATCCGAGCGGCTCTCGCGCTGCATGGCCAGATGGCGACCTTCGCCGAGGCGGCCATCCCCGGAAAGCTCGAGTGACCCCCCATGAGCCTGCGCGGCCTGCGACTTGCGACCCAGTTCCTGACACGCATTCCGGTCCCCGGCGTGACGGAACTGTCCGCGGATGAGCTCTCTCGCTCCAGTGTGTGGTTCCCGATCGTAGGCGCGGTCGTAGGTGCGCTGCCGGCGCTGGTGTTGTTGCTTTTCGCAGGTCGCACGCCGCTGCTTGCCGCCGCGTTGGCGCTGCTCCTGTGGGTGTGGCTCACCGGCGCTCTGCATCTGGACGGCCTCGGAGATCTCTCCGACGCGCTCGCAGCCTCGCATCGTGACCCCAAGCGTTTTCTAACCGTCCTCGCCGATCCGCACCTCGGCACGTTCGGTGTCGTGAGCGTCGTGCTCGCCTTGATCCTGAAGCTCGCGGCGATGACCTCCTTCCATCCGCAAGACGCCTTCGCCCTCCCCCTCCTGTGCGCCTGGGCTCGCCTGGGCCCCTCAGGCTGGAGTCGGTGGCTGTCTCCTCTGAAGCCCGGCCAGGGTGAGCGCTTCGCCTGGGCTCCGAATGTCTCTGCGATCGTTATCTGGACAATCCTGCTGTTGGTTGCGAGCGCAGCCGTCGCCCCCGTCCTGTGCGCCGCTCCTCTGGTTCTTTTCTTATGGGGCCTGTGGCTTCACGCGCGCCTCGGCGGCATGACCGGCGACTGCCTGGGCGCCGGCATCGAAGTCTCCGAAGTCATCTTGCTCTTAGTGCTGGCGGGCGCCGGCACCACAGGCGCCGCGTGGCGCGGGTGAGCCGTGTCACGCGGCGCCGGTGCTCTGAGCCCTATCCGAAAGCAGCAGCAGCCAGGCGCCAGCAATGCCAAGCAGCCCAAAGGTCACCGGCCCCCCAGGCCAGGCATGCGTCTGAAACACTCCGATTCCGAACCCGGATAGACCCAGCAGGATCACCGGCGCCCACGGCCGCCCCCGTAGCTTGAGTGCGATAGCAGCGGTCACCGTACCCACAGACAGCGCGATGGCCCCCGCGAGGGCCAGCAGCGGCGCGGACTCCACCCCCACACCCCCCACGATGCGATGATTCCACACCGCATCGATCGCTTCCCTCCAGTTCTCCGGATGCCCCGATTGGCGGGCCGCATCGACCAGGATGCCAGTCACCACCCCGGCAGCCGTGTCGAACGCGATGTAGCTGACAGCGAATACAAACATCGCCACACGGCAGAGCGCGGGCGCAATCCCGGTACTCCCCCTGATGAGCGCGACCACACTGAACGCAGCCAATGGAAACAGCGCGATCTGCGAGTAGTGAACGACGAGCCACGTCCGCACGTCGAGCTGCAGCGGATCGTGCAGATGCGGATGAAATACTTCGAGGACCGCAAGCACCCAAGGAGCGGCGACCACCAGCGCCCACTCCGACACTCCGACATCGGTTCGAGAGCTCATCGCAGCACCTCCCCGCCCCCGTTGGGGACGGAATCGTCGGCCGCCGGGACGAAACCGCGCAACGCGGTCCTGTCGCCGCCGGCCATTGCAGCCATCATCGCGCAAACTCCGAAGGAGGCGAACTATGAGCGCGCGGCAGGTGTTTCGAGCCTCTCTCCTGGTCTTCGTCCTGCTCCAAGCGCTGGCGGTCGCAGCCGACAGGCGCGACGGTCAGCACGACTTCGATTTCGAGATCGGCACCTGGAAGACCCACGTCTCGCGGCTGCTGCACCCCCTGAGCGGCTCGACCGCCTGGGCCCAGTATGACGGCACGAGCGTCGTGAGCAAGATCTGGAATGGACGGGCCAACCTCGTGGAGCTGGAGGCCGACGGAGCCAGTGGGCACCTGGAGCTAGCGTCGCTTCGCCTCTACAACCCCGAGTCTCACCAGTGGAGCTTGAATGTACTCAGCAGTCAAAGCGGAGTGCTGGGCGTGCCGACGGTGGGGGAATTCAAGAACGGGCGGGGCGAGTTCTACGATCAGGAGCCCTTCGGCGGACGCGTCATCTGGGTCCGCTTTGTCATCTCGGACATGACAGCGGACTCCTGCCATTTCGAGCAGGCGTTCAGCGACGACGGTGGGCGGACCTGGGAGGTGAATTGGATTGCGACGGACACGCGGGTCAAACCCTGAGTCGCGTGGTCGCGAGTTCGGGGGCCTCCGTCTCTTCTGCGAGCGGGCTGGGGCGGCGCACCGGGTTGAACCCGCCGGACTGCTGGCGCCACAGGTCGGCATAGAGGCCGCCGTGCAGCAACAGCTCCTCGTGAGAGCCGTCGGCAACGATGGCACCGCGCTGCAGGACGATGAGGCGGTCCATGTCCATGACCGTGCTCAGGCGATGCGCAATCGCGATCACGGTCTTGCCGGCCATCGCCTCGCGCATGGCCTCCTGGATGATCTGTTCGCTGTGGCTGTCCAGGGCGCTGGTCGCTTCGTCGAGCAGCAGGATCGGAGCGTTGCGAAGAATGGCGCGCGCGATGGCGATCCGCTGTCGCTGCCCGCCGGACAGTTTCATGCCCCGCTCGCCGACCAGCGTCTTGTAACCCTGCTCCAGCTCGACGATGAAGTCATGAGCATGGGCGCGCTTGGCCGCGAGGATCACCTCCTCGTCCGTGGCGCCCGGTCTGCCGTAGCGGATGTTCTCCAGCAGGCTGCGATGGAAAAGGCTGGTGTCCTGCGGGATGAGAGCGAGAGAGTGGCGCAGGCTCTCCTGAGTGACCTTGCGAATGTCCTGACCGTCGATGCGAATCGCGCCTTCGGCGACGTCGTGCATGCGCATCAAAAGTCCCATCAACGTCGTCTTGCCGGCTCCGCTGGGTCCCACGAGGCCGACGCGCTGCCCTGCGGGGATGATCAGCTCGAAATCCTTCACCACGTGGCGCGATCCGAGCCCGGTCGCATCGTAGGCGAAGGCGACGTGCTCGAATTGGATGGCACCCCGCGTGACGTTCAGTGCCGGCGCGCCCGGCTCGTCGGTGATCGTCGAGGGCACGATGAGCGTCGCGATACTCTCCCGACCGGAGCCGAGCTGGTCGTAGAACTCGGGAATTCGCTGGCCGAGGTTGTAGGCGGTCTGGAGCAACGAGCTCGTCAGCGCCGTGATCATTACGAAGTCTCCCGCGCCGATCATCCCGTGCACCCAGGAATAGAGCGCGCCGCCGACGAACACGATCCACATGCCGACGTCCATGACATACTGCACGCACCGCAGCCGCACGACAGATCGATAGGACGCTCGGCGACGCTCGCGCTCCTCACCCGTGTATCGCTCGAGTTCGCGGTCCTCGAGGGTCTGGTTGGCGAAAAAGAATACGTTGCGGATGTTCGTGATGACGTCGACGATCCGGCCCGTCACTGCCGCGCGTGAGTCGTTTGTCGCCGCCGCGCGCCGCGTACACTCGCGTCCCACGAGGAGACTCACGACGAAGTAGATTGCGATGCTGACGACGGCTGCCACGCAGAAAGCGGGGCTGGCGACGTAGAAGAACGCCGCCACGAACAGGAAGAAAAAGGTGCCTGGGATGAAGTCGAACACCATCATGTCGAACAGCATCAGGACCTGATCGGGGAGCATGATGGCCCGGTGCGCGATCTTTCCCGACAGGGTGCTCTCGAAGTAAGCGCTCGACAGTCGCTGCGCGTAGGCGAACACCTCCTCCTTGATCCGCACCAGCATGCTGGAGCGCGTCTCGTACGAGCAGAGCCACGTCAGCGCATCCAGTGCGAAGCGCGCCACGATCAGACACACGAACAGGATGAATGGCCCCGCCAGCGCATGAATGTCCTTGGCGGCACTGAGGGAGAGGACAGTGTCGGTCAATCGCTTGGTGGCGTAGGCGACGGACGCAAAGACGGCGCGGCCGAGGATCGGGAAGACGATCAAGCCGAGACAGCCCCAGGGAAACTGCCGGAAGAAGTGGAAGGAGAACGGCAGCAGCCGATTGGGCAAAGCAGCAGGATTCATCGGCAAGTCGTCGGATCCGAGTGGAGAGGAGCACCCGCGGCGGGGGTGGCTAGACTCGAGCGTGGCCGCACTATCGGGCTGCTCGAGCCGGCGGTAGCCTAGTCGCTCGATGCCACGCGGGCAATACGGTCGCGGAGACTCCGGATGAAGCGCACAGGCGGCAAGACCAACGTAGCGTCTCGCGTCAAACGATGAGCACCGTGCTGGTCACCGGAGGCTCGGGCTTCATTGCGACCCATACGCTCGTGCAGCTGTTGGCCGCGGGCCATCAGGTCCGCACCACAGTGCGCAGCTCGGCGCGCGAAAACGAACTCAGATCGTTGTTGAAGGATGACCGTCTCTCCTTCTTCGTGGCGGACCTCGAAGCGGACGAGGGCTGGAAGTCCGCCGTCGCCGGGTGCGACTACGTTCTCCACACAGCGTCGCCCCTCCCAAGAGGAGCTCCCAGGCACGAGGACGAGTTGATCGTGCCCGCGCGCGAAGGAGCGCTCCGTGTGCTACGCGCCGCTCGTGATGCAGGCGTCAAGCGGGTCGTGTTGACCTCGTCGTTCGCAGCGATCGGCTACGGACACGAGCCGATGAGCACGCCATTCAACGAAGAGAACTGGACAGACCCCACGCACGACGTGTCGGCGTACGTAAAGTCGAAGACGCTGGCCGAACGTGCCGCTTGGAGCTTCATCGCGACCGAGGGCGGCTCACTCGAGCTGTCGGTCATCAATCCGGTGTTGGTGCTCGGGCCTGCCCTGAGCGCCGATTATTCGACCTCGTTGTACGTCATCCGGCGCATGCTCGATGGCGGCATGCCCGGGTGTCCGAAGCTCTACTTCGGCATCGTCGATGTGCGCGATGTGGCCGACCTCCACATCCGCTGCATGGCCCATCCGGCCGCCAATGGCGAGCGGTTCCTGGCGACCGCGGGGGATTTCCTGGCCTTGGTCGACGTGGCGAAGGTTTTGAAGACCCGTATGGGGCCGGTTGCGCACAAGGTTCCCACACGCCAGCTGCCTGACTGGGTCGTGCGCGTCGGCTCGCTCATGAGCGCGCAGCTGCGACAGATGTTGCCCGAAGTCGGCAAGGTCAAGAACGGCACCAACGAGAAGGCGCGACGTCTGGTTGGGTGGACGCCGCGCTCGAGCGAGGAGGCTATCGTTGCCACGGCCGAGAGCTTCGTGCGCCTGGGCCTGCTGCGCTGACGTGAGGGCTTTCCTCAGTACTCCTCAGAGCTCGGATTGCGCTGGGTCAGGATGATGGGCTTCGATCCGGTTCGCGATGCGCTGATGACGACGACAGGAAGTCCATCGGTCGATGCGCCCTGCACGCCTGCGGTAGACGGTGCGGCCGCGGGTGCTGGCGCGATCGCGACGGTCGCAACGCGTGCGCCGGCGTGGTGCGCCTCCTGCCCTGAGCAACCGACCAGCGTGGCACAGGTGACCAGAATGGAAGCGGCAGCCACTCGAAACTTAGCGGGATTCATGTGCGTCATCTCCTCCGCAGACGTACGCACGTTTGGAGGTGGCACGCCCGCACGAGTTCTTCGGCCCGGCGAAACTTCACACAAGTTTCACAGTGCGCAGATCAGTTACAACGTGCGATGCGGCGGGCGGAGCGGGTGGCGCGATGGGAGGATAGCGTTCTCATTCTAAAGAGCGAGGCGGCCTCAACCGAGGCCGCCTGGCCCCTTCCCCCCGTTTGAGGCCGGCGCATCGTGCGAGCGCTCGCGGCCCCCCCGGTGTATTCAGCGCGGTCTATTTTCTAGTTCGGTCGGCGACGACGGGCACAGGAACGGGTACCAAGCGGCTCGCGTGCCAGTGACGCGCGTACACGCTCAACCCCCACTCCCCTACGATCGTTGCGGCAGTGCGAAACCAGCGGGCCGGGCTCGTTCCGGAGTAGAGCAGAGGCACGCCTGAGATCCGTCTGATCATGAGGTTCTCCTTCCTTCCCGCTCCCGATCGGCGGCTCTGGCGAGCCACCGAAGACAGGTGTGCGCGTGAGTCCGTCGCGCGCGAGTCGTCCCACTCCAGCACCGACCGCTAGCCCCAGCGGACCGCATCAGCACCATCGTTCGGCATTGTCTCGCGCGGCTCATGGGGCGGCACTATCGAGAATCGCGCCGGCAGCGGAAAGTGTGGAAAACCGCAGCTTGGTGTGACGCAGTGCTGGCTTTGCAAAGAGCTGCACCCTGTGGCGCGACGGTTTATGATGTGCACGGAGGTTGCAAACTCGCGCATGGCTTTGGCGCTTGAAGCGATGACTGAATCGGAACCGGTCGTATACGTTGTCGAGGACGATGACGCCTCAAGGTCTCTGCTGCGCGCGCTCACTCAATCGATGGGCGTCGCGTGTCGGGCATTCGGCTCCGCGCAGGAGTTTCTCGAGAGGTACGACCCCCTGCAGCCCGGTTGTCTCGTCCTTGACATATTCATGCCGGGGATGAGCGGGCTCGAGCTGCAGGAAGAGCTCAATCGCCGGGGCGCCGTCATTCCCGTCATCTTCACGACCGGACACGGCGATGTGCCGAGTGCCGTTGAGGCCATGAGGCGCGGCGCCTTCAACTACCTGCAGAAGCCCTTCAAGAACTCCGAGCTCATCGAAAGCGTCAAGAATGCGCTCGATCACGACCGCAACAACCGCCATACGCTCACGCAGCTGGACTTGATTCGCGAACGGATGGTCTCGCTCACCCCGCGCGAGCGCGAGGTGCTGGACCTCGTCGTCAGCGGCCGTCCGAACAAAATCATGGCGCAGCAGATGGGGCTCAGCCAGCGGACGGTCGAGCTGCATCGCTCGCGAGTCATGGAGAAAATGGGCGCCAGCTCGGTGGCCCACCTGGTGCGGATGCTGATGAACCTCGAGCGTGGCGGTAACGGCGCGAACCCCGCCCGCGTGTGAGTTCGCCGGCTTACGCCGGAAGCGAGATCCGGAAGCAGGCCCCTTTGCCCAACTCCCCCTCGGCCCCGACCTGTCCGCCGTGACGCTCGACAATACGGCGGACCAGAGAGAGTCCCACGCCTGTGCCCTCGAACTGCGCTCCGGCATGCAGCCTGCGAAACGGCATGAACAGGCTACGCGCCTCTCGCTTGTCGAAGCCCGCGCCGTTGTCGCGGACGCTGTAGACGCTATGGCCGGCCTCGTGCCACCCCTCGACGTCGATCTGGGGATCCGGCACTTTCCCGGTGAACTTCAGGGCGTTCGACAACAGGTTCACGAACACTTCCCTGAGCAACGTCCGGTCGGCTGAGACCTCCGGCAGAGATCCCACGCGGACGGCGACATCGCGCATCGGGCTCACGCCGCGCAACTCTGCGATCACTTCCCTCACCAGTTCCGTAACGTTCACGGTCTCCCTGGCCAGGCGCTCGCTGCCGAGCAGGGCGATGTCGAGCAGATGCTTCGTGAGGTGCATCAGGCGCTCGCCGCTGTCCTGGATGTCCTGCAGATATTCCTTCTGCACCTCGTTCAACGCCCCCGGTTTCTCACTGCCCAGCAGCTCGGCGAAACCGAGCATCGCGTGCAAGGGAGTCCTCAGATCGTGCGCGACTGTGTGGGCGAAAGCTTCGAGCTCGCGATTCACGCTACGCAATTCGGAATTCGCCGCCTCGAGCTCCTGAGTGCGCTCGGCGACGCGAGCAACCAGAGCTGTGTTCTCGCGCCGCAGGCGTCGAACGGCGAACGCCCGGGACAAGACCGGCCTGATGACGGTGAGGTTGAAAGGCTTTTCGATGAAATCGAGCGCGCCGTTTTTCATGGCCGCTACGGCCGAGTCGATGGTGCCGTGGCCTGTCATGACGACTACGGCCAGGTGCTCATCCAGCTGCAACGCCGCCCGCATCAGGGCGATGCCGTTCATCTCGGGCATCATCAGATCGGTGATCAGCACGTCGAAGGGAGCGCCGCCCCCCTCCAGCGCCGCGCGCAGCATGGGTACCGCTTCGGTGGGCTTCGTCAGCGAAGCCGTCGAATATCCTTCGTTTTGCAGGGTGCGCGCCAAGGCGGTGGCGAGGGCCACCTCGTCATCGACAATCAGGATCCGGGCGATCGGGGTGTCTTCCAAGCTTGAGTCCGCCGTGCGGCCGTTCGCTAAAACGTCGATTTTGGAGCGCCGGTGACGGGATTCTAGCACCGGAGGTTCTTTAGCTCAGACTGCGTCACACCGCGCTGCGCCACCCCTCGGATAGGATGCGCCGGGCCCAGAACGTGTCTGCTCATGGACAACACTGACGAAGTGCTGCTCCTCGATGACGACCCGGCGATGCTCGTCTTCCTCGAGGGTATTCTCACCGGCGCGGGTTATCCCTGCCGGACGGAGACCAATCCCGAAGCCGCCCTGTCGCACGTCGCCTCGCGACGCGAGATCGGGCTCGTATTGAGCGATGTCTGCATGCCCGGGCTCTCCGGCCTGCAGTTCATCGATCGCCTCCACGCGCTGCCGTTGGATCGGCCCGCCCCCCGGGTGCTGCTACTGACAGGACATCCCTCGCTCGAGGCCGCGATTGATGCACTGCGGCTAGGGGCGCAGGATTTTCTTCTCAAGCCGATTCGACCGCCCGAGCTCATCGAGGCCATCGCGCGCGCACTGTCGCGTTCGCGTGCAGATCGGGCTCCCGATCCGACAAAGCCTCCTGAAATCCGGCTGCTGGTGAAGCAGGCGGAGGAGCTCGCGGGCAGACTGAGGAGCATGGCGTACCAGAGCGACTTCCGCGGTGCGCGCGTGTCAGAAGCTTCGCCGCCGGCATTGCCGCGAGCCAACAAGTCCTCAGTGGCGCCCAGGCGCGAGCAGGACGGCCCCGCGCTGTTCTCGGTGCTCGATACGATCGAGCATCTGCGCCGGCTCCGCGACCGCTACGCGGATCATCAGCTCGATGAGGTCGATTGGGACCTGCTGCTGGAGCTGCTGCGTGCCGAGCGTCTCCACCAGCGCCTGTCGGTCTCGGCGCTGACCGTTTCCAGTACGGCGGCATCGGCGACCACTTCGCTTCGCCGGCTGAACAAGCTCGTCTCCCGAGGTTATGTCGTGCGCATTCCGGATGCGAGCGACGCTCGCCGCGATTTCGTATCGCTGACGCCTAAGTCGAACGATCTGCTGGGCGACTATCTGACGCGAGCCAATTCACACCTGCGCGAGCTCGTCGCCTAACCAAGGCCGATCCCATTCAGATTGGATGCAACAGGCGCCCTTGCCTGCACCGTGCAGATTTTTTTCGTGCGCCGCCTCACGTTCCTGCACGGCCGTCGGACTAAAGTTTCTCCCCGCCAGATTCAGATGTTTTTGCGAGGAGAGAGAGCCCGTCATGGAGATCCGCTGCGCAACCCCCGTCAAGATCGGCCAGCGGATTGCAGATGGGTGCGACCGGGAACGGACCTCCCGGCGCGTAACCAGGGAGGCCGTCGGGCACGCCGAGAGGCGAACCTCCACCCGGGTGCTCGACGGCTGTGGACTCCGCCCTGGCCCCTCCGGTATCCAGGGCAGCGGCGTGAGCTGCGTGTATCGTGTCCAGGAATAATCTGCTCGAGGCACTGCCCGACCTGATCGTGCTGTTGCAGAGCGACGGCACGGTCTTCAAATCCTATGGCGGCCGCGGCGTCAGTGAGCTGAAGCCCGCGGGCGATTTCGCCGGCAAGGCTATCGATGCCCTCTGGCCCGCACCGGTCGCGAGCCTCGCCAGACAACTCGCAGCTCAGGCGATGGCGGGACGGAAGACGACCGAGTCCGACTTCGAGCACGCCGGACACCGCTACGACATGCGCATCAGTGTGCATGGCTCCGACATGGTCACCTGCGTCATCCGCGCAGTGCTGGACGGAAAGTCGCTGGATAGCTCCGAGCCGCAGGAAAGCTCACGGACTCGTCTGGACCGCCGGGGTCTCATGCGGTGCTTCCGCGAGCTGATCTCCGTTGCCTCGCTGCGCAAGACACCCGCCACGGTGGCGGTCATTCAGGTCGACGGCGTGATCGACATCGAGCAGTTGATCTCCGTCGATATTTCGGAACGGATCATGCGGGGAGCCATCCTGCGCCTGCGGCCGTCGTGCTGCGAATCGGCGCGTGGCAGCCCCTGGTGGTACCTCGGCCAGCTGGGCGACAACCTGTTACTGCTGGTACTTGCGACGAGCGAGCGCGAGGTCGTCGAGAGTTGTGTCAGCCAGGTTTGCGAGAACCTGCGCCAGCCCATCGGTGTCGGGGATGCGGTGTTCCAACTGACGCCCTATGCGGGTGTCGCGATCCTCGGGCGGGACGCATCCTCTGCGAAGACGCTGCTGCGTCACGCAAGCGCCTCGGCCACCGAAGCGCGGCGCGTGCGCTCATCGAAGCCGCGCTTTTACTCGGATGCGTCGGAGCTCACGGCTTCTGCGCCTCTAGATATTGCTCACGACTTGAGAGAAGCGATTGGCAATGGCGATGTGCGACTTCGCTATATCGGGCGGCACGATCTCTCGAGCGGTCGCCTGGTCGCCTGGGTCGGCTACCTTCAGTGGCGGCACCGCGTGTACGGTGAGATTCAACCGATCGAGATGCTTCGCCTCGCGGAGGTAATGGGCCTCTCGGCCCAACTCTCCGCGGCTGCCTTGAAGTGTCTGCGGGAGGACTTCCCGCAACTGGCCGGTCACGGAGACGGTCGGGCTCGCGTCTCGTTCGGTCCTCCCCGGCAGCACTTGCTGCATGAGGGCTTCGTTCGCGACATCGAGCGCTTCCTGGGCGAGGGCGGCGTGCCTGCCGATCGCCTGGAGTTGCGGATCTCGGTCAAGGCCGCGCTCGCACGCTCGCCCGCCGATTTCGATTCGCTGGCGCAACGGGGAGTGCAACTCGTCGTCGACGAAATCGGGCGCGGCATGGATTTCCCGCTGGACTGGCTGGGACGCGCTCCGATGCGAGGGCTGCTGCTCAACCGCAGTTGGGTGGCCGCTGCGCTGACGGATGTAGCGGCGCTCAAGATGTGCCGGGCGAGCTCTGCGCTCGCGAAGGCCCTGGGGTGGACTCCCATCGCGGTTGGCGTCGACGGTGCGGTGCAGCGCGACGCTCTGCTGGATCTGGGATGCGAGCAAGGCAGTGGCGAGCTGTTTGGCGCCTCTCTGCGGAGGGAGTTTCGACAAGACATAATGGAGGGCGGTCGCGTAGTTGTCGCGGCGTGAGCCGGTTCACGGTGGCGAGTAGTGCTTTGTACTGAGATGCCCCCTGGGACCGGAGCCCTGCGTGATGCCCGAATCAGACTCTCTATGCGAGGTCGATAGAAAAGTCGTGGCCGAGATCCGCGGCGTAGGGACCGTCGATCTTTACTCCCGTCTCGTCGAGCTCTTCAGAACGGGATCCTCGGAAGCGCTGGCGCAGCTGCGCGCCGCTCTTGAGACCTCCGCCTTCCCACCCGCGCGCGCTGTCTGTCACAGGCTGAAATCGAGCGCGGCCAATGTGGGAGCGCTGGCTTTCTCGCGGCAAGTCGGACTGCTCGAGCAACGGTGCGTCGAAGGCGATCTCGCTCGTGCGCAGGACCTGCTGGAGGGATTGCAGGCGGCCCACACGGGCCTCATGCGGAAGCTTGCGCTCTCATGAAGCTGGCTTGAGCTGCAGCGGCAAGCCCGCAACGACGAGGAAGGCCGCGTCGCATTCGGCGGCGACGGCCTGATTGATCCACCCCTGCTCGTCCCGGAACAACCGGGCCGAGGCGCTCTCCGGCACGATTCCCGTACCGACTTCGTTGCTGACAACGATGATCTCACCGCGGCAGGCGCGCAGTGCCTGAACGAGCGTCTCGCTTTCGCGCCGCCAGCCTGCAATGTCCGGCTCTGTTTGCCGTGCCGGCGGCCACAAGCAGTTGGCGCACCACAAGGTGAGGCAGTCGACGAGCAGCAGCGTGCGCTCGTCTCCGGCGGACTCTTCGCGGATGGCGGCGCCCAGATGGAGCGGCTCTTCGCGTACTCGCCAATGAGCGGGTCGCTGCCGGTGGTGTCTGGCGATGCGTGCCTGCATCTCAGGATCTGAACCGTCAGCCGCAGATGCGGCCGTCACGATGCAACACACCTTCTGTGAACGCTCCATCGCCCAACGCGCCGCCAACGAGCTCTTGCCGGAGCGGGCACCGCCAAGGACGAAGGTCCTCACGCCGACGCCTCGCGACAGCTGCGCTCGAACTCGACGATGTGGCGTGCGACCGTCTCAGGATCTTCGTGATGCATCGAGTGCCCGACATCCGGCAGATTCACGATCTGCAGATTCCGGTAGTGGAGGCGGGCATTCTCATCGTCGCCATCGGCACCCAGGCGCGCCCGGAATTCCGACAATCCCGCTCTCAGCAACAGCATCGGGATCTGCATCTGCGCCCAGCACCTCTCCGCCTCCTCGCGCCGATATAACACGGGATTGACGATGCGGTGGCGGGGGTCGAAGCGCATTTGCACTCCGCCACTGGTGGAGGGAGTCTCGCTGGCCCATGCCCGTGCCACGAATTCGGCGCGATCACGCGTCAATCGCGGATTGCGCATCATCAGAAGGCTCGTCAGCTGCGCCGCGGAGCGGTAGTCGGTCCCCTTGGGAGGCTCGATGAGCTCGTTCAACCAGCGCCGGTAGCGTTCGGGAGCCTCATCGGAGGTCGTCCGAGGCAACCCGACTGCATCGAGGTTGGCGAGCCAAGCCAGCCGGTCGGGACGGATTCCCGCATACATGGCCGCAATGTTGCCTCCCATGCTGTGCGCGATCACTCGAGCGCGGCTGCCCGGCACGAGCGCGGCGAGGAGGGCCTCCAGATCGGCGAAGTAATCCGCAAACCAGTAGCCACCGTCGGCCGTCCATTCGGTGTGGCCGAAACCGCGCCAGTCCGGCGCGACGCAAGTCCAGTCTTCCGGCAGGCAGTCGACCAGGAATTGCCAGGTCGGACCGCAGTCCATGAAGCCATGGAGCAGTACGACGGGGGTTTCGGTGCGCTCGCCCCACCAGGTGAGGCGATGCCTCAAGCCCCGGAGGCGAAGTTCTTCTGTACGGGGTGTGCGGAGGGGTTGGTACATCCTTGGGTCGCTCTCGAGTCGCCTATAATGGCCTCACGGATGAACGAATCCAGCGACAGCGCGGGCCGCGGCTCCGTTCCGCTCGACTCGCCGCCGTCTCAGGACGAGCGGACGTGGGGCATGTTGGCTCATCTATCGGCCTTCGTCGGGTTGGTGTTTCCGCTGTTCGGGGGCGTGCTGGCGCCCTGGGTGCTCTGGCTCGCCTGGCGCGAGCGTTCGCCCTTCGTGGGCGAGCAGGCCAGGGAGGCTCTGAACTTCAACCTCTCGGTGCTGATCGCGTCTCTCGCCAGCATCGTGCTCATGTATCTGTACGTAGGATTCCTGCTCTGCGTCGTGCTCTTCGTCGGCTGGGTCGCAATGACGGTCGTCGCGGCTATCCGTGCGAGTGAGGGGATCCACTATCGCTATCCCCTGTCGCTGCGCCTGGTGAAGTGACGCGAGCCTCCGCTCAAGCCCCGAGGAACATGCGGTACGCCGGGTTGGCCGTCTCGTCCGTGTAGGCGAAGTGCAGATCGTTCAGGTGCTGGATGAAGTCGTTGCGCTCCGCGGGGGGAACCTGGATGCCCGCGAGCACTCGGCCATAGTCGGACCCATGGTTGCGATAGTGGAACAGGCTGATGTTCCAGCGCGTGCCGATCGCCTTGAGGAATCGCAGCAGGGCACCGGGCCGCTCCGGAAACTCGAACCGGTACAGGACCTCGTTCTGGATGCCGCGCACGTGACCGCCAACCATGTAGCGCACGTGCAGCTTCGCCATCTCATTGTCCGTCATGTCGGTAACGGTGTAGCCGCCCTCGCGCACAGCACGAACGACGGCCTCTCGCTCACCGTGCCCCTCGGATAGTCCGAAGCCTACGAAAATCTGCGCCGGCTGGTGGGTCTCGTAGCGGTAGTTGAACTCGGTGACGCTGCGATTGCCGAGCATCTCGCAGAAGCGCAGGAAGCTCCCCGGCTCCTCCGGAATCACCACGGCGAGCAATGTCTCTCGCGCTCCGCCGACATCTGCGCGCTCGGCGACATGTCGCAGCCTGTCGAAGTTGATGTTGGCGCCGCTGTTGATCGCGACGATGCGCTTGTCCCGCCAGCCCTCGCGCGCGACGTATTTCTTGATGCCCGCGACCGCGAGCGCGCCGGCCGGCTCGACGATCGAGCGTGTGTCTTCGAAGACGTCCTGGATGGCTGCGCAGATTTCGTCGGTGCTCAGCAGCAGAATCTCGTCCACGTGAGCCTTGCACAAGGCGAGAGTCTCTTCGCCAACACGCTTGACCGCCACGGCATCGGCAAAGACCCCCACCCGATCCAGCGTCACCCGCCGGCCCGCACGGATGGACTCGTACATGCCGGCCGACTCTTCCGGCTCGACGCCGATGATCCGTACGTTCGGGTAAAGATACTTGACGTACACCGAGACACCGGCGATCAGGCCGCCGCCGCCGATCGGGACGAAGATGGCATCCAGGTGTCCACCGGTCTGCCGCAGAATCTCCACTCCGACCGTCCCCTGTCCGGCAATGACATCCGGGTCGTCGAAGGGATGGACGAAGATCAGGTTGCGCTCGCGTGCGAGCACCAGGGCCCGCTCGAACGCGCCGTCGTAGTCGTCTCCGTGGAGTACAACCTCCGCACCCAGATCCTGCACCGCCTGCACTTTGATGGCGGCCGCGGTCAACGGCATCACGACCGTCGCGGGGACACCGCGCCGTTTTGCGGCAAGCGCCACACCCTGCGCATGGTTGCCCGCCGAGGAGCAGATGATGCCGCGCTTCGCGGCCACATCGGACAGATGCGCGATACGGTTATAGGCGCCACGCAATTTGAACGAGAACACCGGCTGCAGATCTTCCCGCTTCAACAGGATGCGGTTGCCGAGGCGGCGCGACAGGCGCGGGGCTTCCTCCAGCGGCGACTCGATCGCCACGTCGTACACACGCGCCTTGAGTATTTTTTCGATGTAGGGGCTCGCCACCGCGATTCCTCAGTCGCCGCAAACGGGGACCTGGGAAGCTTAACAGGTCAGGTGCGCGGCTGGGCGGCGCTCATCAGGGCAGCGGTCTCGGAGGGAGGGCTGCTCGGGACTTCGATGATCCGGTACGGCGGGCGTCCGGGAAAGGTACGCAACATCAACGGCATCGCGACGTTGTAAACGGGTGTTCCGCTGGTCGTCCGGCCCTCGAGCGCACCGGAGTGTGCATGCCCGTGAAATACCACGTTGACAGGATGGCGGTTCAGAGGCTCCTCGAGGCGACTGGAACCGAGAAAGGCGTAGATCTCGAGAGGCTCGCCCTCGACGGTCCCGCGAATGGGCGAATAGTGCAGCAGGGCGACGCGCGAATGAGTCCTCAGGCGTGACAGCGCCGTCTCGAGCTTGATGGCTTCATCCATCGCCTCGCGCACGAACTGCTTGATTGCCGGTTCGCCCCAGGCGCCGAGGGTGGCGCGACCGAACCCGCCCGAGAATCCCTTCGCTCCGGCGATGCCGATGCCGTCGATCTCGCAGGTTTCCCCGTTCAATACGCGCACGCCGATATCGGTGAGAATCCGACACACGAGATCGGATTGTCCCGACTCGTAGTCATGATTCCCGAGCACTGCCACGATCGGAATGCGTACGGCAGCCTTGAGCTCGCGCGCCAGGATGACGGCTTCCTCTTCGACGCCGTAGTCGGTGAGATCGCCACACAGCAGCAGCATGTCGGCCTCGTCGTTGACCGGAGCCAACAGGGGCCGCAGCGCTCCGTCAGAGGTCTTCTTCACGTGAAGATCGCCGACGGCAGCTAGGCGCGTTGTTTGCTTATGAATCAAGGGCTGTCCTCAATCGGTAGAGCGGAGCAATCTGCATGCCCAGCTGCGCTGGAGATCCGAACGACCTCGATGAAGCCGTCCGCGCCACGTACCAGCGCGCGATGTCGGCACTCGATGACGCTCATCTGCCCTATCTTGTCGGCGGCACCCACGCGTTCAGCCACTACACCGGAATACAGCGCACCTCGAAGGACTTCGACGTGTTCATCCGTCGAGAGCACTTCGATGCAGTGATGTCTGCGCTCGACCGCGCCGGCTTCATGACTGAGCTCACCTTTCCGCACTGGCTCGGCAAGGCGAAGCGCTCGGACGGGTTCGTGGACGTCATCTTCAGCTCGGGGAACGGGGTCTCTGCCGTCGACGACGCCTGGTTCGAACACGCCGCCGAAGGCGCGGCCTTCGGGATCCCCGTGAAGCTGTCGCCGGCGGAGGAGATCGTCTGGTCGAAAGCCTTCATCATGGAGCGCGAGCGTTTCGACGGTGCGGATGTCATGCACCTTTTCCTGACATGCGCCGGGAAGCTCGACTGGGCCCGCCTGGTGCGGCGCTTCGGGCCTCACTGGCGGGTGTTGCTTGCGCATCTTTGTCTGTTCGGTTTCATGTATCCGTCGGAGCGCAATCGGATCCCGGCGTGGATCATGGCCGGGCTGATGGGCCGCCTGGACCACGAGATGCGCGTGGCACCCCCCACCGAACGCATCGCTCAGGGGACGCTCGTCTCGCGTGAGCAGTACCTTGTGGACGTGGAACAGTGGGGGTTCAAGGACGTGCGGCTGACGGAGGCCAGCGCGATGAGCGATGACGACATTGCGCACTGGACGCGGGCGATCGAAGACAAGAAATGAGTCCGCCGGTTGCGGTCGGCCGGGGCCCTATGTAGACTTACGATCATGGGTAAGCCGGATCGGGATGTCCGCATGTCGCTTCAGACCCTTCGGGTTCTGGAGGCTTTTCTCGAGAAGGCGGCGGACGAACTCTCGGGCGCGGACGTTCACAAGCGCAGCGGCCTGGCCTCGGGCACGCTGTATCCCATTCTACTGCGGCTCGAGTCCGCAGGATGGTTCGTCAGTCGCTGGGAGACGATCGACCCCGCCGCTGCCGGGCGTCCTCGGCGCCGACTCTATCGCCTCACTCCGAGCGGCCTCACACGTGCGAATCAAGTGTTTGCGAGCTTCAGTTTTGGCCGGGAGGTTCCCGCATGAGCCAGCAACACTGGATCGCCGCGTGTTTGATACGCCTGGCAGCCGGCTGCGCGCCGCAGAGACTGTCAGACCGACTCACGGAGGAGAAGATTGGCTTCGTCAACACGACCGAATTCAAGGACTGAGGGAGACACGACCACATGCGCGCTCGAATTCTCATGCTGTTGCTCGCGGTTACGTTCGCCGCTTATGCGAAAACGGCGCTACTGGAGCACGTGGGTCTGCAGTGGAGGCCGACCTCGGACCTCAAGCTCGGTGCGATGCAAATGTCTCAGGCGACAGTTCAGTTCGAGACGTTCCAGGACGCTCGCGACAACAAGGAGTCGATCGGCGAGAACCTCGAAGACGATAACAAACCCAGGCCCGTGACGACGACCGACGATGTCGGTGCCTTTGTCGGCAAGCACGTACGCGAGTTGTTCGACCACTCAGGGATCAAGACTGTCGACAGCAACGGCGATGTGACCGTCAAGGGCGAGGTGAAGCAGTTCTTTGTCCGCGAGACCAGCACCTACAAGTCGGAGGTCGCCATTCACGTCTCCGTGGTCGGTCGCGATGGCAAGCCGCGCTGGAGCGGAGTAGCCACGGGAGACGCCACCCGATTCGGGCGCTCCTACAAGGCTGAGAACTACTACGAAGTACTGTCCGATGGCGTGGTCAACGCTGTGAGCTCGATGTTGGAGAGCGCGGAGTTTCAAAAGGCGTTGTCGGGACGGTAGCCGGCGCAGATCAACGGCGCGAGCGCGAGGACTTGCGGCGCGAGCGCGAAGGCCCGCGAGGCGTCGACGGTTCGCGAGCCCTCGGCGTCGGCCCCTTGCGAGGCATCGGCGTAGGCCGCTTGCGAGGCTTCGATGCGCGCCGTGCCTTCGGGACTTTGCCGATGCGCGGATCGCGGGCAAGGATGAGCCGGCAGGCGTGCAACGCCGACTCTTCGAAGTCTGGCGCTTTTGCGGGCAACACCTGCCAGTGCGTTACTGGCTGTCCAAACAGTTGGATCGAGCGCATCGAGGGAAACTCGCGCCGCAGGCTCTCATGATGCTCGGCGGTGGTTCCCAGCCACACGCCGTTGTCGGCCGGGTAGTCCTTCCGGTCGCGCAGAATCAATACGATCTTCTCCTCGACATAGACCGCCAGACAACCAAACATGGAACGCGTCGTCGGCGCGAGCGGAGTGAGCGCGTCGAGCACGAACTCGTGCGGGACGGTCTGACGCGGTTTGCGCTCGAAAAGCGTGTCGCTCACCGCGCGGCGAACGGTCTTGCGACGGGTTTTGGGCATGGTCAGGTGAGCGCGGCTGCCAGCGATCTCAGAAGAGCTGCTCCATCGCCGCGCCACGCGCTACCGTGCATGCACGCGAGCGTGGTGGGCCGCTCTGCTGCGAGCCGTTCAAGGATTGCGCGCGTCTCGGGGGCGTGCGCGAAATAGTCCATCGGCTTACGGAATTCTTCACTGGGGCCCAGGATGTCGGACTCCGTGAGCGCGACGTCGCCAGGGCCGCCCTGCGTGAACAGGTCTCCGCAGAGAAATGTCTTGGTGCTCTCTTCAGTCATCAGCCCACACTCCCACGCGTGGGGCACGTGAGGAGTGTCGAACCAGCGCACCTTGTGACGTCCAAGTGCGAGCTGCTCGCCGTCGGCGAGCACGTGAGGGGGCCTGTCCGCATAGTCATTTACTGAAGTCATTGCAGCGATTCGGCCGCACACGGGCACAGCGTGGGGACTCGCAGCAAGGAAGGAGTTGAGCGAACCGCACTCGTCGGCTTCGAAGTGGGAGAAGCCGATGTATCTGAGTGAGCCCACCGGGACAATAGCGTTGACAGCCTCTTGAACGAGCGGAAACAGTTGGCGCTGACCTGTGTGGAACAGCAGGGGTGCCTCGTCGACGATGAGATACTGATTGAAGCTGAAGTGGCCGGGGCCTCCCGGGATGGAGATCGGCGTGTTGATCCGGTAGATGCCGCTTTCGATTTCGTGAACGTTGGTGCGCGACTGGCTGTTCGTGATCATGGCTGCTGTACCGTTGGGGTGGAGCGCCCGTCGGCGTGCTCGGGCTGGAGGGTGCGTGGGTCGACGCCATCCAGACAGTTGGCATTGACGACCGCGATCGTGCCTACGCCGAAAGGCTGTATTCCGCACACCTTGCAGAACTTGTGCTGGGCCCGATGACGGTTGAAGGTGAAGGTCGTGAGCTGGTCCTCGCCTTTGAGGACCTTGAGCTTGTCGAGGCTCGTATAGCCCCAGACGGCGCCGAGGCGCTGACAGCGGGAACAGTTGCAGGTGCGGGTCTTGTCGAGGTCGACGCAGACCTCGATGGCCACGGCACCGCATTGACAGCTTCCTGTATAGATTCTCTCGGCCATGTGCGCCTCGTTCCCGCCAAAGGGGCCCGGACAAGCACAGTTTAGCGAGAGTCGGCTAGGCGCGCCGCTCCGAGGGCTGCCGGACGACGAAGCGGAACTGCGTGCGCCCGATCACGACCGTATCGCCATCCTGCAGGACCTGACGCGTCACCCGCCGACCGTTGACCAGCACGCCGTTCGTGCTGTTCAGGTCTTCGACGATGGTGCGTGCGGGGCCGGCGAGGATCACGGCGTGATGGCGGCTGATGAACTTCGCGTCGATCTGCAGGTCGTTGTCGGGCGTCCGGCCAATGCTGGTCTTGCGGCCCAGCACGTGCACGACTTCCGATTCGCCGTCCGCGCGAATCAACAGCCGCGTCGCTCCCTCCGGGAGAGCCTCGTGTGTGCCGCTCGTGGCGGGATCGAGGCGTTTCATGCTCTGCTGGATCTGGCCGATGAGCACGGAGCTGTTGGCGGCCTCTTCCTCCAGGCGCTGGATGAGGGCTTCCTTTTCCGTCAAAGCGGTGCGCGCCTGATCGACCCGGACGTGCCACTCGTGATTGGTGTGCTCCAGCTCGTCGACTCGAGTGCTCTTGCCGCGCAACTCCAACTCGAGCCGATGCAGCGCCTCCTCGGCCACTCGCAGATCGGACTCGATCTCCTTGGCGCGCGCGACGGCCGCGTTTGCGTCGGCCTGCAGCGTTCGCACGGAATCCTGCTGATCCTCGACGCGAGACTCCAGCTCCTTGATGCGCTCTTCGCGTCCGGCGACCTTGGCCACATGTTCGCTGCGCTCAGCCATCGCCTGAGCGAGGGAGCCGCTGACTCTCTCCATCTCCGCCCGAACGGACTGCAACTCGGCTTCGAGCTGATCCGCACGCTTGCGCTGAGCGGCAGCTTCGGCGTCCATCTCCTCGGCCCGGGCCTTGGCTTCGCGGACGCTCTTCTCCTGCTCCTCGCGCACCTTCGCGGAGGTGGCGATCGCGGATTCCAACGAAGTCACACTCGTGCGCAGCTGATCCCGCTCGCGGACGCTGCGCAGCAGTTCCGTGTCGCGGTTCGAGGCGGAATCGGCTTGGCGCGCCGCCGACTCTTCGAGCTTGCGGATCAGGTCTGCGCCTGTGGCGACCGCTTCATTGAGGGCCGCCACGTTCTGGCGCAGGTCGGCGGTCGCGCGGTCGGATTCGAGCAGTTGCTTGTCGCGCTGAGCCAAAGTGGCGGCAAACGTATTGACGTCCTTCTCGAGGCGAGCGATCCGTTGCGCCCGCAGTTCCAGCTCGGACTCCAGCTCGCGTACCCGGATGTTGCCCGCAGCGAGGTCGCTCTGCAGTGAGGCGAGGCGTTTCTCCCCGGCATCGACATCCGACTGCAGACCGGAGAAGAGGTTGTCGAAGAGGGAGCGTTGACCTTCGCGAGTCTGCAGGCTCTCGAAGTAGCTCGCGGCCCGAGCCTGAGTCTGATCCAGCTCGAGCTGCATGGCCGCAAGCATGCGCGAGTGCTCGACCGCCTGGGCGGAAAACGCGCTCTCCCGCGTTTTGACCGTCTCATCCGAAAGTGCGCGCTCGTGCTGCGAGCGCTCGAGCGCTGCGCTGGCCTCGCGCGCCGCTTGTTCCAGGGCAGCCGTCTTTTCCTGAAGGCTGCGCTCCAGATCGGCGATGGTCGCGTTGGCTGCCGTCGTAGCGGTGTGCGCTTGCGACAACTCGCGCGCGAGCTGGTCGGCGCGTTGCTCGACGACCGCGCGGTCCGCGCGCACTTCAATGAGGGCGCGCTCGTTCTCCGCGAGCTGCTCGACTTTTCTCTTGAGCCGATCCTCGAGATCGCCGAGGTTGGCGGAGAGGGCACGCAGATTGGTCTCGAGCTCACTGCGAGCATCGGCTGCGTGCGCTCGTGAATCGTTGGCGGGCTGGGGGCGCGTCTCGACCGCGACGGGGCGCGCGTCGCCGGCCAGGATACGCGCCTCCTTGTTGGGCAGATCGGTGTCCGACGCGACGCGTAGCGTCGGCGGAGGACTGATCCATGTGTCTGTGTTGTTGAGCCGCTCTTCGGCGGCTGCAATATCGAGCACCGGCAGCTCGGCCGTCGAGTCGAGATCCACATCGTTGGATGTCGATTGGTGCTGAACGTTCATCGAGTCTCCTGCGCTATACCTCGTGCGGCGTCTGCCGGCACGAGCGGCTTTCAAACCCCTCGTAGGGTCGAGTCCTTCTTCTTGCGCGCTCCCGAAAATAGTATTCCTTCCCCCGTGAGTGTAGCGCCACCGCGAGCGGTCGCGCTCCCGGTACCGACAAATGTGTGAGAAGGATCATGCAAATCTAACATAAGGGGTCGAGCGGGTTCCCGCGGTGGATTGCGGTACAGGCCACGCCCGCGCTCGGCGGCTGCTCGACCCTGGCGGGGGTCAGCCGCGGATGAAGTCCTTCATCGCCTCGAAGGCCGCCTCGGGGGAGGCCTCAAACAGACCCTGTCCCTGTTCCGGGAGGTCGATCAGACGGGCCTTGGGCAATAGCTCGCGAACTCGCTGGGTCGCCTCCCAGAGGCCGTCTTTCGGGCGCAGGACCAGGCTGGGCTGCGTGACGAGACCGAGCCGCTCCCGTACGGGGTATTGGAGGATGGCGGACGTGGCCCACGCGCCCTGGGTACCGCTTCGCAACCTATCGGCGAAAGCATTTGCGGCGACCTCCGCGGGAACCCCTGGGCCGTAAGCATCTCGAGCTCTCTGCCATTCGGACATCAAATGGCTGCCGTCTGCCGCGGCGGTCGCCGGGCCCTGGGCCAGACGAAACGCCTCGCGATCGGCGTCCGTCAGCGCCGGAACCGACACCAGCACGACGCGCCGGATCTGCTTCGGACGGGCAATCGCCAGCTCGGCCGCGATCAGGGCTCCCAGCTGGTGGCCCAGGACGTCGATCTGGCGAAACCGCATGGAATCCAGGAAATCGCCGATGGCACCGGCGTAATCGACGAGGGTCGGGCGCGCCGTCGGTGCATCCGTGTCGCCGAACCCGGGCACATCGGGCGCGTACACCGAGCGATCGTGGCCGGCCAGGAGCAGAAAGCGCTCGAACTGGCGTCCCGACAGAGGCGCGCGGTGCAGGCACAGAAGCGAAGTCCCCTCTTCGAAGCCCCCTCCGGGGGGAATGGCGTTGTGGACGTGCAGCTGTCCGTAGCGGCATTCGAAGTAACCGCGGCGGACGCGCGGTTGCGTCGCCGGAATTTTGCTGATCTGTGTTGCCTTGGCCATGCCTCTCTCCGACTTTGGCCATGCTCGAATGACCACGCCGGCGCAGTGCCGAGGCGCGTCCTGCGTGTATCGGCGCCTGGCGCGGCCGCAGCATACTGCCTTCGGCCGCCGGCCCACCAGAAGCAATGCCTGTCGCGTCGCGCGAAGCGTGCGGAGCGTCGTTGCGCTCGAGAATCGAAGGGGTAGATTGCTGGCGAGTCCGACTCAACCAGGGCGAGATCGCATGTACAAGAGGCTCATTCCTGCAGCCGCCGCGTTAATGCTGGCAGGCTGCGGGCTGGCGGATGTGGGCGCGGCCGGCGCAAGCGCCGGGACCTCTGCCGTCGAACAGGCGAAGCAGGCCAAGGAAATCGAGGCCCGTGCTCAACAGCGGGTGGATGCGGCAGTCAAGCAGGCGGAAGAGCAGCGAAAAGCCGCAGAAGACACCGCGCAGTAGCGCTGCTCGCGGCTTCATCGCACGACGAAGCCGCAAGCGCACTCAGCTCATTTGCCCTTCCGAGCCTTCGCCTTGGCCTTGCCCTTCGCGGCAGACTTGGCCTTCCTGCCGGCTTTCTTTGCGGCCCCCCGTTTGGCGGCGGCTTTCTTGGCAGCCTTCTTGGGCGCGGCTTTCTTGGCGGCTTTCTTGGCCGCCTTCTTTCCAGCCTTCGCGGCGGCCTTCTTGGGCGCAGCGGCCTTCTTCGCGGCCGGTTTCGCCGCGGGTTTCGCTGCAGGTTTTGCGGCGGGCGGCTTTGCCGCCGGTGCCGCGGCGGGTGCGGCTTCCTTTGCTGCCGGCGCGGCGGCGGGCTTCGGCGCGGCGGGTTTCGCCGCGGGCTTGGGTGCTTGCGCAGGCTTCTCGGTCGGGGCGGCCGCCATCGCGGCCGGCTCGATCACCGCGAACATGCCACCCTGGGGATCCATAGCCTGGAGGATCCAGCTTCCGCCCGGCACCTGGTGCGGGCCGTTCATCACCCGACCGCCTCCGCCCTTCACTGCGCTCGCCGCTTTATCGATGTCCGCGACGTGCACGTAGGTGAGCCAGCTCGGCGGTGCCGAGGTGTTCGGCGACTTGAACACGCCACCGATCTGCTGACCGCCCTGGGTGATGAGCTGGTAGATCCCGATGTCCCCGCCCATGTCATGGCCGGGGCCCTTCTCCCAGCCGAACAGCTCGGTATAGAACTTGACCGCCCCCTCCACGTCCGTGGTCGTCAGCTCGTGCCAGGAGTAACCGCCGGGAGCCGCTCCGCCTGCACCCGCACCATCCGTGGGCGCGGACGCGGGTGTGTAGAGCGCAAACGCTGCGCCCTGTGGATCGGCAACCACGGCGAACCTTCCGACGTTGGGGATATCCGAGGCGCCCTTGATGACCTTACCGCCGAGGCGCTGCACACCCTCGAGTGAGGAATCGACGCTCGGGGTACCGATATAGGTGAGCCAGTGCGGACCGGCGCCCTGCTCCGGCAGGGCCATCAGGCCGCCTGCCTGCGTCTTGCCTGCGAACCACAATGTGTAGCCGGGCATTCCCGAGGGCTGGGTCTTCCACGGCATGACTTTCGAGTAGAAAGCGCCGGCGGCATCCGTATCCGTCGTCATCAACTCGTGCCACATGAAGCGTCCCCGAATATCCGCGTTGCTCATGGCGAGAATTCCCCTTTTTTTCGGCCCTTGTTGGCAAGCTGCTGGAGGCGACGGAGGCGGTGCACTCTCGCACAACCTCCAACCGTGATGCGCGACATTCTGCACCGGCGCGCGTTGTACTTCCATGACTGTTGAATCGCGCGTCGAACGGTTTCGTTCGCGAGATGGTCTGAATGCGCCGCGGCGACGCCACTCAGGTAGGCTGCGCGACGGCGCTTTCAATGTGAGGAATCCGCATGGACCGTCGCAAGTTCGTTGCGGCCGTGGTGGCCGCCGGCGCAGGTTCGGTTTACCGGACAGGCATGGGTGCTGCGCGGCTGCGACTGCTGGTGCTCGGGGGAACTCGCTTCATCGGCATCCATACGACTCGACTGGCCCTCGAGCGCGGGCATCAGGTCACTCTGTTCAATCGAGGAAAGACCAACGCCGCGCTGTTTCCGCAGGTGGATCACCTCAAGGGCGACCGCAACGGCGATATCGGTGCGCTCGCGGGGCGATCGTGGGACGCGGTGATCGATGATTCCGGCTATTTCCCTCGTGCAGTTCGTTTGACCGCAGAGCTGGTGGCGCCCAGCGTCCGGCATTACGTCTTCATTTCCACGATTTCGGTGTACGCGAGCAGCGCTGGGGCCAACGGTGAGGAGTCCGCGACGGCTCGCATCGCCGATGAGACAGTAGAAAAAGTGGACGGGGAGACTTACGGCCCCCTCAAAGCACTGAGCGAACAGGCGGCGGAACGAGCCATGCCGGGCCGGGTCACGGTGCTACGCCCTGGCCTGATCGTAGGTCCCGAGGACAATACTGATCGGTTTACGTACTGGCCGGCGCGCGCCGCGCGCGGAGGCGAATTCCTGGCTCCCGACCGTCCGTCGGATGCCATTCAGTACATCGACGCGCGCGACCTGGCGCGCTTCACCCTCGATATGATCGAACGGGGAATCCGAGGAACGTTCAATGTGGTCTCGCCGCCGGGCAAGCTCACCATCGGTGAGCTCGTCGCCGAAAGCGTCGACGCTGCTAAACGCTTGGCGAGGCCAGGATCGCGTCCACGTCCGGTGTGGGTTCCGACGAACTTCCTGGAGGCCCAAAAGGTCGAGGCCTGGAGCGACATGCCTGTCTGGGTACCCGAGAGCGGCGACAACGCTGGGTTTGCTCACACGCTCACGGAGCGGGCGGAAAAGGCGGGACTTCAGATCCGACCCATGCGCGAGACGGTGCGAGACACTCTCGCTTGGCATCTATCCCGCCCGGCGGCGGAGCAAGCCAAACTCAAGGCCGGGATCGCGGCGGAACGGGAACGAGAGGTATTGGCGGCGTGGAATCGGGCGCAAACGCACTGATGTCGTGCGGCGACCGCCGCCTCGTGCTGCATCGCACTAGGGACGAGCGAAGGCGAGGCTGACCACCCCGACGACGATCAGGGCGGCCCCGACCAGCCGCTCCGGTGCGGATCGCTCCCGTAGCAGGCGCGACCCGAAGTACGCGCCGACCAGAGTGGCCAGCTCACGCGCGGGAGCCACGTGACTCACGGGCGCGTATCTCATTGCATAGAGAACAAGAATGTAGCCGAGTGGACCGAGCACGCTCACGACGAGGGCGTGGGGTCCGTATGAGCGTGCCTCGCTCACCAGGCTCGACCGTTCCCTGAGCGCAGCGGGCGTAAGGGCAGCGACCCGAACCACATTCCCGGTGAAATCGACAATGAAAGGGGACAGCCCCAGCACCTTCACCGCCCACCCATCGTTCACGGTGTAGGCGGCAATGAACATCCCCGTCGCAAGTCCGAAAAGGATGCCCCGACGGGGTGCCCGATGCGGCTCACGAGTGAGTCCGGCCACCAGAAGGATTCCACCGACGATCAGCACGAGGCCAAGGGCCGATAGCCACGTCGGATGCTCGCCGAGAAGGATCACCGCGCCGACGAAGGACAGCAAAGGACCCGAGCCGCGAGCGATGGGGTAGACCAATGAGAGATCGGATGCCCGGTAACCCGCTTGCAGCGTGACCGAATAACCCAGATGCAGGACGCTGGTAGCTCCCAGCGCTGCCCATTGGATCGCACCGAAATGAGGGTGCTCCCTGGACACGATCCAAAGAACGATCGGCGCATAGAGCACGACCGATCCCAAGGAGTACATCCAGACAAAGCGACGGGAGGATGCCGCGCGCTTGGCGAAGAGATTCCATGTTGCGTGGGTGACCGCGGCGAGCAGGACCGCGATGAGCGCGAACGCGGGCACCTATCGGACGCAACGGTTACGGAGCGCGACGAAGTCTCCTGCAAACGTGACCGCTTCGTGCGCCTCTTGAATGAGGCGCGCTTCCATCGTCAAGCGCGCCCTCCCTCGTCGCGCTAGAGCCTGCTCGAAGCTGGCCCATGCTGCGTCATCGTCGAACGTGCACACGGCCTCGAAGTCCCCGGTGATCGCCTTCTTGTATTCCGTGGCGCTGCGCTGAACCACGAGCTGAGCGTCGTCCGCTTTCGCGCGTTCCAGGCGCAGCTGCAGCAGGGTCCAGGCGGCCAGTGTCGCTGCGGCCGCGGCACTGCCACCGAACACTGTCTTCTGATGGTTGACGTTCGGTGCCATGGGCAGCCACAGCTCCACGCGGTCGGGAGTCGCCACTCTCACGCGCACGCCCATCGCGGCCGATAACGGGATGTGCTCGTGGAGATAGCTTTCAATTCCCATGACTGGATAGTCTATGGCAGCTTCCACGTGGCTCCCACGAGCGCGAACCGAGGCAGCCAGACCGACGTCGTGCGCTCGAGCAACGGGTGAGTCGTCCCACCCAGGTACTGCACATCGATGCAGCACGGATTCGCGTGGTTGGTGGCGTTGTCGATCTCGCCAAACAGCTCGAGTGCACCCTTCGGGAGCGGATGCGCCCAGGTGACGCGCGAGTCCAGCGAGAAGTACGCCGGCCATTTGCGCACGTTCAGCGGCAACAGTCCGAAATCCGCCGGATTGACACTCACGGCATACAAACGATTACGGGCCCACCCGGTGTGCCATGTCACATCCGACGACCACAGCCACGGAGTCTCACGCCATGCGACTCCGACGGCGGCTGCGTGCTTCTGATCCCAACTGCGCGGAACCTCCACTCCGTTGATGTCATCGGTCGCTTCAGACCAGCTGTAGTTTGCCCAACCCGACCAGTGGGGCGTCGCTTGCCATCGCAGGCTTAGCTCGGTACCGACGGCGCGAGCGCTTGACGGCCGGATCAGTACGCGGTCGACCTCGAGCTCGGGCAGCAAAGAGATTGGGTCGAGAAGATTCTCGAACCTCGGCCGCGGGTCCTCGATCCGCTTATCGAATGCCTCGACATGAAGCTGCACGGCCGACGAAAGCTTCCGCTCGAGAGCGATGACCGTCTGCATTGCAAACTCGGCGCGGTGAAATACATCGTCGCCGTCATCGATCTGCAGCTCATCCGGACGTTGCGTCTGCGAAAGACGTCCCCAGCTTGCGCGCACCACCGTGGCCGGATCGTACTTGTACTGAAAGCCGATGCGCGGCGAAACCTGGTTGCCGCGAAAGGCAACACCATATCTCTCGCCGTCCCAGCGAACGCCTGCATCCACTGAGATGCTCGAGGTCACCGCCCACAGGGCTGAAAGGTAGCTCGCGTAGGCCTGACCGTCGATATCCAGGTCCGTTCGTCTCGTTACGCTGAGAGGCTGCCCGAACGCTTTGGCCAGTTGGGAGTTGTAGGCCGCGTAGCTCATGTAAAGGTATTCGGCTTCGTAGTCGTACCACTCCAAACCGCTCACCAATCCCCACCGATCGCTGAACCGAATGTTCGACTCCACCCGTCCCGTCGTGGTGCCGAAGTGACGGGAGTCGTCCATGTTGCCCATCCCGCTCCCGGCACGATCGAGCATGCCGGACCGGTGAGTGTGGCGCTCGGTACGCGAGAGAATGGCGTGCAAGGTCGCGTCGTCGGATGGCGAGAACGTCCACCCGAGCCAGCCTGTTCCGTCGCGGTAGCCGATTCGCGCCTGTTCGATCGGCGGAGCCGATCCGGGAATCGGAACGCCGACACTCGAGTTGAGATTTGCGTGGAGGTTGTCATCCAGCAACAGGTAGCCGGCGGCGATAGTCATGCGATCGCTCAGGTCGTATTGCACGCGCCCGAGCGCATCCAGAAAGCCAGGGTCTACCTGGTTGCGATCGAGCAGGTCCGAAATGAAGTCCACCACGCCAACACGAACGGCGCCCAGCCACTGCAGCGGACTGGATGCGAGCTTGCCCTGCGTGAGCGCCTCCGAAAACAACACGCTCTGACTCAACGCGTAGTAGTTCTGACCGTCCCACGTGCGCGGCTGCATGTCGAGCACGCCCGACAGCCGATTCCCATACCGAGCGGGAAACACGCCACTGAAGAAGTCCATGCGCGAGACCGTCTCTGGATCGAGCGTGCCGAGCAGCCCCTGGATGTCCTTGTAGTGGTACGGCTCGAACAGGGGGACGCCATCGAAATAGGTCGCCATTTCGTCTTCGCGCCCGCCACGGATGTGTGGCCGCACCGAAATCGCGCTGGTCGCCACACCCGGCAGATAGCGGACCGCGCGCATCGCGTCCTGGAACAGTCCGGGCAGCGCCTCCAGATTCTGTCGCAAGATATCCGTCGTGGGTTGCGGGCCGAGTTGCGCCTCGGCTACTCCGTATCGGCTGGCGTAGACGTCCACCTCTGCTGGCTGGCCGGTGGAGGAAGCGTCGGTTGGGCGGGTCCCCGTCTGCCCCCCCGCAGTCGAGTCAGTCGCCACGGCTGTTCGCGGCTTCTCGGGCAGCTTCACGACGGAGAACAGGCTCTCCCGCATTGCCTGGAGGCCGAGTCCGTAGGGCGCAAGTATCCGACGCGCGATGTCTTCCGGCGTACCTGCGCCAGGATCGACGTTGACCTTCAGGTCCGGCCCGATGAGCGCCGAACTGAAGATGAGGGCCAGGCCGGAACGCCGCAGCTCGGCGAGCGCCTGGGCCAGCGGTTGTCCGCGCGTGACGGCCTGGGATGCCCCCGCCCACAGAAGGGCGCAGACGAGGTAGAAAGCGGCCCCCCAACTCCTGCGCTGCATGCCGGCGATGCTAGCACCCGCAGGATGTAACCATTCGTTGCAGGGCGAAGGCACGCCGGCGCGATTGGTTTATCCTAGGAGCCCCGTCCCAATCCAGTAGTCGCCGATCACCGTGGATCGCCCTTTGGCCGACGAATCCGAACTCGTCAGACGCATGCTCGCGGGGGACCAGCGAGCCTTCGATGCGTTCTTCGACGGACACTTTGCCCGGCTGTACCGCTTTGCCCTGCCGCGTCTCGGCGGCGACGTGGAAGCCACCCGGGAGGTCGTGCAGGCCAGCCTCGGGAAGGCCATGCGCAAGCTGGAACACTTCCGGGGCGAAGCGGCGCTCTTCACGTGGCTATGCCAGATCTGTCGGCGCGAGATCGTCGACCACCTCCGTGCCCATCGTCGCTACGCCGATCGCGTGGTGCTGATCGATGACCAGCCGGACCTGCGCGCAGCCATCGAATCGCTGGAGGCGCCGGACGAGTACGACCTCGTCAAGACCTACGGCCGTGCGGAAGTAGGCCGTCTCGTACAAGCCGTGCTCGACCGGTTGCCGGCCCGATACGGGGACGCGCTCGAATGGAAATACGTCGAGGGTCACTCGGTCGAGGAAATCGGAGCGCGGCTCGGAATCGGTCACGCCGCCGCGCAATCGTTGCTTGCACGCGCCCGGCTGGCGTTTCGCGATGCCCTTGAGAGGGTATTCGGTTCTACCGCGGCGGACGTCGCCGCCACTCTGGAGGTTCCGTGACCTCGCCGCCACGAAACGGAGAGCGAGACGTCGAGGACGTCCTGCGAAATGCGGGACGGAGGTCGGAGCCTCCCGACGACGTCGTGCAATCCGTGCGCGCCGCCGTAGAGGTCCAATGGCGTGAGGTTGTTGAGCGGCGGGCGCGCCGCCGGCGCATCGGGTTATCCCTCGCGGCTGGAGTCGCCTTTGTCGCTGTCGGCCTGTGGGCGGCCCGGCCTTGGTTGCCGGGAGCGACTGACGAGCGGATGGCATCGATCAGTGTCGCCACAGGATCGGTCCAGGTGAAGTCAGGTTGGCTCAGTCGTTGGCAACCGGTTGGACTTCGGCAGGCGCTGCACGCCGGCGAGCAGGTGGAGACGGCTTCGAGCGGTCGCGTGGCGCTGACACTCGGCGACGGTCTGTCGGTCCGGTTGGATCACGACACGCTCATCTCTCTCGTCGACAGCCGGCACATCTCCTTGACTCGCGGCGCTCTGTACGTGGATTCTGGGTCGAAGCGGTTACCGACCGGGTCTGAGTTGCAGATCGTCACGCCGGCCGGGGCGGTGCGCCACTTGGGAACCCAGTACGAGACCCGGGTCGTCGGTTCGCAAGTTCAAATCACCGTTCGCGAAGGGAAAGTCGAGCTCGATACGGGAGCGGGCTCGACGCATCGTGCCTCCGCGGGGGAACAGATTGTCGTTTCTTCCGCGGGGTCCGTGCAGAGGAGCGCTGTTTCTCCGTATGACGCGCGTTGGGAATGGGTGTCTGCGACGGCGCCCTCCTTCGATATCGACGGACGCTCCGTGGGCGCCTTTCTGACCTGGGTGGCGCGCGAGCTGGGGTGCGAGGTCGTGTATGCCGACTCGCAGACGCAAGCCGAGGCGGCCCGCGTGTTGTTGAGCGGGTCGATCTCAGGGCTCAATCCGGGTGATGCGTTGGCAGCGGTGATGCCGACGACGCCGCTTCGGGGGGAAGTGCGGAGCGGGCAGTTGCTCGTGTCGTTGAGCGGGTCGGGGAGCCGCTGACGCGGGCGCCAGCCCTTCGCCTCTCCCTCGGATCAGGCCACTTTCTTGAGCGACCGTTTCGTCAAGCGCCTCAGCGTGTTTGTCAGAGGGTCGACTGTGACACCCGCGGTCTCCATGGCAATCACGCCCAGTATCGGTTCAGTCTCGTCGGGGCCGAACGCGACTTTCGCGATGGCGACCGTGTCCATGAAACGCAGGCGTGCCCATCCGACGCGGAGCTCCAGGGTGCGGCCGTCTGCAAGCTCGTAGACGTCGGTTGCGTCCGACTCAACGCCTGCCGCGTGTAACAGCGCAGCGGGAAGAAGGCAGTCGACGGCACCGGTGTCGACAAGGAAACGGGCGTCGATCGGCCTGCCGCTGGCGCTCAGCGACTCCACGGTCACGGGGATGTATGTAAGGCCCACCGGAGCTCCTTTCCGGGTGAAGGATCGTGTCGCCATGTTGGAGATCCGCGCGCGTTCTGTGAAGCGCACTAGATTGCCGCGTTTGGGCAAAAATGAAACGGTTTATTGTCGGAGGCGGCGGACTCCGTGTCAGGAAAAGAGTGTGCCGCCGTTGACCGCGACCGTCTGGCCGGTCACATAGGCATTGCCGACCAGAAACAACACCGCTTGCGCAATCTCCTCGCCCGTTCCGGCGCGCCCGACGGGAATTCGGGCGGGGACCCCGGCCTCGATCAGCGGCTTGCCCATCTCGGTGTCGATCAAGCCGGGCGCTACGGCATTGACCGTCACGCCGTCCGATGCGAGGCGCAGAGCATAACCTCGCGTCAGTCCTT